>Ga0070734_10002929_pt1 | contig 19159 bp, 13 predicted proteins | sample Coa_R1_8_FD_66444 | JGI IMG/M metagenome (GOLD analysis project Ga0070734, IMG submission 66444) | Surface soil microbial communities from Centralia Pennsylvania, which are recovering from an underground coalmine fire - Coalmine... | ecosystem: Environmental > Terrestrial > Soil > Unclassified ... | reverse complement strand
ACCAACAAGCAGACCATCGCGCCCGCGGGCGGCGGTCATGAAGCTTATATGTACTATGGCTGCTGGCTGGACATTAACCAGCCGCTGGACTTGCGTTTTCCCATTCAGCCCTCGCCCAAGGACGGCGGCCCGTTCACGGGAACTTTGCAGTCGATTGCCAACCTTATTCGCGGCACGCACCAGTGCATGGTCACGGAAATCAACTTTGACCTTGAAGCAATTACGCCGCAGGGAATTTCCACCGCCTCCAGTGATATGTTGTCGCAACGCAACCTGTCCATTGACAACTCTGACAATCCCGGCAGCCCGGAAACGCACCGCGTGCAACATACCTTCACTATCCATCCCACTGCGGCCAATCCCGCGCCCAAGCAAGGCCCGGACGAGATGATGATTGCCTGGGGCAACACGCCGGTGGGAACCACAGCCACCATTTATCTGCCGGGCGTTCGCGCTTCTGAAATTCTTGAACTGGCCGGCCGCAACTTTAACCTCCAGACATTGGAAAGCGTGGACGATCACACCATCCGCTGCAAGACCGCGGGCGTAACCTACGTTCCAATTCCCTCGGGCGGAAGCCTGGACCTCGCCGGCCTGATTACGCTCGACCTGCCTGCCAATGTGCGCAAAGGACAAAACTTCCGCGTGGTGGTAAGGCAGGTAAAGGACACGCCCGCACCCAAACTCACGCCGCCTCCAAACATTACCGTTGCGACGCCAGAAGTTGCACGCAAGACCAATCGAGCCGCCCCGGCAGGACGCAAACCCAGCCCGTCGCGCCACATTCTGGGAGCATTCCAGTTCTCCGTTCTGGTGAAGACGGCGAAAGAGATTCTTCCCGGCGATGAGCGCACCCTGAAAGCGCTACAGCGCGTGATTGCCACCGTTCCGCTGGAAAACCGCTGGTATCCGGTGCTTCGCCGCTACCTCTCGCAGTTGGGCGGAAGGATCAAAGGTCTTGGCGGAGAAACAGGCCACGGTACTGGACATCCTGGTCATGGTCCGGGACACGGTCCAGGTCACGGCCATGAGCCTGGCGAACATGGTTTTGGCGAACATGAACGCCATGAAGAAAAACGCATCGGCTATGAAGGCAAGGTCTCCGGTCTGATCTTTGACCGCTTCGGCGACTTTGAAGGCTTCTGGCTGGATACCGAAGACGGCAAGCGCAGCTTCCGCAGCCGAGAGAAGGAGATCGAAGAACTGGTGCGCGAAGCCTGGATCGATCGAATCGCAATTCTGGTGATCGTGGAGAAAGACGAGCGTGACGAACCGCAGTCAATCGTGCTGCTGCGGCCTCCGGCGAGTTTGTAACCAGCTTGATGCAACCAGTTCGGTGATCGATTGACTCTGCGCTAAGGGCGAGGAGCTTGCTCCTCGCCTGCGTCCTTCGTCATTCAAGGTTTTGGTGGGCGATGTCGGCGATTCCGGCAATCGAATAAAGCTGCGCGGCGCACAATCGCCGCGCCTCAACCTGTCATCCTGAAAGAGCGGCCGCCTTTGCCGCGAATGAAGGACCCAAATCGGCGCAGCCCACTTTACCCACCCCTCCCCCCTCCCCTTAACTAGGATTCCAAAGCGGTTACACGATCCATCCCCGGGGTTGATTTCCTGATCAGTGTCATCCGTGTGAATCAGCGGTAAGCTTTTGCCTTTCCGATGTCGGCGATGACAGCGATGTCGGCCATCAACCAATCTTCTTCCAATCTGTGTCATCCGTGTGAATCAGTGGTGAGGTTTTGCCTTTCTGATCTCGACGATTCCTGGCTTTTCAATCTCGGCGATTTTTGGCAATCATGGCAATTCTGGCAATTTCGCCCACCCCCACCCCCCATTTTTCAACTCTTGTTGCAAACAAAAGACTTTCGTCAATCGACGCTTGGGCCTCCCTTGCGTGGCCCTTGGGCGACGCTTGGGTGGCCCTTGGGTGGCCCAAGGGCCACCCAATCCCAATCCCAAACCCAACCCAATTCGACCGAGCGGTCGACCGGACGGTCGAAGCCATTTTTATGTTTTTCAGGCGTCCAACCGCGCTCAATTTCAGCCTGATTTTTCCGTTTTTGCTATCCGGTCGGCAGAGGGTCGCAAAGGCTTTCATGTTGGCTGAATGCTCATTGCTGAGTGCTGACTGCTAAATTTTCAAAGATCTTTTACGCTTCACACCCTTGGGCGCTGCCAGAGTTTAGCCGACTTCGTTAGGCGTTTCAATTGCGAATAAGTACACCGTATGAACACGAATTTAGCCCTCATCTGGCAACGCTGGTTTAGCAACACTGGCGGCGCAATCCGGTGTACTCTTTGCAGTCATGAATATCTTCGCTCGTTCCCTGCTCGTGCTTTTGTTGTGCGTGCCGCTGCTGGCCCAGACAACGCCTGCGCTGGCAGCCCACACGGCCGTCGCGCCCGTTTCACCCTCCGCAGCTTCCGCCGCCGTGCAATCCACTGAAGGCGATCCCGACGTCAGAGTCTGGGTCAACACCGCAACGGGTGTCTATCACTGCCCCGGCTCGCGCTGGTACGGCAAAACCAAACAGGGTGAATACATGACCCAGGCTGAAGCGCAAAAGAAACATTACCGTCCTGCTTACGGAAAAGTGTGCCGTTGATGGCGCTTTGCGGCCTTGGGCACCAACGGGCGTGTAATAGCCGTGAATGCAGAAATCTCGTTGACGCAGCTCCGGAGGAGCGAAAGATTCTAGCCCAGGTGCGTGAGCCCTGGGTCAGGTTAGAAAAATGAGGGCGAGCGCCGTAGGTGCGACACAGGATGTGCTTACAGCTTTATGTCCCGGAATAAAGCGTCAAAGATGGATGATGCTTCCGCAGGACTCCAATGAGATGTTCCTTTGTGATGTGTGTGTACCGCTGCGTCGTGGCAATTGAAGCATGCCCCAGGAACTCCTGTACCACACGGATGTCCGCCCCATTTCGCAAAAGCAATGTGGCTACGGTGTGGCGCAGCATGTGCGGCGTAATATGCCGCTGGATGCCGGCCTCCTCGCGCAGCCGCGTCAGCACTCCGCTGATTCCCTGGGTTGAAAGCCTCTGCCCGCGCGCGTTAAGAAATAACGCCGGACTTTCCGTCTCAATCCTCAATCTGCTTTGCAAATGACTGCGCTGGATCTCCAGCGTGTTCTGGTCAACTGTAAATGCCAGACGGTCACGCCCACCCTTTCCGCGCACGCGGAAAACTGCTTCTTGTGATGAAAAATCTTTTACGTCGAGGCTTGAGACTTCTCCCACGCGCATCCCCGTGGCAAAAAGCAGATCTACCAAAGCCAGGTCGCGCAAGTCTCGATATCCCGAATGCGATGGCAGTAGTGACCTGGGATTCCGTTTCGCCTCTCCGTTACGCCGTCGCCTTGAACCGCTCCGCCGCGCCCGCGACATAAGTGCTCGCGTTTCAATTTCCGTTAGTGTTCGCGGCAACTGCTGAATACGGCCAAAGCTTATCTTCACCCGCCAGAAAGGCGACTCTCTCAGCACGCCCCTGCGCACCCAATAAGAACAAAACACCTTTAAGACGACGATTTTTCTCCGGATGGAAGCCGGAGCATATTCCTGCTGCTTTAGATGGGCGGCCCAGCGCTCAATGATCGGGCCATTCACAAATCGCAGTTCCCGATTCTTCCCGGCAAATTCAACAAACTGCTCCAGATCGGACGCATAGGCAGATTGCGTCTTTTCCCCGCGTTGATGCGTGGAGAAATAGCCGTTCACGAACTCCCTGTTCGCCTGCCTGAGTCGCATCCATCTGCCTGTCGTTCACGTGCATGACATCTCTCTTGCAAATTCCTATTTCGGGACGGGAGATTTATACAGGATTTACTGACGAGAGGCAAAGCACCCTAGCCCGCAAAAGCATAGTGAATCAATTGACCACAAGTTTGTATGGATAACTGGGAATTATGTCTGATCGAAGAGGAAAGCACCTTCCATTCCGCGACATCGTCCTGATCGCCGACATTCTAGATGCGAACAGTTTGGACTGCCCATTCCATATGAGACGCGATTTGGAGAAGAGCGAGGATACGGTATTGGATGCTCTCTTTTCCGCATTTGATGAGTTAGGTCTCAGGGTTCATCACTATGAGGATCCAGGAACATTAAGCCGACACGCAAATGACCATCAAAAGGACCTGATATTTACAATCTACGGCGGAGAAGCCTCACGCAGTCGCCTCGCCCTAGTTCCCGCCATTTGTGAAGCACATGGCCTGAGCTATGTTGGGCCGGATGCTTATGGCAGTATTATTTGCCATGACAAAGAAGTGTCGAAAAATCTTGCGCGCGATTGCGGGCTCCAGACGCCACGACATCGTGTTGTTCGTACCGAAGAGGATCTAAATGTAATTAATCTATTTTCGACGCCGCTCGTCATTAAGCCTTTGGCGGAAGGCAGTTCAATAGGAATTTCGCAAGATAACTTAATAGAGAATAAAGATGTTGGAATGGCGCTTGCTAAAAAGCTTCTTTATGAGCTCAAACAGCCTGTTCTGATCGAAGATTTTGTTCCTGGCCGTGAGGTATCCTTTAATTGCATTGAAGGACGACCGGACAATTTCTGGTCATATTCAGAGATTTATGTAGAGGGACAAAACAACTACTTCGATAGGCATTTGTTTGATGCGGAAGAAAAATATGAGCATTATCTTCCCCGTCGAGTAGTCACCATTGATTCAGAATTACCAGAATTAGATCATCGCGGGTTTTGCCGCTTGCTGAACGCAATTGGCAAATTTGGCTATTGCCGAATTGATGGCAAACACTTGGATGGACGCTTCGTTTTCCTGGAAATTACACCCGATGCATGGATCGGCCCCGCTGGCGCATTTGCCGGAAGTTTTATTAATAAAGGCTGGAATTATGCAGATGTCATTTTTGCTGTCCTTGCTTCAGCAGCTTTAAACCTTCCAACTCAATGAGCCAATGGCTCAAGTACAAAGGGTGATAATCGAATTTCAGCAGATATCGGTATTGCTCGTCGATGTCTGACCTCAGATCAAAGCGATATTCCCAATATGGCGAATACTCTTTGGATCGTGCTACCGCCCGTGGAAGGATGCGCATGTCCTCGGCCCGGCGTTTCTGTCCAGCTCGTTCGAAAATTCGCATGGCATTGAAACAGGCACCCCAGAAAATATCCCGATCTCCGAACGAGGGCTCTTTTAATATCGTGAGCATACGATCGACGCATTCGATTGCATCTGAAATAAGGCCGAGCTGATTCTTGGCAATTGCGAGATTATTTAGAAGAACGACATCAGCATAGTCGTTCCGACATACCCTCATTCCCGCATTTAGCCAAGATATGCACTGTGAGAAGTCAGGCTGAGGAACAAGCATCGCCAGTACCGCCTTATTATTGAGAACGGTGTATTGGTCACGTACCTCGCTTTTAAGTAGTTTAGTAGCCCGTTGCATGAATTCGAGCGCTTCATCAATGCGTCCAGCCCTGGCCAAGAGAATGGCTCCGCTCAGGCGTGAATAAGCTTCCGGGTTGATCAGGCCGTAGCGTTTAAACCATTCAGCACTTTCCAGCATGAAGGGAGTGCTTTCCGGAAATTCCAGAAGCATTTCATAAAACCGCAAGGCATACCCGAAAATTGGACTGACTCTCGCCGTCGGATCTGAATGAATTTTGTCTAATATATTTTTAGCTCGGACTTCATCCCCCATATCCCGGATCGTGGTCATCTCTATAAGCTCAGCCAAGAGCTCTCCGCTTCTATCTCGCGAAGGGGAACGGTGGTTGTGCAGAACTGTAAGGGCGAATTCATGTTCACCAAGTTCCTGGGCGCAACACGCCAACATCGCGGCCTGATAGGAATTGGGTGACGGAAGAGACCTCAGAAGATCCGCAGCACGTTTATAGTCAGCTGCATCGTATGCCAGCTCTGCTGCCCAATCAACAAGGGCTTCATGCTCGCTTTGAAAAAGATTCTGTTTATCGGCAATCGCCTCTGCAATTGCGTCCACATATATCGACTGATCATTGGTTTGTCGAATAATACCGGAGAGCTCTTTCACTATCCTCACGATAGCCGTCATATCCCCGGTTTTAGCACACAAAGACAGCGCTTGCCGTACTGCCATTGGCATTCCAGTCACGGTGTAGTTATTGCCATGGATCAGCTCCAGATAGTAATCGCGAAGCTCTCGACTAGCTAATACAATAAGCCCGCCAAATGTCGGGCTGTTGGCGATTGCCATAGCAAGGTCTTCATTCTGCAAGCGGACAAAACCGTGATTAAGCTCTAAGAACTTGTGAATGTTGACCAGCGACATCAAATTATTTTCCAATTCAGGCACCGTCGTATGTTGATCAATCCGTGCAGCAACAAGAAGCATTGTTTGGTGGTGAATAGCTTCAATGTGTGCCAGCACAAGAGCCAACATTAGCTTCTGGCGCCTATTAAGAACATTGAAGTGCTCATTTAATTGTCCCTCCAGGTCGCTTAGCGAATTCTGAATATCTGCAGCACTATGTATTTTCCGTCCAATTCCAGCCCGAAACCTTAATTCAACCACGTGCCGCAGGTTTCCATCCCAATTCAGGGAAAAATCCGAGTTCAGGGCGACATCATTGGTCGCATACATCCGTAACAGCGTTTCCAAGTGGTGCTTTTCTAGGCGCATCAACTCCATGATGTGCGCATTGGGATGGTCGGTCAGTTCCCGTAGCAGAATCTTCTGGTGGTCAGGATCAAAGTGACCTTTTTCGCTTGTGTATTCCATGATCAGATACTGGTGCTGAAGGTCGCGGTTGTTTTGCAGAAAAAATCGAAGACTCTCATGATCGATGTGTTGGGATTCTCGAATAACCAGCAATGTCTCATCGTCCTTACAGACAAACTCAACATATTCCCGCGAGACCGTGACGGCGTGTGCTGTATCACTCGCAAGAAGCGCATCACTGGCAAAATCTCGCTTTCCCAAGAGCCGATCGAAATACCCAACAGCGATCTCATAGAGATTTGAAGGGGAAGGATACTTCCGCATCACGTCGGTGTGAGATTTCTCGCGCATGGTTCGCCATTTGCGCTCTTTCAGAAACCGTTGGAAACTCGGGTAGTTCTGCCCTTTGCAGCGGGCGGAAAGCTCTTGAGCACATTTCTGTATAAAAAAGCCTTCATAAATTCGAGCGTCGCCAGATTTTTGGCGAATATTGGGATCCACGAGAGCAAAATTCGGTACAGCGGCCCGCCGGAGCAGTTGGTCAGTGAGGGTCGATTTACCGAAGCCGGAGGGCGCGACAATAATAACCAATGTTGATCGGCGGGACGTAGGAGGTAAGCAGTTAAGCAGAAACTCAAGCTCGCGGTCCCGATTAATAAATATGAAGTCATCAGAACCAGACATAATTCCCAGTTATCTTTAATCCTGCTTCGCTAGTGCGCAGATCTTCCGTAACAAAAGACTTAAGTAAATGTTCAATAGGCAATAGGCTCGGCCCAAAAGCGTGCAATCTCGAGGGGGTGGTCGAGGGTGCTTGCGTGGAATGAAAACAGAGAGATGTTACGTTGGACTGTCCCGAGAGTCAAGAAATATTGCTTTTTCGACCTGAGCAGCGGCTTCTGCCAACACTGATCTTGGGGAGGTGGCGTGGCCCAAAGGACACGAAGGAACAGAGTCTCCCTAGTGCGCCATCGCCCCCGGCCCGCCTCCGCCTTTCGGGGGCTTCTTCATCAGCAGGATCAGCGGCAGGCAAACGGCAAACATCACGGCTAGAAGCCGAAACACATCAGTGTAGGCGATCATGGACGCCTGTTGCTGGACCATGCCGAAGAGTCCGGCGGCGGCTTGTTTGGTAGCGGTTGCGGCGTCCATGCCGCGAGACATGAACGCGCCTTTCATCTGGGCCAACATGGTTTGCGCCACCGGATTGTAAATCGTGACGTTCTTGCCCAGGTCATTAATGTGGCTCTGGGCATGGCGCGCGGAAATCGTGGTCACGCTGGCAATGCCGATACTGGCGCCGATATTGCGCATCAGGTTGAACAGGCTGGTGGCGTTGCCCATTTGCTCCTTGGGAATCAGGCCGTTGGTGATGGTGGTGAGCGGCACAAACAAAAGTCCCATGGATGTACCCTGCAAAAGCTGCGGCCAGAAGATGTCCCAGTAACCGGCGTTCAGGTTGAGCTTGGAGAGCAGGTAGATGCTGTATGACGAGATGATCAGACCGGCGGCCAGCAGTTTGCGCGCTTCGATTTTACCCATGAGAATGCCGACGATCGGCATAAACAGGAATGACCCCAGACCGCGTGGAAGCATGGCCATGCCGGCTTCAAGAGCTGAATATCCCATGAGCGTTTGCAGCCAGAGCGGAAGCAAGACGGTGCTGCCATAGAGCACGAATCCCAGCACGGTCATAAGAAAGACACCGGTGGCATAGGTGCGATTTTTGAAGATCCGCAGCTGCACTACAGGATGATCGGTGACAAGTTCGCGAACCAGGAAGAACACGAATCCGACGACGCAGAGAATGGCCAGCGTGAGAATAAAGTGCGAGCCGAACCAGTCTTCTTCCTGGCCTTTGTCGAGCATGATCTGCAGCGCGCCAATTCCGAGCGCAAGATAGCCGATGCCCCAGTAGTCCACGCCGCCTTCTCCGCGCTTGATGTATGGCGGGTCGTGAATGAAGAGCATGGCCATGATCACGGCCGCGATCCCGATAGGAATGTTGATATAAAAAAGCCAGCGCCAGGAATAACTGTCGGTGATCCAGCCGCCGAGCACGGGCCCGAGCATGGGAGCCACGACGATTCCCAGCGCCCAGAACGCCATGGCTTTGGCGCGCTTCTCCGGCGGGAACGCTTCCATCAGAATGGCCTGCGAGAGCGGTTGCAGGCCTCCGCCGGTTGCGCCCTGGAAAATGCGGAGATGATCAGCAGCGGCAGGTTCGGCGCAATGCCGCAGAGAAAAGAGAAAACCGTGAATCCGCCAACCGACATCAGCAGAATATTGCGGCGGCCAAAATAATTGCCCAGCCATCCGGTAAGCGGCAGCACGATGGCATTGGCGACAAGATAAGAAGTTAGGACCCAGGTTGCCTCTTCCGGGGTAACAGAAAGGCTGCCCGCAATATGCTGCAACGACACGTTTACCACCGTCGTGTCCAGCACTTCCATAAAGGTGCCCAGCATCACCGAAATGGCAATGATCCACGGATTGATGACTGGCTTGGAGTCCGTCATTGAATTATGTCGCTGCCAGACCTCTTTGGCTTTTGGTTCGAAACGGTCGTATGTGAGCCTTGTTGCTGGCTGCTCTCGCGCTTTGCCAATTGCTAATTGCTAATTGCCAATTGCTACTTCGTGAACACAACTGGCTCTACTGACATACCCGGTCGCAATTGATGATTCGGGTCTTGGCCTTTATCAAAGCGGATGCGGACAGGAATGCGCTGCACTACTTTCACGTAATTGCCCGTCGCGTTTTCCGGCGGCAACAGGCTAAAGCGCGCCCCGGTTGCTCCGCCTATTGATTCAACGGTGCCGCTAAATTCTTTTCCGTACGCGTCAACCTTGATCTTGGCCTTCTGTCCCACTTTCATGTCGCGCAGCTGCGTTTCTTTAAAGTTGGCGGTGGTCCATATGTCGTCCAGGTTCACGATTGAAAACAGCGGCTGGCCGGCTTGCACGGTTTGTCCCGGCTCAACGCTGCGCTTGCTCAGCACGCCAGTCACCGGCGCGACGATTTTTGTGTACTGAAGATTCAACTCCGCTTGCGCCAACGCAGAAACAGCTCGTTGCACCTCCGCCGATGCCGCTCCCGCTCGCGCGCGAGTCACTTTCAATTGCTCTGGCACCGTGCGCGCAGCTTCAGCCTGCGCTTGCGACTGCGCTGCCCGGCTTTCCGCGCTGGAGATGGCGGAAGTTGCAGCTTCAACCTGGGCTTTGGCGGAGTCGTTGGCCGCCACCGCGGCGTCATACTGCTGGTGTGAAATTTCATCTTTTGCGATGAGCTGCTCCATGCGCTTCAAGTCGGCGGAAGTCTTGGCATACATTGCCTGCGCGTCATTCAGCTTGGCGCGTGCCGATTCAATATCGCGTTGCGCGCCTTTCACTCCTGCATCGGCGGCCAGCAGCTGGCTGGAGCTGGTAGTTTGCGTAAGTGGAACACCCACGTTGGCGGCAACCGCGTTGGCCTGTGCGTTCGCCAGATCGGCGCGCGCGCGGTCCACGGCAACCTGGTAATCCTTGGGATCAAGTTCCACCAGCAGCGTTCCGGCCTGTACCACTTCGTTATCGTCATGCAGCACGTTCAGCACCGTGCCGGTAACGCGCGGGCTGATGGGATTGATGTGGCCGTCAATCTGCGCATCGTCCGTTGATTCACGCACGGAGTAATAACGCCAGATAAAAAATCCGCCGATGAGAAGAAGTACGACCAGCGCGGCAATAATCCACTTGGCTCGCGGATTCGCGCGGAAGAATCCCACGGCCCGCGTGTCCTTGATGGAACGGCGCTCTTTGCCGGACCAGCGCTCTTCGCTCTTTTCCGGCGTTTCAACTTCCGTGTGGACAGGCTCCTTCACAGCTTCTTCTTCCTCATATGGCGATATCTTAATCGGGTCAGCCACGTTATTTTCCTCCCAAAAATGCTCGCGTCCGCTGCTCCGCCTCGCCCAGGGCGCGCACCAGCGAAAGCTTGGCTACATTGTTCTGATACAGGGCTTGAATATGGTTTTCATTTGCGCCGGCAACTGCTTCCTGCGCCTGCACAACTTCAAGGCTTCCGGAAACGCCGGCTTTGTAGCGGTCCTGCGCTTCCTTCAACTGCTCGGCCGCAAGATCAACCTGCTGATTGGCAACGGCCACCTGGTCCTCAGATGTCTTCACGTCTAACAGCGCCGCACGGATTTCATACTCCACTCGCGCGCGAAGGTTTTCCAGTTGCAGACGCTCTTGCCGCAACAAAGTCGCCGCTTGATCGACATCGGCCTTTACTTTACCGCCCTGAAAAATTGGTATGTGCAGACCAGCAGAAATCGCGAATGTGTTTTCAGAACTTCCCGGCGCAGGGCCAATAAAGCCTGTCTGCCCGTTCACGTCGACGGTTGGCAGCGCCTCGCCTTTGGCGGCTTTCACAGCCAACTCCGCCGAGCGCACGCGCGACTCCGCCGCGCGAAACTCCGGACGCACCTTGTAAGCGTGCGCCAATGCTTCATCCAGATTCATCGCCGCAAGCGGAGCGTATGGTACTGTGTCAGTCAGTTGAAATTGTTGCGCCACTGGGACTCCAATGGTCCGCGCCAGGGACATTTTTTGCTGCTCAAATTGGTTCTGCGCTGCCAGCACGCGCTGTTGCTGCGTCTGCATCTGCACCTGCGACCGCAACACATCAATGCCTGCCGCAACACCGGCGCTTTTCAGGTCCTTGGTCTGCTGGAAGATTGTCTCCGCCGTGTTGAGCTGTGCTTTTGCGGTATCAAGTCGGGCAGCGCTTGCCACGGTAAGGAGATATTGGTTGCCCACCAGCAGCACCACCAGTTCGCGCGCATCCTGCACCGTGAACTTTGCCGCTCGCTCGTTTTCAGAAGCCGCGCGGACCCTATTCATGGCGTTGAAGTCCAGCAGCGTTTCATTCATGGTGGCATGAGCATCGAACAGCCCAAACGGGCCAATCACGGGCGACTTCAATCCCGCCGGCAGCGGAATGCCGAATGCCGCCAGGTTGATCTGGTTCAATGACTCGCTCACGTTGCCGGAAACATTTGGCAGCAGCGCGCTCAACTGGCGGCGATATTGCGCCCGCGCCAGTTCCGTCTGCTGCTGTGAAAGAAGAAGACCAAGATTGTGCTTTAGCCCGCGATCAATTGCGTCCAGCAGCCCCAATTGAATCGTTCCGGGAACTAGTTTGTCCACCGTGCCGCTGCCGCTGAATTGCTCCAGCGCGGGCGTCTGCGCGGTAATCACCACTGGCGACTGTCGGTCCTGAGTCGGTGCTGGGGCCGCTCCGCCCGGAACCTGGGCAGCACAAGAAAGTACAGTTAGAAATATGAATAAAATTATCAGGACACGTTGCGTCCGCATGTTTACCTTCTCGGTCAGGTATCGGATTTTAGATGCGGTCGTGCGGAACCGGGTGCGCGACGCTCCTTCATGAACAAATTGATCTATGCAGTAATCGCCCAAAGGAATGGGCACCCCCAAAAGCGAATTAATTAACCAGTTAGTTAGATTATCAGGCGACATCAATGGATGCAAATTTCTCAGGCATTCCGCAGGCAAGTCATTGGCATAAAAATGGGCGCCGGAAATCCGGCGCCACTGGTGGTTCAATGCTGTCAAACGAGAGCTCTAGCCCACGCCATTCGGGCAAGGCTTTGCCGAATGTGGCAGCACCGTCTCATCCGGGAAGCTGAATGCGCCATCAATTGCGCTTGAGCTGGTACCCATCTCAAACCATTGCAACAGTGGAATGTTCTGCGGATGATAGACAAAGTCAAAGTCTTTCTCCTTGACTTCAATTGGCGTAGTTGCGTTGGCCAATACCTCTATAGGATCGCCCTCTTCAAGGTTGTTCTGGCAAGCCGTTGAGGCGGCCGGTTGGCCCGGGAACTGCCAGTTCGGCGCAGGATTGCTGACGAAGGGATTGGCGAACGTCTCCGCCAATTCATGGGTTAGCGCAGTCACGTCCTGGAAGCCTGCGCCGAACAGGCCCGGCGAAATCCAGCTTGCGAACTGGCTGACGAAGCGTTGTTGCGGGAACAGTCCGTCAAAGTTGGCAAAATAGGTGTGGAAGCCCAATACGCAGCAGCCACCGGGAGCATTGGGATTAGCCTGGTTGAGGTTGAACAGGAATGTGTTGGGATACAGCGACATGTTCATCGCATTCGTCTGGAAATTTCCCAGGTTGATTTCATTTACCTCGCTGTTATCAAAAAAGAGGTTAAACAGCGGGCTCAGCATCAGCACAAAGGTGCTGCCGTCCGCCGCGGTTCCGGTGAAATAAGACCGGGCCTGCACGATGGTGCCATTGCGGAGCCTTACATTCACGAACCGTGGAACCTGGATCGTAATTTTGTCTACTACCCGCGGAATGATCAGGGTGTGCCAGTTATTCTTCATGGAGTTGAAGAACTGGGCGCGGTGAACTGCGTCTCCAAACTCGATGTTCCGGCCCGAGCGGTAGGTGAGCGGCTCAAAGTTGGGAGACTCCAAAAAAAGTTTCTCGAACGGATCGAATGAAACAGTTTTGAAGACCGACCCGTCTGCGTTCAGCAATTGCCAGGAAGTTTCCAGAATCAGGCCGGGGTAAACCGTGGTTCCTCCGAGCTTGGGGTCATTTCCCATCATGGTGAACCGGAAATCGTTGTCCGTATCAGGACCGGCCTGGGCAACAAATGCGCCGCTGAATGTGGCGATGGAATCGATCTGGTCGATGGTGGAAACGTTCGGCCGGGGGTCGTCGATGTCAAACTTATCATCATTGCCGGCCAGAGCGGCGGCGCTGGGCTTCACTTTGCCGTTGAAGCTGGCGAAGTTATTTCCGCCCACAACCTTTCCGGTTTCAGTATCAATAGTCACAGAACCGATTGAAAAAACGGGCACGTGCTGGGCGTCCACTACACTACGCTCGCCCATATCGGGCTGGCCGCCCGCAATGGCTGCACGCGCAATGGCATCGTCGCCTGCCTGCTGCGCGAACGCGGCAGTAAAGGCCAAAATTAAGACGACACACAGGAATGTAAATCGAAGAGAGGGTCTCATATATCTAGGCTCCTGGGAATTCAGAGTTGCTGAGGCGCAACAAACATACGCCTACTCTGGCCAGCTCGCAATCCTGAGTCGCTGAAATAAACAACTTTTAACATAAGCAATTTGTTCAAGCACTTCGTCCCAGGGAGGCGGCCCGCGTCGCAAGTCTGGCTTGACACTTGTCAGTCAACAAAAAATGGCACCGGGGGAGACCGGTGCCATTGAACGAGAAAAATTGTTTCTAGTGGCAAAGACTTGCAGGCGCAGTCAACGCTGTTAGATCAGGGTAGCTATAAGCACCATGAATAGCGTCAGACGGAACCGTTTGTGCAAACCATTGCAACAAGGCTTCGGTTTGCGGATGGTACGTCGTTTCTACTCCAGCATTTTTCAGGGTCACTGGGAAGGTCGCGTTTGCCAGGACCTCCACCGGATCGCCAGTTTCCAGGTTGCCCTGGCATGCGGTCAAGCCTGGGAAGTGCCACCGTGGGGTAATGTTGTTGACGAAAGGATCATTAAAGGTTTCAGCGATCTCATGGCTTATCGCGGTTATGTCGTTAAATCCGCCGCCAAAGATTCCGGGAGAGATAAAGCTGGCGTAATTGGTGATCCAGCGATGTTCCGGTGAGGCGCCGTCAGTGAAATAGGTGTGGAAGCCAAGAACGCAGCAGCTCCCGCGCTGTAGCGGGTTGTTGGGATTGAACGAGAACAGGAACGTATTCGGGAACAACGGCAGGTTGATGGCATCCGTGGTAAAGTTCCCGGCGTCAATGCCATTGTTCATGATGATGCCAAGCTGCTGGTTAAAGAACAGGTTGAACATCAGGACAAAGCGGTGGCCATCGGCCGCCAGCCCGGATTGATAATTGATCGCCTGGACATTCTGTCCGCGGAAGCGAACGGTCACGAATTTCGGTACGGTGATGGTGATGTGGTCAACCACTGATGGAGCAAGTTCGGTGTGCCAGTTCGGGTCCATGGAGCTGAAGAACTCAGCGCGCTGAACGGCGTCTGAGAACTGCGTGGACTCGGCGGGAATTCCCGAGGTGGCATCATGCTCGTACTTGAACCTCTGGAACTCGGGAGAATTCAGCGTAGGCTGCACAAATGGGGTCGCATCCACAGTGTCGAAAACTGTGCCGTCAGCATTCAGCAACCGCAGCGACACCGCCAAGATCTTGGTTGGGATGGTGGTGATATGGCCAAGAGACGGATCATTGCCCACCATGGTGTAAGGAAAGGTCATGCCGTTGACCGTGAATGACCGCGTAAAGTTCGGCACTGAAATAACGTTAGGTACGGCGCCAGGATTGCCGGCAATAGCGTTGGGCGTGTTCGTGGCTTCGTCCGCCACCAGTTCCGAGGGCACACTGTGAATCAGCTGCGGATCAATTGAGTGCGCAGCGCCAGTGGACGCATCCGGGTTGGTGCCTACCTGTGCCTGGGCTGCATCTGTAAGGTTTTGGGCAAACGAGCTTCCTACCATGCCGAGCGCGAGCAGCGCGCTCAGACAAATCGATTTCCTGACCATATCTTGTGTTTCTCCTGAAGTGAGGGTTGGGCGAAAGCAAAAAATAAACGTTGACGGCTGTTCCAGCGCTTGTTCTCTTCCCTTGACGGAAGTGGGAGACGTTGGAGCAACTCGCGAGGTGTTACTCACGATACTCCGCTTCCCCTTGTTCTGGCAAGGGCCAGGTGCGAGAAACATACGATTTTTATTGGGTTTTCCGCACTGCCCGATTTAATCTTCCGTGGCTTAACACTGCTCGCTTCGTCCCAGCCATTTTCGGTCATGGATTGGGTTCGGTCCTCGGTGATCCAAATTGAAAACGAGCTAATCGCGCGTTTCCAAATAAGTTATAGCTTTTGCCCCGCAATGCATCTAATGGGCAGATGCCGGACGATCCTTCTCAAGCCGCTGCGAGCAGCCTTAATTCCAGATGGCCTGAATCCCTGCGTGCCTTGCGCCATCGCAACTATCAATTATTTTTTGCCGGCCAGCTCATATCCTTAATAGGCACATGGATGGACCAAGTCGCCGAGGCATGGCTAGTCTATCGCCTAACCGGATCAGCTCTGCTTTTGGGGACCGTTGCCTTCGCCTCGCAAATCCCGGTTTTCCTGCTGGCGCCTATCGGTGGTGCGCTGGCTGATCGCTTTGACCGCCGAAAAATCCTGATCTGCACGCAATCCTCCATGATGCTGCTCACGTTCATGCTGGCATGGCTTACACTTTCCCACCGCGTGCATATCTGGCATGTCGTAACCCTGGCTGCGCTTACCGGCGTGGTCAATGCCATTGACCTCCCTGCCCGCCAGGCCTTTGTTGTAGACATGGTCTCCCGCGCTGACCTGGTCAACGCCATTGCGCTCAATTCGTCCATGTTTAATGGCGCGCGCGTAGTAGGCCCGTCTCTTGCAGGAATCGTGGTTGCTGCCATTGGCGAAGGCTGGTGCTTCTTTGCCAACGGCGTTAGTTTCCTAGCCGTCATTGCTGGCTTGGCAATGATGACGATTGACCGTCCGCGGATGGCGATTGAAGGCTCGCCGTTGGAAAACATTATTGAAGGCTTCAAGTTCGTTGGGCAAAGCGGCCCGGTCCGCGCTCTTATGATGCTGCTGGGATTGGTAAGTTTTACGGCCATGCCCTACGCGGTGCTCATGCCGCTTTTTGCCGATAAGATTCTCCATGGCGGCGCACAGGCCCTGGGTTTGCTCATGGGCTGTTCCGGAGTCGGCGCTCTCTGCGGCGCGATTACTTTGGCGATGAGGAAGAGCCTCAAGGGGCTGAGCCTCTGGGTAGCAGTTTCATGCGCCGGATTTGGCCTCGCCCTATTGGTCTTCTCCTTTTCGCGGACGCTTTGGCTTTCCGCGGTGCTGCTGGTCCCGGTCGGTTTCTGCATGATGATCCAGATGGCGTCCTCCAACACACTGATCCAGAGCATGGTTCCGGACCGCCTGCGCGGACGCGTAATGTCCGTCTATGCCATGACTTTTATGGGGATGGCTCCCCTGGGCGCTCTGCTGGCCGGCAGTTTGGCCCACAAACTCGGCGCGCCTATGACCGTTGGAATCGGTGGCGTGGTGGCGATTATGGGAGCTGCTGTCTTTGGCTCCAAACTTCCAGCTATCCGGCCCGCGGCGCGGGAAATGATTGTGGCCCAGCAGATGGCAGGCGGCGCGCCAGCACAGGAGATGACCGGAAGAGTCTTCACCAAGAACGGTGACCAGGCTGCTCTATCTGATCCAGAAACGCTGCCGGCATCCCCCAATCTTTAGGTAGCCATCTTCTTCAACAACGCTATCTGCCCTGAGTGATAGACGGCGTGTTGCGTCGCGCTCTGGAAAAGCCGGTAGAAGTTATACGTTCTGCCCGGGACAGTTGCTTCCAGCCGCTCATCGCCGAAACTCTTGATGGTCTCCACCAGCCTTAGATGTTCATCGAAAAAGGTAGTGACGGCCTGCTTCCATGCCTGCTCATTCGTATTTTTCACAGGAGGCCAGTCCATCTCTTTAGGCATCGTCGACCAGGCCGGGATCGGAGTTCCCTGAATCGCGCCGGAAAAGAATTTGATCCAGGCATTCACATGGACCACGATCTCCCAGATCGAATGCGCGTTCGGAATAGGGTGGGCCTTGGCCTGTTCAGCGGTAACGCCGTTCAGGATTTCCCGTAGCGAATCTCCATACCACGCTTCCCCGTTGATGGTGGAAGCAAGTTGATATGCGATGCGATTGCATTCTGTATTCATAAAAAACCATTAAACCACAGAGGACACAGAGGAACACGAAGGTCTGTCCTCGTCAGATCAAAACCTTTGTGCCCCTCTGTGTCCTCTGTGGTAAATCGGTTTTAGTTACGCCCGCACGTACTTCCCTGCATCAATCAGCCGCGCAGCAATCTGCTGCGTCAGCGCGATCACGTTGAACGGCTCATGCTTAAACAGCCGCCGTAGGATGACCATCTGCGTGCGCAGCATGTCGCCTTCTGAAACCGCAGCCACAACTTTTTTTGCCGCCGCTTCAAGTTTGTCCATCGAATGGGTCAAGCTCACCTGGGCCATGGCGACAGCCAAAGCAGACTTCGCTTCACCCTGCCGCTCAATCAGCTTCTGCGTGCGCAGCACCACGGAATCCATGGCAAAGACTTCAATCACCATGTCTGCAATGGCGGAAAGAATTTCCTGCTGCTGCTCAATCGCCGCCATGTACTTCTGCACCGCCGCTCCAGCCAGCATCAGCGCCGCTTTCTTGGCGTTGCTGACCAGCGTGCGCTCGGCAGCCAGCGGGCCTTCCAGCGGCTCGGCTGAACTCGGTCCTGACATGATTTCGTCCGTCAGCTTCTTGATGGCCGGCATGAGCGGCAGCTGGCCTTTCATCGCGCGCTTCAGCAGCCATCCCGTAATGATCATCCGGTTGATTTCGTTCGTGCCTTCAAAGATGCGGTTCACGCGCGAATCGCGATACGCCCGCTCCGCCGGATACTCTTCCACAAAACCGTAGCCGCCATAAATCTGGACTGTCTCGTCCACAACGTAATCCAGCATCTCCGAGCCAAACACTTTCAGGATCGAACACTCGACTGCGTACTCTTCAATGCCCTTGGCCGTTTCCTTGTAAACATCGGGCGAGTTCTTGTCGATCTCTGACATCGCCGCATCAATCATGCCCACCGTGCGGTAAGACATACACTCACCGGTGTAAATCCCGGCTGCCATGTTGGCCAGTTTTTCCTGGATGATGCCGAAATCAGCCAAAGTCTTGCCGAATGCCTTGCGCTGCTTGGCATAGCCAATGGAATTATTGAGCGCGTTACGCGCCCCGCCCACCACGCCCGCGCCCAGCTTGTAGCGTCCGATGTTCAGCGTGTTGAAAGCGATTACGTGTCCCTTGCCAATCTCGCCCAGCAGATTTTCCTTGGGCACGCGGCAATCATTCAGGATGATCGGCGTCGTCGAAGATCCGCGGATGCCCATCTTCTTTTCTTCCGCGCCCGACTGGAAGCCTGGAAAGCCTCGCTCCACAATGAACGCCGAGAACTTTTCACCATCCACCTTGGCAAAGATAATCACCACGTCAGCAAAGCCGCCGTTCGTGATCCACATCTTTTCGCCATTCAGGATCCACTCTTTGCCGTCAGGAGAAAGCACGGCCTTGGTACGCGCGTTCATCGCGTCAGAAGCCGATGTCGATTCAGACAGCGCATACGCGGCAATCAATTCGCCCGTCGCCAGTTTGGGCAGATATTTGGCTTTCTGCTCCGGCGTGCCGAAATAAACAATCGGGAGCGTGCCAATGCCAGTGTGTCCGCCAAACGCCACGCTGAAGCTGCCGGAGACGGAGATGTGCTCATTGATAATCGCGGACGCGATTTTGTCCATGTCCGATCCGCCGTACTGCTCCGGAATATCCACGTTGGCAATGCCGATTTCGCATGCCTTCTGGATCAGCCCGCG
>Ga0070734_10002926_pt1 | contig 19164 bp, 15 predicted proteins | sample Coa_R1_8_FD_66444 | JGI IMG/M metagenome (GOLD analysis project Ga0070734, IMG submission 66444) | Surface soil microbial communities from Centralia Pennsylvania, which are recovering from an underground coalmine fire - Coalmine... | ecosystem: Environmental > Terrestrial > Soil > Unclassified ... | reverse complement strand
TGCAAGAGCGCATTGGTCCGCGGCGAGCGATAACCCGAGATCACATGGAATTCCGGATCGGCCCCCAGGCGGCCGGCCACGGCGTGCAGGATGTCGAAGAGCGCCGGGTCCATCGCGTGCCGGTCGCCGGTGCGAAAATCGCGCAGCAGCACCTCGAGCCTCACGAGCGACTCGGACACGTAGCAGCCGTTGCGCATGTACTCGACGTCGAGCGACTCCTCGGTGTGCACGTTGCGCAGCACGAGACGCCGTACGGCCGCGGTGGGCGAATCCGCCAGCGGGGCTTGGAGCGATGCGCCCGCTTCCTGCGCCCGGGTGCGGGTGCACAGCGTCCCGAGCGCCGAGACACCCACGAGCGCCGCGCTGGAGGACAGAAAATGACGGCGCGAGAGCTTCATGCTCGAGATTCCACCACGACGCGCCGCCCTGCGTCGAGTGCGAGCACGGTCGCGCGCGGGAATAAGTTGAATTCGGATGCGGACGCCCAGGTATAGGCACCCATGGTGCGCCCGACGATCAGATCGCCGATCTTGAGCTCAGGAAGCTCGATCTCATCGGCGATGACGTCCACGCTGTCGCAGGTGGGACCCGCGAGCACCGAAGCGCGCGCGGGGCCGTTCGGCACGAGCGCTTCGAGCGGATATCGGACTCGATCGAACATTTGACCGCTGTAGCTTCCGTAAAGACCGTCGTCCAAATAGTACCACCAGCGTCCGTCGCGCTTCGCGCGCCCCATCACGGAAGCGACGGCGACCGCGGCCGGCGCCGAGAGGTAACGCCCGGGCTCGGCGAGGATCTTGAGATCGGCGGGAAGCGCTGCAAGGGCGGTGCGAATCGGTGCGCAGAAGGCCTCGATCGACGGAGCTCCTTCGCCATAATCGATCGGAAAGCCGCCCCCGATGTCGAGGGTACGCAGGCAGTGCCCGCGAACCGCCGCATCACGCAGCAGGGCCGTGCACGTCTCGATCGCCTCGACATGGCGTGTCGGGGCAGGGGCCTGCGAGCCGGCATGGAAGGAAAGCCCCTCGACCCCGATGCGTCGGGCCGCGGCCTCCTCGAGCAGCCCCGCGACCGCCTCGGGCTCGCAGCCGAACTTGCGCGACAGATCGCACAGCGCCTCGCGGCCGCGAAACGCGACGCGGATGAGAAGCGACACGCGCGCGCGCAGCCGCGTGAACTTGCGCAGCTCCTCCGGATTGTCGATCACGAACCGGTTCACACCGTAGGCGAGCGCGTTGCGAATGTCGGCATCGCGCTTGATGGGATGCGTGTGAATGCAGCGCTCGGGCGCGATTCCGAGCGCTCGCATGAGCTCGACCTCGCCGGTCGTGGCGAGATCGAAGTCGGCGCCGGCATCACGCAGGATCGCGAGCGCCGTGGGGTGCGGAAGCGACTTCACCGCATAGTGCAGCGCGACGCCGGGCAGGGCCGCGGCCAGCCTGCGGTACTGCGTGCGCAAGCGCCCGGCATCGATGAGGAACAACGGCGAGCCGTGGCGTTGCACGAGGTGACGGATGGCGTCGGCACTGAACGGATCCTGAGCGGGGTCGAGCTCGAGCTCGCAAGCGGCGCGCAGAGCGCGAGCGCGCTGGGGTGGGGTGTGCATCCTTCTCAGCCGGCGCTCAGCTCGAGCGGATCTTCGTCGGTCACGCCGCTCGCGCGTTGCAGCCGATCGAGCACCGCGGCCCAGCGCTCATCTTGCGGCAGTTCCTGCACGAAGATGCGCGCGCAGCCCGCCCGATCGAGCGTGCGCAGGTTATTGTAGAGATTGTGGGCATAGGACTCCGGCTTTTTGCCCGCATTGATCCACGTCATGTGGCGCCTTGTGTGCAACGGCGGGCGCATGGCGAGCACCGCCACCTTCTCCTGGCGTTGGACGAACGCCCCGGCGCGCGCCTCGAGCACGTCCCAGGGTACGATCTCCAGCGGCGTCGATGGCGCGTAGTGCTGGATCCGATCGCCGGGTGCGCGCGGCGCCGTGCCGCCCACGCTGAGCGATCCCACCACCCGCTCGATCTGCGAGCGGGTGATGAATCCCGGACGCAAAAGGCGCACCTCGTCGTTGAGGCAGGAGACGATCGTCGACTCGAGACCGATCGGCGAGTCGCCGCCATCGAGAATGACGCTCACCGCATCGCCGAGCTCATCGCGCACGTGCTCGGGCTTGGTCGGGCTCAAGCGCCCGAACCGGTTCGCGGACGGTGCCGCGATCCCGCCGCCGAAGGCGTTGAGGAGCTGCTGCGCCATCGGATGGGAGGGGATGCGGATGCCGATGCTGTCCTGGCCCCCGGTGACCAGATCGTTGACGTTGTCGGCCTTCGGCAGGATGAGCGTGAGCGGCCCGGGCCAGAACATCGCGGAGAGTTTCTCCGCAACGGCCGGCACGTGCGACACCCAGCGGTGCAGATAACGCGGATTGTCGAGATGCACGATCACCGGATGGTCCGCGGGGCGACCCTTGACCTCGAAGATCTTGCGCACGGCCACGGGGTCTGCGGCGTTGGCGCCGAGGCCGTACACGGTCTCGGTCGGAAACACCACGAGATCGCCCGCACGCAGGGTTTCCACGGCTTTTTCGATTTCGCTCTGAGTAGCTCTGACCACCCGAGCATGATATCAAATGAGTCGCTGCAGGAACTTCAGGTCCAGCCATCTTCCAAATTTGAAACCCACTTCACGGAAATGCCCCGCCTCACGAAAGCCGAGCCGCTCGTGCATGCGGATCGAGCCCGTGTTGTCGGCATCGATGCCGGCAATCATGGCGTGCTTGCCCAGCTTCGCGGCGTCCTTGAGGAGCGCGCTCACCAGCGCAGTGCCGATACCGCGGCCGCGATGGGCCGCATCGACGTGCACACTGTGCTCGACGGTGTAGCGATATCCGGGCCAGGCACGAAAATCACCGAAGGTGGCAAAGCCGAGCACAGAGGACGCATCGCGTGCCACGAGCACGGGATAGCCGAGGCCGTGTTTCGCCTCGAGCCACGCCTCGCGATCGGCGAGCGTCACCTCCAGCTCGGAGAACACGGCCGTGGAGGAGCGGATGACCTCGTTGTAGATGTGCAGGAGATCCGGCAGGTCCGCGCGCGCCGCTGCGCAGATCTCGAAGGAGCGCTCAGGGTGCGCTGGCGACGCGCGGTCCATCGGTGGGGTCGGTGGCATCGAGCGCGACCCGTTGCCAGCTACCGTCGGTTTGACGATCGAGCTCGTACGCCGGCCAGTAATGCTTGTCGAGCTTCAACGTGATGACGTCGGTCTGCCCGTTCCAGGCGATCGTCTTCAGACGCAGCGAGGCGCGATCCTGTTTGCCGCGTACCACCGCGATGAAGGCATCGAGATTCGGCGTCGCTTGACCGTCCACCTCGACGATGCGCCGGCCCGCGTACAGCCCGTAATGGGTCGCCGGGGAGCCATAAAAGAAATACGACACGAACACGCCGTACGGCGGGATGCCGCGCTGCACCGCCATCGCCCGATGGGGCGCCTGCAGCGTTGCGCCGGCCCAGATCACGACCCGGTCGAGATCGCGGCCGCTCAGGGCGACGGTCTTGAGATCGAGCGACTTCTCCGCGCCATCGCGCCACACCGTCACGGTGACCTCGGGTTTCTGCACGGCGCGCTCGACCTCGCGAAAGCGGTTCACGACCTGCCCATCGATGGCCAGCACCAGATCACCCGGCTCGAGCAGACTCGCGGCCGGTGAGCCGGCGACCAGTCGATCGATGCCGAGCACCTGTCGGCGCTGCCCGCTGTGCTTCTCGAAGCGGCGCACCCAGGGGTCGGGCAGCCCGAGCTTGCGCGCGGCTGCCAGCGATTCGACGTTGAACTCCGCCTCGAAGGAGTAGAGCGGGCGACCGTCCTCGACCACGTCGATCATCTCCTTGACGAGGTCGGCCGGAATGCCGCGGTTGACCTGCTCGAGCTCGCGCGGGGTCTCGAAGGCAAAGCTCGACCAGAGCGCCAGCACGTTGCCGTGCGCATCCGCAAGCACACCGTCGAGATCGCCGGGCGCATTGACGAGATTGACCGCCTCGAGATTGCTGTCGCGAAAGCGCAAGGTGCGCGACAGCGGGAAGGAGACGACGTCGACGCTCGCCACCTGCGTGCGCTCGGACATCACTTTCATGTCGCTGTGCTGTCCCACCACCCACACGTCCTCGCCCGCCTCGAGCGGCTTCGGCAGGAACGTGGCCGCCCGCACCGGCGTGTTGCCGATCGATTTCGGGTCATAGGAGACGACGGCGAGGTTGTGCAGCGGATGGATGAATTCGACCTTGCCCGGCACCTCGACGGTGCCGTTGAAGGTGAGGCGCACATCGCCCATCGCAAGCGGCACGGTGTTGCGGTCGATGACGACGAGCCCGCGCTGCGTGTCGACGATCACCCCGGTGCCGTGATAGTTCTTCTCGGTCACGCCCGACACCGAGTAGGGCATGTCGAAGGTGATCATCACGAGCGAGGGCGCGAGGCGATCGATGCGCGGATCGCCCGTGCGCTCGTACTCGGTCGAGGCCGGCGTGACGGGGAGCGGCGCGGGGCCCGCCATCAGCGTGAGGCAGGGCCAGATGCCCACGGTGTCGTCACGCTTGCACTTGCGCGCCGGGAACCAGCGCCGGTCCATGCGGATGACCTTGAGCTGCGTGGTGCGCGGATCCTCGAGCGTGACGTAGCGCACCGTGGCGCGCGCGCCGTCCGCGAGGTCCCTGAGCGCCGCCTGAAAATCCTCGAGGCTGTCCATCTTCTTGCCGTTGAAGGCGCTGATGAGCGAGCCGTGCGGGATGCCGGCGCTGCCGAAGACGTAGCCGGGATTCGCGACGTAAACCCCCTTGATGGGCAGGTTGTAATGGCGCGCCTGCTGGTAGGACAGGGTGTGCACCACCGCCTCGCCGAACTCGATGTACTCATCGGCCGTGATCCTGCTCAAGGATTCCACCTCGAGCGAATGACGCAGCGTCTGCTCGCCGCGCTGGATCTCCACCTTGATCGGGTTGCCGACGTGGTTGTCGAGCACATCCTCGAGTGTGAAGAACTCGGGCACGGGTTTACCGTCGATCGACACCAGGATGTCGCCGGGCGCGAGCAGCCCATCGGCTGCCGACCCCGGCTGCACCTCATCGACCACCAGCATGCCGGTGAGCTTCGGGTACGCGCTGCGCATACGCGCCTCGGTCTGCGGATCGAGCCCGAGGCGGCGCAGCTCATCGTACGGGGTGTACTTGAACACGGTCTCGAGCGTGCCGCGCGGCACGGGCTTGCCGGCATCGATGTACTTCAGGGCGCGGGTGATCGCCGGCAACGGTAGATAGAAGCTCGAGGCGGCGCCCGTGGCGCCGCCCGCGTTCAAGGCGACGACGCGCCCTTCGATGTCGATGACCGGCGAGCCCGAGGAGCCGCCCGAGGTGCTCGAGGCGGCCTGGTAGTAGAAGGTATTGAAGTCGTTGTACTTGCCGTAGCCGTACTCGGGCGCCTCGCGGTCGAGCCGCGCGAGCGTGCCGGAGAGAATGGAGAGCTGTTCGCCGGCATCGTTGCCGACGACGCGGATCTCACGACCGATCACTGCGCCGGCCGGATAGAGCGGCAGCTCCGCCGGCTTGATGAAGCGCAGCTTCTTCGGGTCATAGCGATAGATGCCAAAATCATGCACCGGATCGCGGTAGACGGGATAGAGCTGCACCTCTTCACGGTTCTGAAACGTCGCTTGCGCCGTGACCGGTCCGGGCGTCACGACGTGGCGGTTGGTGAGGATGAGGCCGCGCTTGGCGTCGATCACGAAACCGGTGGCCTGCGCGGTCGTGTTCCACTCGGTGTCGAACGCCCGCGCGCCATCGATCTGGATCGTCACGACCCCGGAGGCGATGCGCTCGAGCGTCTGGGACCAGGTGGAGGTGCTGCTACCCGTGCTCGCGGCCGGTGGCAAAGGGGCCTCCACGGCGGGAGGCGGCTGCATCGGGGGAGGCGGCTGCTCCTCGTGGGAAGGCTCGGTGGAAGGTGCCGAGGCACCCGCCAGACAGGGACTCGCCAGCAGGGGGAGTAAGCATATCCAGGCGATTCGCTGCATCAGTCTCCTACCGTTCGAGCCTCGATGGCGAGATCGGACAAGATTTGCCACCCGGCGGTTCCATTCATGCGGCGGGCTTGAACGACAGATCCGGCTGTTTGACCGCACGCACATCATCGAGTCGCCGTACCGGCATCGTATGCGGTGCGGAGCGCAATTTCTCGGGTTCTTGCTCCATTTCGCGTCGAATAATGCCCATTGCGTCACAGAAACGGTCGAGCTCCTCCTTGGTCTCGGTCTCCGTCGGCTCGATCAGCAAACATTCGGGCACGAGCAGCGGAAAATAGGTGGTCGGCGCGTGAAAGCCGAGGTCCAGCAGGCGCTTCGCCACATCCATCGCCGTGACCTGGTAACGGCGCGCCTCCTGCTTCAAGGTGATGATGAACTCGTGGCTCGCCCGCCGCTCCGGGTAGGCGGCCTCATAGCCGATCTGCACGAGTCGTTTCATCAGGTAGTTCGCATTGAGCGTCGCGAACTCGCCCACGCGCACCATGCCCTCACGCCCGAGCATGCGCATGTATACGTAGGCGCGCAAATTGACCCCCGCGTTGCCCATGAAGCCCGACAGCCGGCCGATCGAGCTCGGCCGGTCGCGCTCACTCAACCAGCGATAGCGACCGTCCTTGAGCGCGACCAGCGGGATCGGCAGGTACGGCACGAGGCGCGGGCCGACGCCGACGGCACCGGATCCCGGACCACCCCCGCCGTGCGGCGTCGAGAAGGTCTTGTGCAGATTCATGTGAATCACATCGAAGCCCATGTCGCCGGGGCGCACCTTGCCGAGAATGGCGTTCAGGTTGGCGCCGTCGTAGTAGAGCAGACCGCCCGCCTCGTGCACGATCCGCGCAACCTCGGCGATCCGATGCTCGAAGACCCCGAGGGTCGAGGGATTGGTGAGCATGATGCCCGCCGTGTGCGGTCCCACCGCCGCGCGCAGCGCGGCAAGATCGATGTCGCCGGACGCGTCGCATGGAATCTCGCGCACCGTGCAGCCGCACATCGCCGCCGTCGCCGGATTCGTGCCGTGTGCGGCCTGCGGGACGATGATCTCGCGGCGCGCATCGTCCTGACGCTCGCGATGATAGGCACGGATCATGGCAACGCCGGCAAATTCGCCCTGCGCCCCCGCCATCGGCGTGAGGCTCACCGCCTGCATGCCGGTGATGTCACGCAGCATCTCCTGCAGCTCGAACATGCAGGCCATGAATCCCTGCGGCTCGCCGGCGAGCGGGTGCCGCCCGAGGAACTCGGGCAGCATCGCCAGACTGTTGCACGCCTTCGGGTTGTATTTCATGGTGCACGAGCCGAGCGGATAGAAATGCGTATCGATCGAGAAGTTGAGCTGCGAGAGGCGCGTGAAGTGGCGCACCGCCTGCAGCTCGGACACCTCGGGCAGGGCCGGCGGAGCCGAGCGCTTGAGGTGCGCCGGCAGATCGAGCGGCGATGAGGCGGGGGGCGGCATCTGGCTCGGCGCCCGACGGCCCGGCTTGCCGAGCTCGAAGATCAAGGGTTCGCGATCGCCGTGCTTATTCATGCGTCAGCCTTTCTCAAGATGTCCGCGAGCGCCGCGGCGAACCGCTCGATGTCCTCGGGAAGCTTGGTCTCGGTCGCGCACACGAGCAGCGCGGACTTGAGCTCGGGGTAGCGCTCGGCCAGATCGAGGCCCCCGGCGATCCCGCGGGCCGCGAGCGCCTCGAGCACGGGCGCGACGGGGCGATCGAGGTCGAGCACGGCTTCGTGAAAGCGTGGCGCTGCGAACCTGAGCCGCACGCCCGGCACGCGGGTGAGCGCGCGCACCAGCTCCGCCGTGCGCTCGACGCAGGCGCGGGCGACCCGCTCGAGACCGGCGGGACCGAGAAGCGACAGGTACACCGTCGCCGCGGTCACGAGCAGTCCCTGGTTGGTGCAGATGTTGGAGGTCGCCTTGCTGCGGCGAATGTGCTGCTCGCGCGCCTGCAGCGTGAGCGTGAATCCCGGGCGTCCCTCGAGATCGACGGTGCGCCCGACGATGCGGCCCGGCATCTGCCGCACGTTCTGCATGCGGGTCGTCATGAACCCGAAGTAGGGCCCTCCCGAGGCGAGCGGCACGCCGAGCGGCTGGCCCTCGCCGCAGACGATGTCGGCTCCCTTGAGCGCGCCGCTCCCGCTGCCCCACTCGCCCGGCGGCTTCAAGAGCGCGAGCGAGATCGGGTTCACCACCGCGATCACCTTGAGCTCGTGCGCGTGTGCCCAGTCGGTAAGCGCATCGACGTCCTCGAGCACCCCGAAGAAGTTCGGTTGCTGGATGACCAGCGCCGCGGCGCCCTGCACCGCGGCTGCCTCGAGCGCGGCGATCGTCGTGCACCCCGTCGCGCGATCGTAATCGAGGGGCTCGAGGGCGAGACCTTGATGCCCGGTGATGGCGCGCGCGACGCGCTCGTAGATGGGATTCACGCTGCGCGGCAGCAAGATCCGGCGCGCCTCGGGCGCCCGATGCGCGCGCACCGCCATGAGACAGGCTTCCGCCAACGCCGAGGCGCCGTCGTAGAGCGAGGCGTTCGACACCTCCATGGCGGTGAGGGCGCACATCATGCTCTGGTATTCGTAGATGATCTGCAGCGTCCCCTGGCTCGCCTCCGCCTGATACGGCGTGTAGGCGGAATAAAGCTCACCGCGCGTGGTGATTGCCCAGACCGGCGCCGGGATGTGGTGCTCATAGGCACCCGCTCCCACGAAGTTGAGAAGCCGGCCATCGCGTGCCGCGCGATCGCCGAGCAGCCGTGCAACTTCCATCTCGCAGAGCGAGGCCGGCACGGCGCCGAGCGAGCTCGCCTTCAAATCCGCCGGTATCTCATCGAACAGCTCATCGATCGAGCGGGCGCCGATGACCTCGAGCATGCGGGCGACGTCGTCCGCGGTGTGGGGGATGAACGGCATCAGCGAGCCGCCTGCACCAGGATCCCGCGCGGGTGCTTCATTGCGACTCCTCGAGGAATTTCACGTATTCGGCGGGCGACAGGAGCCCTGCATCGCCCTCGCCGGCCTCGGGCGCGAGCCGCAGCAGCCAGCCCCGGCCATAGGGATCCTGATTGAGAAGCTCGGGCTGCGTGGCGAGCTCGGCGTTGCTGCCGACGACTCGCCCGGCGAGCGGGCTGTAGACATCGGAGGCCGCCTTGACCGACTCGACGACCGCACAGGCCTCGCCGCGCGCGAGCGTGCGATCGACCGCCGGTACCTCGACGAACACCAGATCGCCGAGCGCCTCCTGTGCGTGATCGGTGATCCCGATCTCGAGCTCGCCGCTTGGCAGACGGCGCACCCACTCGTGGCTGCGCGTGTATTTGAGGTCACCGGGTACGTTGCTGCTCACTTTGAGAGATCTCCTGCAAGGTCAAAGGTCGATGAGGATGCGCCCCTCGCGCACGAACGGCGGCTTCACGATGCGGGCCGCATGGGACTTGCCGCGAATGTCCACCCGCACCTCGGGGCCGACGCCGCGCGCCACGCGCGCAAGCCCGATCGAGCGATTGAGCGTCGGCGAGAAGGTGCCGCTCGTCACCTCGCCCGCGGGCGCATCCGCAGCGCCGGCGCCGGCGCGCGCGCGATCGATGCGCTGGTGGCTGCGCAGCACCCCACGCTCCTCGAGCACGAGGCCGACGAAGAGCGGGTGCTCGGCGCGCGCGCGCAGTGCCTCGAGCGGCGCACGGCCGATGAAGAGGCGCGTGCGCGGCTCGAAGGCGACGGTCCACTCGAGGCCGGACTCGAGCGGATGATGGCTCTCGTCCATGTCGTTGCCGTAAAGATTCAAGCCGGCCTCGAGGCGCAGCGTGTCGCGGGCACCGAGGCCGATCGGCCGCACGCCCCCGGCACCGAGCGCGCGCCACAGAGCCTCCGCCTCGCTCGCGGGCAGCATGATCTCGACGCCGTCCTCGCCCGTATAACCGGTGCGCGCGACGAACCAGCCGTCGGCCTCGAGCGCACTGAACCGCGCCAGGCTTTGCGCGCCCTCGCGCAGGGCAGACGGTATCAAGGGGAGCGTGCGCGACAATGCCTTCGGGCCCTGCACGGCCAGCATCGCGAGGTCACTGCGCTCGCGGACCTGAACGCCCGCGCGCGCCGCGTGCTCGGCGATCCAGTCAAGATCCTTGCCGCGCGTGCCGGCGTTCACCACCAGCCGGAACGCGCCCTCGGCGCGCAGATAGACGATGAGGTCGTCGATGATGCCGCCGCTCGGACGCAGCATGCAGCTGTACAAGGCGCGGCCGGGCGAGGTCAGCTTGGCGACGTCATTCGCGAGCAGCTCGCGCAACAGCTCGCGGCTGCGTGCTCCCTCGAGATCGAGGATGCCCATGTGCGAGACGTCGAATACGCCGGCATCGCGGCGCACCGCATGGTGCTCCTCGATCTGCGAGCCGAAGGAGACGGGCAGATCCCATCCGCCGAAGTCGATGAACTTGGCGCCCTGCGAGGCACAGATGTCATGGAGCGGAGTCTTCAGGCCCATCGCAACCTCGCTGCGGTGTCGACAAGAGCGCGATCGGCACCTTCGAACGGTGCCACTCGCCCCTCTGTCCCAGGACCTGAGAGATAGAGCGTCCTCTTGAGCGGGCGCCACTCCCCTTCGGTGGATCCGCGTCGAAAACGCAGATCGCTCTCCAGAGATCGCCAGAGTCTGCAGTTCGTGTGCCTGAGCGTTTCCGGGCGGTTGCGCCTTCGGCGGTCCTCATCTCGCGACGAGGACGCTCTCCCGACAGCTCTTCTCGCGATGGCGCGCATGATACCCGGATTCGCTAGAATCCGCTCCATGCGGTATCTCATCGTTGCGATGCTCCTGCTCGCGATGCGCGCGCATGCGCTCTCCCCCACCACGCCCGCCGAGCTCGATCGCTTCTATGAGGCGCAGTGGCAGCGCTGGCTGCGCGAGGACCCGACGCTCGCGACGAGCGTCGGGGATTCCCGCTACAACGATCGCTGGCCCGATGCGAGCCTGCCGGCAATTGCTGCGGCCGAGAGCGCCGATCGCGCGGCGCTCGAGGAGCTCACGCGGGTCGATGCGGGCACTCTGCCCGAGCGCGACCGTCTGAACTACGAGGTGGTGCGCGTCGAGTTCGAGCGGCGACTCTCGCTCGCGCGTTTCAAGCCCTACGCATATGCGGTGAGCCATCTCGGGAGCCTGCAATCCTCGGGCAGCGTGCAAACCGCCAACGAGATCCTCGAGATCACGCCCTTCACGAGCGTGCGCGATTACGAGAACTGGATCTCGCGCTTGAGGGGCTTTGGTCGCTACGTCGATCAGGTTGAGGGGCTCCTCGAGCTCGGCCTGCGCGAGGGCCGCACGCAGCCCAAGGTGCTGATGGAGCGGGTGAGGCCGCAGCTCGCAGCCCAACGCGTCGCTCAGCCCGAGGACAGTCCGTTCTACGCGCCGTTCAAGCAGTTCCCGGACACCGTGCCCGCGGCGGAGCGCGAGCGCCTCGCGCGCGCGGGCCGTGCGGCGATTGCCGAGACCGTCCTGCCCGCGTTCGCGCGCTTCGAGAAGTTCTTCGACGGGACCTACCTGCCGAAGTGCCGCGACAGCATCGGGGTGTCGGCAACGCCCGAAGGCAGCGCGTACTACCGGGCGCTCATCGCCTATCACACCACGCTCCCGCTCTCGGCGGATGAGATCCACGCGCTCGGCTTGAAGGAAGTCGCGCGCATCCGCGCCGAGATGGATCGCATCATTGCGAGCGTCGGCTTCAAGGGAAGCTTTCAGGACTTCGCTCATTTTTTGCGCACCGACCCGCGCTTCTTCTACAGCGATCCGAACGATCTGTTGCACGCCTACATGGTGATTGCAAAGTCGATCGATCCGAACCTCGTCAAGCTCTTCCACAAGCTGCCGCGCACGCCCTATGGGGTGCGCCCGGTGCCCGAGACGAGCGCGCCGAACACCACCACCGCCTACTACCAGCCGCTCTCTCCCGACGGCTCGCGGCCGGGCTACTACTACGTGAACCTCTACAAGCCCGAGGCGCGCCCCAAGTGGGAGATGGAGGTTCTGACCTCGCACGAGGCGGTTCCGGGCCATCATCTGCAGCTTGCGCTGCAGTTCGAGAATGCCCAGAACGTGCCGATGATCCGTCGCATGGCCGGCTTCACCGCCTACGTCGAGGGCTGGGCGCTCTATGCCGAGAGCCTGGGCGGCGAGGTCGGTCTATACCAGGACCCGTATCAGAAATTCGGCCAGCTGACCTACGACATGTGGCGCGCGGTGCGTCTGGTCGTCGATACCGGCATGCACGCGCAGGGCTGGTCACGCCCGCAGGCGATCGATTATTTCAAGGCGAACGCACCGAAGAGCGATCTCGACATCACCAACGAGATCGACCGCTATATCGCCATGCCCGGGCAGGCGCTCGCCTACAAGATGGGGCAGCTCAAGATCCTCGAGCTGCGCCGAATCGCCCAAGAGAGGCTCAAGGAGCGCTTCGATATTCGTGATTTTCACGACACCGTGCTCGCAAGCGGCGCGGTGCCGCTGCCGGTGCTCGAGCGCCTCGTGAATGCCTGGATGAGGACCCGCGACCAGAGCCCTGGGGCAGCGCACGGCGCGCCGTGAGTCGCGCCCGGGCCTCGCTGAGTGGTGCTAGCCGCCGGATCTCTTGGCCGGCCAGCCGAGCGCGGTGAGCTCCGTGACGATGGCGTCGCGGTGATCGCCCTGGATCTCGATCACGCCGCCGCGCACCGTGCCGCCCGAGCCGCAACGCTTCTTCAGCCGCCCCGCGAGAGCCTCGATCTCGGCGGGCGGCAACGGCAGGCCGCGGATGACCGTCACCCCCTTGCCCGCCCGCCCCTGCACCTCGCGACCCACCCGCACTGCGACGGCGCTCGTGCCGGGCGCACTTTTCTTGCACACGCAGGCCGCCAGCGCCCGGCGGCAGTTCGGGCACAGGTGCGCGGCGGCGCGGCGGGTATCCATGGGCCGCATTATGGATGGCTCGGGTAGAATAGGCGCATGAAATCCAATGGCTTCTCTTCGAGCGGTCCCGCGGCGCGGCGCCCCTCGCTCGGTGTGCGGGTCGGCACCGTCACCATCGGCGGCGCGGCCCCGATCGTCGTGCAATCGATGACCAATACGGATACCGCCGACATCGAGGCGACCGTCGCCCAGGTCAAGTCTCTCGCGCGCGCGGGCTCCGAGCTCGTGCGCGTCACGGTAAACAACGAGGAGGCGGCGGCCGCGGTCCCGCACATTCGCGAGCGACTCGACGCTCAAGGCATTGCGACACCGCTGGTCGGCGATTTTCACTTCAACGGCCACAAGCTCCTGAAGGCGCACCCGGCCTGTGCCGAGGCGCTCGGGAAGCTGCGCATCAATCCGGGCAACGTCGGACGCGGCAGCAAGCGCGACCCGCAGTTCGCCGAGATGATCGAGACGGCGTGCCGTTTCGACAAACCGGTCCGCATCGGCGTCAACTGGGGAAGCCTCGATCAGGATCTGCTCACGCGCATGATGGATGAGAACTCGCGCCGCGAGACGCCCCTGGCGGCGATCGAGGTGATGCGCGAGGCCATCGTCGTCTCGGCGCTCGACAGCGCGAAGCGAGCCGAGAGTCTCGGTCTGCCCGCGAACCGCATCGTCATCAGCGCGAAGGTGAGCGGCGTACAGGACCTGATCGCCGTTTATCGAAATCTCGCAGGGCGCTGCACCTATGCGCTGCATCTCGGCCTCACCGAGGCCGGTATGGGCAGCAAGGGCATCGTCGCCTCCACGGGCGCCATGGCGGTGCTCCTGCAGCAAGGCATCGGCGATACCATCCGCGTCTCCCTGACCCCGGAGCCGAACGGTGACCGCACGCAGGAGGTGATCGTCGGGCAGGAGATCCTGCAGACCCTGGGCCTGCGCTCCTTCACGCCGCTGGTGATCGCCTGCCCGGGATGCGGCCGCACCACGAGCACCTACTTCCAGGAGCTCGCGCAGAAGATCCAGAGTCATATTCGCCACCGCATGCCGGAGTGGCGCAAGCAGCGCACGGGCGTCGAGGAGATGACGGTCGCGGTGATGGGCTGCGTCGTCAATGGACCGGGGGAAAGCAAGCACGCCAACATCGGCATCAGCCTGCCCGGTACGGGCGAGCACCCGGTGGCGCCGGTGTACGAGGACGGCGAGAAGACCGTCACGCTCAAAGGGGAGCGCATCGCAGAGGAATTCCAGGAGCTGGTCGAGCGCTACGTCGAGCGCACCTACCGCCGGAGCGCCCCGTGAGCGCGGCCGGGGGCGGCGCCCCCGAGGTCGGCCTCACGCGCGGGTCGGAGCTCTCCGCCCGCAAGTGCGCACCCTGCGAGGGGGGCGTACCGCCCCTGAGCGCCGCGGAGGCTGCGGTGCTGCGCGCCCAGCTGCATCCCGACTGGGAGATCTCCGCGGACGCCAAGAGTCTGAAGCGCTCGCTGCGCTTCCGCGATTTCTACCGCACCATGAGCTTCGTCAACGCGCTCGCCCACATCGCGAACGTCGAGGATCACCATCCCGATCTCGAGCTCGGCTACAACTACTGCCGGGTGACCTTCACCACGCACGCCATCGGCGGCCTCTCGCAGAACGATTTCATCTGCGCCGCCAAGCTGGATCGGCTTTAGGGCTTGAAGCCGGGTCGGTGCGCAGAAACGCCGGGACATCCCCCGCGAGCCCGAGGGCCCGCCGGGCGAGATGATTGCGCAACGGCGCCGCGTGTCCCACCGCCTCGAGCCCGAAGGCGCGCAGCCGCGCGGCGAGTGGATGGGTGTTCGAGAAGAGCCGCTCGAGACCGTCGAGCGCGGCGGCGGCCAACAGATTCTCGCTGCGCCGTCGACGCTCGTAGCGGCGCAGCGAGGCCGCATCGGCAAGCCCGGCACGCCCTCCTCCCGATCGCGCCTCGCTCAGGATCTCGGCGAGAACCGCGCAATCGAGCAGCCCGAGGTTCAGGCCCTGGCCCGCGAGCGGATGCACGGCGTGGGCCGCATCGCCCAGGAGCACGGCGCGCGCCGTTACGTAGCGCTCGGCGTGCTGCAGCCTCAGGGGGAAGCTCACGATCGGAGTGGTGACCTCGACCGCCCCGAGCACGCCGTCGCTCGCCTCGGTGAGCGCGGCCCCGAAGGCCGCGGCATCGAGCACGCGCAGACGCTCGGCCTCAGGGCGCACCAGGCTCCACACGATCGAGCAGCGGCCATCGCTCAAGGGTAGGAAAGCCAGCGGTCCCGTCGGCAGGAACCGCTGCCACGCCGTATCCTGATGCGGCCGCTCGGTGCGCACGTGCGCGACCAGCGCATCCTGATGATAGGCATGCGTGGCCGTCTCGATGCGCAGCAGATCGCGCGTTCGTGAGTCGACGCCATCCGCGGCCAGCAGCAGCCCGGTGTCGAGCTCCCGTCCATCGTGAAGGCGCACCCGCACCCGGGACCCACCGCCCGCGTTGCCCAGCGCACTGGAGCCCTCCGCGCTTCCCGGCGAGGGCGGCATCTCGAGGCGCGTCACGCGCGCCTCCATCATGAGCACGCCCGCGCCCATCGCCGCCTCGAGACACGTGCGTTGCAGGGCGCGCGACTCGACGATCGAGCCCAGGTTGGGCTCGCCCAGATCCGCCGCATCGAAGCGAATCGACCCCCGCCCCCTCGACCCGGACCTCGACCCGGACCCCGACCCGGACCCCCACCGGGATCTCGATCCCGGCCCCAACGCATCACCGGCGCGGCCGCTCGCGTCCCACACGCACATCCGCTCGTACGGACACACGCGATCGCGCGGCAGCTTGGGCCACACGCCGATGACTTCGAGCAGTCTTTGTGACGCACGACCGACCGCCACCACGCGCAGGTCCCAGTCCTCTTCGATTCCGGGCGGCGGTGCGAGCCGCTCATCGATGAGCGCAACGCGCCGAGGCTCGACCAGACCGCGCTCGATCAGAAGGCTCGCCATCACGGCGCCGACGACACCCCCGCCGACGATCAGCGCATCGACGTCGCGCGTCATGCCGACACCTCCGCGCGTCGCAGCGGCACCCCGCGCGCAAGCTTCGGCACCCGCCCTCCCGACCCGATGCTCAAGGCCGAGAGCGCGGACTTGGCGGGCGGCAACAAGTCGAACGCCAGCAGCCCCAAGTTGCGCAGCTGATGGACCGGGGCGAGCGGATTTGCGAACAGGCGCACGAGCCCGTCGGTGAAAGCGATGACGAGGCGCCGGTCCCCCGCTCGCCACGCATCGTAGTCGGCAAGGAGCTGCGGATCGCCCGCCTCAGCGCGGCGCGCCGCCAGCAGCTCCGCAAGGCTCGCCGCATCGCGCAGTCCCAGGTTGAAGCCCATGCCCGCGACCGGATGCAGTCCCTGCGCCGCATTGCCGATGATCACGCAGCGCCCGGCACTCGTCCTGAGCGAGCGGCTCAAGGCGAGCGGATAGGCGGTGCGTCGCCCCACTTGAAGAAAGCGTCCCAGACGATGCCCGAAGCGCCGCTGCACCTCGGCGAGGAACTCAGCATCCGACCAGCCCATCGCCCGCTCGGCGAGCGCCGGCGCAAGCGTCAGCACCAACACGCACCCCCCCTGCGTCGTCGGCAGCAGCGCGAGGGGCCCGTTCTCGGTGAAGCGCTCATAGGCGACATGGTCATGAAACTTGCGCGGGGTCACGGTGGTGACCACGGCGGTTTGCTCGTAATCGCGCACCTCGGCGACGACGCCGAACGCCGCGCGCACGGCCGAACCCGCGCCATCGGCCGCCACCACGAGCCGCGCACGCAGCCAGCGCGGCTCGCCGCCCCCGCGCGCCACGTTGAGCTCGACCCACTCGGGGGTCCTGTTGATCTCGGTCACCCGCGCCGGGCAGTAAAGCTCGACCTCCGCACGCGCCTCGAGCGCGCCCATCAGCGCGCGGCCCAGCACGCGGTTCGGCACGACGTAGCCCAGGGCCGCAAGACCCAGCTCGGCGGCCTCGATGCGCGCGAAGCCGAAGTGCCCGCGGTCCGAGATGTGAATGCGGTGGATGGAGGTCGCGGCGGGCGCGACCGCGTCCCATATCTTGAGCGTCTCGAGAACCCGCCGGCTGCCGTTCGACAGCGCCGTCGTGCGCTCATCGAAGCTCGGCTGCGCAGCCGCGTCGTGCGGCACGGCCTCGATCAGCGCAATCGAGAGCCCGAGGCCCTCCAGCGCGACCGCGAGACTCGCTCCCACCATGCCGCCGCCGACGATGGCGACGTCGCACAGGCCCGCCTCGCGAGCATCGGCCACTTCAGGAGCCCGTCCTGGCCTGCATGAGCTGCTCGATCGCTTCGGGAGTGCGCTCGAGCGCACTCGTGAGCACCTCGGGCGCATCGCGGGTGACGAGCACGTCGTCCTCGATGCGTACCCCGATGTTCCAGAACTCGCGCGGCACGCGCGGCCCGGGCCGGATGTACACGCCCGGCTCGACGGTGAGCACCATGCCGGGCTCGAGCACGCGCCACTCGCCTCCGACCTTGTAATCGCCCGCATCGTGCACGTCGAGCCCGAGCCAGTGCCCGGTCCGATGACCGAAGAACGGCCGGTAGGACTGCTCGCGGATCAAGCGCGGCAGCGCGCCCTTGAGCAGCTTCAGGCGCACGAGCCCCTGGGTGATCGCGCGCACCGCCGCCTCGTGCGGCTCATTCCAGTGATTGCCCGGACGCACCTTGTCGATCGCGGCGAGCTGCGCCTCGAGCACCACCTCGTACACGGCGCGCTGCACCGGGCTGAAGCGACCGTTCACCGGAAAGGTGCGCGTGATGTCCGAGGCATAGTAATCGTGCTCGCAGCCTGCATCGAGCAGCAGCAGGTCCCCATCCGCGAGGCGGCGCGCGTGATCTCGATAGTGCAGGATGCAGGTGTTCGGCCCGCTCGCGACGATCGGCTGATAGGCGACCTCGGCGTTGTGCGAGCGGAACTCATGGTGGATCTCCGCCGTCACCTCGTACTCCATGCATCCGGGACGCGCGAACCGCATGGCGCGACGGTGTGCGCCCACCGCGATCTGCGCCGCGCGCTTGAGCGATGCCTGCTCGGGGCGGCTCTTGTAGAGGCGCATGTCGTCGAGCACGTGCCCCAGGGACACGAACTCCTGCGGCGGGACCGAGTCCTGACGGGCATGCATGCGCACGGTGTTCACCCAGCCGAGCATGCGCGGATCGAACTCGACGTGGCGGCCCATCGAGTAATAGATCCGTGTGCGCTGCTCCATGAGCCCGGGCAGGATCTCATCGATGTCGGCAATCGGGAACGCATCGTCGGCCCCATGGCGCTCGACCGCACCGTCGGTACCCGCCCAGGCCCCGTCCCAGCTCTCGCGCAGCGGGTCGTGCTCTCTGACGAAGAGCAGATATTCGCCCTGCGCCCTGCCCGGCACCAGCACCGCCACCGCCTCGGGCTCGGGGAAGCCCGTGAGATAGTGGAACTGGCTGTCCTGCCGATAGGGATACTCGATGTCGCCGTTGCGATGACGCACCGGAGCGGCGGGCAGCACCGCCAAGGCGTCCCTGCCGATCATGCGCATGAACTGGCGGCGACGGCGCGCGAACTCCTGTCGATCCACGCTTTGCTCAGTGCAGTCGCTGCGGGGCCGTCGGATAGGCCTGCTGACGCAGCGGCAGAAGCTCCTCGAAGACGACCTGGGCGCCGACGCGGATGAACTCGACGAGCTCTGCATATGCCTGCTCGTTGGCCTCGTCCGAGTCCGCATCATCCCCGGTGGCCCGTGAGATCTCGGTGAAGTCGCGCACGATCTCCCCGACCTCGCCGTTGAGCCCCTCCAGGTTGGCGATCTGCCCGGTGCCCAAGCCGTAGAGAAATCCGCTGCACCACAAAGCGAGCGCGTTCGCGCGTCCATTGAGCGGCTGCTCGTCATCCGGCAGGAGCGGCTCGAACTCCATGCCCTGCTCGCCGAAGGAGGCAGCCGTGGCGGCGTACACACGCTCGAGCATCGCGGCCGACTCATCGGAGAGTGCCGCTCCGTCGGGCAGGATCTCGTTCACCCAATCCTGCATTCGGTAGGGCGCCATCGAGCAGAGCGCGCCGCAGAGCGAGCCGTGCGCCTCGGCGGCGTCCGCGAGGCTTCCGGCGGAGGCCAGCACGTCCTCGAAGTCCTTGAAGCGGATGTTCCCGAGCATGCCGGCATG
>Ga0070734_10002925_pt1 | contig 19165 bp, 17 predicted proteins | sample Coa_R1_8_FD_66444 | JGI IMG/M metagenome (GOLD analysis project Ga0070734, IMG submission 66444) | Surface soil microbial communities from Centralia Pennsylvania, which are recovering from an underground coalmine fire - Coalmine... | ecosystem: Environmental > Terrestrial > Soil > Unclassified ... | reverse complement strand
ATCAAGAACGAGAGTCCCGACATTGATCGTCGAGCTCGTAGCAGTCGCCATTCCTCCCCAGCGAATGCCACCACCCATCCCATACCCGTTCCACTGCTTCTCCTTATCGGTAGCAATCTGATAGGCGACATATAGATCGGCCTTATCGTTATCCGTCTTAGTCAGTCCCTTAGCCGCCAGTTGTGAATCGACCGACTGCTTAATCTCCGCATCCACAATCTGGTTAGGGTGCGAAGCTCCCTCAATCGAAACCCATTTGTAGGTGTGATACTTCGAAAAATCCGTCCCCGGCATGTAGTTGGATTTGACGTCCTGCGCGACAAGTGTTGTCGCCGCCGCAAGCAGTAGGACCATGGCCAGAGAGTACAAAGAAGCCCGACGAACATGTCTTCCGTGCATTTCAACCTCCTAACCAGCCGAGCGAATTATACCGCCGGACCACTCGCGAACGTCCTCCACCACAGAGAACATATCCTCGCCCCCCAGCCAAAGGTCACACCTCTCGCTTGTCATTCTGACCCCGAGCAAAGCCGAAGGAGAAGAACCCCCGCATCCCGTCTCCTCCAATCTTTTCCACACGGCTCCTTGACGCGCCTGATACTCTTAAATCAGGAGAAAGTAGCAGAAGCCCGGCCATTCGAGGCCGGGCTTCCGCACTTAAATCCAGACCGAAGTACGGACTTAGGTCTTTTACTTTGAAGACTTTGCATACTTTAACCCAGGAGAGGGAGTCCAACCGATGCCGGAGAAAACACACCCTAGAATGAACCGCATCGCCTCACGACACCGCACCCTCCCCACCCTGATCCTTTCAGCGGCCCTCTTCGTAACCGGGACGCTACACGCTCAGCTCCCCGCCGGAACCACCGACACCACCGCCCAGCCCCAAACCCAGCAAGACCCCCTCCGCGCCCAGGCCAGCGAAGCCCTCGCCAAGCAGGACTACCCCACCGCCCTCAAGCTCCTCACCACCCTCGCCGAAAAGAACCCTCACGACGCTCAGATTCTCTACAACCTGGCCTCCACCCAGGAGGCCCTCGACCAGCCAGCCGCCGAATCCACCTACCGGCAGGCCATAGCCGCCAACCCGAACCTCCTCGAGCCCCACCTCGCCCTCGGCCTCCTGCTCGCACGCTCCGGCAAGTCCTCCCCGGCCCGCACCGAGCTAGCCGCCGCCTCCATCATCCCCGACGGCGACCCCGCTCTACGCGCCCGAGCCTACCGTGCCCTCGCCCGCCTCGACCAGCAGTCCAACCCCTCCGGCGCCAGCGAAGAGCTCCTCGCCGCCCTCAAGCTCTCCCCCGAAACCCCCGATGACATCCTCCTCTCCGGCGAACTGGCCGAGGCCGCCAACGACCCCGCCGCTGCCGAATCCGCCTACCGCCGCCTTCTCACCACCGACCCCCAAAACTCCCAGGCCACCGCCGCACTCGTCCACCTCCTTATCCAGCAAAAGAAGCCCGACCAGGCCGAAACCATCCTCACCGCTGCCCTTGCCAAAAACCCCGACGACCCTACCCTAAACTCCCAGCTGGCCAGCCTTTACCAGAGCCAAAACAAGCCCGATCAGGCCCTTCCGATCCTGGAAAAGCTCCACGCCGCCCACCCCGAAGACCCGAACCTCGCTCGCCTCCTCGCCCGTCTTTACAGCCGCAGCGGCCAGTACGACAAAGCCGATGCCCTCTACGCCACCCTCAGCACCGCATCCCCCAACGATCCAACCCTCCTCGATGATCGAGCCGACGCCCTCATCCACCTCCGCAATTTTGCCGAAGCCGAAGCCCTCCTCAAGCGCGCCCTCGCCGATCCCAAGGCCTTCCCCACCAGCGACGACCTCGGCGCAGCCGCCAGCCACCTCGCCTTCGCCGCCTCGGCCAACAATGACCCCACCACCACCTTGCAAGCATTAGAGATTCGTGCTAAAGTGCTGCCACAGTCTCCGTCCTCGCTCTTTCTGGCGGCTACCGCGCACGACAAGCTCCACCAGGCCAAGCAGGCAACAGACCTGTACAAACAGTTCCTCTCCGTGGCGAACGGCCAGTTTCCGGACGAGGAGTGGGAGGCCCGCCACCGCCTCATCACCCTCGAACACACGAAGTAGTCAAGCGCTCCCTACGAGGTGCGTTATGAGATTTCATCTTCGACCCGCGATTCTCGTTCTTCCTGTCCTTCTTACCCTGCCCATCACCGCACGCGCCGCAGGCATCGACAAAAGCCTCCTCCTCGACGAGCAAGCCATCAGTCAGCTCGAGCAACGCGCCCAGCAGGCCAATCCTCGCGAACAGTGCTTCCTCTACACCGAGCTCGTCTCCGCGATGACCGAAGTCGCAGGCAAGGAGATGCTCGACGGTGACCCCGACCGTGCCAGCGCCACGCTCAAGAAGGTCGAGCACTACGCACAGCTCATCCAGCTTGGTTTGGCCAAGGACACCAAGCGCCTCAAGAACTCCGAGATGCTCATGCACCGCACCACCTACCGCCTCAACGAGTACCTCCACCGCGCCTCCACCGAGGATCAAGCCACCCTCCAGGCCACCCTCAAGCGCCTCGATCAGGTTCAAAGCGATATCCTTACTCAGGTCTTCAACCACTAAATGCGCCCTCGTCTACCGTTCCTTCTGGCCCTCGCTATAGCCTTGCTCGTCCCACCCCTCCACGCCCAACGCGACGACTCCGCACTCTCTGAAGGCGAGGTAGAGCAGCTACGCGAATCCGCCTACTTCCCCAACGACCGAGTCATGGTCTTCATCAAGCTCCTCGACGCCCGCACCAAAGCCATTCAGGACATGTACGCTCGCCCCCGCCGCCCCGGCCGCGAACAGGACACCCACGACCTCTACGAGCAGTTCACCTCTATCGCCGACGAACTCGACGACAACCTCGACGATTACGGCCCGCACCACCGCGACATCCGCAAAGCTCTTCCCAAGCTCCTCGAAGCCACGGACCGCTGGGCCACCATCGTCAAGAGCCCACCCGACAACGAAACCTACAACGTCTCCCGCAAGATAGCTCTCGAGGCCATCCGTGACCTCCGCGAAGCCGCCACCCAAATGATCGAAGAGCAACGCACCTGGTTTGCGGCCCACCCAACCGCCAAAGAAGACCCAAACCAGCGACCCGAACCCGGCACGGCTCCCCGTTAGCGGATGCTAAGAAAATTTTAGGCAGCGCCATGGAATGCTACCGCGGCTGCTGTCAGAATTCCTTCCGGCTGGAAAGTTCTGCGGCATGCGCCACGCCTTGCAATGCCCCGCGCCGCCCGGGGGCATTTGCAAGTGCGGTCTGAAATTCTTTCAGTGCCAAACCTGCGCGATTTTGTTCGACCAACAACCAGCCGAGCTGCTCGCGGGCCGGAATGATCGGCCCCGGTGTCACTGGAAGTTTCTCGACTGCGTCTTCCTCATCGGCCGACGCGCGCATCAAGGCCACAGCTATATCCGGCTTCCCCTCCGCTTGAGCCGACCACGCCGTCACTTCACCCGTCAGAATCCGCACCTGAGTGGCCCAATAGTCATTACCTGAGGTACGAAGCTGTTCTTCGATCTGCCGCAACCTATCAATTTCGGCGCCGGCCTGTGCAGCGTGTCCGCTCCGAGCGAGTCCCACCCCGCGAGCCCACACCGCAACAGCAGACACATGAGGCGGGGCATCTGCCGGAGCAACGATGCCTGCAGCATCGCTCCACTGCCCCCTCTCAACCGCGTAACGAACCGGCATCGCTATAGAGGCATACGCTATCTTGAAATCGCCCGAGTTCAACTTCGACATGTTCTTAAGTTGTTGAATGACCAAAGCAGCCTCTTGGTCGCGTCCACTCTGCAAATATGCATACACCAGATAATCCATTGCATGGAGCTCTTCCCCTGTATCGCCCTGCTGACGCGCGGCTTCCTTCGCGGCAAGATTGGAAGTGATGGAGTCATCCCATAGGCCAAGTTGCGTGAATATGTGTGATGGCATGTGCAACGCGTGTGGCGCTGAGGGTGCAATCAGGGCATAGGCTCTCGCCGCCGCAAGACCCTTCGAAGCAAGCTCCGAATTGTCATAAGCATGGATGAGATAGTGAGGAATTCCCGGATGCTGCGGATAAGTGCGATCAAGCGGCTCAAGCAGATCGGCCGCCTGCTTCTGCTTCTCATGCGATTTGTCCGTAGGAGATGCGTTCGCCAGGAGAGCCAGCGCATAGAACACCTGTGCTTCGACATCGTTCCTGTTCGCTGCGGCCAGATCGCTCATCGCCTGCTCGTAATTCAAAGCCCGTATGCGGTAAGGAACAGTAGCAGCATCCTTATAGATCAGCCCCAGCGCATGGATGAATTGGCGCTCGCGCTCCGAACCCGCCCCAATCCGCTCCGCCCGCTGGATCTCCCTCTGCGCAGTCGTGATTGTCGCAGGCACAATATGCGGCTCCCATAGCGGATGAAAGTACGTCATGGCCATCCCCCAATATGCCATCGCACATCCCGGATCCACATCGGCCACGCCCCGAAACGCATCTTCGGCGGCGCTATAAGCGAAGGAGTGAAGCAGAGCCACGCTACGATTGAATTGCTCCTGAACAGCGGGCGCGCAAGATACCGGAAACGATACGCGGCCCAATTTTTCAGGCACGCCGTGGCTGTGTATCTCTTGTGCTGACGAGAAGGAACAGAGGACCAGCAGGGTGAGCGATACTCGCCATAGATCGGGCATCCCCTATCTCCAAGGGCGCGTGTGCTTGGTAACATCCGAATTCTACATTGAAGCAATAGCCGCGCCACCCAGCCCGACAACCCACAACCCATCGTGCTAGCCTTAACCATAGTGTCCACCACACTCATCCCCATATTTGAAGAGCAGTACCGAGACCTTCGCCCCCGCGCGCCCATCCCGCCCTTCGACATCCGTTTCCGCCGCTTCACCTCCCTCAACACCACCATCCGTCTCCGCGAAGGCCGCCTCCACGTCCGCCTCTCCGACGTCCTCGAGCACGCGCCCGACTCCGTCCACCACGCCATCGCCCACATCCTGCTCGCCAAGCTCTACAAGAAGCCCATCGCCCCCACCTACGCCGACCGCTACCGCCGCCACGTCTCCTCCGAAGCCGTCTCCCGCCAGGCCGAGCACATCCGCCAGACCCGCGGCCGCAAGCGCATCCTCACCCCCGTAGGCCACCACTACGATCTCGACGAAGTCTTCGAGTCCCTCAACACCCGCTTCTTCCACGGCCTCCTCGGCCGCCCCACCCTAACCTGGAGCGCCCACCACGCCCGCCGCATGCTCGGCCACTACGACGCCGCCCACAACACCATCGTCGTCAGCCGCGTCTTCGACCGCCCCGACACCCCGCGCTGCGCCATCGAGTACCTTCTCTACCACGAGATGCTCCACCTCAAGCATCCCGTGCGCGTCAAAGCCGGACGCCGCTGCGTCCACTCCCGCGAGTTTCAGGCTGAAGAGCGCCTCTTCCCCGAACTAGACGAAGCCAAAGCCTACCTAAAGCGCCTCTAAAATCTGCGCCGCAGTCATCGCGCTTTTATCAGCCTTTATCAGCCTCTATCCCTTCAATCACCATTACGCCGTTCATCCGCATCCATCCGCGAAAATCCGTGGTCGCCTCAAGGCAGCGTGGCCGCAGCGCTATGCCCAATCTTCCCGTCCGCCCACTGAATGAAGTACTTCATATTCGGAGCATCCGTATGACCGCCATCATGCTGCCGCCACGCCAGATCCCCAACCATCAGCACCCCGGAGTTCACCGGAGGCATCTTCGCCGCATGATAGTCATCCGGCACCCCCATATCCTTCGCGCCCAGCAGCCGGAACACGGGCTGTGACGCAACGGCGGCCATAAAGCTCCCCTGATGATCCAGCCACTTCGCATCACCCTGCTCAGGAATCCCATAGCTGATAAACACCAGCCGAGTCGCAGCCAGCGCAATCAGCTCATGCGAATCCACCGGCAGATCACCCGGATTCTTGCTCCCAAACGAAGCCTCCGAAGCGCCATACTTGATGAAGTTCCCTGCCATCCAGTAGTACTCGCCGCCAGTCAAGCTCTCCACGGCCTCACCCCAGTTGCGCCTCAGCAGAGTCGTACCGCCCTTACCCGACGAGCCAATCAGCCCCATCGCAAATCGAGGCTCAAACGCCAGAGTCACCAGCGCTGCCTTCCCATAGCGAGAAACACCCTCAATCCCCACATGCTTCGCATCCACCGCCGGATCGGTCTCCAGATAATCCAGCCCACGAGCCGCACCCCACGCCCACGCCCGCAGCGCGCCCCAGTCCTCCGGCTTACGCGGCTGACCATGATTCACCAGCCCAATAATCCCCTTCGTGATCCCGGCCCCGTTATCCGCCTGGATGCTCGCCGGATCGATCGCCACATACCCCCACCCATCCGCAATCAGCTGCGTCGTCGACGGAGGATCGCCCGCCGGCCTCGGACCAAACACAAACGGAGGCACCTGCGAAGCAATCGGATTGTAAGCAGGATGCTCCGCAAAGATCGCCTGCAGCTCCGGATCGTCCTTCGCCATCAGCGCCTTCAGCTTCGCATTGATCTTCTCCAGCTCTTCCTCGGAAGGCTGTGCAGGCGAAGGCAGAGCACTCCGGCCGAACATCATCAGCACCGGCACAGGCTTCTTTGCATTCGCAGGAACCACCAGCGTCATCGCAATATCAACATTGATCCCCGGATACTCCGAGTTGTCCACGTGCCCCACCAACCGCTTCGCAATCACCGGGACGCGCCCCACAAACTCCTTGTCCGTCACCTTCACCGTCCACGTCACCTTCGGCACATGCGCCGGCACGCGCCCATAGACCTCCCGCTCCAGATCTTCAACGATCTCAGGACGCCGCTGCTTCCACCACATCTCCGCGGTCGTCACCTTCGTCCCATTCTTCAGCGTCAACACATCCGGCAGGTTGGGATAAGGATTCGCCAGCGCAGGATCATAGTTCGCATGGTTCGGCGCAGCCTCATCGCCACTAGGCCCCGGCCGCAGCGCCTTCACGCCAAGCTGATCCATCATGTTCTGGTGATCCTGATCCGCAGTAAAGTTCACCGGAGCAGGCATCGACTTCGACCCGCCACCCTGCTGCCCCAGGGCTGCAATACCAATCCCACCAAACACCACAGCCGTACCAAACCGAAAGACCTTCATCAAACCTTGCACGAACAAGACAACCTCCCGACAAATTAGCGACGCCTGACCTAGCGCCAGGCACGAATCGAAGTTTTAGGCACCTCCAAAACTAAACCTAAGGAACCGATCACACAAGCGCCGGGTTGCTGTAGATATTGATTTTGTTGTTGACTCATTCTTTGTCGTCCCACAAGGGGATCTGCTCTTACATTCCTTTTCTTGTAGTCATGAACAAAGCCGAAAAGGGAAAGAATCCCCACACTTCGCTGGTGCCCATGCATGACGCAGCATCATCGCGGCATGCATGGATCATTCGCCCAAACGCGCGAACCCGTTTTCTTTCCCCGGCCCAAAATCTGTCATATTCGACCAGAGCCGCTATTAGAGCTTCCCCCCGCACTGTGGTAGCATCCTCCCGTCCGCAGTCTCCGGCTCGGTCGCACATCGGCCCCCCAATCAAGCACGCCAATTTCATAGCATCTGGAAAGGATGAGGTAGTCACTATGCCGCTGTCCAAACGTGCATTAGCTGAATTCTTCGGGACCTTCTGGCTTGTCTTCGGTGGTTGCGGAAGCGCCGTTCTTGCCGCCGCCTTTCAACCCCCAGGGCCGCCCGTACCAGGAGCCCCCCATCTCGGTATTGCCTTCGTCGGCGTTGCCTTCGCCTTCGGGCTCACAGTTCTCACTATGGCCTTCGCCATTGGCCACATCTCCGGCTGCCACCTCAACCCCGCAGTCTCCATCGGTCTCGTCGTCGGCAAGCGCTTCCCCGCCTCTGAACTTGGCGCCTACATCGTCGCCCAGGTAGCAGGAGCCATCGTTGCCTCCGGAGTCCTCTACGTCATCGCCAGCGGCAGGCCAGACTTCGTCCTCGGTGGATTCGCTACAAACGGCTTCGGCGACCACTCCCCCGGCGGCTACTCCATGCTCGCCTGCTTTCTCATCGAAGTCGTCCTCACCTGCTTCTTCCTGTTGGTCATCCTCGGCAGCACAGACGAGCGCGCCCCCAAAGGCTTCGCCCCCATCGCCATCGGCCTGTGCCTCACCCTCATCCACCTGATCAGCATCCCGGTCACCAACACCTCGGTCAACCCAGCCCGCAGCACCGGCCCCGCTCTCTTCGTCCACGGAGCCGCCCTGAGTCAGTTATGGCTCTTCTGGGTAGCCCCCATCCTGGGAGCCATCATAGGCGGCTTCATCTCCAACACCTTCTTCGCGGCCCCACAGCCACCCCTCCGCGAAGAAATGTCCCGATAACCACCGGTTCGCTCGCGAAGCCATTTGCCTCGCGAGCGAACTTTTGTTGTTGCTTTTCTTGTTTGTCATCCCCGAAGGGGATCTGCTGTTGCAGGTGCTCTACCTATCATCCTGAGCAAGCCTAACCGCGCGAGGCCCCTACAAGCTCTGGCGCCCACTGCACATTCTTCGCCTTCGCCACCCCAATCAGCACCAACCCGACCACCACCGACCCGAGCGCCGCCACCTGAGCATTGCTCATCCCCCAGTGGACCCGCGGATTGATCCTGACAAACTCCACCAGAAACCGCCCAATCCCACTGAGCACCAGATACTCCCCGGTAATCACACTCACCGGCAGATGCTTCTTCCCCCGCTGCCAGAGCCACCACGCCAGCGCGAGCGAAAACAGCAGCTCATAGCAAGGAGTAGGCTGCACCAGATCCGTAGTCGGCACCAGAGCATCCGGCCGCATATGCACACCCCACGGCAGCGTCGTCTTGATCCCGTAGTCCCCATCGCCCGACAGCAGACACCCAATTCGCCCCACACCATACCCAACCGCCGCCGCAGGAGCCGCCAGATCCAGCATCCGCATCGCTCCCACCGGCTTGCCCAGCGTCCCTTCCGCCACTCCCTTGAACCGAACCGCCCGCCCCTGCCACATCAATACGGCAATTCCAGCGACCATCCCCCCAAACCAGGCAAACCCCGCCTGAAACCAGTGCAGGAAACCCATCACCACATCCATCGGATGTGACCATCCCGGAGCCACAATTTGCCGCATAGCAAACCGCAACTCTCCAACATTTTGCAGCTCATGCCAAGCCTTCGCACCGATTACCCCGCCGATAACCACAAACGCTACAACACTCAGCGCATCGCCATCCACGCCATTCCGCAAAAAATTCCGGTGCAACACCACAGTAGCCGCCACCGCAGCCAGCCAAAGTAAAAGCCCAAACGTACCCAGATGTACCGGGCCAAGATCGATATAGGGAAACATAATCCTCGCTCATTTTAAGTATAGCGGCCCTTTGCCTGAGTCCCGGTATTCGCGCTACCCTTTACCTCTATGTCCAATAGCACGCCCACATTCCCCCCCGCCGAAACCATGCCGATCCTGTTCACCAAAGACCAAATCGCCGAACGCACTAAGGCCATCGGCGCCCAGATCACCGCCGACTACGCCGGCCAGTCCATCGTCCTCATCGGAGTCCTCAAAGGCGCAGCCATCTTCCTCGCCGACCTCGCCCGCGCCATCAACGTTGACAACACCTTCGACTTCGTCGCTGTCTCCAGCTACGGCCGCGCCCGCGTCTCCTCCGGCGCCGTTAAGCTCATCAAGGACATCGACAACCCTATCGAAGGCAAGCACGTTATCATCGTCGAAGACATCCTCGACACCGGCCTCACTCTCAGCTATCTCCGCGGCCTGATGCTCCAGCACAAGCCCGCCTCCCTCAAGATCGCCACCTGCCTCGACAAGCCCGAGCGTCGCCTCGTCCCCATCGAAGCCGACTACGTGGCCTTCAAAATCCCCAACCAGTTTGTCATCGGCTACGGCATGGACTTTGCCGAGCGCTATCGCGGCGTAGACGACATCCGCCTCTTCCCCGAAGAAGCCGCAGGCCACTAACACCCAAGGCGCTCAATGAGTCGGCACTCTCATCCTCCTGAGCTGAGAATGCCTTCTCAGTTCATTCGCCCAAATTCCCTCTGGACTTGATTTCAACCTCTTGCTAGGCTAAAACCATCTCTTTGGCAGCCACGTTCGCCGGGGCAGTGGATAGTTCGGTTCGCCAACTTTATTCGACCTTGAACCACGAAAGATAGCAGGTTCAGGCAGACAAATATCTTCGACCGTACGACACAGCGGCATGACCGATCCGCGGCAGCTGCAGATAAAACCTTATTTCCTCCCGAGTCTGAGATCTTCAGATTTCTGAACTTCAAGATCGATCTAAAGGCGGAGACAAGATATGCTTACTCTCGACCCCCAGAAATTGCTTGAACAACAACTTGCGGAGTCACACAGACGATTTCCTGGCCCGGACTATCAGAAGGTTCTTCGTTGGGTCCATCAAACACTGAAGCCATCTCTTTACATCGAAATCGGAGTCGAATGCGGAGATTCGCTCCTCAACACCCTTCCCACCACCAAATCGATCGGCATCGATCCATCTCCCAGATGTAAATCGCGACCTAACGTAGATATCTACGCCATGACAAGCGACGACTTCTTCGCTCAGGTCGAGGCTGGCACTATATCCGGGGTCAGTGGTTATTCCCTCGCGTTCATCGACGGTCTCCACACCTACGATCAGGCTTTACGCGACTTCATCAATCTCGAGAAGCTCTCTTCTACAGACTCCGTCATCATGCTTCACGACTGCATTCCGCTCGACGAGATCTCCGCATCCAACCCACGCGCCTCGCAGTTCTACACCGGCGACGTATGGAAGACGCTGTTGATCCTCGTCCGCAACCGGCCCGATTTGAAAATCTGCATCATCCCGACCTGGCCTAGCGGACTCGTTTTGGTTAGCGGCCTCAACTCCAAATCCGAAGTTCTCAACGAGAAGTTTTCAGTGCTTGTCGATCAATATCGGCCGCTCAGGTTCGCTGATTACTCTTCAACGACCAGTGAACTTCCCTCTCCCACTCCGATCAAAGAAGCAGCCGTTAAGCAATTCTTGCAGGCTTCCTGAAGTCAATCAGTCGTCCTCACTGCTCACCATTCGGCATGCCTACCGTGAATCCCATAAAGCCCCGACATATGGTTTCCATTGCAGATCATTCTAATCATGCCCAGCCAGCAACTCATAACTCCGAATCCTCTTCGCATGTTCCCAGACAATCGTGTTCACAACCAACTCATCAATCCCCAGTTCCCCAGCCATCTGCTCTAACTCCCCGCGCACCTTAGCTGGGGTCCCCACAAAATACCGCGGCCACTCCCCTTCCTCCATAGGCACATCTCCAAGCAGCCGCAGCTCCCGCAAAGCATCTTCAGGTGAGGCCACTGGCCTCCGATCCCCAAGCCGAATCCGCCGCTGCAGCAACCTCACACTCGAAGCCAGAAACTCCGCCTCCTCCTGTGTCTCCGCACAAATAACCCCCACCGCCACCGTAGCCTCGGGTTTCTCCCGCCGAACCCCGCCCCGGAAGCCACGCATATAAGCCTCAATCGCCTCCCGCGTTTTCACGGGCGAAAAGAAGTGGGCGAAGGAATAAGGCAGCCCAAACTCAACCGCAGCAGCCGAACTCCACATGCTCGACCCCAGCATCCACACATCCGGCCCACCCGGCATAGCCGGCATCACTCTCACTCGATCAAAAGGGTGCCCCTCCGGAAACTCCTCCTCCAAAAACGCAAGCAGTTCCCCAACCTGATCGGGAAAATCATCCTCCATTGGAGTTCTTCTGCTCCGCCTCAGTGCCAACATCTCTGTCGGGCCACCCCCGGGAGCCCGCCCAATCCCAAGATCCACCCGCCCCGGATAAAGCGCATACAAAGTCCGAAACACCTCCGCCACCTTCAGCGGAGTGTAGTGCGGCAGCATAATCCCACCCGACCCAATCCGAATTCGCTTCGTCTCGGCCCCAATCCGCGCCAACATGATCTCTGGAGCCGTACATGCCAGCGTATCCATCGCATGGTGCTCCGACATCCAGAACCGCCTATACCCCAGTTCATCCACCCGCCGCGCCAACGCAATCGAGTTCTGCAAAGCCTCAGCCGGCGTACTTCCCGCCGGAACCGGCGACTGATCCAGCACAGACAGCCGCAACCCACCCGTCCCTTTACTCATATCCGTTAGATGACCCACCCCAACCCGACGAACCACTCCGTCGTGGACACCCATTACTCTGTCGTCATTGCCTGCTGTTTCCCATTCCCTGTTTTTCTGTCAAGACCCAAATAGCAAATCCCCGCGTCAATCAAGGACAATCGCGTGCACAGTAATTAGCTCCAATTCGATATAATGGTTATAGAGAACAAAGAAGCCCCGCTTCGGTGGGGCTTTTGCTTTGACTGCGATTAAACCTTTTGTAATGAATACTTTGAAAGTATTGTCATTTAGAATCAATAACTTATAGAGGCAAAACCGGGAAGTCCAGACCTAACATTCATAAAATCAATACTTTGCATACATGAGGTACCCCTTGGGGATACCACAATTTAAGCCAGCCGCAACCTACATATGATAGAAACAGACCGGCACAGACGACCGCGCCGAAGGAGTAACGTTGAGCACCCTGACCATCTCTGAACCCCTACCCACCGGCCCAGGAAAATTCGAAGCAACCGCCTTCACAGCCCACGCCCTCTCCTCACCCCAGAATCTCGCGGCCATCATCGACCACACCCTATCCAAACCGGACGCGACCCGCGCTCAAGTGCTCCAGCACTGCCACGAGGCCGCCGAATATCACTTCGCCTGCGCCATGGTCAGCCCTACCTGGGTCTCCCTCGCCGCCTCCGCCCTCCAGGGTACCGGCGTCCCCGTAGGCGTCTTCATCGGCTTCCCCCTGGGTGCCACCCTCTCCGCATCAAAACGCGATGAAACCATCCGCGTCCTCAAGCAGGGCGCTCATGACATCGACATGGTCATGAACATCGGCCTCCTCAAGTCTGGCGAGTCCAGCGACTACGAGGCCGTAAAGCAGGACATACGCGGAGTCGTCGAGCTCGCCCACGCATCCGGCGCCATCGTCAAGGTCATCCTGGAGACCTGCCTCCTCACCTTCGAGGAGAAGCTCCGCGCCTCCGAGCTCGCCCTCAGTGCCGGGGCAGACTTCCTCAAGACCAGTACCGGCTTCTCCACCGGCGGAGCCACAGCCGACGACATCTCCCTGCTCCGCGGCGTAGCCGGCCACCGCGCCGGTGTCAAAGCATCCGGCGGCATCCGCTCCCTTGCCGACGCCACTACCATGCTCCGGGCTGGAGCCTCTCGCATTGGAGCCAGCGCCAGCGTCAAGATCGTCACTGAACTCAAAGGTCAGGACACCACATCGTCCGAACCTGCATCCTCTTATTGACAAGGAGCCCGCGGTCAGCAAAAGTCGATGCTAACCCGTTGCGAAGTAGTTGCGTGGCCAAAGCAACTGCTCGCCCACAACCCCGGCAGTAGTATCATCGGCTCTTCGAATGTCCATGGCTAACAAACCACGCCGCGCAGAACCGCCTGCCGCGCCAGCGCCGGAAGTATCTCCCGAACACCACTTCGAAGGAGACTACCGTCCACGCGAGCCGGAGACCGCGCAGCCTCCCAATATCCGCGTCGAGCCGCTCCAGGTGGATTTTCTTCACTCACTCGCCGACGCCCTCAACTCCACCCTCGACCTCAACACCCTGATGCACCGGGTGGCCGACCTCGTCCGCGCCGTCATCGACTACCGCATCTTCGCGATTCTGCTGATCAACGACCGTACCCAGGAGCTCTGGATGCGCTTCCAGATCGGCCACACCCCGGAGATCGAGCGCACCCGCCTCAAGGTAGGCCGGGGCATCGTAGGCCAGGCCGCCCTCCAGCGCCGCTCCCTCCTCGTCGAAGACGTCTCGAAAGACGAGCACTACATATCCGCCAACCCCAACGTCCGCTCCGAGCTAGCCGTCCCGTTGATCGTAAAAAACAAAGTCATCGGCGTCCTCGACATCGAATCCGAAACCTCCGGCTTCTTCACCCCTGAACACCAGCGCTTGCTCGAGGTGGTCGCCTCGCGAATGGCCGTAGCGGTCGAGAACGCTCGCCTTTACACCCGCGTCTCCCGCCAAGCCCAGACCCTCACCGTTCTCAATGAGATCTCCCGCGAACTGACCAGCATCCTCGACCTCGACGACCTGCTAGAGCGCATCGGTCATCTCCTCAAGCGCGTCATCGACTTCCAGATGTTCACCATCCTGCTCTGGAATGAACGCACACAGCAGTTCGAACACCGCTTCTCCACCCGCTACGGCGAACGAGTCACCCGCGAACGCAACGTCACTCTCGGTAGAGGGATCATCGGCACCGCAGCCGAGCAGCGCGAACCGATCCTCGCACCGGACATACGCAAGGATTCGCGGTACGTACTCGAGAACCCCGAGACCCGTTCCGAACTCGCCGTCCCACTCATCTACAAGGGCCAAGTGATCGGCGTGGTCGACCTCGAGCACACCCGGGTGAACTACTACAACGAAGACCATCTGCGAACCCTGAGCACTCTGGGTGCCCAGATCGCCATCTCCATCGCTAACGCGCGGCTCTACCAACGCATCCACGAGGAAGAGCAGCGCATGGAACGCGACCTGGAGATGGCGCGCAAGGTCCAGCTTCGGCTAATGCCCTCGCGCCCGCCCAAGCTCGAACGCGCCGAGATCGCCACGCAGTTCCTCGCCGCACGGTCGATCGGTGGAGACCTATACGACTTCCTCGACTACGGCCCGGGGCGCACTGCCGTTGCTGTAGGAGACGTCAGCGGCAAAGCCGCCCCAGCCGCCTTGTATGCAGCCCTGGTCAGCGGTATCCTGCGCTCGCTCGCACCACAACATCTATCCCCTGCCACCCTGCTAACAGCCCTCAACGACCAGCTTCAGGAACGCAAGCTCGACGCCCAGTACGTGACGATGCTCCTCGCCGTTTGGGACGACTCGAACCAGACCTTGCAGGTCGCCAATGCCGGCTCGGTTCAGCCGCTCTTCGTCTCCATGAGAGCCAAAGGGCCAGAGGTCAAGACCATTCAGGCGGAAGGCTTCCCGCTCGGACTCTTTCCGAACGCGGAATATGAAGAGTTCACGCTCTCGACTCGTCCGGGCGACCTGATCGTCTTCTTCTCTGATGGCATCGTGGACGCTGTAAACGCCGCGGGCGACATGTTCGGCGACGCTCGCCTCAATGCGGTGTTGCAAGCTCAGTCGCATGCTACGGCAGCATCAACTGTAGAAGCCGTCCTGAAGGCCGTGTCGGATTTCCAGTCTGGTGTAGATCACTTCGACGATGAGACTGTTGTGGTTCTTCGTGTACTCTGACAAAGCCCCCTTATAACTGGCTTGTTGCCCACTGCTGGCGCAAAACCATTTAAGCTAGAAGCAATGTCTTCCATAGCGACTACTCAGATCATCCGTCCCGCCCGTACGCTGCAAGGTTCTCTTACCGTTCCTGGCGACAAGTCTATTTCTCACCGTTACGCGATGCTTGCCGGTATTGCCGAGGGCACTTCGAAACTTTCGAATTTCTCTACTGGGGCTGATCCTCACTCTTCGTTGGGGTGCATGGAGGCGCTGGGAGCTACCGTCGTTCGAGGTGCGGATAAGACCGTTGAGGTGACTGGGACTGCGGGGAGCTTTATCCAGCCTGCGGGTGCGCTGGACTGCGGGAACTCCGGGTCGACAATGCGCATGCTAGCGGGCCTGATTGCTCCGCATCCGCATACGTTCACGATGATCGGGGATCACTCGCTCACGATGCGTCCGATGGAACGGATACGCAAGCCGTTGATGCAGATGGGTGCGAAGATCGACCTGGTGGACGGTCATGCTCCGATTACTATACACGGCGGCCCGTTGACGGCGATCGACTTCGATACTCCGATTCCCAGCGCGCAGGTGAAGACTGCGGTGCTGTTTGCCGGTCTTCAGGCGGAGGGGAATACCAGCCTGTCGGAGGCGGTGCGGACGCGCGACCACTCTGAACATGCTCTGCGGGCGTTTGGAGCTGCGCTTACTCGGACGGGCGAAAGACTCAGCATCGCTGGAGGCCAGAAGCTGAAGGCTATTGAGGCTACTGTTCCCGGTGATCTCTCCTCGGCTGCGTTCTTCCTGTGTGCTGCGTTGCTGTTTCCCGACTCGAATCTTGTTCTTGATTCGATTGGAATGAACCCTACCCGGGCGGCGTTGCTGGATGTGATTGTTGCGCTGGGGGGCAGGATCAAGGTGCTCCAGGTTGAGGAGCATCATGGCGAGATGATCGGCACGATTCAGGTCAATGTTGCGCCGGGCGGGCTGAAGGGTGCTGAGATCTCTGGGGCGCTTTCGGCTCAGATCATCGACGAGCTGCCGGTGTTGGCGGCGATTGCTCCATACACTCGTGACGGCATTACGATTCGTGATGCCAAGGAGCTGCGCGTGAAGGAATCAGATCGTATCGCTTTGGTGGCGAAGAACCTGAAGGCCATGGGAGCGGAGTTCACCGAGTACGAAAATGGTCTTGCGATTCCCGGCAATCAGAAGCTGCATGGTGCGGTGATCGACTCAGGCTTCGACCATCGTATTGCGATGGCTTTTTCGGTTGCGGCTCTAAGGGCTAGCAGTGAAAACGAGATTCAGGGCGCTGAGGCGGCTGCGATCTCGTTTCCAGAGTTCTTCACCTACCTCGATTCACTGTGCCAGCGCTGAGACCGGACTTACGGGTACCCTCCCCCTGGGGGTACTTGTAAGTCCTAAAGTATTCTTTCTACTTCGCTTAGCTTTGGACTTCGTCTGTCATTGTTGCTCATTAACCTTCCCAAAGACCGGCGTTAAAGCCTTTGTAACGGCTGTTTTTCGCAGGGCTAAAGCCCTGCGCTTCCACCGAAAGACAAATGCCGCAGCCTTAACCTTGCTCTCCTACCGAAAGACAAAGACAAGGATTTTCTGCGGCTTGTGACATCCCCTTCAACCAGCGATCAGGTTAGAGCTTCGTTAGCGACGGAAATCTATGCCCTCGGCACCGCAAGTCCTAAGTCTTATTTCTACATTACTTAGCTTTGGACTTCCTTTGTCGGGCATCCAGGCCACCAGCGAATTTCCGTCCTATTTCTATTGTAGGAAATAGGAGGTAATTGTTCAGCATGCGAATCTTCAGTGTTGGTGCGGGTTTTGTAGTTTTGGGGCTTGACAGCGCGAAAATGGGCTGTTTTTGGGCGAAAGAATCTTGAAGGCTTGCGGGTCAATGGCAGGAACAGCCGATCCCCTTCGGGGATGACAACAAGAAAAGCAACGGCAAGAGCGCTAACAGGGTGGTCCGTTATTGGGCGAGCAGGCTTGTGAGCGCCGCTTTGACGTCGTCGATGGTGACCTCGTCGATAATGTAGTCCGGGGTTGCTGTAGGCATGTCCGCATTTTTCAGGATGCGGAAGCGGGTGTCGCCGACGGGAAGCCACTCGATTGGCGGGGACCAGGCGGGGGCGATGATGACCATGGGGAGGCCAACGGCTCGGCCGATGTGCATTGGACCGGTGTCGAGGGTAAGGCCGACGCGGCAGAGACTGAGTAGCGCGGCTAGCTGAGGGAGTTTTGTTTTTCCGGCGACGCTGGTTGTGGGAAATGGCAGCGGGTTGCGGAGTTGGTCGATGGCTGGAGACTCGGCTGCGGTGCCGATGAAGAGAATGTGAGCGCCGTAGTGCTCGGCGAGGAAGGTCGCGGCTGCACGGAAGCGCTCGCTGCGCCAGCTTTTGCGCTGGGTCACGCTGGTCTGGGTGATGAAGGCTGCTACCGGTTGGCCGGGTTGGACTCCAGCGTCGGCCAGGGTTTGCTGGGCACCGACGAGGTCTTCGGCAGTGAAGAAGACCTGGGGCTCGAAGTGCTGCGAAGGGTGGCCAAGGGATTCGATGATACGGAGGTTGTTGGCTATCTGGCTTAGGGTGGGATCGAAGGATAGCGGGGCTCGGTAGAGCTGGGGAGCTAGAGTAAAGCCTACGCGGAGGGGGGAACCGCTGAGGAGGGCCTGGGCGGTGACCCGGGTTCGCTCGTTGCCCGTTGAGGTGATGACGGCGTAGGGGATTGCTTTGAAGGGATTTTGCTGGCGAAGGGATTGGACGGCACTTTTTAAGTCGTCGAGGGGGCTTGGTGTCGCGAATAGATGATCTACGCCGGGGTTGTTACGGAAGACCTCTGTTGCGAAGCCACTGGAGGCTACGACTATGCGGGAATCCGGCACGGCGTGGCGCAGGGCTGGGATGAGGGGTGTGGCGTGGATGGCTGTGCCGAGAGCTCGGGGATATTGGAGGAGGAGGAAGTGGTTGATTTGATGGAGTGGTGTTGCTGCGATGCCGTTCGATACGAACCGTTCCGCTGTAGCGATGCTGGAGAAGATGCTGCCCTTCACGGTCTGAACAAGAGCCAAGCGCGAATCCTTATAAAAGGTGAAGTGAGTCAGGTGGTACAGCTACATCTTATAGCGGCCCATCTCGTCGTCGTTGAGATTTTCTAGCCAGCGGCGCATCTCGTCGGCGGTGACGGCCTGGGCTCCACTAGCGGCTTGCTTGGAGTTTTCGAGGACTTCGCGGTTGACGTAGATGGGGCAGTCCCAGCGGAGGGCGAGAGCGATGGCGTCGGAGGGGCGGGCGTCGAGGGCTACGGTTTCACCGGCGTGATCGAGCCAGATGACGGCGTAGAAGGTGTCGTCGCGGAGTTCCGAGACGACGATCTTGTTGACCTGCGCGTTGAGGCCGCGAGCGAGGTTCTGCAGGAGGTCATGGGTCATGGGGCGTGGCGTGGCTGTCTTTTCGAGCTCGAGGGCGATGGCGTTGGCCTCGAAGATACCTACCCAAATGGGGAGGACGAGGTCACTGGCTACGTCCTTGAGGACGATGATGGGCATATTGGTGATGGGGTCCATCATGAGGCCACGAATCTGCATCTCGACTTCGTCGGAGGTCTGGGTTGCGGCGGGTTGGGTCGAGGTCAGGGACATGTTAGTTGAGGACTACAAAGTGCGGGGTACGGTTGATGGAGATGAATGGGGTCGCGTCGTCTGCGGGTGGAAGGGCTTCGCCGATGAGGCAGTTGGGCATGGTTTGTGTGATGCGGATTGGGAGGTAACTGCCAAT
>Ga0070734_10002923_pt1 | contig 19176 bp, 17 predicted proteins | sample Coa_R1_8_FD_66444 | JGI IMG/M metagenome (GOLD analysis project Ga0070734, IMG submission 66444) | Surface soil microbial communities from Centralia Pennsylvania, which are recovering from an underground coalmine fire - Coalmine... | ecosystem: Environmental > Terrestrial > Soil > Unclassified ... | reverse complement strand
AATCGGCCGACAAACCGGCGAGCATTTCGCCCGGGCTTCTCATGCCGGTAACGTTCCACGGCCAATCGTCTGTCACGATCCCGGCAGGTGGCTCCGTGACGAGCGATCCTGTTGCGCTCGAGGTGGATGCACAGGAGGACCTTGCCGTCAGCGTCTATGTTCCGGGCGCAGACGTCCCTGCCAGCCAACATAGCGGCGCGAAGGTCACATCGTTCATCACTGATAATGGCGCGGGCGATTTAACGGCGTCGGAAACCGGAGCTCCTTTCAAGATTCCGATCACAACGATGCCGTGGCTAAAGGCCGTCGATGTCCGTGTGATGGCGCCGACCACTGCGATCGTCGCCTTTGGCGATTCCATTACCGATGGAACGTGCACGACCGTCGACGGGCATGATCGCTGGGAAGATATTGTTGCGCAGCGATTGGCACTACAAGACCCCGTCCGCCATTCCATCGTCAACGAAGGCATCGGCGGAAATACCGTGACTCGCAATGTCACGCCCTCGCCCGACAGCACGCCCGGCAACGAGCGGCTTGAGCGCGATGTGTTGGCCCACGCGGGCGTATCGCACGTCGTGGTGTTCATGGGCACCAACGATATCCGCCGGGAAGCAAGCGCAGAACAGGTGATCAATGGCCTGAAGGAAATTGTCGTGCGTGTCAAAGCGCGCGGCCTGAAAGTCATCGGCGTTACTATCGTGCCGCGCCACAACGTTGCGCCGACTGCGAGCAACACCGGCTGGAACGACGCAAAAACGAAAGTGCGCAACGAGGTCAATGCTTGGATTCGCGAGGGCGGCGCCTTTGATGCCGTCATCGATTTCGACCGCGTCGTGCGTAGCGCCACGAATCCCGACCTCCTGAACGTTACTTACAATTGCGGCGATGGAATTCATCCATCGCCGCTCGGCTATTTTCAGATGGGAAAGTCAGTTGATCTGAATTTGTTTGACAGCAAATGATCCTGCTCAACCGCAATGCTCCATTGGAATATGGAGCGCGTCCCCGTATGCCACCGCCGATGCCGGCGGTGGATTCGGTAGAAGCAGGGGCGAATTGCCATGCAATTTGATCTGCAGAACATGAGCCCGTTGGCGCGTCTCACATTCTTGACTGGCACGGTCGTTCCGCGCCCCATCGCGCTGGTCACAACAATCTCCGCCAGTGGCGCGTGCAACGCTGCACCTTATTCATTCTTCGGCATTGCGGGTATTGATCCGCCTGTTGTGACCATCACCGTATTGCCAACGCCGGATGGCAAAATGAAGGACACTGGCGCAAACATCCTTGCGACCGGTGAGTTCGTCGTCAATCTCGTCTCGGAAGAACTTGCCGAGGCGATGAACGTCACCTGTATAGACGCTCCTTTCGGAACGGATGAGCTTGTCCTCGCTGGACTGAGAACGTCACCGTCGGTCAAGGTTCGTCCCGTGCGGATTGCCGACAGCCCGGTATCGCTAGAGTGCAGCGTCCACAGCAAAATGCCACTGAGCGACAATCAGGTCCTGGTCGTTGGAAATATCGTTCAGGCGCATGTTGCTGACCAGTATGTCATTGATCCGAAAGAACCCGCCTTCGACACACCTGCATTCCGTCTCGTCGGGGCGATGCATGGGGCGAAGTGGTACGCGAAGCTCTCCGATCGCTTTGAAATGGAGCGACCTACTTGGGCGGAATGGGTTCGACAGGGCAAGGTCAAGTGAGCATCTCACCGGAGCCGGTTGTACGCCGTCGGGATGTGGCCGCGTGCTCGGTACTGCGGACCGCATGCTGACGTGCAAGTGAAGGAACGGCAGCATGGCCGCTTACTTGATCGTCGAGCACATCATCACGGATGTGGCCCAACCAGTGAGGTGAACCATGTCCAGAATTGCCAAGCTTGCACTTATCCTCGCGATCGCGGCGATTACGATCGGCGCGACACGTCTCGTGTCGCGCGACATACACGGAATTGCCGGCGTCCCATCAATCCAGCGCGCGCAAATCTCCCCTGAGGAGCTCACGTGGGCTGCGGGCGCGCTGCCGCAATCCAAATTCCAGAGCTACGAGTGGGTTTATCCACTTCCCTGAGCGGCGGCGGCGCCGGAGTGAGGCCGATCGGATGTTCCTGTCCTGCTGCGGTGAGCATCCGGTTGCTCTTCGAGCTGTTTTCCATAACCGACGGAGAGAAACATGCAGCGAATTTATCTTAGTGCGCCGGAGCAGAAGCTTATCAATCGTTGGCGCCTGATTGTGATTGGGTTCTATTCAGTGATCGTTTTTGCAACGGTCGTTCTTGTCGCGCTACAGCCCGCGAGGAATCGCGGCACGCTGGAGGCGCGGATGAATCCGCCCGAGCGTTCCCAGCCGGTCAATCTCAGTCGCTGACTGCTCATTCACCACTTTGCGGCAGCCACGCGTAGAATGCGGCGGCCAAAACAGGCCGCCTTTGCTATCTCGATTGGAGTTGGTTAGGCAACGGGACCGTAGCGTTCCGGTGTTAATTGGAAAGTCCCTCGACGATGAAAGCGCGCGACTTTGAAAACCAGGTGAGCGACGACGACACCTGAAGATACCCACGCCGCTCCCGGGCCTTACCTCACTTCGACGCGTTCGCCTCTGCGGCCTTATCTGCGGCGCGCGCTCCGGCGAGAATGCTGGCCATGGCGTAGTTGCCTTCGTGGCAGGCATATTCGTAGATGGGTTGGTCGCTCTTGCGCATCGGAACAACGACGGTGAATGGCCGCGTCCATGTGCTCGGATCGTCGACGGTGAACTCGTACATGAGTGTGTCGGCGTCAGTGCGGGTGAATTTCTCGACCAGGTGCATGTTCGGGCCGGAGTTCGGGAAACTCGTCTCGCGCTTGAAGTTGATGGTGTCGACCACCAGCGTGTCGCCTTCCCAGTGGCCCCGGGAATCGCCCCTCCATAGCGGGACGTTCCCATGAGGACGTCCGTCGAGCGGAACGATCCGCGTATCGTGGATCATCTCATTGACGATCGCGACATATCCGGGAGTCTGGAACAGCTCGACATTGTTGTTGTAGGCGCCAGGCGTCATCGGCGGTCCGGAATTGAAGCCGAGGATGCAGCGCTCCGCCAACGGCCGGTCTTCATAGGAGTCGGCGTGGGGGTGGCCAAGGTTGGTGTCGTTGCGCGACGCCGCAATGAGGTCCGCTCTCTTCTGTCCTTCGGGCGTCAGGGCGGGAAACCGGCCATCGGGCGGGTCGACGATCAACGAGGTGCGCTTCGTTCCTACGATCTTGTCGCCGCGGTCCCACCAGAACTCGTTGTAGGCGGCTCTCCCGGCCACTCCCCCGCCCCCGCCGGCCCAATTTTGGGGGACAGCGCCTTTTGGACCGAACGCGGCATCAGTCGGCGGAGGGGTTTCGCCGCCCGCTTCGTCCTCCGCGTCGCGATTCTGCCGGCGGTTTTCGCTCGCTTCCCAGGCCGCCGCTTCCTCATCGGAGGCGAAAAACGCCTTCGTTCCCAGTTCTGGGGGGCGCTGCATTGGCGTGATGGTACGGTAGTCCCACACGCCCTGCAGGTCCGGATGGCCATCCGCCAGTCGTGGCACAGCTCCGGGCTGCTCGGCGGCGGATGCTGGCGCCAGCAGAGCGGCTGCGATCACAACGGAAACACTTCCCACTGAGGTGACAAGGTGACGTTTCATTGCAACCTCCCTTTCACTTGTCTGGCTATTACTTGTCTGCCTGCTTACGGTATTTCCCATAAAGAAGCTCTTCGACGAACGGCACGCACCTGAATTCCGTGATCTGGGCGTTCTTTTCCAACCGGCGATAGAGCGGCATGCTGATCTTCCAGGGCCGCGAATAGACCTTGGGGTCTTCGATGGTGGCTTCGTACATGAGGGCGTCGGGGGTCATCGGCGTGTAGCGCTCGACCACGTGCAGCGCGTCGCTGTGGAAATCGCCGGCCCTGTCGAACCAAGTCTGATCGTTCTGGCCCGTCACGTCGACGACCAGCGTATCTCCCTCCCAATGGCCGGCCGAGTGCCCCATCCAGCTATCGACAGGATTCGCGGGCGCCTTGGTCATCTCGATCTTGCGCATGGCGCCCGCATACTCGTAGGCGATCAGGATGTCCTTTGACGTCTGAACGATCTGGAAGGGATAGGGCATGTACGTCGCCCGTGGGACGCCGGGCAGATAGCACTTGACTTCCGGATCCTCGGTCAGCCGGTTTTCAAAATTCGCCTTCTTTTTTGCGGCCGCCTCCGGGAGATACGGGATCTCACCGCCCTCCACGACACCGAGGCCTCCGGGTTCGGCGCCCACTGCGCCCAGCGCCACCACCAGTCCGGTGCGCGCCGCATGTTCCTGGAGGTCCCAGTTCGCCGTGTTGACCGCCTGCCAGACTCCGTTCAAGTCCGCCTTGCCATCTGCGGTCCGCGGCGCCTGGTACGATTCGGCCGCGCTCGCGGCCGGCATCGCACCGAGATGGAGTGCCGTGGTCAGAACAGCCGCAGCACTCGCGAACAGTGCGCCTCTCACGCATTGCTTTTGCATCGAGCGTCTCCTCTCCAAAACCGCCGGTCCTGATTATTGTCCGCAGGCATGGCTGCGCTATCCACGTGGAGTCATGGGCGCGTCCCGGCCTTCCACGTTTTGTCCGCCGCTTACTGTATTTTAACATTCGCGGGGCCGCCCGGACAGCTCAGAGCGATTCAAATCGGAACGAAAACCGCATTGATTGCGCACCGCGGTGTTAATCGGATACTAGAATACCTTGTGGCGCCTTTGATGCCGTCATCGATTTCGACGCGTGGTCCGCAGCGCTGCGAATTCCCCATCTCCTGAACGTCACTTACAATTGCGGCGATGGCATTCATCCATCGCCGCTCGGCTATTTTCAGATGGCGAAATCAGTCGATCTGAATTTGTTTGACAGCAAATGATCCTGCTTAACCGCCATGCTCCATTGGACATGGAGCGCGTCCCCGTATGCCACCGCCGATGCCGGACAGCACATCGCGGGCCGGCCGGTACGCGCTGCACCGGGTGGATCGAGAAGTGTGGCTGCCAGGTGACACAGCTTCGAAAAGCGACGGGAGGATTGCGAGATTGCGGCAATCGGCGCCGACTGCCACCGTTCTGCGCCCTTCTCAACACAGTCGCACGGTTAGTGCGCCTCAGCCTGCATGGCGTGGCATTGGCTACGTGATGGCTCAGACGCAAGCCCACCCTTAATGGGCTGAGTGAACGTGAAGAGGTTCCCGGGACAGGTACAGCATAGGCTCCCTCACGGTCGCAACGGACACGGGGGCAGGCGCATCATGTTCGCATCACGACGCTTGATACGGGCGGCCACGGCCACGCGCAGGAGGGGGCGGATGGGACAGGAAAACCGGAAACGGTCTCTCATCTGTGGCCAGGATTTGCTTCGCACGCGAATAGGTTCGTCGATCAGCCAGGAAAGCGCTGCCTGAGGCAGGGAAGATCGAAAGGGGATCGGGATGTCCTACGTCCAAGACGGAGAGCTCGTCATTGAATCGGGCGATGTGTTCAGCGGGACGGTGTTAGACGGGCAATACCTCGTTGACCTGATCAGCGGGCTGCCCCTGGGCAGCGGACTCTGGGCGGCGATCGTCGATTCGGGCGGCACGCTCGTCGGCGCCGACATCATCAATTTCGGAGGCGCCGCGGTGGACACCGGCGGGGTCGCCATCGATACCGTGGTGTCCTCGGGCCTGCTGGGGGTTCTCGGCGTGGCGAGCAATACGCTCGATTATGACACCGTAGAGGTTGCCGGCGGGGGCGTCGTCATCGGCACGACCGTGGGGAGCGCCGGCAACCGCCCTTTCGGCGGCGAACTGCTGGTGTATAGCGGCGCCGCCGCCAGCGCTACGACGGTCCTCAGCGGCGGCTCGTTTTCGCTTTGGGACAGCAGCGTCGCCAGCAACACGACTGTCATCGGCGGCGACTTTGGAGTGGGCAGCGGCGGCACCGCCATCGATACCACGGTCAGCGGCGGCATGTTTGAATTGGGCGGCGGGGCGGTCGCCAGCGCCACGACGCTGGTCTCCGGCGCCGTGGAGGTGGTCTATTCGGGCGCCCTCGCCGGCGATACGACAGTCGGCGCCGGCAGCGTGGAAGCGATCGGCACCGGCGGGTCCGCCAGCGTCACGGTCCTTAGCGGCGGGACCCTGGCCCTGAACGGAACGAACGGAACGATCACGGCTGCGTTCACGGTTGCGAGCGGCGGCACGCTCGCGATCGGCTTTAGCAACTATATTCAATCAAGTGACATTTACGTACTGAACGGTTACGCCGTCAACGACGGCGTCACCGTCGACGTCAACGCGTTTGGCAGCGCCGTCGGCACGACGATCAACAGTGGCGGCAACGTCGATGTCAACGGCTCGGTCTACGGCGGCGGCACGGTCGCCGGCACCACGGTCGGCAGCGGTGGAACGCTCGTCCTATCGGGGGGCTCCGCCCTCGACACAACGGTCAGCAGCGGTGGCACTCTCGTCTTGTCGGCAGGCACCGCCATAGGCACCACAGTCCTGAACGGCGGCGTGGAGATCGTTTCCAGTATCGGCCTCAGCAATTACTTCTTGACCAGCGGCGTGACCAGCAACTCGACGGTCGGCAGCGGCGGTGTGATCGTCATCTCCTCCGGCGGCATCGCCGTCAGCACGACGGTCCTCAGCGGGGGTGAGGAAATCGTCTACAACGGCGCTGCCGCGAGCGGTACGACGGTGCTCGATGGCGGCGAGGAGATCGTTGCCGCCAGGGGCCTCGCCAACGGCACGGTGATCAGCGGCGGCGGCGAGCAGATCATAGCCGGCAGCTACAGAAGCGGCACAGCTGGCCGTGCCGTGGGCACCGCCGTTCTCAGCGGCGGCCTCGCGATTGTGTCCGGTGTGGCGAGCGCTGCGGTCGTACTGGACGGCGGGACGATGGAGGTGGCGTCCGGCGGAATGGTGGGCAGTACCATAGTCAGCAGCGGCGGCACGCTGGTCGTCCTGCAGGGCGGGCTGGACGAAAACCCTGTCGCTGGCTTCGGTGTTGGCGGCGCGATCCTGCCGGGCCCGACGACCGTCAGCGGCGGCGGCGAGGAAATCGTGCTGGGCTCCTCCAGCGACGTCGCGATCAACAGCGGCGGCCTTGTCGTCGTGTCGAGCGGCGGCGTGGCGATCGCCTCCCAGGTCAACAGCGGCGGCGTTGAAGTGATTTCGAGCGGCGGGACGGTGGCCAACGCCCTTGTTTCCAGCGGCGGCGAAGTCGTGGTCAGCGCGGGCGGGACGCTGCGCGGCGCCTACCTGGGCACCGATGGGTACTCCCTCACCCCGGACATTCCCGGCGGCACCGTGATCGTGTCGAGCGGCGGAACCACGATCGGCGACCAGATCGCGAGCGGCGGCCGCGAAGTCATCTCGTCGGGCGGACACGCGGCCCAGGACATTTCGCTGCTCGGCGGAACGCTGGAGGTGGCGAGTGGCGGCTTGGCTGACTACGTCGAATTCGGCGCCATCAACGGCTCGGTGCATTGGACCAGCAACAGCAGCACGCTGGTGCTCGACTCAGCGGCGAGCTTTCACGGCACGGTCGCCGGCTTCGGCAATCATTTCGTGCCGGGTCAGATTGATGTGCCGGATCAGATTGACCTCGTTGACATCGCTTTCGGGACAGTGACGAGCAAGAAAGGGCCCCTGAGCTACAACGGCAACCTTGTGGGCGGCACGCTCACCGTCACCGATGGCGTCCACACCGCCAACATCGCGCTGCTCGGCCAGTACATAGCGAGCGAGTTTGCCCTGTCAAGCGACGGCCACGGCGGCACGCTCATCACTTACACGGCAGATACGACACCTATCGTAACCGGGGGGAGCGGAAACGGTCACCACAAGGTGTGAAGGAATCGATGATCGTAAGATCGATGAAGAATTCCCAGCGGCAGCCGCCCAAATTCCCTGCTCCCCGTGGGGTGACAGCTGAGCAATTCGTGTTGAAAGCCCTTGATCCCGCCAGCATGCCCCCCTACCAGAACTTCTCCTGTCCGGCGGGTACTCGTCTTGCTATAGGCCGCGTCGTTGCTTGCTTCACTCCGAGCGCTAAAATCCAGTGCGGATTTTTAGTCTCCCGATCCACCCGTGACTGCATAACGGCCATCACGCGCCGCGTGTGCGCAGGAAGTTGCCTTGCGGCGCGATTCGAATTTCGCAAAATGCACTGCTGGTGCTAGTCTCCCGGCGGTCTCGCGCGCGTGGCGCGATCAACCGGGAGGAAGTCATGAAGAAACTGATTTCGGCTCTGTGGCTCGTTTCCACTCTCGCGACGGGCGCCGCATGGGCACAGCCCTATGCTCCCAACGACGCGGGCGTGACGAACGGGCACTGGCATCTCAATTCGCGCGATGTCGCGGCCAACAAGCATATCCTTCTCTCCATGGGCGGCGTCGCCATCGGGCCGGGTGAGAGGGTCCAGTTCCCCGGCGTCCTGGTCATTCTCAATCAGGGGCCCAACACGCCGCCCTCGACCGGCGGCACGGTCGGAACGGTGGTGAACCACATCGGGTTCACCGTCCCGAACGTCCAGGAGGCTGTCGCCAAATGGAAGGCTGCAGGGGTTCCCTTCGAGCCGGGCGCCCCCGGCAGGCTCAACCAAGGCTGGGTGACGACAACCGACGGACTGAAGATCGAAATTCAGGAAGACAAGGACCAGAAAGAGCCGATCCGCAGCAAGCACGTGCACTTCTTCCTGCCGGAGAAAGCGATCGCCGAGAGCCAGGCCTGGTACGGCAAAGTCTTCGGCGCCAAGGCGGGCGTGCTCAACAACAACCCGGTTGCCGACCTCCCCGGCGTGCAGCTGCGCTTCAACAAGGTGAGTGTCGCGGAAGGGCCGACGAAGGGCCGGGTACTCGATCACATCGGTTTCGATGTGAAGGACCTGAAAGCATTCATCGCCAAGTTGGAAGCGGCCGGCGTCAAGCTCGACGCCGACGGGGCGTACCGTGTGAACGACGTTGGCGTCGGGATTGCATTTATCACCGACCCGTGGGGAACCCGCATCGAACTGAATGAGCGGCCGAAGGCGGTTTATCTGCCCTAACGGCTTCCATCGGGCGATGCGCCTGTGCTTCCGCGCCCTCGACGCCGTGAAGCTGATGACGTCAGGCGCATCGCCTATCGCTCATGTCCGGAGCCGTGTCGAATGACCGTCGTCCACCGCGGCTAAGACCATCCGCGTGGGCGGGAACGGTGGTGGCGCGTTATTGGCGCGCCCGAAGAGCCTCGATGGCGCTCGGAGAGCGTCAAACCCCACGAATTTATCAAGCCAAATCACATGGCTTGCGGCCCACCATTGAGGCAGTTGGACGAAATGTTGGACGCAGTGGACAAGAGACATCGTTTAGCGGAGAGGTGGGGGCGACTAGCATTCGAACTGAAAAAGCCGGCTATCTCGGGCGCAGCGGTTTCGAGTATGCTAGTAAGCCATTGTGATTCAATGTAAAATTCGTGGCTGGGGGACTAGGATTCGAACCTAGATTAACGGAGTCAGAGTCCGCTGTTCTACCGTTGAACTATCCCCCAAGCAGGACGAGGCTGAGGTAGCGCACTCGGTCCTGGTTTTCAAGACAACCCTCGGGATGCGCGCATCGCAGCGCTGACCATTTTCCGCCCTCGCGGCCGTGGGTTGCGGAGGGCCGCGCGGTGCGGTTCACCGGCTCATGATGCGCCGATTGCGGCGAGGCGATGCTTTTCCCGCGCGTCCGTCGTGTACGCCATGCTGCAGAGAGCGCAGGCAGGACGCCGCTGCACCGGTCGACCGACGGGCAAGCTCGCCCTTTGGACCGCAATTCATTGATGTTCTATCGCGACCTCCAAAAAGCCAGGCGGCCTCGACATCGTGCTTCTTCGTGCTACGTGCCGGGGCCGTGCGGCCGCTCGGGCGGGCGCCGAGCCAGAGCATGCTAGATAGGTTCGCCCGCTGATCGCAAGCGTCCGGATACTAAATCAGTGATTGTCATTGCATAGTGCGGCCGACAGCGAACAATGGGTGATAATCGAAGCCAAGAAAAAGCCGCCCATCGCTGGACGGCTTAGGAATACGAGGTTGAGCCGTTAAAATCAGTCGTGCTTTGAGCCGTGCGCTACGTCGCGTGCCTTATTCTTCACGTCGCCGGCTGCTTTGTGCGCCTCGCCCTTCGCCTTGTCCATCTTGCCTTCCGCCTGCATCTTTTTGTCGTCCATCATTTTGCCGGCGGTGTCTTTGACGGCGCCCTTGGCCTTATCAACAGTGCCTTTCACGTGTTCGCGGTCCATATCCTTGCTCCGTTGCTGGGAACCGTTGGATAAGCAACGTTTGCAACCGGACGCCGTTCCAAACCCTCAGTGCTTCACTGCCATCAACTTCTTTGCGTCCGTTTTGAATTCTTGCGCGCCCTTCTCGATTGCTTCGGCTTGTCGACCGCCTCGACTTCGCCGAGCCAGCGCTGCTTAGCGGCGATTTTGTAGATCGACCGGTGTCGTTGGTGGTTGGGGTTTGCGAGACATTAGGCGCGTTCACTTGATTCCGTTGCCGGCGGCCTTGCCCTCCAGTTTTACAAACAACCTGGAAACATGTGGATTTGTAAGGACGGCCAAGCCGAGCAATTGTAAAATGCGGCTAATGAAAGCAATAGCTTAGGCTTAAAACCTTCAATCTACCGTTGAACTATCCCCCAAGCAGGACGAGGCTGAGGTAGCGCACTCGGTCCTGGTTTTCAAGACAACCCTCGGGATGGGCGAATGACCGCTGAATATTTCCGCCCTCGCGGCCGTGGTTGCGGAGGGCGGCGCAGTGCGGTTCACCGGCTCGAAATGCGCCGATTGCGGCGAGGTGGTGCTTTTCCCGCGCATCCGTCGTGTAAGCCATGCTGCTGGGAGCGCGGGCAGGACGCCGGTGTACCGGTCGCCCAACGGGCACGCTCGCTACGTTTGGACTGCAATTCATTGACGTTCTATCGCGACCTCCAAAAAGCCACGCGAGCTTTGGTGGGGCGACATGGCCGCGTGCACAGGAACGTCGCTGGCGTGCCCGGGGCACTCATGCACCGGTTGCCGGCCATAATTGCTCGGACGGCCAAATGGCGATGAGGCGGCAACAATTCCACTGTTGGTCGGGAACCCGACTCAAACTCGGGCGTTTGGACTTTTGCGTGATGGGCCTTTGGCTCTCACGTAGCCTCGACCCTCCACTCTCTCGTGAGATTGCGGCAAGGGGGTCGAGGCTCCATGCTAGCCTCGCACAGTGCGGATCCGTTAGGGCCGGCCCTCGAGCGGGATGATCCGACGCGTGAGGCTTTGCCCCGATGGGGTCTCGCGCAACCCCCGGTCCTTTGGTTGATTCTCCCCTCCTGCGAGGGGCCGGGGTTCTTGCTAACGGCCTGCAAGACCGCGCAGCGCCGCCGTCCGCAAGCGGACCGGGTCACGCTCACCAACGCTTGCCGCTGTGATGATGCGTTCCGCGAGGATTTCGCGAATTACGTGGGGCTGACCTGTGTTGTGAAGCTCCTCGCAGGCAGCGTCGAAAGCTTCACTCATCACGGCGACCGCGTCAGGCTCGAATACGCTCTGCTTTGCGAGTGGGATAATCGTCATGCCTTTTACCCCCCAATACACAACCCGCGCGGCACACATTGGAAGGCGTCCAAGGTACTACGTCAAGTGGTTGGGTCGCTGATTTGCATTGCCCTTAGGTCCAATACCGCGAACGAGTGGTCGGTGTAGGTTATGGCTGCTCTCAGTCTGGACCACAGAGAGCGCGGCGGCCTCGACCTAGCATCTCCGATTGCCCCATGTCGGGGCCGTTCGCTTTCCGGTGACGATCCCCTCGATTTCTCACGAGCACGAACACCTGGACGAATGGCAGCCAGCGATGGTGGCGCGCGACTGGCGACGTTGCCAAAGGGGGCAAACCAGCATGCTTCAATGGAAGCGCCCTCACGGGACGAGGCTGCGGCTTTGCTAAAATATCAGGCGTACCGGCGTCAGCACGCCCGCACCGTCCGCCCCAAGCAAAATGGATGGTCGGACAGCATAGGACGAGGTGTGATGCGTTTTTGGACCACCGAGGAGCCGATGGGCCTCGCCCAGTGACATTTTTATCGCCAGCGGAACGGTGATTTGCCGGAGGTGATAAGCGCATTTGGACGAATCACGGGGGGCGAAGGTAGCTGCTTGATCATCGAGGCTTGTCGCTCGCTGCCGGTGGAGGCAGGCCCGTCGCGGGTAGTCGGCCGCAGAGCCTCTCAGTTTGTCATGAGTGATATTGGGTATGCGGCTTGCCCGACTCATCTTTGGACCCTGCTCCGGTCCTCGGAGTCGTCGAAGATTTGGGGACTTTGCTCAGATCGGTCACTACGATCTGGTCAACGCCTGGATGGGCCGCATTTGGGATGAACTGGATTTTTTCGACGGCCCTGAGTGAATTGACGCAGTCGTTCGGTCCATCCGGCTTGATGGCGAGGTTACGATCGTCGCCTTCGGTATAGATGCGGGCACTATCGACTATCAAGCCATCGACATTTGGCACCGCCAACACAGAACCTCCCAGCGGTCTCGCCAAAGAATAATCGTCACCCTGGAATAGCATTTCGGCGGCATTCTTGTGCCCCTCGCGCGCAAGGACATCGCGAATGTCCTTGTCACTATCAAGCCGTGAACAGATTGCGGAGATGAAGCTGTTTTTTGGGTCAAGATCAGCCAGGTTCTTCGTCGAAGTCAGCTCATAAACATAGACAATCTTGCCGTAGAATGCGTCTGATATAATATTTTCTTCCGGCAGGTCATAGACGATGTGATTCAGGCTCGCGCCCTTCGCAGTCTTCTCCGCAAAGTCTTTGAAGCCGTAAAAAATTCCTTCCTTGGTGAGAGAGATAATTCCTTCCGAAAGGTACAAACAGCCTTCTCCTCGCTCCCAAGCGGTGGTGCCCATTACCGGTTTTCTTCCATTCCAACGAACTTTCCCTGAATGATTCCAGACACGACGTGCGTCGAATGGCGTAAACTTCTCATCGACCGATCGCAGGAGCTTCTTACCCGATCCCACGCGGTCTATCGGAATTCCGCCCAATCCCACCACTTCCTTGGTGATAGCTTCGACCTTGGGAAATATCGCTGGGTATTTCAAGTCCAAGGGGTCGTCAGTCTTACCCATGTTTCAAATCTCCAAATCGGTATATAGCGCCATTGGCACTGGACGACGCCACCGGCGATTGCCAACAGCGGCGATGCCTGCAATAGGCGAGATCACTGTGCGACGCCGGCAGTCGCCAGACTGCCACTCGCAGAATCAGATCGCAATTCGTCAATGAGCATCGGATCGCCATCGCCCGACGCTCGTCTTGTCGACTGAGGTGCGGTCAAGTGGCAATGATCCACGGAGACTTGATTGCCAGGACAAGACGGGCGATCACAGTATCACTGACGGGTCAACTCACCGCGAAGAGACTCTCATGACCTTGGCCGCCACTGTCGGCACCGACATGTCGAAATTCGGCACGCACGCGCATCGTCAGATCCCGGAGATCGGTCGTGGGGCGCTTGTGCATGTCATGAAGGATGCCAGCGTTGTGCGCGATGGCATCGAGGAGGTGTGCTGCGGCTCAACCGACGGCCTGTGCGCGCTGCACGTGCTGGCGTCATGACGGCACGTCCCGATGGCCCGCTGTCGCGGCTGCTGGTGCTGGAACTGACCCAGTTCCTGGCGGGGCCTTATGCGGGCCAGATCTTCGGCGATCTCGGCGCCAGAGTGATCAAGATCGAGCCGCCTGGCGGCGAGATCGCCCGCGCAATCGGGCCGCATTTCGTCAAGGGCGAGAGCGCCTATTACCTTTCCGTCAATCGCAACAAGCAAAGCCTCGCCATCGATCTTAAGACCGAGCGCGGCCGAGCCATTGTGCTCGATCTGGCGCGGCGCGCCGACATTGTGCTTGAAAACTTCCGTCCGGGCGTCGCGGCTCGCCTCGGGCTCGGCTATGAGGCGCTCAAGCGGGTCAATCCGAAAATCATCGTCTGCGCCATTTCGGGCTTCGGCCAGACCGGGCCCTATCGCGACCGGCTGGCCTACGACATCATCGCGCAGGCGATGTCCGGCGGCATGAGCATGACCGGCGAACTGGGCGGCAAGGCGGTGCGCGCCGGCATCCCGCTCGGCGATCTCTCGGCCGGCATGTACGCGGTGATCGGCGCGCTCGCCGCGCTGGAACGCGTACGCCACGAGGGCGTCGGCGCCTACATCGACGTCTCGATGCTCGACTGCCAGATCTCCATGCTGGTCTACCAGGCCGCCTACCACCTGCTCGCCGGCGAGGTACCGGGGCCACAAGGCCGGGAGCACGTGTCTTTTCCGACCTACCGGGCGTTCCGCTGCGCTGACGGCATCGAGATCGTGGTGGCCGCCAATACCGAGCGCATGTGGAGCGACCTGTGCACTGCGCTGGGCTGCAGCGAACTGCCGGCCGACCCGCGTTTCCGGCGCAACGAGGACCGGTTGCGCCATCGCGCTGAGCTCGTCCCGCTGTTGGAAGCGGCAGTGGCGAAAATGCGGTCCGACGAATTGTTGACAAAACTCGCGGCCGCCCAGGTTCCGGCCGGGCCGATCAACACTCTCGATCGCGCGCTTGCCGACCCACAGGTGCGGCAGCGCGACATGGTGGTGGAACTGACCGATGCCGAGGGCGATTCGATCAAAGTGGCCGGCAATCCCCTCAAGTTCGAGGGGCGATCGTCGTTTGCGCACGCCTATCCGCATCGACTCGGCACCGATACTGCGGATCTTCTGCGCGAGCTTCTGGGGCTGCCCGAGGATGAGATCGTGCGCCTCGCCGAAGCGGGCGTCATTGCGGTAGGGACCGATCAGAAATAACCCGAGCAGAGGCTGAGCAACACCCGCCCAGGTGACGGCGAGGGAACCTTCCGCTGCCGCGGAGGTTTATAGTCGCAAACCGGACTCAGGGAGTTGGATGATGAGCCTGTCTGTCAAGACGACGCTGGGTGCTGTTTTGGGCGCGAGCGTGTTAGCACTCTCCACAGCAAGCGTTTCGGCAGCGATAGCCTGTCGCGGTAACGTCTGCTGGCATACGCACGACCGATACGAATACCCGCCCGAAGCTCGCGTTATCATTCACCCCGATGATTGGCGGTGGGGTCGGCGCGAGCACTATGTCTGGCGCGAACACGAGGGTCGCGGATACTGGCGTGGTGGACGCTGGACAGAATGGTGACCTTCGGCCCTCCTCACGAATGACTTGATGTACTTTGGAAGCAGGGGCGGCCTTTCGGGCCGCCCCTGTCGTTTTCAGGCGACGTTGGCGCCGTCCCAGTCACGCCATGATTTGTCAGGAACCGGACCACATCGAGCGATGTTGGGGTCAGGAACCCAACGCAACGAGGATTGTTCTGATGAACGCAATGGCAGAGGACTTAAGCAACACTGTTTCATCGGGAATGGCGCACGCGCGAGATACGGCAAGTAACGTGGTTGATTCTGCGAGGCGTACCGCAGACCAGGCTGTGGATCGCGGCAAAGGGCTGGCGTCGGACGCTGCGACCACGGCGACCGACGCGGTCAGATCGGCAAGGGAGAAGGGTTCTGAGCTAGCCGATTCCGCGACGGGGCTGGCTGCGGAAATCCAAGCCATAGCCCGCCGGAATCCATTAACTGCCATGCTTGGTGCAGTAGCCGTTGGCGTGCTCATCGGGAGCATGGCAAAGGGGTCTCGACAGCAACGGCCCTGATCGATCCCGAGACGTACCCAACACGAGCGGGCCGGCCGTTGCCGGCCCGCTGCGATCATCGTCGGAAGCACCGGCAATGAGCCCAGGGCCCAGTGCACCAAAGAGACGCGGTCTGGTGGGGCCCACAGAGCCACTTCGGTCGTGAGCGCGGTCATCATTCTTGTGGGTCGCGCGCGCCGGTGACCGAACCTCCTTCCGGTCACCCATTGATCTTTGACCGGGTGATGAGGGAACGTGCAACTTGCGCAGGAGGCGGCCTACCGATCATTTCTTTTTGGCAGGGACTTTCTTGCCCTTTTTGCGAGCCTTCGAGAGGCCGATCGCGATGGCCTGTTTTCGACTTTTGACCTTCCCGCCGCGTCCGCCGGGCCCGCTTCTGGCCGTGCCCCGCTTGTAACGGTGCATCTCGCTCTTCACGTCCGAGCCCGCGCTGCGGGAATATTTGCGCTGCCGGGCCACGGTTCACACTCTTCCCATTAGGACAAGCACGATCAGGATGACGAGCACGATGCCGAGACCGCTCGATGGGTAATAGCCCCAGCCCGCGCTGTAAGGCCAAGTCGGAAGCGCACCGATGACGAGTAGAATGAGGATAATCAGCAAGATCGTGCTCATCGCCACGCTCCACGGTCAGTCCCTAGGCACAAACGTTCGCGACGGGAACAAAGTTCCCGAAGGGGACAAAAGTCACGGTTTCGTGTGATTAAATCGAAGTCACCACATCATTATCTGTGCGAGTCAGGCGGAATCCGCTTCGAGCGTTGCTGCGCTCACGTTTCGCAGTACAGTAATTGCGATTTCGCGTAACCTTTGAGGCGCACACTCGATTTGGTTTGGGATGTCGCCACACTTGACTTAAGCAAGCACAATCGAGCGTTACCGCGACCAAGCGGACGAGCGCGGCCGTCTCGCGGAGATGCGGCTGTCTCGCCGAGATCATGAAGGCATCGGAGGCGGCGTACGCTACGCGGAAAATCGCGAAGGTGGCCGGCAACCCCTGAGGTCGAAGGGACACTCCTCGTCTGCGCACGTCTATCCGCATCGACTCGGCGCCGACACTGCGGATATTCTGCGCGAGCTTCTGGCTGCCGGAGGATAAGATCGTGCGCCTCGCCGAAGCGGGCATTATTGCAGTGGGGACCGATGAGAAATAACTGCACGGCTTTCTACCCTCCCGCGCCTGCCGGGAAGGGCCCGCTCCACGGCACGGACTCGCGGCAACGACCCCCTCCCCAACCCTCACCCGCAAGCGGGGGAGCGAGAGGTTTGGTCCGGTCGCGACGCCTTTCCCATCATGGGGGTGGATTGATTTCCTGGCGCGACATCGCTCCAATCATTGCAATTGCCGCTTTGGTGCTTGCCATGGCGGCGGCCGGTGCCGCGGAGGCGCCGTGTGCCAATTGCGCCACGGAGCAGAAGCTGCCTTCTGCCGATGTGGTGCCGGACCTGCCGGCCACCGTGCCGTCCAATGATCCGGCTGTCCAGGCCCGTCCGCCCGGTTGCGCGGCGTGGACGGACCGCTGCGTCATCTGCCAACACGACGCCAGGAAGATCTCGTGCTCCAATATCGGCATCGCCTGCCAGCCCCAAGCCGTGGAATGCGTGCGCCCAGAACCGGCGGAAGAGAACAAGCGCTAGAATTAACGCAGCTTGCATGCATTGCGGGCCGCGCGGACATAGTGTCCCTTCGCATTTCGGGATCGCTTCATGCGGGAGGGTGATGGGCAAATATTTTAACCTTTGGCCAGCAAACTGCGTGGCAATTTGGGGGAAAACCCGGATAAAGCGGTATCGCTGGAACGCACGAGGTTGGATGATCGAAGATGCGCCGGAGTCGAAGCCCCGACGCTGGCGCATGGGACGTCAAACGGAAAATTTACGCGAGTCGATTGGAGCTGTGCTCGGACCGAGTTGCACTCATTAAATTGCGAAGGGAGCCGTAACGCCGAGTCCATGTGCGTGCGGCTGAGGGGTGATTTCGACATGACGGGGCATGACCACGACTATACGCTGCACATCGCCGAGAGGGCGCTAGAGCGGATGAAAGCGCTGTCGGTGCCGGCCGATCCGGCCGGCTACGAGCTTTGGTACTCCTACGTTTCAAACCGTAATCCGGAAATGAACCGGCGAATCGACCGCATACTCGACGAGAAGGGGTCGCTGTCTGCTTTCGATCTCGACGAAATCTATGATGAATACCTATCGTCATCGCGCACGCACTCGGAGCTCCAACAGGTCGGCACCGACGTCTCGCGCGAGATCGACAAGATCGTTGCGATGCTCAGTGAGTTCATCCTATCGACGTCCCAGGAGCGCGGCGAATGCAGCAACGCATCACAGCAGCTTGCCCAATCAACCGATGAGGGAACGACGCGAGCGATCGTGGATGCTCTCATCAATTCGCTACGATCCGTGGAAGTACGGCATGCCGCCATGGAGCAACGGCTGAATGCCGCCAAGCGTGAGATGGAGCTGCTACAGTGCTCGCTCGCCACGGTGAGCATCGAAGCCAACCAGGATCCGGTCACGGGGCTTGCCAACCGCCGCGGCTTCAACACTGCCATCGAGCGGGCTTGCGACCGCGCTGCCGACGACCCCAGGGCGTTTTGCCTGCTGATGCTCGATATCGATCACTTCAAGAACTTCAACGACCGCTTTGGGCACGTGATGGGCGACAGCGTGATCAGCCTGGTGGGCGCGACGCTCAAGCAATCGATCAAGGGCCAGGACTTCGCCGCCCGGTATGGAGGCGAGGAGTTTGCCATTATCCTGTCCGACACGGCGCTGGCCGACGCCCGAAAGGTGGCAGATCGGATTCGCGAAAAGATCATGGACCGCGAGCTGAAGAAGCGTTCGACCGGAGAAAGCCTCGGGAAGGTCACGGTCTCGATCGGCGTGTCTGCCTATCGTCCCGGTGAACGGCCTCGCGCGGTCGTGGAACGCGCCGACAAGTGCCTCTATGAGGCCAAACACAGCGGCCGCAATTGCGTGCGCTGCGAGGGCGACGGCGCCGACATGCGCGGCAACGCTGCGTAGGTTTGGCGGCATTGCGCATTGCTGCAATGCACATAATTCGTCGCAAGCAGTAAGATTTCTGCCATCCGCGATTGCGGCCCGAAGTGGCTCGCCGCCCACATTGAAGGCGGTGCTCAAATCGTCACCATTAGATGTTATTTTTCAATCATTTGCAACGAAAATTTGCAATCGCATATTCCTTCGACACGCTGTCTAACACTTAATCGATTGCGATCGCCGAATGATGGTGCGCGATCGAAAAAACGGTGCTTTCGCAATTGCGAACGTCTGGCATGCCAGTTGCTATCTGTTCGGATCGAGAAGGCAGCCGGAGCGTTCGAATGAAGAAAGGGTTTCTGTCCGTAGGTCATCTGCCTACGCTTTTCGCATCGTTTCTCTACTTCGATATGAGTTTCATGGTCTGGGTTCTG
>Ga0070734_10002922_pt1 | contig 19180 bp, 14 predicted proteins | sample Coa_R1_8_FD_66444 | JGI IMG/M metagenome (GOLD analysis project Ga0070734, IMG submission 66444) | Surface soil microbial communities from Centralia Pennsylvania, which are recovering from an underground coalmine fire - Coalmine... | ecosystem: Environmental > Terrestrial > Soil > Unclassified ... | reverse complement strand
TCTGGCGACCCGCGGAAAAGTGTATTTCAACGAAGCCCAGCAGCCGCTGCGGCTCACCGGAGTCACTTGGGATGTCACCGAACGCCGCCAAGCCGAAGAAAATCTGCGCGAGGCGTCCAAAAGACTTGTGGCGGAGGGAAAATTCCGCGAACTGCTGGAAGCCGCGCCGGATGCGGTCGTAGTGATCAATCAGGAAGGAAAGATCGTCCTGGTCAACACGCAGGTCGAGAAGCTGTTTGGATACCAGAGACAAGAGCTCTTGGGCCAGTCCATGGAGATGCTGGTGCCGGAGCGTTTCCGCGGGCATCATCCCATGAATCGCCGGGAATTTTTCGCAGAACCGCAGGTGCGGCCCATGGGAAATGATCTGGAGCTATATGCCTTGCGGAAAAATGGCACCGAATTCCCGGTTGAAATCAGTCTGAGCCCGTTCGACAGCGAAGAGGGGCTGCTGGTTTCAAGCACCATTCGCGACATCACCGAACGCCGGCGCGTGGAACGCGGACGGGAGCAACTGGCGTCCATCGTCGACTACTCGGATGACGCAATCATTGGCAAGTCGTTAGAGGGGACCATCCTTAATTGGAACAAAGGAGCGGAGCGGCTTTACGGCTATTCAGCCGAGGAAGTCATTGGCAAGCCCATCTCCATCCTGCTTCCTCCCGACCGTCCGGATGACATGGACCGAATCCTCCTGAGGCTCCAGAACGGAGAAATCGTCAACGAGGAGACGGTGCGCCGGCGCAAGGACGGCACCCTGATCGACGTCGCGCTCACCGTTTCTCCCATCAAGAATTCGCACGGCCAGATTACAGCAGCCTCATCCATCGCGCGCGACATCAGCGAGCGGAAACGGGCGGAAACCAAATTCCGCGGGCTTCTGGAGGCCGCGCCGGACGCCGTTGTGGTGGTGAATCGCGAAGGAAAGATCGTCCTGGTCAACACCCAGGTGGAAAAGCTGTTCGGATACGATCGCGAGAGCATTTTGGGCCAGCCCATCGAATTGCTGGTGCCGCAGCGCTTTCGGGAAAAGCATCCGGCGCACCGCGACAATTTCTTCGCCGATCCTCGCGTCCGGGTCATGGGAGCCGGCGTGGAACTATACGGGCTCCGGAAGGACGGCAGAGAATTCCCCGTCGAGATCAGCCTGAGTCCGCTCGAGACCGAGGAGGGGCTCCTGGTATCGGGGGCGATTCGCGATATAACCGAACGCCGCGCCGTCGAAGACGAACTGCGCCGCAGCCGCGCTGTGCTGGAGGGACTCTTCGAGTCCTTGCCCGGCCTCTTCCTGATCTTCAACACCGACCTGAAGATTGTCTCGATCAGTGACGCCATGCTTCAAGCCACCCAGAGGAAGCGCGAGGACGTCCTCGGCCGCGGAATCTTTGACGTCTACCCCGATCAAACCGGTAGCGACGCGATTTCCAACTGGCGATCTTCGATTGAGCGCGTGCGGCAGACCGGCGCCCCGGACACCATGGCGATCCAGCGGTACGATTTCCCACGGCCCGATGGTGTCCTCGAGGAGCGCTACTGGAACCCGATGACCTCTCCGGTTCTCGGCGCCGATCGCCGGATTGAGTATTTCATCCATCGGGTGGTGGATGTTACCGAGTATGTAAGGACCAAATCCAATCCTGCCGGCGCCGGTGCTCGCATTCTTACGCCGATGGAGCAGATGGAGGCGGCGATCTTTCAAAACTCGCAGGCGTTGCAGGCCGCCAACCAGAAACTCCAGGAAGCCAATGCGCAGTTGCAGCACGCTAAGGCCGAGGCGGAAGCCGCCAACCGCGCGAAAAGTACATTTCTCTCCACCATGTCCCACGAAATCCGCACGCCGATGAATGCCATTCTCGGCTATGCGCAGTTGATGTTGCGGGATCCTCAGCTGGGAACGGACGCGAAAGCCAACCTCAGGATTATCGGGCGCAGCGGTGAGCATCTCCTCGCGCTCATCAACGACGTGCTGGACATGTCCAAGATCGAGGCGGGCCGCACCGAACTCAATCCAGCCACGTTCAACCTTTCCAGGCTCCTGGAGGACCTGGCCGTCATGTTCCGCGTGCGCGCCCAAGAGAAGGGATTGCGATTTGAAATGTCGTCCGACGCAGGACATGCGCCCTACGTGGTGGGGGACCAGGGCAAGATACGCCAGGTGTTGATCAACTTGCTAGGCAATGCGGTCAAATTCACCTTGAACGGCCACATCAAACTGAGAGCCTCCGTGGGACCGAGGAAGGACGATCAACTGTGGCTCTCGGCCCGTGTGGAAGACACCGGCGCGGGAATCAAGGAAGAAGACCAAAAGAAGCTGTTCGAGCCGTTCAGCCAGGGTCGGGTGGGTAAGGACAGTTTGAAGGGCACCGGCTTGGGTCTGGCGATTAGCCGTAACTACGCGCGCCTGATGGGAGGAGATATTACAGTCAGCAGCACGCTCGGCGCCGGCTCCGTATTTCAGTTTGAGATTCCGATCGGGCGTGGCGACGCGGGCGTGGCCGTGAGACAGACCGCCCCGCGCCGCGTCATTTCCCTGCAAGCCGGACAGGCTGCGCAAAAAGTTCTCGTGGTGGACGATAACCCTGAGAACCGGGATTGGCTGATGAAGCTTCTGACCAGCGTCGGATTCTCCGTCCGCGGAGAAGAGAACGGTGAGGCGGCCATTTTGGCTGCGGAGCAATGGAAGCCGCGGCTGATCCTGATGGACATGCATATGCCGGTCATGGATGGCCTCGAATCCACGCGGCGGATCAAGGCGGATTCCCGGCACAAGGATATCGTGGTGATTGCGCTGACCGCGAGCGCCATGGATGAGGATCGCCGCACCGTAATGCAGAGCGGAGCGGACGACTTCCTCGCGAAGCCCTGCCGCGAAGACGAACTTCTGGAGAAGATGCGCGCCCACCTGCGCCTCGCCTACAACTACGAGGACGGCGGCGAACCCGCTGCCGCCGAAGTGCCGCTGAATACGGAAAGGCTCGGCCAGCTCCCGCGTGAAATCATCGAGGAACTTCGCAGCGCGACCGCCAGTGGCAACAAACGGCTCCTGGATAAATTGATCGCCAAGGTCCGCGAGAGTGAAGAAGATGCGGCGTTCGCAAACTCGCTGCAGAAACTCGCTGATCGATACGAATACGATGCTCTTTCGCAATCGCTGGAGGAAGCGTGCCGATAGCCCACCCATCCCCTGCTCATCACGGCAACATCATGATCGTGGATGATAATCCTGCGAACCTGAAACTGCTCGAAGATATGCTTCGCCAGCACGACTATGAGGTGCGTGCGTTTCCGCGTGGCAGGCTCGCGCTGGCGGCAGCGGCTCAAGAGCCGCCGGACCTGATTCTGCTGGACATCAATATGCCGGAAATGAACGGCTACGAAGTATGCGAACGGTTGAAGTCCAGCGAACGCCTCTCCGGGATTCCCGTGATTTTTCTGAGCGCGCTGAATGCCCTCGAAGACAAGGTGCGCGGATTCCAATCCGGCGGCATCGACTATATCTCCAAGCCCTTCCAGTTCGAGGAAGCGCAGGCGCGGGTCGAAACTCACCTCAAGTTACGGCGCGCCCAGCAGGCCGAGCACGACCTGCTCGAACGAACCCTCGGAGGCGCCGTAGGAACGCTGTGGGAGCTGCTCCAGCTAACCTCTCCCGTCCTCGCCGCTCGATCCCGCGCCATTCGCGATATCGTACTCCGCGTCACGACGCGAATCGGAAGCGCCGAATCGTGGCAACACCAACTCGCGGCGACGTTGTGCCTGGTGGGCTGCATCACGCTGCCGGAAGACGTTTTCGAAAGAGGCTACTTGGGCCAGGACCTGTCCCCGGACGAGGACCGGATCTATCGCGCGCATCCCGAGAGGGCGGCCCGGTTGCTTTCGAACATTCCTCGCTTGGAACCTGTCGTGGAAATGATTCGAGGGCAGCAGAAAGCGGGCGTCACCGAACTGCACTTGGCGCTGGAGCTCGACCGGAGAATCTACCGCGGAGCAAAGCCGGCCGACGCGCTGGCCGAGCTGAAATCGTCGCGGCGCTTCGATCCCCGCATGCTGGAGGCGCTCTCCGGCTACTTTCCCGAAGAAACCGGCTCCGAGGTGCGGCGTCTGCCGCTTCGAGCGCTTCGCGCCGGCATGGTGATCGAAGAAGACGTCCTCAGCAAGGAAGGCAACCTGCTCATCCTCAAAGGTGGGACCATCCTCACGGACGTCTGGATTGAGCGCCTGGAGAATTTCGCGAAAACCCGGGGCGCCCATGAGCTCGTGAGCGTTCGCATCGCGAGAGTTCCCGAAGGTGTATCGTGATTCCCACCGACATCATGGTGGTGGATGACAATCCGGCCAACCTGAAGTTGTTGGAAGACATGCTCCAACGGCAAGGCCACGAAGTGCGCTCCTTTCCGCTCGGACGGCTGGCGCTGGCGGCTGCGGCGAACGCGCTGCCTAGCCTGATTCTGCTCGATATCAACATGCCGGAGATGAATGGTTATGAAGTGTGCCAGCGTCTTAAGTCCAACCCGGCGCTTTCAGACGTCCCGGTGATCTTCCTGAGCGCCCTGAACGAGGTTCAGGACAAGGTGGAAGCCTTCCGCGCCGGCGCTGTGGATTACATCTCCAAGCCATTCCAGTTCGAGGAAGTCCAAGCCCGCGTTGAAACGCATCTGAAATTGCATCAGCTTCAGCAGGCGCTGAAGCGGCAGAACGAATGCCTGGAGCAGGCTGTGGCCGCGCGGACACGCGAACTGGCGGAAGCGAATCAGAGACTGACCGTGCTCGACCGCTCCAAGAATGACTTCCTGCAACTCATCTCCCATGAGCTCCGCACGCCGCTCAACGGAATCCTCGGCGCGGGCGAAATCATTATGGAGGAGATGCCCTCCTCCGAAGAGAACGACGAACTTCGCAACGTCTTTCAACAATCCAGCCGCCGCATTCTCTCGATCGTCGACGATGCGTTGCTCTTGACCGAAATCGACGTGAGCGGGGAGCGGTTCTGCTCCGGTCAGATCTCACTGCAGTCGGCGCTGACCGCCGCCAGAGAGAGGGCGGCCGAATTCGCCACAACCCGAGGAGTAGCCATCGCGCCCGCCGTGCCGGGCCAATATGTGGTCCAGGCCGACGAAGACCTGCTGGTCAGAGCGCTGCAAGCTTTGCTCGAAACCGCCGTCAGATTCTCGGTAGAGGGCGAAACGGTCCGGCTTTCCGAAGAAACGCTTCCCGATTCGATCCGCCTCATCATTGAAGGCCGCGGCAAAACGATTCCCTGCGCCGTCCTCCCGAGATTCTTCGATCTTTTCGCGATCGAAGAAGCCAGCACCCCCGGCAAGGACCTGGGATTGGGCCCCGCCGTCGCATATCGAATTCTTTCCTTGTTCGGAGCGAACGTCACTGTCGCGAATGGAGACGAGTACGGGCTCCAGTTAACCGTATCTCTCAAGCGGATCGCCGGCGAACCAGCACCGTAACCAGCGCCGCCGTGAGCGTCATCAAACTGCCGAGAATCACGCTCATCGGCCGATACCGCATCTCGATCATGTGCTCGCCGCCGTCGGCCACTACACCGCGAACGCCGCCGTACGTTTCATAGATCTGAGCTGGGTTCCCGTCGACGGTTGCGCGCCATCCCGGAAACCACGTATCGGTTAGAATCACCATGCCGCGGCACTTCATGCCGGCCAGGATGCGCACGTAGTTGGGCTGGTGGATCGGCATCTGGATCTCTTCCGCTCCTCCGCGGCAGCTCCCAATCTCCGGCGTCGTTTCATTCTCCAGCAAGACGGTTTGAAGCGGATTGAAATTCGCTCCCGCCATCGCTGCTGCAATCTGCTTCGGGCCGGGCAGGGAAGCAGACTGATGCACGCTCCAGGTGCGAGGCAGCGCCGCGGGATTCTCAAAGACCTTCATTCCGCTGCGCCCCGTAAAGACTTCCCGCAATCCAGGCCGCGGAGCGCTCTTCGCGAAAGCGTAGCGCACGCCGAAAAAATCCTTCCCCCGCGGCGAATAGAGATCCATCTGCATGAGATTTTCGGTCACGCTGGCTGTATAGTCGGTCAGAGTTTCAATGCCGTACCAATCGCCGATGTTGTAGGGGATCTCTTGAGAATCGTATTCGATTCTTGCCGGCTCACCACGTCCACGAATGTAGGCGACCAGGTCCCCATGCTCCGCGAGACGATGGACGTACGGATTCTGCGCCGGAACCATGCGGTTATATAAAACGTAGTTGGTGACGTTGCCGATTTCAAACAACGCCAGCGCGATGGCGCACGCCGACCCCGCGCGAATGGAAAGACCACCGCTGCGCCATCCGGCAAGAATTCCGGCCGCGAGCACAGCCGAAAGGGCCGGGATCATCATGCGGTCGTCGGTCATCAGGCTGATCCTGGCGACGAAGAACATCAAGCTCGCGGCAGAGATGATCGCGGCGAAGATCAGCAGAAACCGGCCCGCGCGCTTTGACCAGAGAAAATTCTCCGGGCGGGGAAGCAGGTCCATCCCGTAAGCCGCTAGCGGAGCGATTCCAAGCGCGAAGAGCAGAGTAGCCGCACCCGGCACGCGAGCCTTTTCTACCAACGGCACCAGCGAATAAAACATCCCGTGAAACACGCTATTGGGACCCAGCGAAAAGAGCAGTCCTGCGAGGCCGATCGCGGCGAGCCAGCGCACCTGCCGCTCCCGCCAGGCGAGCATCGCGCCCAGCAAGCCCAGCCCGAACGCGGCTACGCCGACGTAAGGAGTGGATTGAGTTTCTATATTCGGGATGAAAATTCCCAGCACCGAAATCGGCTTCAGCGAATACTGTTGGTGAACGGTGTACGGAACCACTTCATCCAAATGCACCGGGCTCTCCGCGCCCACCCAGCGTACGGAGAGGCGGCCATATTCAGCCATCGGAATGGTTTGAAAAGCGCTGGCCGCAACAGCAATAGCGAGAGAGCACGCGCCCAGCCGCAGTATCTTCCAGTCCGGCCGCTGCCCGGCAAAAGCGTGCCGGAAGCCCAGCCAAAGCCACAGGCCTGCCGCGGCGAGCGACACGAATAGATTCATCTGGTGATGGCCCGCGAGCCAGCCAAATCCCAGAAAGAATCCCGAGAGCAGGGAATTCGCCAGCGGACGTTCTCCCGCTTCGGCGCGGAACAGATAGAGAAACACCAGCGGCGTGGTGATGGCGCCGTTGACCATCTGCGGCGCGACCGTGTTTCCCACGTATCCGCCCAGCGCGTAGACGCACCCCGCCAGAACCGACGCCGCGCGCGAACGTCCCAGGCTGCGCGCCAGGGCGTAACAGGCCAGCGCCGCGAAGTAGCGCGTTAGAACGAAATACCAATGCAGCGCGTTTTCCTGTATCCAGCCGTTCTTGAGCGGAGCCATGAACAGCAGCCAGTTGGGCGGATACGCCGCGCCGGGCTGCGCCTGCCCGATCAAAGGCTGGCCCATCCAGGCACTCGGGTCCCACATCGGAAATTTATAGTGATGCCACTCGCCCGCTTGGAACTGAAGCCACGGAAGATTCAGATAAGCCGCATCGGGACTCTCGAGCCAGGTGTATTGATTGGTGAACACCAGCTTCCAGAAGAACAGGACGACGATGAGAAATAGAACGCTGGGGCCTGCCAGCCGCAGCGCGAGAGATTGCTGCCCCGTTTGTTGCTCCTCCGCGAGTAGCACTCGCAGCAATGATAGCGCGGCCCAGACCTTCGAATCCGAGCCGCGCTTCGAGACAGGCGGTTAGTGTGGGCCGCCATGGCCGTGATCGCCGCCGCCGGCGATGGCAATGGTCTTGCTCCCAATGGTCAGCGATGACGCCTCCACGGCTTCCAGAGCGCCGGTGGTCGAGCACGCGCTCAGCCGGGCCGAGGTTGTTCCTGTAACCGAAACGCTGGCGTCCACGGTCGGACGCGGTGTAATCGTCGTACTCGCGCGAGCACCGGTAGAAACGAAAATCGACGCCGCGCCGCTGGGTGTAAACACAAAGCCGTCGACCACTCCGCCGCCGGTGTAATTCAGTTGTGTGACCGTACCCGACGTGGGACCGTACGCGACGGTGGCCGAAACGCGCCCCGAACCGGATCTACGCCGCCTGGAGCAGCTCGCTGTCGTCTCCTTCCTCTAGCCGCCGCTCGGCTTCGAACCAGTCTTCGTCGGGAGATCCCTCAGGTGAGCCTCGCCGCAGCCAGATTTTGTGGGCCAGGTCGGAGATCTCATCGTAGTCCGCAGATTGCATGGATGGTCCTTTCTTCAGGCAGCGAAGAGTATTTTTCGTGCCTTCTGCAGAGTTAGACGGCGCGCGAAGCGTGAGCGCCGAAGGCGGGACTGTAAAGCTTTGTTAAAAACAAAAAAGCCTAAAACAAAAAAAGGCCTGCTCCACACGAAGTGGAACAGGCCGATCCGACTAACCTCTTCGGAAAAACTTAGAACCGGTACCCGAATCCGATCGAAGGCTCAGCTCGATGCGTAATGCGATCCGTCCCATCCAAACTCGTCAGATTGTACGTCGGCGAATTGTAGACGAACCCCCGGTATTCCGCGCGCACGAACACGTGTTGCGACAGCTTGAAGTCCGCTCCAGCGCCATAGACAAAGGCGGCGCGCGCCTGCGAATCGACTCCCACGACATCCTTCGGGTCGAACACCAGCGCGCCTGCGCCCGCCAGCGCGAATGGCGTGAAGCCCTTCAGCGGCACGCGAAAAACGTATGCCGCGGACGCTTCGTGCGAATAGCTCTTCACCCCCAAAGCCCCGCCCGGCGACAGGAAGTTCTGTGTGTTGAGCGAATATCCGTAATTCACTTCCACGCCGTTATGGTCGTTGAAGAAGAACCGATAGCTGCCCAGGACTCCACCGCTGTTGGTCGCCGAATTCCGGACGCCGTTGTCGGTTGTGCTCTTCACGAAACTCCCGAACGCCTGCGCGGACACCTCATTTCGCCCGCCATCTTCCGGCTGAGAATAGGCAGGCAGAGCGATCGTGGCCAAGCCAGCCATCAAGCTAAAAGCGATTGTTTTTGTTTGAAACATCTCATTGCTCCTTTACTTAAGGCAAAGCACGTTGCTCTCCAAGCAATGATTCGCGGAAACTCCTGCAAATGCAGCCGCCGAATTTCTCAGCGCTGCCGAACCGCTGCCGGAGTGTTCGGCACTTACCGAATTCCCAAGCACCGCATCCTCGGTTTGTTTAATGGAGGTGAGCAGCGAGTTGCGCGCCACGCGCCGCACAATCGGATCCACCACCAGGCGAACGGCGGCCGGAATATCGCGGCTTAACGCCGCCACTTCCATCTCGACGTAGACTCCTCCGTCACGCTGCTCCAGGCGAATAATGCTGATTAGCTTCCAGATGTATCCGCCGCCTTCCCCCTCGGGAATCCGGCGTCCATCTTCAATCTCCTGCACGCGCGTCGTTCGCGACACGCTATAGAATCGCCGGTCGTCAAGCCTCACGTTGGTTGCCTGATAATCGGCATCGAGCGCGGTCTTCAGGAAGAACACCTTGTTCATCAGCATCATTGAAAATGTGTCGCCCGACGGTGTGCGAGCGCCGGTTTTCGACGCGATGACCGAAGGCCGGTAGAAATCCTGGAATCGGTCATAGTCCCGAGTGACCTCCAGAATTTCGTTGATTCCGGTGTTGGGGAAAAAGGCCGCGCCGCCCCAGTGATGAATTAGTCCGCCGGGAACTTTGCGCGGCATCGGTCCCGGCGCGGGCGCTACGACGATTTCGCCGCCACGCACCTTCGCGGCCCGCTCCGGATCTTCGTCGGTCCACAGGAAAGTGCCGCCCGCGCGAGTGCGTTCTTCCAATCCGGCGCTGACGGAGTTCACGTACCCGTCCCACGCCGCGACCGTTTCCGTCTTCAGCGTCGCGGCGCTGGACGACAAAGGGAATAAAGCGGCAAGCAGGAAGGTCCAGCACAGTTTAGGCGACGCGAAGAAGCTCGCGTGCCCCGCCGCGGCCTGAGCGGCTTCGCCAACCGGTTCGCCCGCGATCGCTATTGCGACATCGCCCGCGATTTTCGACGGCGCGATTAGCCTCGCGCCTTTTGCGTACCAGCGTGCCAGCAGAGAACGCCCGGCCTCGTCCGCGTTGGTGATGTACGTCAAGTCCACGACCAACTCGCGGCCGCCGATGGCCGAAGCCGCTGTGCGCCAATCGCGCTCCAGGCGGCGTGCCCCTTCCTGGTTCAGATCGCCCGCCAGCTCCACCCGGATTCCCGACGGTCCGTCGTGCACGAAATACTGTAACGTCTGAGTCATTCCACTGATCCTCGACAGCTATGAAGCACGCCGGATGCCGGAGAGGATCTGTGTGAAAACCCAGCAAATACGGTCCCTTCGTGACAAGTGTCTGTATCTCGTCGCCGGTTCTGCCGGGCATCTGCCGAGCCTCCGGCACTTACTGCCAGCCGCCGCCGAGAGCTTTGTAGAGTTGCACCACGCTCAGCAGCTCATTCAAACGGATCTGCGCCAGCGTCAGTTCCGCCTGGAATAAATCCCGGTCGGCATCGAGAGCGTTCAACTGCGTATCGACTCCGCCCCGATAACGCACATACGCGAGTCTCGTGCGATCCTGCAAAGCCGTGACCAGCGCTTCCTGCTCCACCCGGCTTTCGCGCGTCCGCTGATGCGCGATCAGAGCGTTTGAAACGTCCGTGAAAGCCGTCTGAATGCTCTTCTGATACTGAATCAGCGCGCTGTCCCTCTCCGCCTCCGCGAGTTTCACATTGGACTTGAGCCGGCCCGCGCTGAAAATCGGCTGGCTGACCTGAGGAATGAAGCTCCAGGCGCTATGGGGGCCGCTGAACAGGCTCGATAGTTGCGTGCTCTGCCCGCCTAGCAAGCCGCTAAGGCTCAGTTGCGGAAAATAGGCCGCCTTGGCGACGCCAATGTTGGCATTGGCCGCGATCAGCGCATCTTCGGCGGCACGAATATCCGGCCGGCGCTCGAGCAGTGACGAAGGCATCCCGGCCGGAACCTCCGGAGGCAGCTCCTGCTCGATGAATTTCCGGCCCCGGATCACCTCGCCCGGATTTTCGCCCAGCAATAAGTGGATCTGATTCTCCGTCTGCTCAATTTGTTGTTCCAGCACTGGAATCGTTTGCGCGGCGCTGCTCACCAGCTGTTCGGCTTGACGAAGATCCAGCAGCGTCGCGACTCCGCCGCCCTGCCGGTCCTGAACCAGGCCCAATGACTCGCGCCGAGTCTCCAGGGTCCGTTTTGAAATCTCCAGCTCATAGTCCAGTTGGAGCAGATTGAAATAGTTCGTGGCCACATCGCTCACCAGCGTCGTCACCACAGCCTTGCGATTCTCCTCGGCGTTCAAGAGATTCGCACGAGCGGCCTCGGTCGAACGCCGCAGACGTCCCCATAGATCGACCTCGAAAGAAAGCAGGTTAAGCGACCCCTGTCCCCAGTTGCGATTCTGATTGGGCACGAACGTAGCGGGCAGCGGCAGGGACCCATCGCGCGAAAGCCGTGTGAGTTCCAGATCGCCGCTGACGCTCGCCTGCGGAAGCTGATTGGAGCGCGCTATGCCCACATTCGCCCGCGCCTCTTCAACGCGAGCGGCCGCGTCGCTCAGATCGTAGTTCTGCTTGAGAGCCGTCTTCATCAGCTCTTGCAGCTCTTCGTCTTTGAAAACCTCAAACCACTTGAGGTCTGCGAGCGAAGCGGCCTGCGCGGCGGGCAGAGGCTCCGGAGCCCGGAAGTTCACCGGCACGGGAACCGTGGGGCGGACGTAGTTGGGCCCGACGGCGCAACTACCCAACAGTCCGGCGGAAATAACGATGGCAGTCAATGAATATCGCATGATCAATCTCCGTGCGCCGGCACCGGCGTCAGTTCCCGGCTCGTGCTCTTCGCGCCGGATAGTTTCTCCACCAGATAGAAAATGGCCGGGATCAAAAAGATGCCGATCGCGCTCGCGGCCAGCATTCCGCCGATAACCGTGGTGCCCATGATCTGCCGTCCCACCGAACCCGCGCCGGAAGCCATCCACAGCGGAACGCATCCCAGGATGAACGCGAACGACGTCATCAGGATCGGACGCAAGCGCAGGCGCGCGCCTTCGAGCGCCGCCTCCGCCAAACCCATGCCGCGTTCGAATTTGTCCTTCGCGAATTCGACGATCAAAATCGCGTTTTTCGCCGCCAGACCAATAAGCATCACCAGCCCGATCTGCGAGTAGACGTCGTTCTCGATCTGAATCATGTAGTCCGGCAGAAACAGACCCATGATCAAGCGCCGCAGCCACAACACGCCGAAAGCGCCGAACAGCGCGACGGGTGTGCTCAGCAGGACGCTGAACGGCAGCGACCAGCTCTCATACAGAGCCGCCAGAATCAGGAAGACGAACAGGATGGAGAAAGCGAAGATCGCCCAAGTAGGCACTCCCTCTTGCGCTTTCTTTTCCTGAAAGGACATACCCATGTAGTCGTAGCCCATTTCCTTGGGCATGCTTTGATCGAACGTTTCCTCCAGCGCCTTCATCGCCTCCGCCGAGCTATGCCCCGGCGCCGCGCCACCGATGATTTGCGCCGAGCGGTAGAGGTTGTAGCGCATCGTGAACTCGGGTCCGGGCCGCGACTCGAATTTTGTGAGCGCGGATAGCGGAACCATATCGCCCTGCGTGTTGCGCACATAGAACTGCCCCACGCTATCCAGATTCTTGCGATACTCGCCCTCCGCCTCCACATACACCTGCCATTGGCGTCCGAAGCGATTGAAGTAGTTCACAAAAAGTCCGCCCATATACGCTTGAATGGTTCGATACACGTCATTGAGCGGCACCCCTTGCTTTAGCGCTTTCTCCCGGTCGACATCGAGAAACTGCTGCGGGACGCTCGGCAGAAACGTGCTGATCAGGCCCGGCGCGATCTCCGGCCGCTTGGCAGCCGCGGCCATGAACTTCTGAACGTTGTCCGCCAGGAACTGCACGTCCTTTCCGGCGCGATCCTCCAGCACGAACGTAAATCCGCCCGAAGTTCCCACGCCCGGGATCGCGGGCGGCGGAAAGCTAAGCGCGAAACCGTCCGGCAGCTTCGCGAGCTCCTGATTCACGTGCTGTACGATCTCCTGGTACTGCGTCTGGCGGCTGGTCCGTTCCTTCCAGTCGTCGAGCGTGACAAAGAAGAATCCCGTGTAGCTGGTGCTGACGAAGCTCAGCAGGCTGAATCCGGCGACGCGCGTCGTATACTTCACGCCCGGCGTGCGCATCAGGATTTCCTCGACCTTCGCCGCCGCCGCTTCCGTGCGTTCGAGCGATGCGGCGTTGGGCAGCTGCAGGTGCATGAACATGTAGCCCTGATCCTCGCCCGGCAGGAAACTCGTCGGAACTTGCGTGCTAAAGAATGCCGCGCCCGCTCCCGCCACCGCCAGCAGAACCAGCGCGACCGCGCTCTTGCGGATCAGCGCCCCGGAGAAACGGATGTAGCCATGCGTGGTGCGCTCAAACAGGCGATTGAACCAATCAAAGAACCAGCCCAGCGGCCCGCGGCTCTCGGATCTCGGCTTGAGTAGCAACGCCGCAAGCGCCGGGCTCAAGGTCAGCGCATTGAATGCGGACAGAACCACAGAAATCGCGATCGTTACCGCAAACTGCTGGTACAAACGTCCGGTAATGCCGGGGATGAACACTGTCGGCACGAACACAGCCGAAAGCACCAGCGCGATGCCGATCACCGGGCCGGAGATTTCTTCCATCGCGCGCAGCGCGGCCTGCTTCGGTGTCATGCCCTCTTCCATGTGCCGCTCGACCGCCTCGACCACGACAATTGCATCGTCCACCACCAACCCGATGGCCAGCACCAACCCGAAAAGTGAGAGCGTGTTGATCGAAAAACCAAACACCGGGAACAGCATGAATGTCCCGATGAGCGAAACCGGCACGGCCAGCAGAGGAATCAGCGTCGCGCGCCAGCCTTGCAGGAACAAATAGACCACCACCGTAACCAGCGCGATCGCGATTAGGATCGTGACCACGATGTCTCGAATCCCCTCCGTCACCGATTCCGTTGTGTCCAGCGAAACCACATACTGAACGTCCTGTGGGAAACGCTTCTGTGCTTCAGCCATCACTTTGCGAACGCCTTTCGCTGCGTCCACCGCGTTCGTGCCAGGCAGTTGATACACGGCGATAATCGCGCCCGGCTTGCCGTTGATGCGTCCCGAGAGCGTGTAATCCTGAGCGCCCAGCTCGATCCGGGCGACGTCGCGAACACGCACGATGCCGCCGTTCGGCAGCTCTCGGACAATAATGTCCCCGAACTCCTCCGGCGAAGTCAGCCGTCCCTGTGCCCGCACCGAGTATGTGTATTCCTGGCCCTGCGGCGAAGGCGAGCCGCCGATCTGCCCCGCCGGATTTACCGTGTTTTGCGCCTGAATCGCCGAGACCACCTCGGTTACCGTGATGCCCAGCTTCGCCAGTTGATCCGGCTTGATCCACAGCCGCATCGCGTACTGGCCGGCTCCGAAAACCTGCACGTTGCCGATGCCGGGAACGCGCGTCAATTGGTCGTTCAGATTGATGTAGGAATAGTTCGCGAGAAATTTGCCATCGTACGTTCCGTTCGGAGAATAAAGCCCTAGTACCATCAGCGGCGCAGTCACCGATTTCTGCACCGTCACGCCAAAGTTGGTCACATCCTGCGGGAGCTGCGAGGCCGCCTGCGTTTGCCGCATCTGCGTCAGCATCAGGTCCGTGTTGGGATCGCTCTTCACATCGAAGTTCACGATCATGGTCATCTGTCCATTGCCCGCCGCGTTGAGCGAGTACATGTAGTTCAGGTTGTCGACGCCGCTCATCTGCTGCTCGATCGGCGTCGCCACGGATTGCTCGATCGTCTGCGCATCCGCCCCCACGTAGTTCGCGCGAATCTGCACCTCCGGCGGCGCGATCGCGGGAAACTGCGAAATCGGGAGCTGGACGATGGTCACCGCGCCGATGATCACCATCAGCAGCGAGATCACCATCGCCACGATTGGTCGGTTAATGAAAAACTTCGACATTATTTCGCTCCTTTCGGACTGACGGGCGCGCCTGGCGCGATTTTGAACAATCCGTCCGTCACCACCCGTTCACCCGGCTTGAGACCTTCCTCGACCACCCAATCCGAACCAATGCGATCCCCCACTTTCACCACCGCAAATCGAATGGTGTTGTTCGGATCCACCACCGCGACCGAGTAGTTCCCCTGCATTTCGTTCACGGCCCGCTGCGGAACAAGCAGCGCCCCATTGCGCGTCCCAATGGCGGCGCGGACCTTCGCGTAAGATCCGGGACGCAGGGTGTTTCCCGGATTGGGAAACAACCCAGTAAGCTGAATCGCGCCCGTGGAAGCGTTCACCTGCCGGTCGGCGAAGGAGAATCGCCCTTTATGCGGATGAACGGTTCCATCCGACAACGTAAGATCGAGCTGCAGATGATTCAGATTCGAATCGCGGCGCGTCAGGCTCAAATATTCCTGCTCGCTCACCGTAAAGTTGGCCTTGATAGGATCGAGCGTCGAAATGGTCGTAATGGCCGCGCTCGCCGGCCCCACCAGGTTTCCAACCTGGACCGTCGCCGCGCCCGCGATGCCATCGATCGGCGACACCAGTTTGGTGAACCCCAAATTGACTTTGGCCGTCTCCACCGCGGCAGCGGCAGCGGTCACCGCGGCGTTTGCGGCTTCAATCTGCGCCTGCGATGTCTCTACTTGAGCCTTCGCTGCGGCCACCTGCGCTTTCTGCGATTCGTTGCTCTGCCGGGCGTTATCCAGATCCTGCTGCGTGATCGCCTGCTGCTTCGCGAGCGGAACGTAGCGATCCTCATCGAGCTGCGCTTTGTGCTGATTGGCCTCCGCGCTCAACAGTTGCGCCCGCGCTTGGAGCAATCCCGATTGCGCCTGAGAGACCTGCGCCTTGGCCTGCGCCAGTTGCCCTTCGGCCTGATCCACGGCGGCCTGAAAAGGTCGCGGGTCGATCTCGAACAGCAACTGTCCGGCCCGCACGAAGGATCCTTCCGCGTAGTTCTGCCGCAGCAGATAGCCGGACACCTGGGCCTTCAGCGCCGCGTTGACCATTCCGTCCAGCGTGCCAATCCATTCACGCTCCACGGGAATGTCCTTCTGCTGAACAACCGCAACTTCCACCTCCTGAGGAGGCGGCGTGCCCGCGGCATTTGTTCTTGACGTGCAGCCCACGGTTGCCACCAGCGCCGCGCCCAACACCAACATCCGTCCGTTCCACTGAATTCTCATTTGTCCCCCTCGTTTTTCCCATCGCTATTCAAGGCCGCGACATTCATGGTCGCGACGAATCGCCGTAAAGGACGTTCGCCCTTGGCTCGCAAATGCTTCAACAAATGTTTTGTCTCCACGCCGGCGGCGACAAACACCGCCCCTTTGCTTCTCATCTCCGACAAAAGTTTTTCTCCGTTCTCATCGATGAACGTCACATCGCTCAAATCCACCACGGAGCGAACGCCGTTACGGAGGTGTTCCCAGCACTTGCGCAGTTCATCCACCCACGGACCTCGTAACTGTCCGCACAGCGTCCATCGCTGTTCTTTATTGGTTTGAAGGTGAGTGATCCGCAGCATGCGCTGCGAGGAAATGCATGCGGCTCGCCAGTCGGTGTGGCGGACAAGCCGGGATGCAATTCGTTGATCTCTCAACGAATGCCGGAATTGTTTTGGAAATTTCTAAGAGCCTCGGCCGAAGTGCCGAAGACGAGAACCCGGCTGGCTACCGAAATCTGGGCACTTGCTTACGCGCCCGTGCGCGAAACACGAATGCCGAGCTTCTGCATGCGCGATTGCAGCGTGGAGCGTTTGATCCCGAGCTGCGCCGCCGCGCCGTTCGGCCCTGCCACAGTCCAGTTGCTTTGCTCCAGCGCCGCCACAATCTGCTGCCGCTCTGTTTCGTCCAGCACCGCGCGCATGTTGCGTGCGGCTCCCGGCGTCGCTACAGGCTGGCTTACGAAAGTGGGCGCGCGCAGATCGTCGCTGGGGACGTTCAAGATCGGGCCTTTGGTGAGAATCACCGCGCGCTCGATCACGTTCTGCAATTCGCGGATGTTGCCGGGCCACGGATATTTTGTCAGCGTCGACATCGTGTCCGAAGGAATTGTGTCGATCGCTTTACTGATGCGCCGGCTGAACTGCTGGACGAAATGCCGCACCAGCAAAGGGATATCTTCCGGACGCTCCCGCAACGCCGGGACGCGCACGGGAAAGACGTTCAGGCGGTAATACAAATCGGAACGGAACTTCTGCTCATTCACCAGCGCTTCCAGGTCGCGATTCGTGGCCGCGATTAGCCGCGCATCCGTGCGCAGCGTTCGCGTCGAGCCCAGGCGCTCAAATTCGCGTTCCTGCAAAACGCGCAGCAGCTTAGGCTGCAGCTCCAGCGGAACCTCGCCGATCTCATCCAGAAACATAGTGCCGCGATGGGCGAGCTCAAACCGCCCCACGCGCTGCGAGATTGCGCCCGTAAACGCGCCGCGCTCATGCCCGAACAGTTCGCTTTCCAGCAGCCCCGTCGGAATCGCCGCACAGTTCAGCTTCACGAATCCATTCGCCTGGCGCGAGCTCAAATTGTGCACGGCGCGGGCAATCAATTCCTTGCCGGTCCCCGTTTCGCCATAGATCAACACCGTCGAATCGGTGGGCGCAACCGTCTCCACTTCTTTCAGAACGCGCCGCAGAGCCTCGCTCTTGCCGACGATCTCCTCAAACTTCAATTCGCTGCGAATTTCGTCTTCGAGATACAACTTCTCCAAAGCGAGCTTATCCTTGAGCTCCGATACTTCGCCGAAAGCTAAGGCGTTTTCGATGGCAATCGCGACTTGCCGCGCAATCTGTCCCAGGAACGCAAGATCGTCCTGCGAGAAAGCCTGTTCCCGCCAGCTTCCCAGGCTGAGAACCCCAACGATTCCGCCGCGTCCCTTCATGGGCACATGCGCCAGCGACTGGATGCCAAAGTGCGGCGCGGGCTCTCCTTCGATCTCCTGCTTGGTAAGAATGACCGGCTCGCCCGACAGAAACACGCGCAGCGCGCTCGCCTTCTCATCGGCGGGAGGCTCGAATCCCTCTTGGATGATGCCCGGATTGTCCGGGAAATCCAGAGCGTACAGCCGCAGCTTCTTATCTTCCGGGCTGGGCAGATCGATGCCCACTCCGTCGCACTGCATCACGCGACGGATGCTCGCCGAGATTTCGCGCAGGACATCGCGCAAATTAAGGTTGGACACGACGCGATTCGTGAGGTCGAGCAGCAGCTCCAGCCGCTCCTGCGCGCGCTGCAACGCCTGAAAGTTGAAGGCGTCGTCCATAGCCAGAGCGATCTGGTCGGCCACCAGCGAGCAGAATCGAATCTCTTCGCTGGTATAAGCGTTGCGGCGAACGCTCGCAATCACCAGGCTGCCGAGCTGCCTGTGCGCGGTGCTCAGCGGAAAAGCGCACACCGACTGCAGGCCCGCCTCGCGCATAATGTTGGTCGAAGCGGGAAAGCGCGTCTCACGCTCGAGCGAGTAGATCGTGACTGCTTCCTGATGCCGGAAAACCCACGCAGCCAAAGTCTCCTCTTTATCGATTTCCTGCGGCACGTTCTCCGGCTTGCGGCACCCCGCGCACATGTGCCAATGAATTTTGTTCGAGCGATCGTCGTATTGCGCAATCGCATCAAACTGAATCACTTGGCCAAGCTCCTCGACCAGCAGCGCAAAAAGATCGCGCGGGTCCTTTTGCGAGCGAACCGCCGTAGCGATTCGAATCAGAGACTCGTATCTCGCTGCCGTCGATTGGTCTGACTCCGTTTCAAACGCCGGTGCAACCAACATTTCTCGGGTCCTGTCCTTGTACCTTTGGATGAAGGCCACTAGGCCGGGGATTCGGCAAATTTGCGGACAAAATGCGCAAAAGCTGCATGCAGAATTGTCGCGGAACGCTCGTAAACCACTCAGATCGCTGCTTGGCCAACAACCTGCACCTCACGGCGCGAGGACAGATGAAAGCAGCAGCCGCAATACTCATCGCCATCGGAATCGGAATTGTAATCTGGGGAGGTTTCGGTTTCACGACCCGCGAGAAGGTCATCGACGTGGGACCCATCCACGCATCCAAAGACACTCATCACGACGTGCCTTACGGTCCTGTAGCCGGAGCAATCATGGCAGTCGCGGGTGTCGTGCTGCTCTTCAAGAGCGATCGCTAG
>Ga0070734_10002921_pt1 | contig 19201 bp, 18 predicted proteins | sample Coa_R1_8_FD_66444 | JGI IMG/M metagenome (GOLD analysis project Ga0070734, IMG submission 66444) | Surface soil microbial communities from Centralia Pennsylvania, which are recovering from an underground coalmine fire - Coalmine... | ecosystem: Environmental > Terrestrial > Soil > Unclassified ... | reverse complement strand
TACATCCCGATGGTGAGCGACGCCTTCTGGTCGAAACTTTCAGCCGACGACCGAAAATTGATGCGCGACGTCTGGGCGGCCAATGTCGATCGCTACCGCGCGATGTCGGCGAAATCTCAAGCCGACGCTCGCGAGACGATGAAATCAAACGGCGTGTCCTTTGTTGATCCGTCGCCGACGCAAGTGTCGAGCGATCGCAAGCGGATGATCGACGCGCAAGCCGATCTGATCCGCGATGCCAAGCTGTCTCCCGATATCGTCAAGCTCGTAACCGAGGCTGTGGGGAGCAACGGCTAAAGGATGATGAGGCTAGGTTGAAATCGTGTCGGCATCGGAGGTGGACCCCCTCTCCCCAGCGGGGAGAGGTAGACCGAGCGCATCGGCCAAATCGGTTCGACCAAAACCCATCGTAGCAGAAGCACCTTTGGAGACATTCGCCCTTGCGTGACGCGTTGTGGGACAGGATCGAGCGGTTACTGATCGGCCTGTTGGGTGCCATGGCGATGTTGATCGGGTTGGTGCAAGTCATCGGCCGCTATGTCGCGCCGCGCTACGCGATTTCCTGGGCCGAAGAGGTGATCGTCTATCTGATCGTCTGGGGCATCATGCTGGCCGCTTCGCAGCTTGTGCGCACCGACGGTCATGTCCGACCCGATCTGGTGCTCCGCGCCGTCTCCCCTCGCGTCCAGCGGTGGATGGAGGTGGTCAACTGCCTGGCAGCGATCGCGTTCTGCGCAGGCCTTACCTGGTATGGATGGAGCATCGTTGTGACTTCGTGGCAGTTGGATGAACGCAGCTCCTCCGACTTGCAGTTTCCGATGTGGCTCTACTCGGCGGCAGTCCCGACCGGCGCCTTGCTGATGAGCGGGCGCTATCTGATCAGGCTCTATCGCTATCTCTTCGCTTTCAATCCGAACACGATGACCGTCGGTCATATTCCCGCGCATGAGCAAGGCGGCGGATTGACCGTCGCACCGCCGGCAAACGACTGAATGCGCCGGTTCGGACATTAGCGCCATGTTGATCGTCCTCTTCCTGCTCTTGTTCTTCGGCCTGCTCGCCGTCGGCATGCCGATCTTCCTCGTGCTCGGACTGTGCGCCGCCGTTCTTTACATGGCCTCCGGCGAACCCCTGATCGGCGTCACGCAAGTTGTGATCGATCACCTCAATTCACCGACGCTGATGTCGCTGCCCTTGTTCGTGATGGCGGCGACCTTCATGCGCCAGGGCGGCGTTGCCAAGGCGCTGGTCGATGTCTCCGCCGCGTGGCTCGGCGGCATCCGCGGCTCGCTTGGGCTGGTCACTGTGGTGGCCTGTACGCTATTCGCCGCGATCTCCGGTTCGTCGGTTGCCACTGCGCTTGCGATGGGAACCATTTTGCTCCCCGCGATGATCGAAAGGGGATATCCGCGCAGCTTTGCGCTCGGTGTTGTCGGGGCGTCCGGAACCATCGGCATCGTCATTCCCCCGTCGCTGGCTCTGATCCTCTACGGCATCGTCGCCGAACAGTCGGTGCCGCGTCTGTTTCTGGCCGGCGTGTTGCCCGGTCTTTTGCAAGCCGCGGCCTTCTTCGCCTGGGTCTGGTACGACGCACGGCGGCGAAAATTTCCCGTGGAACCGACGCTGCCATGGGCCGAACGCTTTCGCGTGACCGCGCGCGCGATACCGGCATTGATCGTGCCGGCCATCGTGCTGGTCGGCATTTATGGCGGCGTCGTCACCGTGACCGAAGCCGCAGCCATCGCCGCCGTCGTCTCGCTCGTGGTCAGCCTTGCCTACTATCGCGGCTTCCACTGGACGGAAACGCTGTGGGTCATCGCGGACGCCTTGAAGAGCGCCGGCGCAATCATGCTGATCGTCGCAACCGCGCTAGCCTTCGGCCACTGGATGACGGCATCCGGCGTGCCGGCGGAGCTCGTCAAATGGGTTCTGGCGCGACACATGGCGCCGTGGCAATTCCTGCTCACCATCAACGTGCTGTTGCTCCTGCTCGGTTGCTTCCTCGAGGTCATCGCGACGCTGCTCCTGGTACTGCCGATTCTCGCTCCCGTGTTGCCGGCGCTCGGCGTCGACCCCGTGCATTTCTCGATCATCTTCACCCACAACATGGAGATCGCGCTGGTTCACCCCCCGGTCGGACTGAACCTGTTCGTGCTCTCGACGATTTCGCACGCCCCGATCGGAGAGGTCATACGCGGCGTGCTGCCGTTCCTGATCCTGCTTCTCATCGTGTTGATGATCATTACCTATGTGCCGCCACTGACGCTGTGGCTGCCGCATGCGGTGTACGGGAGTTAAGCCCAGCCATTACGAGCGAAGCGATGCAATCCAGAGCCTCGCCGAAACTCTGGATTGCTTCGTCGCTTGCGCTCCTCGCAATGACGATTGGCGTTACAGCTCCACGACCACGTAATCGCTCTCGACCGCGACCTTCACGGTCTCCGCGACATACGGACCCTTCACCACTGACGTGCCCGGCTCGACATGGGCCTGATAGGTTTTCACGCGGAAGCGACGCGGGTCGCAGTAGGACTGGCCGGTGCGGACGTCGAACTCCCAGCCATGCCAGGGGCAGCGGATGATCTCGCCCAGCTTGGTATATTCGATCTCTCCGGGATCGGAGGATTGCGCCAGCCCGATCAGCGGGCCTTCGCATAGAGCCGCGCCTTGATGCGGACAGCGATTGAGCAGGCCGAAAAACTCGCCCTTGATGTTGAAGATCGCGATCGGCCGATCGTCGATGGTCAGAAATTTGCGCGTGCCCGGCGGCAGTTCATCCACCGGGGCAATGACGTGCTTCGCCATTACGCTAAACCGTAAACCTTCCTGGCGTTGCCGAGGTAGAACGCCTCGCGGTTGGCATCGGAGACGCCCGGCGGCAAGACGCGCGACGGATCGTCAAAATCCCAGTGCGGATAGTCGGTCGCGAACAACAGCTTGTCCCAACCGATCCACTCGATCACGTCGAACAGCTCCTGGCGGCGCTCCGGATCCTCCATCGGCTGCGTGGTCCACCAGATGTGCTCGCGAATGTATTCAGACGGCGGGCGTTTGACGTGCGGCACTTCGCTACCAAGCCGTTGCCAGACCTTGTCGAGCCGCCAGGCCAGCGACGGCGCCCAGCCGAAACCGGCCTCGACCATGATCATGTTCAGTTTCGGGTGGCGCTCGAACACACCTTCCAGCACAAGGCTCGCGAGCGCCGTCTGCTGGCATTGCGAGTGACCGACCATCTCCTCGATGTAGTAGCTCGGCCACCCCGAGGCGGTGATCGGATTGCCGCCAAAGCCGAAAGCGTGGACGCCGATCGGCAGGCCCGCCTCTTCGGCCGCCTCATAGATCGGCCAATAGCGGCGCTGGCCGAGCGGCTCGACATTGCGGCTCAGGAGTAACACCTGGACAAAGTTCTTGTCGCCCGCGCGCTTGCGGATTTCCTTCGCCGCGGTCGCGCCGTCCTCATTGGCAACGACGACCGAACCCTTCAGCCGCGAATCCTTGGACGTCCATTTCTCGATCTGCCAGTCGTTGATCGCCGAGCAGATCGCGGCCGCGAGATCGTGGTTGCGCAGGCCCTGCCCGGTCCTGAGCGGATTGAGCACGCCGAGCACGACGTTGTTGGGGTCGAGGTGCTGCTTCTGCATGAACGACAACGAGGATCCCTGCTGACCACCTTCCGGCGGATAGGCATCGCGGCGCGCCGCGTTCGGCTGAGCCTTGGGATAGGGCGGGCCCTCCAGCATGCCCTGATAGGGATGCTCCTGATAGGTCTCCAAATGTGCGTGCCAGCGCTTGGCGAGAAAAGGATAAAGCTCGGTCTTGCTCGCGCGCGCCGGATGAATGTCGCAATCGGCGATCGCGGTTTTTGCGACGACGGTTGATGCGCCTTGCGGACGTTCACGGACCTGGATGTTCATGGCGTCGTCTCCTTATTCCCTCTGGCATGATCTTGTGGCGATCATGCCGCCGTTGCCGTCTGCTTGAGCCGGCCGTAGGTGGCATAGGGGTTGTCGATCATGATCTTGTGCACGAGATCGGCCGACAATCCCTCCGGCAGCGCCTTTTCGTCCTCGAACTGCCAATGCGGATAATCTGTGGAGAATAAGATCAATTCGTCCGACTGCATATGGTCAAACAGGCGGTTCAGCACAACCGGATCCGGTGGAGCATCGACCGGTTGCAGCGAAAAGCGGATGTTGCTTTGCACAATCTCCATCGGCGGACGATCGAACCATGGCGTTTCCATGCGGGTGCCGCGCCAGAACTTGTGCAGACGCCAGACGAACGGGGCGAGCCAGGTGAAGCCGGATTCGAGCATCACCATTTTCAGCTTCGGATGGCGCGCAAACACGCCCTCGACGATAATGCTGGTGAGCTGGGTTTGGAACGCCTGGGCCTGCGCCACATAATCCTCGATGTGGTAGGAGCCCCAGCCCACCGAGGTCGGCGGGTTGTGATAGGCCGAGCCTGCGTGGATGCCAATCGGCAAACCGAGCCGTTCGGCCGTTGCATAGATCGGCCACAGCGCGCGTTTCCCCAAGGGCACGTCGCCCATGACCAGCATCAAGACCTGGACGAAGCGCGGATCCTTCGCGCAGCGCTCGATCTCGGCAACGGATTTTTCCACGCTCTGCGTCGGGATCACGATCGAGCCACGCAGGCGGGCGTCCTTGTCCAGCCATTCCTTCGCTAGCCAATCATTCAGCGCGCGGCAAAATGCATCCTGCATGTCCTCGGAAAACACCATCTGCACGCCGTAAAGCGGATTTAGGATGCCATAGGCGACCTTGAACGGGTCGAGCGCCTGGCTCTGCATGTCGATAAGCCGCTCACCCGGCTTGCCTTTGGCGGGCCGCCAGTCGGGCCGTGAGGAGATCGGCGAACGCGTCGGATAGGACTGTGAGACCAGGTCGACCATCCCTCGTGTCGTCACCTGATCGCGCCAATAGTCGTTCAGATAGGGCAACAGGCTGGTCAGATGCGCCACCGCCGGATGCAGGTCGCAATCCACGCCGCCAGGAAGCGGTGACGTCATGTGGTTTCCTCAAGTTCCCTGCATTCAAGCAGGCTCCACTTGCCTCCGCAACTCGGCTAAGCCAGAGCTGCTATGCTAGGGAATCACGAAAGCGGAGAAGATTGAGATGCTTCGGACCGGCCTATCTGCTGCGGCAGCGACCATGCTGCTTGCCGCAAGTGTTTACGCGCAACAACAGCCACCCGCAACCACTCCCGCGCCAGCAGCCACCCCTGCTCCCGCGGCGCCGGCGCCGATCGACTTCTCAAAAGTCGAGATCAAGACCACCGACCTCGGCGACGGCGTCTACATGCTCGAAGGCCAGGGCGGCAACATCACGGTCGCCACCGCCAGAGACGGCATCATTATGGTCGACGGCGAATACGCAGCCCTGCATGACAAGATCAAGGCCGCTATCTCGACCATCTCGAGCCAACCCATCAAATATCTCATCAACACGCATTTCCATGGCGACCACACCGGCGGCAACGAGCCCTTTGCCAAGGACGGCGCCATTATCGCCGCCGAGGTCCATGTCAAGACACGGCTCGCCGCCGGCACCACCAACGGGCTGACCGGGGTCAAGACTCCGCCCGCGCCCCAAGCCGCGTTGCCGGAAAAGACCTACACCGGCCAGTTCAGGATCAGGATGCTCGGCCGCGTCGCCGACCTCAAGCACATTGCCAATGCCCATACGGACGGCGACACCTATGTGTGGTTCAAGACCGCCAATGTGCTCGCGACCGGCGACACATTCACCAACGGCCGCTATCCCAACATCGACTTCGCCAATGGCGGAAACATCAAGGGCATGATCGCCGCAACCGATGTCTACCTGAAATTCGTCAACGATAAGACCCGGATTGTGCCCGGCCACGGTCCGGTCGCCGACAAGGCGGCGCTCGTCGCCTACCGCACCATGCTGGTCACGGCGCGTGACCGGATGGCAAAATTGGTCAAGGACGGAAAGAGCGAGGAGGATGTGCTGGCAGCAAAGCCGTTCGCCGATCTCGACGCCAAATGGGCACCGAGCGATCTCGCCAGCAAGAATTTCATCCGCGTGGTCTATCACTCGCTGGCCGACAAGGGCGACGAGAAGAAACCGCTCCTTAAGCGCATCCTGCACCGGAGCTGACAGCCATGAAGGAACTCATCGATATCGCCGAACAAGTCGCCGCAAAACTGATCGCGCGGAAAGAGACGATTGCGGTTGCGGAATCTTCAACCGGCGGATTGATCGCGGCCTCCCTGCTCGCGGTGCCCGGCGCATCTGCCTATTTCCTCGGCGGCGCGGTCGTCTATACGCGCGACGCGCGGCGCGTTTTGATGGACATTTCCGATGAAGCGATGAAGGGAATCCGCTCCGCGTCGGAGCCCTACGCGAAATTGCTGGCCGAGCAAGCGCGCCGTCGCTTTGCCACCCATTGGGGCTTGTCGGAGACTGGCGCCACGGGTCCAACCGGCAACCGCTATGGCGATGCCGCCGGACATAGCTGCATGGCGGTCGCAGGGAACGTGACCAGCGTGATTACACTTGAGACCGGAACCAATGACCGCGCCGGCAACATGCAGGTGTTTGCGGCGACCGCGCTGAAGCTGCTCTTGAAGGAATTGGAGCGGTAACAGCTATAATCTATGTCGTCCCGAGCAAGCGATGCGGGATCCACAACCACCGGCCTCTGTTGTTGTGATGGCTGATGGTTGCCAGTCTTCGCAAACAGAACTGCTTGGGACTATGGGTCCCGGCTCTGCGCTTCGCTTGGCCGGGACGACAGGGTTAGTCGCACCAGCAGAAGCTTATTTCTCCCTGAAGGCGCGCATCAACTGGTCGTGCAGCGGCTTCATCAAATAGGACATCATGGTGCGGTCGCCGGTCTGCACGAAGGCTTCGACCGGCATGCCCGGGATCAGCTTGACGTCGCCGAGACGTGCAATTTCCTCGGGCGGCATCGACACGCGGATGGTGTAATAGCTCTGCCCGGTGCGCTGGTCGGTGGAGACATCCGGCTGAACGCGGCTGACGACGCCGTTCAACTCCGGTGTGGTGCGCTGGTTGAAGGCGGAGAGCCGCAGCAGCGTCTTCTGGCCGACCTGAAGCTTGTCGATGTCCTGCGGATTGACCTTGGCCTCGACCTGCAGATCGTCGCTCTGCGGCACGATCAGCATGATGGTATCGCCAGCGGTGATCACTCCGCCCACGGTGTGTACGCTGGACTGCTCGACGATGCCGTCCTGCGGTGCGCGAATATCGACGCGGCGCAACTGGTCTTCGGCGGTGACCTTGCGCTCAATCAGTTCGCCGATCTTGTCATTGGTCTCGCGCAGATCTTTCGACACCTCGCTGACCATATCCTTGTCGATCTGGATGATCTGCAGTTCGGTCTCGCTGATCTTGCCCTTGGCCTCGGCGCGCGCCGCGACAAATTGCGCGCGCTCGCCGTTGAGCCGGGCAGAGTCGCGCTCAAGCGTGGTCAGGCGCGAAATCTGCACCAAATGCTTGTCATAGAGATCCTTGACGCCGGTCAGCTCCTGCTGGACCAGCGCGATTTCCTGCTCCTTGGAGCGCTCCTGCGCGGAGAGACCTTCGATCTGCTCCTTCAATTGCGCGATACGCTCGCGCAATTGCGACTTCTGCCCAGCTCGGCCGGTGACGCGAACGTCGAACAGCTTGCTCTCGCTCGCCATAACCTCGGCGACGTCGGGATCGCTTGCGCGATCGGTCAACTGCGCGGGAAAGTTGATCTTGTCGAGCCCGCGCTGCTCGGCCTCCAGCCGTGCCGCGCGCGCCATCGCCGCGTCGAGGTTTTTGGTGACGATCGCAAGGTTGGCCTTGGTGACCGTGTCGTCGAGCCGCACCACCACATCACCCGCCTTCACCTTGTCGCCGTCACGCGCCAAGAGCTCGCCGACAACGCCGCCGGTCGGATGCTGCACCTTCTTGACGTTGGATTCGACGACGATCTGCCCCGGTGCAATCAGCGCGCCGGAAATCGCCTGTGTCGAGGCCCAGCCGCCAAGCCCAATCGCGAGCACGCCGACCACGGCCAGGCCTACCAACAAATGCCTGCGGATCGAGCGCTGCGCGCCCTTCAGGCCGCCGTCGGCGCGACCCGCAGCATGAGCGATGACGATCTGGCTCATGATTTCGCCACTCCCGCCTCAGGAACGATCTTGATCGGCGTCGGTCCCGCGATGCGCGGCTGCAGCACCTGCGCCAGCACCTGATCCTTCGGACCGAATGCCTGCACCCGGCCATCGCGCAGCACCAGAATCTGATCGACCGCTTCGATGCCGACGGGCCGGTGGGCCACCACGACGACAATAGCGCCGCGCTCGCGCGCGGAGCGGATGGCGCGGGTCAAGGCATCGTCGCCCTCGGTGTCGAGATTGGAATTCGGCTCGTCCAGCACGATCAGGAAAGGATCGCCGTAGAGCGCGCGCGCCAACGCCACGCGTTGCGCCTGGCCGGCCGATAGCGCAGTGCCCTGGTCGCCGACCTGGGTATTGTAGCCGTCGCGCATCTTGATGATCATGTCGTGTACGCCGGCTTCTTTCGCGGCGGCGATGATGGCGTCTGACTTGGCTTGCGGATCGAAGCGGGCGATGTTCTGCGCCACGGTGCCGGCGAACAATTCGACGTCCTGCGGCAGATAGCCTATGTGGCGACCGAGCAGGTCGGACGACCATTGATCGAGCGCGGCCCCGTCGAGCCGCACCTTGCCGCGAAACGGCAGCCACACGCCGACCAGCGTGCGAACCAGCGAGGATTTGCCGGATCCGCTCGGCCCGATGATGCCCAGACCCTGGCCAGCGGTGAGCGCAAACGTCACATCCTGCACGATGACGCGCTGATCGCCTGGCGCGGCAATACCAACACCCTCGACTGAGAGCTGGCTCGTCGGATCCTGCAAGAGCGTCGGCTCAGATCGAACCGGCAATTGATCCAGCAGCTTGTTGAGCCGCTCCCAACTTTGGCGCGCGGCGACAAAACTCTTCCAATGCGCGATGGCGAGATCGACCGGCGCCAGCGCCCGCGCACTCAGGATCGAGCCCGCGATAATGATGCCCGCGGTCGCCTCCTGGTGGATCACGAGATAGGCGCCGACACCCAACACCGCCGACTGCAGCATCATGCGCAGCACCTTGGCGACCGTGCCGAGACCGCCGATGACGTCGCTCGCCCGCTGATTACCGGCGAGATATTTTTCGTTGGCCTCGGTCCAGCGCGTGGTCATGCGCGAGGAGATCCCCATCGCGACAAGCACCTCGGCGTTGCGCCGGCTCGTGGCGGCAAGATCGTTGCGTCGTGCAGCAAGCCCCATCGCCTCGCGCGCGGGCTGACGCGACAGGTATTCGGTGATCACCGTCAGCGACACCAGCACGATCGCGCCGACCAGGGCAGTAACGCCGATCAGGACGTGGAATGCAAAGCAGATCGCGAGATAAAGCGGTAGCCAGGGTAGATCGAAGAAGGCACTCGGCCCCTGACTGCCGAGAAAGGTGCGGATGTTGTCGAGATCGCGGATCGGCTGCAGGCCTTCGTTGCGACCGCCGACCATCAGCGGCAGCCGCACGACGCTGTCGAACACCCGCGCGTTGAGCGATTCGTCGAGCGCTGTTCCGATGCGGCCCAGGATGCGTCCCCGGATCAGGTCCAGAAAACCCTGCGCCATGTAGAGACCCGCGGCGAGGATGACGAGACCGACGAGGGTCGGCACGCTGCGGCTGGGTAGTACGCGGTCGTAGACCTCGAGCATGAAGATCGAGCCGGTCAGATAGAGCAAATTGATGATGCAGCTCATCAGGCCGACGCCGATGAACGCGCCGCGGCAGGCGCGCAGGGCCTCACCGAGCTCGGAACGCCGGGATCCGGGAACGACTGCCATTAATCGCCAATCTCTATTAATGAGGGGGCAGTCGCCCCGATTCATCTTCGGATTTCAAGGACTTGAACAGGCAAATACTACCGGCTCAGAGCGAAATCGTCCAACGAAGTCACAATTAACCATTAAATATATCGACAGAGCGGGGCGGACCCAACATGGAAAAAGGGGGCAAACCGGCAGGCATGATCCGCAAAGAGCCTGCCCTGCACTTGGATCGCGGGGGGTAAAGCAATTTTTCCGAAATGCAAGCCCTTGGGCTCGACCCGGGGGGATCTTGCTCGATCAGGAATTGAGAGCGCGAGGGCGATTCACCCCGGTCCCATCCCGCTCTCGGAGGGCTTCCTTTCTACGCCTTGCCGGAGGACGGGTGCCGGACCAAGGGTCAAAATTTCCCGCCGCGGCGCACAAGGCGCACAACCAAAAGCAGGATGATGGCGCCGATCGCGGAGTAGATGATCTCCGACACTAGGCCGGTGCCGAGATAAATGCCGAGTCTGGGAAACAACCAGCTTGCGATCAGCGCGCCGACGATGCCGACCACGATATCGCCGATGATGCCAAATCCGGTGCCGCGGACGATCTTGCCGGCGAGCCAGCCTGCAACCAGGCCGACGAACAGAATGACAAGCAGGCTTTCGTTGGACAGTACCATGAAAATTCCCCCCAAGGTTCTTCCCGCGCAAATTCCGTCGCGATGGACACGACCCTACCCATAATCGTCTGAGGTGACGACCCAAAAAGTGACCGGGATTTCCTTTCGCGCCCGACCTGTTACGGCGCGACAACAGTCGCCGCCTCCGCAAGGACACAGCGCGCAAAGCGGCCGGGAGCTATAGCAACGTTGGGCGGCAAAGCTTCAACACAGCGTGCTTCCGCGAACGCGCAGCGTGGCGCAAAAGAGCAGTTGTGCGGCGGCTTGTCGAGCGAAGGCGGAGTGCCCGGAATGGTCTCCAGCCGCTCGCCGCGCCTGGCGCCGTGGACGGTGGATGCGAGCAAGCCCCTCGCGTAGGGATGGATCGGGGCACGCACCACCTCGCGCAGCGTACCCTGTTCCACGATCTGGCCAGCATACATGACCGCGATGCGGTCACAGATTTCGATGGCAACGCCGATATCGTGGGTCACGAAAATCACCGACATGCCGAACTCGCGTTGCAGCTCGCGCAGCAGTAGCAGGATCTGGATCTGCACGGTTGCATCCAGCGCCGTTGTCGGCTCGTCCGCGAGCAGGATCTTTGGCTTGCAGGCGAGCGCAAGCGCGATCATGGCGCGCTGACGCATGCCGCCGGACATTTCGTGGGGATAAGCATCGAACCGGCGCTTGGGCGAAGGGATGCGAACGATGTCCAGCATTTCCAATGCCCGCGCGCGAGCCTCGGCGAAACTCTTGCCCTCGTGGCGGACCACGGTTTCCACGATCTGGCGGCCGACGGTGTAGACGGGATCGAGCGCGAGCGCCGGCTCCTGAAAGATCATCGAAACGGTCTGGCCGCGAAACGCCGACAACTCCTCTTCCGAGAGCGCCAGCACATCGCGTCCCATCACCTGGACCTGACCCGAAATGAGCGTGCGCTTCTTCGGCAGCAGCCGCATCAGCGCACGCAACGTCACGCTCTTGCCGGAGCCGGATTCGCCGAGCAGCCCCAATACCTCACCGTCGCCAAGCGAGAGCGAGAGATCGTTCACGGCATAGACCGTGCGCTCGCCGGAAAAACGAATATTGAGGCCTTTGATCTCGACGAGGCTCATGCGGCTTTCGGCACCTTGGCGTGGAAATCGGTCGCGCGCTGGAACGCCGCGCCGACGGCAAGGATCGTGGCCTCATCGAAGGAGCGGCCAATGAGCTGCATGCCGATCGGAAGACCGCTCTTGGTGAAGCCAGAGGGCACCGCGAGCGCCGGCAAGCCGAGGTAATTGATCGGGCGCGTGAAACGGGTCAGGCGCTGGATCACGGCCTCTGCACCCGGGCTGTTGCCGACGTCGCTCTCGGCGATGGTCGGCGCCGGCACTGGCGCAACCGGCGTGATGACCACGTCGACGCCTGATGTTGCCGCGACATGGGCGGCAAGCGCCGGACCGCGCCAGCGCATCGCTTCCAGATAGGACACGCCGGGAATGGCGAGCCCGTTCTGGAGCCGCATCAGGACCTGCGACCCATAATCCTGCGGCCGCTCGATCAGCCATCGTTTGTGATAGGCGGCCGCCTCCACCGCGAGAACGAGCTGACAGGCCGCAGTGAGCTGGCGCTGGTCCGGCAGCTCGACCTTGACGATATCGGCGCCCTCACGCTTGAGGACCAAAATCGTCTCATCGAGCGCCCGAGCGACCTCGGGATCGAGATCGTCGACATAAAATGCAGCGGGCACGCCGACCTTGAGGCCTTTGATCGATGCTGCCGTCGCCGCTACGTAATCGCCGACAGGCTCCCTGCTCGAGGTGGGATCCTCCGGATCGACGCCCGCCATCAGCGCAAGCAGCAGGGCACAATCCTCGGCGCTTCGCGCCAGCGGACCGACTGTGTCGAGCGACTGCGACAACGGCATCGCGCCGAAACGGCTGATGCGGCCATAGGTGGTCTTCAGGCCAGTGACGCCACAGAAATGCGCGGGCATCCGGATCGAGCCGCCGGTGTCCGAGCCGAGCGCCGCGAAGGTCAGCCGCGCGGCTACCGCCGAGCCCGAGCCCGACGACGAACCGCCCGTGACGCGCTCGACATTGAAGGGGTTTTTGACCGGGCCATAGTGGGAGTTGTGACCGGTCGGACCATAGGCGAACTCCGCCATCTGCAGTGAGCCGAGGCGGATTGCGCCCGCGTCCTTCAGCCGCTTCAGCGCGGTCGAGGTCGTCTGTGCAACGAAATCGCGTCGGATCGCCGAGCCGCAGGTCACGACCTTGCCGGTCTCGTAATACATATCCTTGTGCGCCAGCGGCACGCCGTGCAGGGGACCGCGATTCTGGTCTTTCGCCAGTGCGGCGTCGGCCTCTTTCGCAGCTTTCAACGCCGCCTCGGCCTCGATCGCCATGAACGCATTGAGACGCGGCTGCCACTCGTTGATCCGATGCAGGCAGGCACGCGTTACTTCATGCGACGACACATGCTTCTCGGCGATCGCCTTCGCGACCGCCGTCAGCGACATCAGCGCCAGATCTTCACTCATTTGACAACCTTTGCGCCTTGCACGAGCAGGAAACTCGCGGGCTCCAGATCGAACGGCAAGGTGCCGGCTACAGGCGCAAACCCGTCAAAGGCCGGACCGATGGAATTGGCGATGCGATTTGCGACCTCGGCGTCGACAACGATGCCGGCGGTGTCGCTGATCGCCTTCACCTCTTTTGCACTGGGTCTTGTCATGATTGCCTCTCACACGGAAGTCGGCGCGCGGCTGTGGCCTGAGCCTGGAATGGCCATATAGCACGCCGCCTGATGGCCCATTCTATCGAGCGCGTGGAGTTTTGGGTTAGCTTTTGCGCAGAGCGGCTCCGCAAACGGGCAGCGGGTGTGAAAACGGCATCCCGGCGGCAGGTCGATGGGGTTGGGCGGATCGCCCGAGATCGGTGGCGTCTCGGTGCGGCGATCCGGATCGGATGAGGGCATGGCGCCCAATAACGCGCGCGTATAGGGATGGGCCGGAGCCTCCCAGACCTGTTCCACCGGGCCGAGTTCGACCACCTCGCCGAGATACATCACCAGCACCCGATCGGAGATATAGCGCACCACGTTGAGGTCGTGGCTGATGAAAAGATAGGTCAGACCGAATTCGCGCTTCAGGTCGGCCAAGAGATTGAGCACCTGCGCCTCGACTGACTTGTCGAGCGCCGAGACGGCCTCGTCGAGGATCACAAGCCGCGGCGACAGCGCGAGTGCGCGGGCAATGTTGACCCGCTGCCGCTGGCCGCCGGAAATCTCGTGCGGATACCGGTTGGCGAAGATCTCCGGCCGCAAGCCGACCTTGCCGAGCAGTTCGCGCGCCAAGTTACGCGCGCTCGCATCCACCATGCCATGAACTTTAGGCCCGAAGGCGATCGAGTCCTCTACCGTCAGACGCGGGTTCAACGAGGCGTAGCTGTCCTGGAACACCATCTGCATGGCGCGACGAAGTTCGCGCACCGACAGCGCCGGGCCAACCTGCATGCCGTCATAGATGATCTCGCCGGCATCGCGGTTCATCAGATGCATCAGCAACCGTGCGGTGGTCGACTTGCCGCAACCGGACTCGCCGACAATGCCGACCGTCTCGCCCTTGATCACGGTAAAAGACACGTCGTCGACCGCGCATACAGTCTTACGCGCCGTAAACAGCCCGCCGCGTACCGGGAAATGCTTTCTGAGGCCCGTGACCTGAAGCAGCGGCTGCGCCGCGCCGCCCCGGTCTTCGATCGGCTTGAGACTGTCGGTGAGCGGAGTTGCAATAGCCATGGCAATCAATTCCGGATGTCCATGGCGCTGCGCATGCCGTCGCTGAGCAGGTTGAAACAGATCGAGACCGCGAAGATCATCGCGCCGGGAAGGGCCGCGACCCAAGGATTGATGTAGATCGCCGTGCGCAGCGTGTTTAGCATCAAGCCCCATTCCGGCTCCGGCGGCTTTGTGCCAAGCCCGAGGAAGGAGAGGCCCGCGGCCAGAATCATCGACACCGAGATGAGGCCGGTCGCATAGACAAAGATCGGTCCGAGCACATTGCCCAAAATATGCACGCGCATGATGGTGAAGGGCCCGGCGCCGGAGGCTCGCGCAGCTTCGACAAAATCGCGATTGCGCACGCCAGTGGTGACGCTTTCGGCTACGCGCGTGATCTGCGGCAAGAATACGATGGTCAGCGACACGATGGAATTGACGATGCCCGCGCCGAGCGCGCCGGAGATCGCGATTGCCAGCAGCACGGACGGAAAGGCATAGAACACGTCGACCGCACGCATGATCGCGGTATTGATCCGGCCTCCGACATAGCCGGCAATGAGTCCGAGCGAGGAGCCGGCGCAAAAGGCAAAGATGACGGGCGAAATCCCGACCACCAGCGACAGCCGTCCGCCATAGATCAGGCGCGCCAGCATATCGCGGCCGAGCTCATCGCTGCCGAGCGGGTAGCCGGGCGTGCCTATATGACGGAGCCGGCGGATCATCGAACCCTGGTAGGGATCGGCGAGATGGAGCCATGGCGCAATCAATGCCGAAGCGAAGATCAGGAACAGGATGAACGCGCAGGTGATGCTGACCTTGTCGCGCAGCAGGCGGCGGCCAACGGTGGTCCAATAGCCGCGCGCCCTGGCCTGCGGCGTTGACTGCAAGGCAGCTTCCGACGCCCTGTTCCCGGGAATGGCCGTCGCCAGTGCGGCGGATTTGACGTTCGCTTCGGTGTTTCCGACAGTCGTCATGGCGAACGTCAAATCCAAAGCCGCACTGGAATAATATTGGAGCTAGTGTCCTTCCGAATCCGAAGTTCGCAAGGACCCCGCGCTGCAAACTGTGGCGAACTTCGGATCCGGGACACTAGCTACCCCCGCTTGATGCGCGGATCGATCGCCGCCTGCGCGATGTCGACCAAAAGGTTGAGGATCACGAAGAACAGCGACAGCACCAGGATCGTGCCCTGCAACAGCGGCAAGTCGCGCTGAAAGATCGCGGAGTTGAGCAGCAGCCCCGAGCCTGGCCAGGAGAACACGGTCTCGATCAGTATCGAGCCGCCGAGCATGTAGCCCAATTGCAGGCCCATCACTGCGAGCGCCGTCGGCGCAGCATTCTTGATGACATGCCGGAACACCGCTGTTTCGCGCAAACCCTTGGCGCGCAACGCCTCGACAAAGTCCTGGCTCAAGATGTCGCCGGTCAGCGCGCGCACCGTGCGCGTGATGATGCCCATCGGGATGACGGAGGTGGTGATCGCGGGCAGGATCAAATATCGCAGATGATCCCAGTCCCAGGCCCAGGCGGAAGAGCCGCCGGGACCAGCGCCAACCGCAGGCAGCCAGGAGAGTTCCACCGAGAAGATGATGACCAGCACCATGCCGAGCCAATAATGCGGCACGGAAACGCCGGCGATCGCTATCGAGGTCGCGACCTTGTCGACCCAAGTATCGCGGAAATAGCCGGCAATCAGGCCGAACGTCAGGCCCAGCGTGAAGCCGATCGTTGCGGCCGCGATCGCGAGAGTCATTGTGTTGCCGACCGCGCGCGCGACCTCGGTCAGCACTGGACGGCCGGTCGCAATCGAATTTCCGAGGTCGCCGTTGATTGCCCGCCACAGCCACATGCCGAACTGGACCGGCCACGGCTTGTCAAAACCGTAGATGGCGCGGAGCTGGTTCGCGAGCTCCTGCGAGGCGTCCGGGGGCAACACCGCCACCAGGGGATCGCCGGGCGTGATGTGCACCAGCACGAAGCACACGAACGCCACGCAGATGACGATCGGGATGACATAGACGATGCGCCTGGCGATGTAGGCGAGCACGAGGTTACCTTTTCTTCCCTCTCCCCTTGCGGGAGAGGGTGATTTCGAGCGAAGCGAGAAAGCGGGTGAGGGGTCCAGATCTATCGAGAGACTGAAACCCCTCACCCGGCTCGAATTTCGCTTCGCTCATTCTCGCCACCCTCTCCCACAAGGGGAGAGGGTATTCGGAGCGAACCGAGGCACCTGATAAACCTCACGGCGTCATCGTGACCGGCGAGAAGTCGACGAACCAGCTCTTCGGCTGCACAAAGCCCTTGATCTTGGGACTCATGGCGCGCGGGGCGACGTCGTGGGCGACGTAAAGAAACGCCGCGTCGTCCACGGAAGCCGCATGCAGCTGCGCCAGCACAGCATCGCGCGCAGCAGGATCGAAGGTCCGCCGCGCCTTCGTGACGAGTGCGTCAAACTCGGGATCCTTGATAAAACCCCAATTGTTCGACACCGGCGGTGCCATCGACGATTGCAGGAAGCGCACCAGCGCAAAGAACGGATCCATTGCAGCATAGGTCACATTGATCCCGTTGGAGCCGTTGGCGGAGGCATCGCCGGCGCCGCGCCGCCAATTGTTGATCAGCGTATTCCACTCGATCACGTCGAACTGCACGTCGAAGTAACAATCGGCAAGCGCCTGTTGCAGATATTCGTTCATCGCCAGGGGCATCATCTGGCCCGAGCCGGAGGCCGAGGTCTGGATCTTGACGGCGATATGCTTGCTCGGGCCGTAGCCGGCCTCTTGCATCAGCTTCTGCGCGGCTGGCTTGTCATATTTGATCTGGAAGGTGACGTTGCCGCGCCAGGGATGGCCGGGTTCGAATGTGCCGGTCGCCGGCACCATCAAGCCGCCAAGCAGGCCGTCCTTCAGACCTTCCCGATCGATGCAGAGATTGGCCGCCTTGCGCACGCGGATGTCGTTCCAGGGCGAGCCTTCGATGCGCGAGAACTGCCACGGCCAGACATGCGGCTCCTCGTTGGCATAGATCACAAAGCCGCGCTGCTTGATTTCGGCGAGCGCGTCGGGCGCCGGCGCCTCCACCCAATCGACCTGGCCGGACAGCAAGGCCGCGGTCCGCGCATTCGCCTCCGGCATCGGCAGCAGGACCATCCGGTCGACATGGGGGATGCGATCCTTGTTCCAGTAGTCGGCGTTCTTCACCAGTTCGAGCCGTTCGCGCGGCGTGAAGCTCACCATTTTCCACGGGCCTGTGCCCGAGGCGTCATGTGCAAACGCGTCCCAGGCGGCTTGCGACTTCGCCCTGGCATCGGCGCCCGCGGCCGCGTCAAAAAGCTTCTGCCATTTGGCGGGGCTGGCCATGAACAGATTGGAGATGTTGTAGGGCAGGAAACTGTCCGGCTCCTTGGTGGTCAATTCCACCGTCAGATCATCGATCTTTTTTGCGGACACCAGCGTCGGCATGCGCGAGGCGGTGAGACCAACCTGGCCGGCATCGAACTGCACCGACTCCTTGTTCAACACCTTGTCGACGTTCCACACCACCGCGTCGGCGTTGAACGGCGAACCGTCATGGAATTTGACGTCCGGGCGCAGTTTGAAGGTCCATTTGGTCTGGTCGGCATCATTGACCTTCCATTCGGTCGCCAACCCTGGGATCAACGCGCTCGGCTTGTCGGATGACGACAGGTCCCACATCGTCAGCGCGTCATACATCGTCAGTCCGGTGAATCGGTTGCCCTCGAACCCCTGATCGGGCTGGCCTGACGTGCGCGGAATATCGGCCGCCGTCATGCCGATGCGCAATACGGTTTCGGCAGCGGCAGGGCGAACCAGGCTCGCCGCAAACACCGCTGCCAGCGCCAGCGCAGCAACGGCATTTCCTTTCTTTTCGATTCGCATCGCGATCGTCCCTTTCAACTCGACATGACTAATTCTTATGCAAATCCATGCAATGGCTATGCCAGACGAGATCAAGCTTCGCCGTTCGACCCCCACTCATACAAGCCGCACAGATTGTTCTCTAATTCGCCTGAATCTGTAATAGCTCTGCCTAGTCCGGCATCACTGATGCTTTGTATTCCGCCATCATTCCCGACGGAGAACAACGCGCCGATGCGGCGCCCGGTCCCCGCTCCGCTACCCGCCTATTCGCAAATCCCGTCGCATGCTTGTCTCTCCACCACGCAATCAGCGATGAGCTCTACTTGGTCAGGAGCTGATAAGCGCCATTCCAGCTGTCGGGCGGAGGGTTCTGCTTGTAGTCTTGGATGCGCGCTTCGTAGAGATGATAGAGATTGCTCAGCGACTGCGCCTCGTCGGACTTGCGGCCGCGTTCGATGACCTCAAGCGCGCCGTCCCAGTCGCGATTGCGATAGCAGGCCAGCATCTCGATGGTCAGGTTACGCAAACGCTGAAACCGTTCGGATTGCGCGACATCCTCCCGGCCCGCGATGGCATAGATCACCTCGGGCTCTTTCTTGCCCTTCACCATGATGAAGTCGAGCTCGAGGATCGCGAAGCGATCCTTGGCCGCAAGCGCGGTGTTGGAGCCGACGATGATGGGAAAGCCGTATTCTTTGGTCTGCCCCTCCAGGCGCGAGGCGAGATTGACGCTGTCGCCCAGCACCGAATAGTCGAAACGCAGGTCCGAGCCCATGTTGCCGACCACACAGACGCCGGTGTTGAGCCCAATGCCGACGTTGAGCGGCATATAGGCGGGGCCGCCGTCCTCCGCTTCCTGCTCGCGTACCTTGTTCAGCTCATCGATGCGATCGAGCATGTCGACAGCCGCTTCGCAAGCGTTGATTTGATGCTCGTTATCGTCGATCGGCGCATTCCAGAACGCCATGATGGCGTCACCCATGTATTTGTCGATGGTGCCCTTGCGCGCCAGGATCGCGTTGGT
>Ga0070734_10002920_pt1 | contig 19203 bp, 16 predicted proteins | sample Coa_R1_8_FD_66444 | JGI IMG/M metagenome (GOLD analysis project Ga0070734, IMG submission 66444) | Surface soil microbial communities from Centralia Pennsylvania, which are recovering from an underground coalmine fire - Coalmine... | ecosystem: Environmental > Terrestrial > Soil > Unclassified ... | reverse complement strand
CACGCATGGATCGCGGCCACCACCTGCGCGCCTTCGCCCACGGCGGCGGCGACCCGCTTGACCGAGCCGGCGCGCGCGTCGCCGATCGCAAAGACGCCTGGCGTGCCGGTCTCGAGCGGTTTCCTGCCCGCGCCGAGCTCGTTTCCCGTCAACACGAATCCGCTTTTGTCGAGCGCAATCCCGCAGGAGGCGATCCAGTCCGTATTGGGATCGGCGCCAATGAAGAGAAAAAGATGCCGGATCGCTCGGCGGGTCTCGCGTCCCGTGCGGCGCTCGCGCCATGCGACGGTTTCGAGCTTCCGCCCCTTGCCTTCGAGCGCGATCACTTCGGTCGACGTGAGGACCTCGATGTTTTTCTGAGCGGCGATCCGTTCGACCAGATATCGCGACATGGTCCGTTCGAGGCTATCGCCGCGAGCGATCAGGGTAACCTTGGCAGCTTGCGTCGCGAGATAGACGGCGGCCTGGCCCGCCGAATTGCCGGCCCCGACGAGCGCGATCTCCTGGTTGGCGCAAAGCCCCCCTTCCATCGGCGAGGCCCAATAGTGCACATGGGCGCCCTCGAATTCCTCGAGGCTGGAAATCGCAAGGCGGCGGTAGCGCGCGCCCGAGGCGATCACGACCGACCGCGCGCGCACCGTTTCCCCGTCCGTCAGCCGGATCGCGAACCCTCCGGAATCGGGTCCGCCGGAAAGTTCCGCGACTTCCGCGGGAATCGAGACATCGACGCCGAATTTCTGCGCCTGGTTGTAAGCGCGCGCCACCAGCGCCATGCCCGTGATCCCGGTCGGAAAGCCGAGATAGTTCTCGATGCGCATCGACGCGCCGGCCTGGCCGCCGAAGGCGCGGGCGTCGAGCACGATCGTGGACAGTCCCTCCGAGCCGGCATAGACCGCTGCCGCAAGCCCTGCTGGCCCGGCACCCACGATCGCCACATCGTAAAGCTTCGCAGGATCGATCGGCTTCAGAAGACCGAGGCTGCGCGCAAGCACATGTTCGGGTGGATTGCGGAGCAGCTTGCCATCCGGGCAGAGCACGATCGGAAGATCGGCGCCATGAAGATGGAATCGCTCGACCAGCGCTTTTGCCGATTCGTCGCGCTCGGGATCGAGAATGCGATGGGGATGGCCGTTGCGCGAAAGGTAGTTCGAAAGCCGGAGCACATCGGCCTCTTCGGAATGGCCGACGATCACCGGCCCTGCATGGCCGCTCTCGAGAAGCGCCATGCGCCTTAAGATCAGCGCGCGCATGATGCGTTCGCCGAGTTCGGCTTCCTCGATCATGAGATCGTGGAGCCGCTCGCGCGGTATGGTGATGATCTCGACGTCAGAAACCGCGATGTGGTCGACGAGCGACGGCGTGGCGGAGAGAACCGAGAGTTCGGCGAGAAACGAACCGGGGCCTTGACGGATGATTTTTTCGCCGTCGCCGAGCGCATCGTGACCTGACGACTCCACTTCCCCCGACAGGATCAGCTGCAGCCCGGGGGATCTCTCTCCGATTTTGGCGAGATACGTCCCGTTCTTGTGCGCGCGGATGGCGCCGAAGGGCCGCATCCGGGCGATCTCGCTCGCCTCGAAAGTGGGAAACATCTGCTCGCGCCGCTGCTCGGTGATGGGTCTTGCGCGGCTGGCCATGACGGAGGACCGGAACAGCTGAAGCGGGAAATGACTAACAGGAACCCTCCCCGCGCGGGAGGGTCGATCTGATAATCACCCAAGGTCCGTCAGCTCCGCGGGTTTGGCGGGAATAAATCGGCACGGCCGCCGGTCATGAGCACGACACACGAACGTGCGGGCTTTCATGGACCAACGACCTTCGCGCCGCGGCGCACTCAAATGTCTCGGTTTCGGCGGCGCGGGAACGCTCTTCATGCTGGGCGGAGGCGTGCTTACCCCGGTCGATCTGGCGCGGGCCTCGAATGGCGCGCTTGCAAGCGCCGGCAGGCCTCTCTTCGTGCAATTGAGCGACACGCATATCGGCTTCAACAAGCCTGCCAATCCCGACGTCGTCGGCACGCTGACGAAGACGATCGGCCTCGTGAACGCGATGCCGGAGCGGCCAGCGCTTGCCATCCACACCGGCGACATCACGCATCTTTCGAAGCCTGCCGAATTCGATCTGGCCCAGCAGCTTATGGGTACGCTGAAGGTGGACACGCTCCACACCGTGCCCGGCGAGCATGACGTCACCGATGGAGCGGGGACGGAGTATTTCAATCGCTTCGGCACGCAGTCGAAAAACCGCGGCTGGTACAGCTTCGATCACAAGGGCGTGCACTTCGTTGGCCTCGTCAATGTGATGAACTTCAAGCCGAACGGTCTCGGGGCATTCGGCACAGAACAGCTCGAATGGCTCGAAGACGATCTCAAACCCCTGAGCACGAGCACGCCCGTTGTCGTGTTCGCGCACATGCCGATGTGGACGATCTGGGAGCCATGGGGCTGGGGAACGGGCGATGCGGGCGAGGCGCTCGGCTATTTGAAGCGCTTCGGGTCGGTCACCGTCCTCAACGGCCACATCCACCAGATCGTGCAGAAGGTGGAAGGAAACGTCACGTTCCACACGGCGCGCGCAACGGCGTATCCGCAGCCCGCGCCAGGCGTCGGGCCGGGGCCCGGTCCTCTGGCCGTTCCAGCCGAGCAGCTGCCGGGAATGCTGGGGCTCACCTCGGTTTCGGAACGGCGCCACCCTGTCGCGCTTGCGCTCAACGACGTCGCACTCGGTTGAGGGAACCATGATGCTTGCGCACAACAAAGAATCGGGGCTGATTTCGTGTGGGTCCCCTCTCCGCCCGCTAACTCACTTCGCTCGTCGCGGGCACCTCGCCCGCGCGCGGGGGAGGAAGTCCACGGGGAACGATGGTCGCCGGAGGGGCGCGATCGCGATAGCATTTTTTTTCCTTTTGCTTTCGGCCTCACCGTTCGCGGCTGCCGCTCCTGCGGAGCCCGCAATGGTCGTGATGAAGAATTTCGATTTCGCGCCGATGAACCTGACCGTGCCTGCTGGAACGACGGTCACGTGGAAAAATCTCGACGGCGAGCCGCACACGGTGACGAGCATCGACGGACTCTTCCGTTCCGGTGCACTCGACCAGAACGATACTTATTCCTTCACCTTCAAGACGCCCGGAATCTACAAATATCTCTGCAGCATCCACCCGCGCATGATGGCGGCGGTGATCGTGAAGTCGGCACATCAGGAATCCTGAAAGCGGGATGTCCGCCGCGCTGTTCGCGCGGAGGCGCAGAATAACGAAGGAGGCCTTGCACCGGACCGGGACGCTCTGTGCATTTCTGCGTCTCTGCGTGAATCTTGCTGTGGTCCGCGCCAGGCGAAAGCTGAATACCAATGCTTGACTAGCCAACGCCTCTGATAAGTGCAGCGAATTGCGCGAGTTCTGCGACCGGCATCTCGGACGCGGCGCAGTAGATCATGTGTCCCTCCCTCCAGAACACGATGTTTACCGCGCCAGAACGTGCAGACGCGGGCAGGGGCTCGTCCTCCTTCGCCGTCCAAGCAAACAGATTGACGATGCTTTTGCCGTGCCGATAGACCGCCGCACCGGCCGGACCCTCGTAGATGTAATCGGAGCGCGCGCCTTCGAGCGTGAAGCCGTGCGCTCCAAGTGTTTTGACGGGCGGACTGATGCCGTCATGTGCGCTGAGCCAGGCCTGCACACGCGCAGGATCGTGCGAGGAAAGCTCGACGAGGTGCGCGGGCATGAGCGATCTCTGGTGCGCCGCGGCAACACCTGCGGCAATCTCGTCGGATTCGGCCGGCAGCAGAAACAGGAAGGCAAGGGCTGCCGCCGCTGTTGCCGCGACAGCGCCGCTCGCCGCACCAGCAAAGAATGGGCGCCCGTAAGGCGAATGTTTCTGCTGGGGCCGATCGTCTTCAATGGCCTGCAACACGCGGGCCTTCAGCGCCGGATCGGCACGGTGATACGAGGCGTCGCGCCGGATTGCCTGGCGGATGGCCTCTAGATCCTTGAGCAGCTGTGCGCATTCCGGACATTGGCCGATGTGCTCTTCGGCTTCGCGCGCGTCGTCACCCACGAGCGCGGCATCGAAGAAGGATTGTGTATCGAGGAGCCTATTGCATGCCATGCGTCAGCTCGTCCTTCGTACAGGCTGCGCGCAGGAGCGCGCGCGCTCGCGCCAGTCGCGACATCACCGTCCCGATCGGCACCTTCGTTACTTCTGCGATCTCGCGGTAGGAGAAATCCTCCATCTCGCGCAGGATCAGTGTCTCGCGGAATTCGAGCGGAAGCGATTCGATCAGTGCGTCGAGCCGGCGTGCAGCACTTGCAGCAATCGCGGCGCTCTCGGGATCATCTGCCTTTCGCACCGACATGTCGGGCTCTTCGAAACGCTCGGGCAAGGGGACGATGTTCTCTGTCTTGCGCGCGCTTGCCGCAGAGCGAAAGCAATTGCGCACGATTTGCATGAGCCACGGCTTCGCGTCGGCGCCGCGCAGCGTGTGCAATGATTTGAACGCGCGCAGCATTGCGTCCTGCACGATATCGTCGGCCCACGCGCCATCGCGCGCAAGCCATCGAGCAAGATTGGCGGCAGCATCGAGGTGAGGCATGACAGCCTCTTCGAAGCGTTTTTTCCGGTCCTCCATCCCGCGTCCGGTGGGAATGTCCGCGTCAGCGTCGCTCACAAGACCATAGGTGCGAATGGATTATTCCCGCTGCCCCGCGAATTTTGACGTGTGGGGGACGCCTCGACCTCTTTTTGCACAGTGCACCATGCGATGATCCCCTTCCGGGCGCAGAGGGGCACACCAAATTCCCTGCTAAATCCGGATTTATCCGCGCTTTTCGCGATCGCGAACCGTTCGCAACAAAGCCAGGCAAGGGGGCAAAGTCCGTGCTTCCGGCCTTTCGAAGGTGAACTCTTTCCAATTCGTTTGAGAACCAAACGATTGGTTTACCGCTGGTATTCGAAACTGCCGCCCGCGAGCAGGTCGAACGTCCGTCCGCCTGTGGCGGGCGGCAGGAATGAACGCAGCATGGCGCAATCAGCGGTCAAGGTACCGAAGAAGCCGCTTCCGCGCGCGGAACGTCCGGTCCGGATGAGCGCCGATGGCGAACTCTTGCCGCACACCGAAGGCATTCCGCTCTATCTGACGCCGCTGCTCTCGCCCTATCGGGCGCGGGGCCGGCTCGGGATCCGGATCGAGAACCTGCCGCAGCGCGCGCGTCTCTCGCACGGGCGCAATAATGGCGACGAGTCCTGGTCACTGCATTCCGACGAACTCGACGGGCTCCTCTATTTCCCGCCGGAAGGCTACGACGACACGCATTCGCTGTCCGTACGCATTCTTTCGTTCGAAGGCGGTAGCCATGCCGGCGCGACGATCGCCGTCATCGATTACACCGTTTCACGCCGGGAAAAGATTCACGAGCACGGCACGGCCGAGGTTGAGCGCGATGCGTCCCGGGCGGCCAGCGCGTTCGCGCCCGAGCCGGTGCAGGACGCAAAACTCTCGAGACTCGAAAACGAACTCGAGCGCGTCCGCGCGATCTTAAGCGCGCATGAAACGGTGCTCTCCTCGGCCGAGCAGCGTTTCGGCCGTGCGCCGCAGGAATCCTCGCAAGTGCTCGTCGAGCGCGAGCTCGAAAAGGCTAAGAGCGCCTGGGACGCGGAACACGACCGGCGACTTGCCGAAATTGCAGCCGAAGCGGCCGCCAATCTCGAACGCTCGCGCAGCAACTGGCAGGCCGAGCTCGACGCGCGGCTCGCGCAATCCGAGGAACAGGCGCGTAAGGAACTCTCTGAAAGCCGCGAGCGCTGGCGCGAGGAAATGCAGGCCGCGCTTTCCAATGCCGAGCGCGCCTGGCGCTCCGACGAGGTGGCGCGCATTGCGGCTGCGGAAGCCGAATGGCGCCGACAAGCCGAAGTCGATCTCGCGGCCTCCAAGGGGGCAAGCGACGAGGACGCCGTACAGCGTGACCGGCTGGAAAACGAACTCAAGGAGCTTCGCGGCAAGCTTTCCGAAGCCTTGTCCACGCTCGCCGAGCGCGAATCCTCGCTTGCGCAGGCGCAGTTCGAATGGGGACGCGACCGCGAACGCGCGCTCCGTGAACGCGACGTCGCGCTGAAGGAAGCCCAGAAGGCCTGGGCAGCGGACGAATCGAAGCGCTTTGCCCAGGCCGAAGCGCGCTGGCGTGAGGAAAGCGGCATCAAGCTCGCCGAGCTTTCGATGCGCTGCGAGCGCGCCGAAAGCTCGCTGGCCAGAGAGCGCGCGGAAGGCCGTGGCGGGCGCGCGCTCGCCGATGCGGAGAATGCACGCGACAAGGCCGAACGTACGATCTCCGAGCTCAAGCTCGAAATCGCGTCCTTGAAGCAGGATCTCGCCGAGCGCGACGAGGAGATCGTCAATGTCCGCGCCTCGAGCGAGCAGGCGCGCGAGCAGACGAAGCTTCAGAACGACGTCATTCTCGAGCGCGCCCAGGCCGCATGGCGTTCGGAGTCTGCGGCACGGCTCGCCGCCGCCAAGGCGACATGGCGCCAGGAGACGGCGCAGTCGCTGGCTGCGCTCAGAAATGAAAACGAGGCGCTTCGCGAACAGCTGACGAGCGAACTGAAGGCGCTCGAAGACGAGCTCGCCGCCGCGCGCGCCCAGATCAATGAACGCAATGCCGATCTCACTCGTGCGCACACCGATTCCCGCGCGCTGCAGGAGCGGCTGCAGCAGGAACTCAACACGCAGCTGATGGCGGCGCAGCGCGCCTGGAAGGCTGACGAAGCGGCGCGCGTTTCCGCGGCGAAAGCCGAGTGGCAACAGGGCGCGAGCCGCGCCCTCGCGGAAGCGACCGCCCGTTATCAGGCGGCCGAAACCGCGCTGGCGCGGCAGCGCGCCAAGTCCGAAGAAGATCTCCGCCGCGGCACGCAGGAAGTGCAGGACAACGAACATCTGCGCCACGAAATCCTGCTGCTCCAGGCGGCGCTCGACAAATGCGAGAAGGAACTCGCCATCCTGCGCGCCGCGCCCATTTCGCCCGACGTGTACACGCCGATACCGCTTCGTCCGCTCGACAGCTTCCAGCCGCGGCAGCAGCAGAGCGCACCCGCCAACGCGGATGACTCAGAGGAAGAGGAGCGCGGCTTCAGGCTCCCGGGTCTGGTGCGCGATGCCGCGGTGATCGCTGCTCTGGTCGCGGTCGGAATGATCTCGTTTCCCTACATCGAGGCCTATCTGCCCGATGAATGGCAGTACGACATTGCGCAAGTGACCGGCCAGGTCGCGGCTCTTGCTCCCACGCAACAGCAGGCGGCCGCTCCGGCTGTCGCCAAACCGGCGCGGCGGCCGCTACCGCCGCCACCGCTGCCGACCGGCGAAGTCACCCACGCCGTCAATCTCAGAAGCGATGCTTCGACCTCGGGGGATGTGAGAGAGACGCTGAGCCGTGGCACTTTTGTCACGGTGCTCGAAAATCGCGGCGACTGGGTCAGGGTGCGCGCGGTCTCGTCCGACGGAAAAGCGGACGAAGGCTGGATCGCCAGCACGCATCTTAAGCTCGATGCGGCGGCTGCGGTCCTGGGCCAACCGTCGCCTTGAGGGAGGAAATCACTGCGTGATTTTTCGGCTCTCCCTCGAGGGGAGCGCTGAGTCACCGCCTCGTAGCCTGCGCATCCTGCGCGAGGCGCGCGAGCAGGGCCTTGGTCGGAAATCCGTCCGCGGCGAGCCCATGCGCCTTTTGCCACGCGCGCAAGGCCGCACGCGTTCCGCGCCCGAGGACGCCATCGATCACCCCGGGATCGTAACCTGCCGCCCTGAGCATGGTCTGGAATGCGATGCGCTCGACAGGAAGAAGCGGCACCTCGTCTCGCGGCCAGCTGCCGACGATGCGCCCTCCGCCGCGCAGGCGATCGGCCAGTATGCAGACGGCGAGCCCATAGGACGCGGCATTGTTGTATTTGAGCACGACGCTGAAATTGCCGAACACGAGAAACGCGGGCCCGCGCGCGCCGGCCGGAAGATAGATGGCACCCGGCTCGCCGCTGCCGCCCAAAGCCGCGCCGGAGACGCTCCGCACCCCGAGGGCGGCCCATTCCGAAGGCGTCTTTTCGGTTTCGAGATTGGCAAGAGCGTAATCGAAGCCTTGCGGCAGGAAGACCTCCGTCAAACACGGCGCGCCGCGCTGCCAGCCATAGTCGTCGAGGAGTTGCGCGGCCGAGGCCAGCGCGTCGCCAGGCGAATTCCAGAGATCGATCTTGCCGTCGCCGTCGCCGTCGACGGCGTGCAGCAGGAAGGATGAGGGCACGAACTGCATCTGTCCGAAGGCGCCGGCCCAGGACGATGTCATCTGCACCGGGTCATAGTGCTCCTTTTCCAGCATCTTGAAGGCGGCGATCAGCTCGTGACGCGCATACCCCGCGCGCGGTCCGTCATAAGCGAGCGTGGCGAGCGCCTCGAACATGTTGAAGCGGCCGGTAGCTTCTCCGTAGTTCGACTCATCGCCCCAGATCGCGGCGAGAAGTTCCTTCGGTACGCCGGATTTCCACTCCACTGAAGAGAAGACGGGTGCATATTCGAGCAGCTTGATGTGACCGTCGCTGACCCTGCGATCGGATGCCATGCTGTCGAGATAGGTCCAGACCGGTGTCGTGAACTCGGGCTGCTCGGCGTTGAGCCGCTCGACCTCCGGGTTGCGCGCGACATGGGCCATGGCGCGGTCATAGGTCTGCGGTGCGATCCCTTGCGCGCTTGCCTCGGCGCGGAAGTCGCGCACAAAGGCCGCAAAGCGGGCGTCCGCCATCTCCGTGCTGACGGTGGCTGGCTGCGCCGTCGGTGCGGCGGCGCTTTGCGCAACCGCTGGGACAACGCCTGCGAACAAAAGGATCAGCGCCGCGGCCGGGACGCGGTAAAACATCAGATCTGCCCAGTCTCCCCGTGGCCGGTCTAGCACGCCGGAACGGGCCAAACTGAGGCGATTTTCACGGGTTGACGGAGCCAAGGCTTGAAACTAGTTTCCGCGCCCTTCGAGACATCGGACGACGCCCATGAAAATCCGCAATTCGCTGCGCTCGCTCAAGAAGCGCGACAAGGACTGCCGCATCGTCCGGCGCAAGGGGCGCGTCTACGTGATCAACAAGAAGAACCCGCGCTTCAAGGCGCGGCAAGGCTGAGGCCCCGGGGCGTTTTGCTCGCAGGCTTCGGGCGAATAGCATCGCCCGGGTGAAGTTCACGCCGCCCGATCCTGAAATTCTCGCGCGCCGCGGCGCGATCGTGGCCACGCTTAGAACCATCGTGCCGGACGGCGTCGTATCCGACGACGCCGGACTTGCCGCCTTCGATGGCGATGCGCTCACGGCCTACCGGCAGAGCGCGCTTGTCTGCGTACTGCCAAGAACACGGGAACAGGTCTCGCACATTCTTGCGTTCGCGGCCGATCAGAGTGTGCCGATCGTGCCGCGCGGCGCTGGGACCTCGCTCTCCGGCGGCGCTCTGCCCCGCGCAGATGCGATCCTCATTTCGCTTTCGCGCATGAACCGGATTCTCGACATCGATCTCGAAAATCGTGCCGTGGTCGTCGAGCCGGGCGTGACCAATCTCGCAGTCACCCGTGCCGTCGAGGCACGTGGCTTCTATTATGCGCCCGATCCCTCGAGCCAGATCGCCTGCACGATCGGCGGCAATGTCGCCGAGAATTCGGGCGGCCTTCATTGCCTCAAATACGGATTGACCACCAACAATCTTCTGGGAGTCGAGCTCGCATTGCCGGGGGGCGCGCGCGTCCGCCTTGGCGGCAAAGCCCCGCAGGCGGGCGGCCTCGATCTCCTTGGGATCGTCGCCGGTTCGGAAGGCCTGCTCGGCGTCGTGGTCGAGGCCACCTTGCGCATCCTGCCTAAGCCGCCCTCTACCCGCACGCTGATCGCCGCCTTTGACTCCGTGCCGGCCGCAGGACAGTGCGTCGCCGATATCATCGCCGACGGCATCGTGCCAGCGGCGATGGAGTTCATGGACCGCCGTTGCGTCGCTGCGGTCGAGGCGCATGCGAGCCCCGGCTATCCGCCCGATTGCGAAGCGCTGCTTCTGATCGAAGCGGACGGCCTCGCCGGTGAGGTCGGAGACTCCGTCGCGCGCATCGCGGAGATCGTGCGCCGTGCCAGGGGAACAGCGCGCGAAGCGAAGGACGAGCGCGAGCGCGCGCGTTTCTGGGCCGGCCGCAAGGCCGCGTTCCCGGCGATGGGCCGGCTAGCGCCGGACATGCTCTGCATGGATGGGACAATCCCGCGGCGCGCCTTGCCGGACGTACTCGCGCGCATGGCGAAGATGGCGGAGCATTACGCGCTCGGCCTCTGCAATGTGTTCCATGCCGGCGACGGCAATCTTCATCCGCTGATCGTCTTCGATGTCATGAAACCGGGTGAACTCGAGCGCGCCGAAGCGTTCGGCGCCGAGATTCTGCGTCTCTGCGTCGACGTCGGCGGCGTGCTCACTGGCGAACATGGTGTCGGCGTGGAGAAGCGCGATCTCATGCCGACCATGTTCGCCGAGGCGGATCTCGCCCAGCAGCAGCGGCTCAAATGTGCCTTCGACGGCGCGCGTCTTCTCAATCCGGACAAGGTGTTTCCGACGCTTTCGGCCTGCATCGAGCAGGGGCACATGCATGTGAAGAAGGGCCGTCTTCCGTTCGCGAATCTGCCGCGCTTCTGATGGAAGTCGAGAGCGAAACCCAGTTGATCGAAGTGGTGCGCGAGGCGCGCGAGACGAAAAGGTCGCTCGAGATCATCGGCCATGGCACAAAGCGCGCCTTCGGCAGACCCGCCAGCGGGGAGAAGCTGGACGTTTCGCGCCTCAGTGGCGTCGTCACCTACGAGCCCGAAGAACTGATCTTGACGGTGAAGCCCGGCACAACGTCGCTCGAAATCGAGGATGTGCTCGCGCGTCGGAACCAGCGGCTTGGATTCGAGCCACCGGAATGGGGACCGCTATTCGGCGTCAGCGGAGCTTCGACCATCGGGGGCAATGTCAGCGCCGATGCGAGCGGACCCGCGCGCGTCCGTTATGGCGCCGCCCGTGACCAGCTGCTCGGCATTCGCGCCGTCAACGGTTTCGGCGAGAGCTTCAAGGCCGGCGGGCGCGTGGTGAAGAACGTCACCGGTTTCGATATTCCGAAACTTGCCTGTGGCGCCTTCGGAACATTGTTCGTACTGACCGAACTGACCTTCCGCGTATTTCCGAGGTCGGCGCATCAGACGGTGCTCGCGGTGCACGATGTCGTCCCGGAGCGCGGGCTCGACCTCCTGAGACGGGCCTGGTCTAGTCCGCTCGAGCCGACGGCACTCGTCTATATTCCCTCAGGCCTCAAGGTTGGATCGCTGTCGCATACATCTGGAACCGCGCTCATTCGCCTCGAAGGGGCAAAGGGCCCGCTTGGAGAGAAAATCGACGCACTGCGATCTCTATTCGCAGTGGCGGTGGACGAAGCCGAGGATGGCGTGACGCTCATGAGCGCCGTCGCGAATGGCACCGCCTTCATCGGCACTTCCGATGAGATCTGGCACGTGCACGTGCCGCCCGCCGCGGCCGGCTCAATCGTCCGGGCCTTGGGCCATTCCAACTGGCTGGCGGACTGGGCCGGCGCGCGTCTCTGGGTCGGAACGTCCGACGCGAACGCCGGCGATGCGCTGAAGTCTGCGGCGCGCTTGGCCCGAGGTTCCGCCGTTCTCGTTCGCGCCGAAGTTCAAAGGCGCGCAGCGGCTCCCGCCTTCGCTCCCGAAGATCCTGAGCGTGCTGCGATCACGCGCGCGGTCAAAGAGGCGTTCGATCCGCTCGGTCTTTTCAATCCCGGCCGGATGTTCGAGGGCATCTGATGCGCACGCAGTTCTCGCCGGCACAGCTTGCAGCGCCGCATGTCGCCGAGGCGGAGAAGAGCCTCAGGGCCTGCATGCATTGCGGCATCTGTACCGCCACCTGTCCGACCTATGTGCTGCTCGGCGACGAGCGCGACGGGCCGCGCGGGCGCATTGTCATGATGCAGAAGATGCTGGAGGGGGGAATCGTGAGCGCCGAGGCGGTCACGCATGTCGACCGCTGCCTATCCTGCCTCGCCTGCCGGACGGCATGTCCTTCCAGTGTCGATTACGCGCGCCTTCTCGATGCCGCGCGCGTGCACATCGAAACGCATTATCGCCGGCCTTTGCGCGAGCGGCTGTTCCGCTTCCTCGTGGCCCATGTGACGACCCGGCCGGGTCATCTGCGCGCGGGCCTTGCACTGGCGCGTCTTATGCCCTGGCTCGCGGGCGTCCTTCCCGGACGCCTCGGCGCGATGGCCGCGTTCGGTGCGCGCACCGCGGTTTCGAAGCGGCGGACGAAGGCTCGTCCGGTGCAAGAGGGAAAAACGGCCGTCGCGCTTCTGAGAGGCTGCGTGCAACAGGACGTGAGGCCCGAAATCGACGAAGCGTTCGGCAGGATTCTCGCGCGCCGCGGCACCGCGCTGGTCGCCTTGCATGCACGCTGCTGTGGCGCCATCGCACACCATCTCGGCCGCGAGGCCGAAGCGAAAGCCCTGGCGAAAAACGTGATCCGCGCGTTCGAGACTCTGAAATCCGGATCTGGCGTAACGGCGGTCACGATCTCGGCAACAGGCTGCGCCGCGCATCTCAAGGATTACCCGCACCTCTTTCGCGGCGATCCCGATTGGGAGCCGCGCGCCGAAGCGTTTGCGAGAAAGCTCCGCGATGTTTCGGAGCTCCTGCCGCAAGAGCCGGCTGGACGAGCCCCAACGCCATTGCGGGTTGCCTTCCACTCGGCCTGCTCTGCGCAAAATGCGCTGAGGCTCGGCGATGCGCCAGAGGCGCTTCTCACCCGCGCCGGCTTCGAGGTCGCCGCCATTCCAGAAGGCCATCTCTGCTGCGGATCGGCGGGAACCTATAGCCTGCTTCAGCCGGAGATCTCGGCAGCATTGCGGGCGCGAAAGCTCGCCAATATTGCCTCGGTGTCTCCGGACGTGATCGCAACGGGAAACATCGGTTGCCTGCTTCACCTGGGCAGCGAGGCGACGGCCGCGGTTCACTATCTCGAACTCATCGACTGGGCCGAGGGTGGTGCGAAGCCGGCGGTGGCCGGACGACCGGGCCATGACAGCCGGGTGGTTGTGAAATAGAGTATCCATGCGATGAGGCTCGCAGCATTACTGCTCGCATTGTCCGTTCTCCCGGCTGCGGCGATGCCGTCGCCGAAGGCGGCGCACCGGCCCCAGCCGCTCGATCTTCTCTTTGAACAGCTCAAACAGGCGACGACACCGGAAGACGCAAAGCCGATCGAAGACGAGATCGCGACTGCGTTCATGCAATCGGGCAGCCCGAGCGTCGATCTCCTGATGACGCGCGGTACCGCTGCGCTCGCAGGCGGAGACAAGGACGCGGCGCGGAAGCTCTTCGATGCCGTCACCGCGATCGCACCTGGATACGCCGAAGGCTGGCACAACCGCGCCGCGTTGCAGCTCGCGGCCAGCGACAATGAAGGCGCGATGGTGAGCCTTCAGCGTGTCATCCAGCTGAACCCGCGCGAGTTCCGCGCGATGTCGGAGCTGGCCTCCATGCTCGAAGAGTATGGTGACAAGGCTGGTGCCCTGAAGCTCTATCGCCGCGCCGTGGCGCTCGACCCGGCGCTCGAAGGCGCTGGGGAGCACATCAAGGCGCTTGAAACGGCGGTGGAAGGTCAGCGGATCTGATGATTCGCGCCTTGCCGCTTCTCGCGCTCCTGCTCGTCGTGCCGGTCGCTGCGCGCGCTGTCGTTGCGGATGCTCGCGGTCAATTCCTGGTCGGTCACTGGTATGGCGAGGAACAGCCGGAGGATCCGAACGTCTTCTGGCTCGCAAGCTTCTGGCCTGATGGGCGCTTCGAAGCGATGTTCCGCACCTGCCACAAAGACAAGGCCGTCGACGAACGTGATGACGGGACGTGGACGTACCGGAACGGCGTCGCGCGCGTGACGAGCACGCGCGTCGATGGCCATCCCATTCTCGCCATCGAGGATTACCGCACGTTGTCCTACGATGGCCGCAAGCACGTTTACCGGCACCTCAGAACGAACTTCGTTTTCACTGCCGTCCGCGTCGCAGCGGATTTCACGCTTCCGTCGTGCGCGCTGTCGAGTTGACCGCCACACTTTCAAACCCAGACCTGTCATGGCCCGGCAAGCCGCGCCGCGGACGTTCTCGAAGGCATGGCGGCGAAGTCCGGGCCATCCATTCTGCAATGCAATGAAGATGGGTGGCCCGGATCGCCGGCCCATCGACGTCTATTCCGAGGTGGCCGGACGACCGGGCCATGACAGCTCAAGGGTAACGCTTTAAACCAGCGCGTCGTAGAACATCCGGCCAGCTGTGATAGCGATGAAAAGCGCGAACACGCTGCGCAGACGCCGCCTGTCGATCGTGTGCGCGAGCTGCGCTCCGATAGGTGCAACGAAATAAGAAGCCGGTGCTATCAGGAGAAAGCCGAGCAGGTTCACGTATCCGATCGAATAGGGCGGCAAATGTGACACATGCCAGCCCGACAGCATGTCCCCGATCGTCGCCGGCACCGAAATAATGGCGCCGAAGGCCGATGCGGTGCCCACCGCGCGGTGAATCGGCACGCCGTAAAGAGTCATTGCGGGCACACCGATGGTGCCGCCGCCGATGCCCATCATGGTCGAAAGACCGCCGATCGCTCCCGGCAACAGGATGCCCCCAAGCCCTTCGGGCAGATGATTGCCGAGGCGCCGTTCCTCGCTTCCGAAAGCCATGTGCAGCGCCGCGGGCAGAGCCACGATGGCAAACACCAGCGAGAGCGCGCGGCCATGCATGAGCGCCGTGAGCGCGATACCGATGAGCACGCCCGCGATCATCGGCGTCACCCAGCGGCGCAGCAGGGCCCAGTCGACGGCGCCCTTTTTGTTGTGGGACCGAACCGAGGAAAAAGACGTTGGTATGATGGTCGCGAGCGATGTTCCGACGGCGATGTGCATGCGCACGTCGGCATCGACACCGAGGAGTGCGAGCACGTGATAAAGAACGGGAACGACGACGATCCCTCCGCCTACTCCGAGGAGGCCCGCCACCAGGCCGCCAACGACGCCCGCAATGACGAGTCCGAGCGCGAAAGTGCCGAGTTCGCCTCCCGCCGCGCTGGTGTAGAAGTCCATCTCCGAGGCGTGCCCGAATCGACGTCCGCACTGAACGAATATTCGACGCCGGTCGCAAGCGCACAGTCCGGCGTGGCGATGAACCGGCGAAAGGCGATGGGGCTTGGGGCGGCGATCGTCTCAGCAATCGCTGCGAGGTCCTCAGGCGCAATGGCTGCCGAAACCGGCGCGACCATTGCCTTGTGGCCGGACGGAGTGCCGGGCGGTGGTCCGGCACCCTCGCTGACCTCAAGAACGCAAGGCGCGCCCGGAGACCGCATCCTTACGGGTATTTTGTCGCCGTCCTTGTCGGTCATTGCTCCGGCCGCGCCGAATGGCGCGGCGCTGCTCGTCGTCCCGGGCGGCGGCTACATGCAGCTGACCTTTGACGTCGAGGGAATCGAGATCGCGAAGCGGTTCGCGGTGGCTGGGTTCACGGCTTTTGTTCTTGCCTATCGTCTTCCAAGCGAGGGCTGGCCGGCCGGTCCGCTGGCACCCTTGCAGGATGCAATGCGCGCGATGCGCCAGATCCGCGCGTCGGCGGGGCAGTACGGCTTCGACCCCGCGCGTGTGGGCGCGATGGGTTTCTCGGCCGGCGGCCATCTGGTGGCGAATCTCGCAGCACGAACGGCGAACCCGGTCTACCCGCCGTCGGATGACATCGACAGGCTCGATGCACGTCCTCACCTGGTGGCGCTTGGCTACCCCGTGATCACGATGTTGCCGCCTTATGCGCATGAGGCATCGCGCGAGCATCTTCTGGGAGCGAACGCAACAGCCGAGCAGCGAATGCAGTGGTCGGCCGAGCGCACGGTTGGGCCCGACATGCCGCCCGCCTTTCTGTTCGCGGCGGCCGACGATCCTTATGTGCCGATCGAAAACACGCTTGCGATCTTCAATGCCCTTCGAGCGAACAAGGCGGACGCGGAATTGCATGTTTTCGAACGCGGCGGTCACGGTTTCGGACTACGCGCGGCGGCGGACACGACGGCCGCGGAATGGCCTGACATTTTTCTGCGCTGGGCTGATGCGCATGACCTGCCGGCGAGGGCCACGCGCTGACGGGAGGGACCAGAGCAAAATGCTGGTGGTGAGATTTTGGCTTACACTGGTGGGGTACTTCGCCTTATCACTATCGCAGCTAGCGGGTTTTGCTACTGGGGGTCTTTGATCATGCTGCCACTTTCAGTGGCCGCGCTGGTGATTGCGTCTCTGGCACTAATCATTGCTGGAAAGAGACCGATTTTTCGTAGACGCCCGCAAATATTGTATTTGATCGGCTACATGTGTCTGTTTGGTGCCATGTGCTGGACGTGGTTCGGATTGCAAATGGATTGGAATTTGCTGAAAATCGGCGCTCCTGCACTTTCTTCACTTGTAGCCGCATTGGTGTTTTTCGTTTCGGGCGGTATCCGCGTCTATAGTGAGAGCAAGCGACACGACTAGGCGAAAAGCCAGACAACCACGCACCGCTGAAGCGAATCTGCTCTAGGCCGCAATGCCGAGCGCCTTCAGTGTGCCGAGAGATTTTTCGGCGAAGGTCCGGGCATGGCGTTCGAGAACGTCCAGGTTCTTCTCTTCGGATTCGAGGCGCCTTCCTTCTTTCGCGAGGTGCCGGTCACGTTGCTTGAGCTGCTCCCAGGTCGCGTGCGCCCAGGATGATGGGACGACACCTTCGCGATACAGCTTCAGAAAATGCTGCTCGATTCCGGCGACCGGATGACCGATTCCCGTGACCGGTGAAGCGAGGGCCTGGGGCGCGCCGGGCTCGAGCGCGCGCGTCATCAGTCTTTCATTCAGGGCGGAACAGAACGGGCGCGCTGCCGCAATGGCGTCGTCGCTCTGCGCGAGCGAGAGCTTTGCGCTCCCGATCAGGAGCACCAGAGCCTCCATTGTTTTCGCAGGCGACAGCGTGCCGCCCGCGCTCGCCAGTGTGGATGCAATTGTCTTCGGTATTCCGCGATCTTGAGCGAGGTGATCCAGGATCGGGCGCAGATGTTCTTTCGCGACCTTCATCCGTCCCCTTGCACCGGTGAGCGCGAGGTCTTCATTGCAGTCCGCGCCGGCGTTCGCCAGCAGGATTTGAGAAATCCGGCGCTCTGTCTCTTCCTGCGTAAGTTTCCTTGCATTCCGCACAAAAAGATCGCGGCGGAATTCCGTATTGAGAAGAAAGTCCCGGAGCGACTGGCGGTCGATGGGATTTGCGATCTCCTGCATGAGGCGCATCTGCTCAGGTGAGAAATTGAGCGCGGGAATGGCGTCGAGCGGCGATTGTGGGCCGGCGAAAGAGAGGCCGGCCCGCGACATATCCGCGTTCACGTCCGCGAAGTAGGACGGCTGCCAGTCGCGATTGAAGAATTCATGCGCCAGATAATTGTGCGATTGGGTCGCCAGTCTCGCAAGCCGGCGCCTGGCGGTCGGATAGGCGAGAAAAAAACGCGCGCCCGCTTCTTCCGCCCGGCGCGCGAGCGAAAGCCCCTGATCAATGCGCTCGCCGAGCGGCCGCGCGCCGTCGCCGGATGAGGATTTGAGCAGGAGCAGCGCGCGGAGCGCGCGTTCAGCCTCACGTCCCGGAAGCGCATTGTAGCTGATGAAGACAACGCCCTCGGGCTTCAGCCGATCGCGCAGGATGCCGATGATCTGCCGGCGAGCCTCGTCCCCGATCCAGCTCCACACGCCGTGGACGATGATGTAGTCGAATTGCGGAAGGCCGTCGCGCTTCGCGAATTCCTCGAAACTGTCGTCGAAGAAACGTGCATTTGCTCCGGATGCAGTGGCAAGAGATTTTGCATTGTCCACATGCGCCGGCAGGAGATCGGTGCCGTACAAACGAATCGCGCTTCCCGCGGCGTGGATATTGGCCGAGAGACCTTGCCCAAAACCGAGCTCGAGATAGGCCGCGCCTTCGACGGGCGGGGGCTCAAATCCGTTCAGGAGGAGACTGAAGCCGATGAGGCGCGGCGAGAGCTCGCGATAGTAACCCGGCGCATAGGGAATTTCGGTGATGTATCCGTCGCCCCGCATGCGCGCCAACCTCGCTCCGACTGTCCGATCAGGCGGCGAAGCTTTGCGGCGCGCGCAGGAAGCCCAGGGCTGTGAGCAAAGTTTCAACCCCGGCGCCCGGCCGGGTTGCGTTCTCGCTCAAATGCCTGCGGAAGAGCCGCGCGCCGGGACGTCCATTGAAGAGGCCGAGGGCGTGTCTGGTCATGGCGTTGAGCGGTACACCGTCCGACAGTTTCCGCTCCACGTAATCGACGAAACCATCCAGCACGGATTCGAGCGCGCGTGGGCCGGCGCCAAAAAAGCGTTCGTCGGCATCGAGGAGCAGTGCAGGATTCTCATAGGCGGCCCGGCCCAGCATGACGCCATCGACCCGCTCGAGATGGGATGCCGCGGACTCGAGCGAGGAGAGCCCGCCATTGAGAACTACAGTCAGTGCCGGGTTTTCGCGCTTGATCGCGTGCACGAGCGGATAGTCGAGCGGCGGAACCTCCCGGTTTTCACGCGGCGACAGCCCCTGGAGCCAGGCTTTTCGCGCGTGGACAACGAAGACGCGCGTGCCCGCGTCGGCGATTGCGGAGACGAAATCCCGCAAGCTCGTTTCCGGGTCCTGATCATCGACGCCGATCCGGCACTTCACCGTGACCGGCACGTTGACAGCGGCCGACATCGCGCGCACGCAATCGGCGACGAGGCGCGGGTTGCGCATCAGGCAAGCGCCGAACTGGCCCGATTTCACGCGGTCCGAAGGACATCCGACATTGAGATTGATTTCGTCATAACCGAAATCCGCGCCGATGCGCGCGGCTTCAGCGAGCCGCGAGGGATCGGCACCGCCGAGTTGCAGCGCGACCGGGTGTTCGGCCGCGTCGAAACCGAGCAGCCTTTCGCGATCGCCGCGAATGATGGCTTCCGCGGTGAGCATCTCCGTATAGAGACGCGCATGACGGCTCAGCATGCGATGGAGCGCGCGGCAATGCCGGTCCGTCCGCTCCATCATGGGCGCAATACAAAATTTATGTGTTTGATTTTCCTGCATTATTTGATATTTTCCATGGGCTTAGAACGCCA
>Ga0070734_10002919_pt1 | contig 19204 bp, 18 predicted proteins | sample Coa_R1_8_FD_66444 | JGI IMG/M metagenome (GOLD analysis project Ga0070734, IMG submission 66444) | Surface soil microbial communities from Centralia Pennsylvania, which are recovering from an underground coalmine fire - Coalmine... | ecosystem: Environmental > Terrestrial > Soil > Unclassified ... | reverse complement strand
ACTGGCATGGCCATAACGATCGCGGATTGGCGGTGACCAATGCACTATTCGCGGCTCGTTATGGTTGTCATCGCATTCATGCCACGGCGCTTGGCATCGGTGAGCGAGTGGGTAACACCGCGCTCGATCAGCTGATTGTCAACTTGAAATTGCTGAACGCATATGATCACAGCCTAGAAAAGCTCAACCAATACGTAAAAACCGCTGAGCGCATCTTTAGACTGACCGTGCCGTGTAACTATCCGGTATTCGGCCAAGACGCCTTTCGTACCGCAACAGGCGTCCACGCAGCGGCAGTTATTAAGGCTCAACAAAAGGGTGATGAGATCATTGCCAACACCATCTATTCCGGCGTGCCTGCCCATTGGTTTGGTAAGGCGCAAATCATTGAAGTCGGGCCCATGAGCGGCGCCTCCAACGTTAAGCATTGGCTCAAAGAAAATAACTATGAAGCATCCGAGCACTTGGTTAAAGCCATTCTGGATTTTGCCAAAAGGCAGCCAGCAGTATTGACATCAGATGAGATCAAAGCGTTTGTTATGAAGCAGACTGGTCATCCCGCGGACTCCGCCGCGGGGTGACGTGCTAAAGAGGGACATGGTCTATTGCCCTCCGTGGTCTTTTTGGCACAATCGGTTCGTGGTTGATTTGGAGCGTTATGACTAACTTTAATGAACTGATTAAGAAAATTTCGTTTGACACGTTTTCTGACGTCATGGCGGTGTCGCCTCGAAAGGTACGCGAGTCGCTATTTGCCCATTACGGCATTAAAAATAAAAGTCGTTCTATTCTGTCATCGGTTAGAGAAAAGAAAGAGCAACGCATCAAGCATCTTCACGACGTTCTTAAGGAAGCAGCTCAGCCCAAGGAGCAAGAATTCCTTAAAGAACTCTTCCGCAATTGGCTCTATCATCGACGTGAGCTCTTAAAGGCAACCCTAGACTACCTTGGCGTAGAAAATGACAACGGCCTCGTGGAAATTGAGACCGATTTCTTTAAGGAACTCAGCAAAAAGAAGGTCGCCGATCTAATCAAACATCTGCAGCCCAATTTCCCGCGGGACGACATCCTCATTTATCTGACCTTTATGGAAGTGCCCCATCTTGAGTCCTTGCATTAGGATTTTTTTTGCAACAAGAAAGCGTCGATGAATGGCTGGATGTCGCCGTCTAAAACCGCATCGACGTTGCCTACTTCAAAACCGGTTCGCAAGTCCTTAACTAGGCGGTAGGGAGCCATCACGTAGTTGCGGATCTGGGAGCCGAAGGAGGCTTCTAGTTTTTGTGCTTCGGCCTTGTCACGCAGAGCTAAGCGCTTTCTCATTTCCAGTTCGTAGAGTCTTGCCTTTAAGAGCTTCATGGCTGTCGCACGGTTTTTTATTTGACTGCGCTCTGCCTGGCACACCACCACCGTGTTGGTGGGCAAGTGGGTAATACGTACAGCAGAATCGGTTTTATTTACGTGCTGACCGCCGGCACCGCCTGAGCGAAAGGTATCAATACGCAGGTCATCAGGCTTGATATCAACCTCAATGGTATCGTCGATTTCGGGAATGACCCACACTGATGAAAATGATGTGTGGCGACGGGCGCCGGCGTCAAATGGCGAAATACGCACTAACCGGTGCACCCCGATCTCTGCCTTCAAATAGCCATAAGCATAAGGACCACTCACCAAGATAGTTGCGCTTTTGATGCCAGCTTCTTCGCCAGGCTGTAAATCCATTAGCGTTACTTCGAAGCCCTTTCGTTCGGCGTAACGTTTATACATGCGTAAAAGCATTTCCGAGAAGTCTTGCGAATCTACCCCACCCTGGCCAACATTTACGCTTAGAATGGCATTGTTGCGATCATGCGCTTCGCTGAGCATGCATTCCATTTCCATGGCGAGAACCGAATCTTTTAGCGACTTAACGTCCCGGTCAAGATCAATGATGGCATCCTCGTCATCCTTAACCAGCTCAATCAATTCTTGATAATCTTGGTGATTGGACACTGCCTCAAAAAACCGGTCTAACTCGCGCTTTAGCCCTGCCTTTTCCTTTTGCACGATGGAGGCATTTTCTGCATCCTCCCAAAAACCTGGATCAGCAATTTTTTGGTCCAGATCGAGCAAGCGTTTGCTTTTTTCTTCCACCCCGATGGCCGTCCGTAATGACTCTAGTCTATGGCCGACGGACACGAGACTCCGTTGGATTTCGTATATAAAATTAGCCGAATCTTTTGTTGTCATAAATTATCTATTTAGCCGGTTTTTCAGCCACTTTAATACGAAATGCAAGCACCCAAATCAATAGGCCAAACAGGACCCCGAAGAGAAAATACAGTGACTCAAGGATTGTAAGCACCGCAGCACAAATCACAATCACCGCCCCAAAAATCAATAGGATCGACCTACTTCGCTTGGTTTTCGACAATAGGCCGATCATTAGCAGAAGAGCAAAGATAGAGACTATGAGCAATTTGGTACGCGCCGATTCGTCAGTGGCAAATTGGTTGCCGGTATAATAAACGTAGGCCCCGATGATAAGAATTGATAGACCAAAGACTGCCGCCACCTTCCACCATTGACCAAGCCTCACGTAACTATGGACGGGCAAGACGGCCAGCACATAACCGACAAGCAGGATAATCAGCGAAATCATGGCGATCGCATCGCCTATAGCAACGTAGGCGGTTGGTTTTTTAATCAGCGGTATATTGTCCACCACTAAACCACGAGTAAACAAACCCAAAGGCCTATGCAACCGCCCGTAGGCATCTATCAAGGCTGATATGCCGCTATTGGTGGCACGCAAAAATGGCAAACCCGTTTCGGCCGAGCGCAGCTTATACATCAATAGATGCTGAAAGGGCGCCGAAGAATAGCCATACCACGCATCATTGGTTAGATTCACTAATAGCGATGCACCGTTCTTAGCATAACTTCTGGTAATTTCAGGAAAAATTCCTTCGTAACAAATGGTTGCCCCAACAGCTAGCGTCTTACCCAGGGCAATGCTGAGTTTCTCGGGCGCCAAATCAACGCCAGGAAGAAATGCACCCAGGCCGGGGACGATTTTGTCGACAATCTTGGTCATCGGCCAAGGCACATACTCGCCAAACGGTACCAAATGAGATTTGTCATAGCGCCGAACCACGTTGCCATCATAATCGATGAGCAATGCGGCATTATGGGCATGATAGCCCTCTTTGCCCTTGTTTTCTCCATAAACGGACGCGCCAACTATGCTCGCCACGTGATCATCCGAGATCTTACCCAATCGTTTAACATTTTCATCCAAATATCGTGGATAAGACGATTCCGGCCAAATGATGAGCTGCGCACCTTGATTGATCGCTTCTTGGTGAAGTCCCAAATAGACGTCTAAAATTTCGTGGGCATGCAGACGAGCAGCACTCTTTATCTCTTGGGGAATATCGCCCTGTAAAAGAGCCACTCTTATGGTGGATGCAAACTCATGGGCAGCACGCGTCAAGCGCAATGAGCCATACGAAAAGCAAGCGATGACAATCAACCAAGCAGCGCCAAAGACCAAATAATTATTGCGTGCCTCGCGATTAATAAAGGCGTAGGCCAATAGAGCATTAACCGCGCCCACTATGAAAACTAAGCCATAGACACCCACCAAGGACGCCACCTGCAAGATTTCATCGATCCTCCCAACTGAATAGCCCACATTGCCCCAAGGGAAGCCGCCAAAAATATAGTAGTTTCGAAAATACTCACCGGCACAGAGCCCAAACGGGGCCAGTATCAGAAACGGCACATTAAAGCGAAGAGAAAGAAAGCGCGCAAGCGTAATAAACAGTGCTCCCTTTAGTGCGAGGACCATGGGCAACAGCAGCGTAATGAGGGCCGCCAAAATGGGCATTATGTGGCCATGCACATGGAGGGCAATGTATATCCAATAGAGCACCACCGTGTACTGCACCGTCATCGTGAAAAACGTCATCCAAAACGCAGCCTTCAAATTGCTACGATTGACGAGTAAAAACAGCGGCACATAACCAACAAAGGCCAGTAAACCTAGCCACGATTGGTAAGAAAGGGGGGTTTCAATCAGCCCTTTGACATAAAGCGGCTGGGATATGCCTAATAAGAGAGCGCTCAGCAAACACAGGATAATGGTCTTCAAATCTATTCGTGCTTTTATGGTAGGCATGCTCGTAGATTTCCATATTGGGCGAGGACATGCATCGAACCATATGTTGCGCAGTGCAAATGGCAAGCCATGATCTTCTGACTTGGCATATAAAGCTCTCAGTTGCTATGTTCTATATGGAAACGTCAAAAGGTGGGTTTTATGCTTGGTTGGGCTATTGTATTTTTTATCATCTCTGTGATCGCTGCCGTATTTGGCTTTACCGGAATCGCAACGGCTGCTGCAGGAATCGCAAAAATAATATTCTTTATCTTCGTGGTGCTGTTTGTACTTTCGATAATTGGCGTTTTTGTCATTGGCTCAAAGATTGGGAAGAAATGAGCCAACCCATTAAATCCAACCGAACTCAAAGTATAGTTGGCCTCCAAATCCAGATAAAGAGGAATAATCTACGTTAATATTCGGCGCAAACATCCATCGGTATGAGATTCCTGCACCCATGCGAAAGAACACCAGAAAATCGAATTCGACATTTAGCTCTGGTTGGATCAGGTAAGTAATGCTGCTTTCATTTCGCTCATTCAAATTGAGTTTGCCGATGCCAAAGGTATTGTAGTTGGTAAGATGGAAGAAATTGTGCGGAAACAATCTAACACCAGCCCCTAATCCGCCATAGTAGAAGGTAAGGTTCTCTTTCCTGCCCTCCACCTCGAGATTGGATTGCGCAATTTTTCCGTGTGCGCCTATTCCCAAGAGGAACATCTTGGCTAGCGTCATATTAATGCGTCCGCCTAAAGTGTAAATCGTGCCATTGCCAAACTTGCTGATGTGCAAGAGCGGCCCAAAAGTACCCCCTAACGATATACCTTCGTTGGCCATTTCTTTGCGCTCAGGTGGTCGATCTTCGTCAGCTAACGAAGCTAGCGAAAAACTTAGAACTACGAGTGAGATTACGACCATTATTTGCTTCATATGAATTCCTTCCTTACCATCAATAAACAATTTATCAAAGAAGCAATAATAGTCAATTTTTGGTGTTTTAATTAAAATAATAAATAATAAAGTTATTACGCATAAGTGCTGCGATTTGTGATCTCTATGAGGATCTCGATGAAAATAAGGAGAGAAAATGGCACGATATGGAAAAAAAGCGCAAGAAAAGGTTAAACGAGCGATGCATGAAATGAAGGAAGGAAAGCTCGTATCTGGTCGAAGCAAGAAGAAAGTGAAATCAAGAAAGCAGGCCATCGCCATTGGGCTTTCCGAAGCAAGAAAGGCTGGCGGTAAAGTACCTTCCCCATCAAGTAAAAAAGCCAGTTCAAAAAAACGAAAGTCGGCTTCGGCGAAAAAGAAAAAGGCGACAACTTCCAAGCGAAAGTCAAGTGCTGCCAAAAAAGCGAAAGCAGGAAAAAGAAAAACAGCCGCCAGCAAAAAAAGAACCACATCTAGAGTCAGAAAAACACAAGGAGCTGCCAAAAAAAGGGCGGCCGCAAAAAAGACATCGGTAGCTAAAAAAAGAGCCTCGGCTAAGCGTACAGCTAGCCGAAAAGGCCAAAAAAAGGCGGCCTAGACTTTAATAAGGATCAATAACATGGCTAAGCCGCCCTCTATGGAAAGGCTCACTTGCTAACGGCTCGCGTAGACATCGCTTTGGTCATGCGCCATCTTGAAGAGAAATTCGGTCATCCTAAGTCAAAGCCTTCCCGTCAAGACTAATATCAAAAGGATGATGAATAAAATTCCTACGATGCCACTAGGATAGTATCCCCAGCCACGGCTATAGGGCCACGCAGGAATTGTTCCGATTATAATAAGCACAAGAATGATTAATAAAATAAGTCCTAACATAATAATCCTCCCTGTAATTTGACGCAATCTAATGATTCGTCTGCGTTACATCATTAATGTTTTCTCCGATGGCAGAGCAATCCAGCCAAAAAACTCAAAGCTGCGGCACCACCAACGTAGCGCCAAGGATAAAGGTGCACCGAAGTGTCGACAGTGGATACAGCATCCTTAACCTTTTCCACGGCATTATCTTTAGTGTTTTTAAATTGCTCGTAGATTGATGCCACCATTTCTATCAATTTGATTTCATTTTCATTGGCTTCATCTTTCAACTTTTTAAGTGCCATCTGAATACTTTCATGTTTATTTTTTGCTCGTGTCATAACTTTATCCTCCGTAATTAATACCAAAAGTTTGGAGGCAGCGTTTACGCCTTTTAACTCTCACTTAATGAGACCCCTTGCTCTCAAATCTATACAAATTGGAGCTTCTATCTAAAGATAACTACCATAAGCTCGTTGGGCAAGAGCACGGATCCGCAGTAATAAAATTAAGGAATTGATTTAGCGAATTTGCTTCAGAATACAGAAATGGGGTCTCTCGAGCGTCATCGCCATCTCAAAGAAAACCCCATGTATACTATTTTACTATTAGAAATTAGTGCTTTTCTCTTTCGTTAGGATTTCTTTCCGTGTCCTTATCCGAGGGTTGTTTTTTTGGATCTTTGCAGGTTGGATCCTTTGGATCGCATTCAGGACCTTTGCGTGGTTGTTCCCCTGGCTTATTTCCGGGTTGAGGATGAGGTTTTTGTGGTTGGTCATGTTTTGGATTGTGATTTGACATTTATTATTCTCCTTATAATGAGTATTCTATCCATAATAACTCATGATTACATATACATAGCGACCAACATGTCTTCGCGCACTATGACGACTTAGTTATATAATATAAGAAGCTATAAACGTTGACGTAAAAACAGATCTGTTCCTTCTATTTGCCCAATTATAAATATCACAAATATTCTCTAGATCTCTTCAGTGCAACTGAACTGGCTATAACTGACGCGCCACCACCTAAGCCGAGAGCGAAAAAAGAAGCCCACGCAACAAGTGCGAGTTTCACTTTGTTTTGATGCACATTTTTAAATAAATTATCTTTTGATTCTTCAGGTATTATTTTTGTTACCACGTTTGGTTTCGATAGATGAAAATCCGTAAAGACAAGTGGTGATTCGAGGGCAATGATACTATTGATGGCCAGAAATAATATTAAAATTAGCGTGATTACCACCGACATTATTGACCAGGAACAAAGACCATGAAGCAAAGCCAGCTGTTTTGACGGAGCTTCTAATGAGCGAACCGCAAAATAGGAGGCGATAAAATATACCAATACTAAGACTATCACGGCAACAACTAAGATCGCAGCAAATACTCCGGTAGAGGGTAAACCTCCTTTTGAGGAGCCCATGCTAGTTTTAATGGCGAATGCCAATGCACCCACGGTAAATAAAAAGCCAAGTGCGATTGAGATTCCAAAAAATACTGCTCGCCAACTAATTGTATTGTTTTTATTGTGAGACGTAACCATGTGGTATCCTTACAGCGTTTCACTTTGATCTTATCAATTAATTATAAAAGATCATGTAAATTTTCTCATTTCAGCGATCCCGCCATCATCAAAGATGTTTATCAGGATCATCGGATGGAGTTAAGGAGATGTGGACCATTAGAGGGGATTCCTCAAAGCCTATCTTTAACACCTTAACCTGAGCATTACTAAAAGTGTCGACGAATTCGCGCAATAACTCAGTATTTGTTATGGCTAACTCCGTCAAGGTGAATACAACTCTTTTGCCTTGCGACAGCCACTGCCTAATATATTTATAGTATATTGGCCATTTTTCAGGTTCAAGTGAAGGAATAGTCGAGAGAAATACTGCATCGTGCCTTGCATCCAAAGACTCGTTATTGACGGCTTTAAAAATATCATTTTGCTGTGCTGTGATATTTAAAGGCGCCTCAAGATCCTCGAATTTATTGTAAATATAGCTGAATTGTTCATCGATTGTATGACCCGTTGGTAGGCCTTCTCGACGTTCATGTTCATTAGCAATTATGTATTTTTTGAATTTCTCTTTTTGATCGAAGAGAAATAATTTCAACCTTTTTTCTTTCATAGATAACAATAAGTTATTGCTAAATTCGATTTGCTCTGGAGAAAGATCGTATATTCTCACCTCGTCAAAACTCTCAGCCAAGTGGAATGGCATTGGGTGCACGATAACCGTTGCGATGCGTTTTCCTTGGCCCATGAGACTTGCTAATTTTTGTGGATGCTCCCAGCGATTCATAGGGACCCAATTTTTTTGCTCCCAATGAAGCTCTAAAAATGTATTTATGGCAGTAGAAAATGGCAGTCGACCAGAAGGTTCAGGCGCTCGACCAGTGTAGGTTAGACCAAGCGAACGCAAATTATCTAAACACTGCTGCATGGTCTCCCATACTGGGGTAGCTTGTAGGATCTTAAAGTTGGCGATGTACTTAGCAAATTGCGCTTCTGCTTTTTTATATAAGTCGCTTGCTTCCTTAAGGTACACACCCGCTGTATTTTGAGCCCCATTCATTACCTGACTCAAATAGAACATAGCCTCGACCATCTTTGAATTTTGATAAGCAAGAGCGCCCTGCTGATAAAGACTCTTAAAATGGACATCACCGTCGGGCCCTTCCTGCAGGGCTTTAGTGTTAATATCGCTCGCGAATAATATTTGTGGGGCTATTATACCGGCGAAGATAAGCACCCAAGTTTTGCCGTTTAATATTGACATAATATCTCCTATTAGGCTCTGTTGACTTTTTTCGGTAGGGCTCACAAATTTGGCGTATCGCTGTGCCAAAGCCCTAGCCCGAAGTCTTAATTGAACTCTTCAGCCGGCCGAGCGCTGCAGGAGCAGCGATACGCCAAATTTGTGAGCCCTACCGGAAAAAGTTAACAGAACCTATAATGCTGTAATAATTTTATGTTCAATCTAATTATGACTGACTGGCTTTTGCTTTTTTATTGTGTGCTGATGCCGGGATATCATGTGATTTTGATAACTTGATACCGAAGGCGATGAAGAAGAAAGCCACAACGAAAAGCAATGCCCAGCGCGGATTAATCGATTTTATGTTAAGCCGCAATAGTGTTTCTTCCTTCGGCTTAAGACGCGTGGAGGCAAGCGGTGGCTTGTCAAAGGACAAGATGCTTAAGTCATCGATAAACCGGTCGGCTGATGCGTAGCGCTGCTCAACTGTTCTCGACAATGCCTTGGCCAAAATATCATCCACCACGGCCGGCACATCCATATTTCTTTCGTATGGTAATAAATAGCGCCCAATCGGCAGTTCTTTGGTGAGCATTTCAAAAAGAATAACACCGGCCGAATATAAATCTGAGCGATGATCGACTCTCTTGGCATCGACATGTTGCTCTGGTGCCATGTAATTGACCGTTCCCATTGTCACACGACTGCGGGTCAAATTAGGATGGGGGTCGAAGGCCAGTCCGCCTATACCAACCAAGCCAAAATCCACCAACACAACGCGCGTTGGATTCTTTGAGAAATCTCGATCCTCGTAGGTGAGCAGAACATTCTCCGGCTTCAAATCCCGGTGAATTATACCGTGGCTATGGGCCGCCTTTAGCCCGTTCAATATTTGCGACGTAATGAAGCAGGCTTCCTTAAGTTTTATGGGCGCCTGGTTTATGCGTGCCCGAAGCGTAATCCCGTCAATGAACTCCATAGCAAAATAATGGATATCATTCACTCGCCCAGCATCGATCACGCTTACAACGTTGGGATTGGATAGCGATTTAAGGGCATAAGCTTCACGCTCAAATCTGGCCACCAAATCGGCCCGCTCAGACAAATCATAGGCAAGAACCTTGATGGCAACGAGATGCCCAGTTTTGACCAGTCGTGCGCGATAAACACTGCCCATGGCTCCGCGGCCGATCTGATAAGCAATCTCAAACCCTGGAATTTTAGGGAGGGAATTAAGCTCACTTAAGCCCGCACGCTCCCGATCAGGTTTAGGTTTGTTAACCACAGAGCATTTAGTGGCGGCGGACAGGCTTTTGCTATCGTCTTGCTTTCTTAAAGCAAGTTTGCGCTCAAGGGCGGGATGTAAACCGAGGCGAGCGGTCTTTTTGTCGCGAGTCCGCCCTTGGCAGCGACTGCAGATAAAATGCTCATCAGTGTCCTTTTTTGCCGCCACATATTCACGATGGCAATTATCGCAGCCAATTAGCATCAACGCCTCGGTTTTACATACATAGTACTGCCTTTGCGAAAATTACCATTTTTTATATCATAAATTTGACAGATCTTCCCGTTTATTGATAATTGTCAACTTTTCTCGCTATCTATTCTTAAAGCGTATTCGGCCCTGCTGCATTTGTTTTACCTCTGGGGACACCTCTAGTTGAAATTGATACCATTGCTCACCATAGGACTTCATGCGCATACGCTTATCATTCTTTAAGGACAGCAAATTTTGGGTCAGATGCGGATCAGATTCGTTGAGATAGCCTTTGCCACGATTCAATATAGTGATTGCCATATCGGTGTCACCGTTTCTCCATACACAGTACGCCCATAAGCTCCATAACAACCCTGCCTTTTTTACATAACGGGTGGCATGGTCAAACACTTCTTCCATTTTGGCCATCTTGCGTTCGCGGTAATAGATAAGCGCAAGCATGGCCCGAGCAACCCAGTGCCTAACAAAGGACCTCTCCAGATAGGGTTTAGCCTTTTGATATTGTCCTCTCATGTAGTAAATCGAGCCAATTTGACCATCGATGGTGGAGGTTAGGAAGAACTGCCATTTTCCATAATGATTTTGCAGACTTTTCAGCTTGTTAATGGCGCCATCGATTTGGCCTTTCATTAGGTCCGCCTGCACATCCGCCATGGCCTTCTCTAACTTCTTCGACAGCTTACGAGAAATGAGAAAGAACGCGATAAGCGCGATCGCAATCGCAGGTAAGATAGCGCCAATTACCGATAATGTGCCGGCAATGAGAGCGAATACGGCCGCGCCGATGGCCAAAGCAATTATTGTTGTCAACATAAAAACCACCAGATTTTGTTAGCGTTCGGAAATTTGCTTTAAAAAAGACACTGTCTTTAAAGGGCCGAGCCCCATTAGCCTTAGCCGACTTTGAAAAATTCGGCCTATCATCAAGAGCTCCAAAACAGGATGGTCGTAGTTTACGCTGCCAATTTTGGCAATAAGCATGGTCTTCGCAAGACGAACAGCCTGACTGGAGAAAGGAACGCTGTTTTCACATGACGCCGAAAGCAATCGGCAACCTACTGGATCAAAGGCCACGACCCGAGCTTCATCCTTATCATTCGGCATCTCTGGTAAATAGCCACAGTAGCTAAGCAAGCGAAGCTCAAATGCTCGTAAAAGAAATGCTTGTGCGCCATGGTTGACGAGGCTTTGCAGCATCTCTTCTATCGTCAAAAAAATTGCCGGTGATGGATCAGCTTCGGGCAGGAATTTCTCTATTAATTCAGCAAAGTAAGCGGCGTAACCAAATGCCTTAAGCGATGTCATCAATTGTATAGTTATTGGGTCAATATCACAGGATGTCATGCGTGCAAGCTTATGCGTCGCGTCAATGAGGCCAACCCGAGCTAAAGCCGGTGCTTGAGCACAGGCGCTACCCTTCCTCCTAGAAAAGCCCCGCTTAAAAAAGGCTGATATGCGGCCATTGGTCCTGGTAAACATCCTGACAATACAATCAGACTCCCCATACTGCACGACGGAAGTAATAAACGCGTCATCAAAAATGATAGGTTTGGTCAGCGCGGGTCTCATATCTTTTGCTCTATCTCCTTTGAGCGCAGATGCCCACTGCGGTCACTTATGCTTTCCCTCTCCCTTTGGGAGAGGGATTAAAGGTGAGGGGGGTAATGCTCTCAATTTGTTCAGCTAACTATATGATAAAAAAAGCCTTTTTCTAAAGCAGATAAGTTTCATCGCTCCCTCTTTTCAAAAGTCATAATTCAAGTACATTAAGACATGTAAATAAATAGAAATTTAAGAATAGGCTAGTAAATGTCTCACCAGAATGTTTTTGGTTCTAAATTTTTACGTGACACACTTTGGCCCATTTTTCCCCATGAAGTTAAGCGCATCATCCCACTTTCGGTGTTGCTGTTTCTTGTTTGCTTCGATTACAGCATGTTGCGTTGCATGAAAGACACCGTGGTGGTCACTGCATCATCCGCTGCCGTTATTCCTTTTATTAAGGTTTGGACCTTACTGCCCATGGCAGTATTATTTACCTTTTTTTACGCAAAGATTTCTAGCTGGTTTTCTCGGCAAATTGTTTTTTATTTAATTGTCTCGGCCTTTTTGGCCTTTTTTTTGGTTTTTGCTTTTATCCTTTACCCAATAAGTGACACTGTCCATCTAACAGGATTGGCTAATTTTTTACGAGGCATTCTTCCGCCAGGTCTATCTGGCTTTATCGCCATGATTGAATATTGGAGCTTTACGCTCTTTTATATAATTGCCGAATTGTGGAGCAATATTGTTCTATCAATTTTAACCTGGGGCTTCATCAATGAAATCACCAGTCTCAAAGAGGCTCCCCGTTTTTATACGGTTTTGAGTGTGGCCTCCAATGTTGCAGCCATCGCTGCTGGCCTCTGCGCGAACGTTTTCGTATCAGGCTCCTTAAGCAATAACTGGGAGCTGAGCCAACAATACATGATTGTAACCATTGTCATCAGCGGTGTCGCCACCATGATCCTTTATCGCTATCTCGAACTGGGGCTGTCAAAGGAGCAGGAGCAAGGCGCTAATAGATCATCAGATGAACGCATACAATTTTCGCTGGCCGACAGCCTCGCTGAGATAAAACGGTCAAAGCATCTCTTCTATTTGGCCACTATCGTTATTGCCTACTTTTTTGTAATCAACACGGTGGAAGTCATTTGGAAGGAACAGCTGCGGCAACTTTATCCTTCGCCTACCGATTTCAACTACTATATGAATTCCCTCACCACATGGATAGGCATCGTCAGCACCGTCTTGGGTATTTTTGTCGGCGCGCTGATCAACAAATACGGTTGGACCAAAACTGCCTTGCTAACACCAATGGTTATGCTTGTAACAAGTTTGTTCTTCTTTGTGTTTGTTGCGTTCCAAGATAATTTATTGGCCCTGACCAGTTTGGTCGGCACCACACCATTGGTGATCGCTGTATTTGTGGGCGGTCTTCAGAATTGCTTAAGCAAGGGAGCCAAATACTCCGTATTTGATGCAACCAAGGAAATGGCCTTTATTCCATTATCCAAAATGTCAAAAATCAAAGGCAAAGCTATCATCGACGGCATCATGTCACGCTTAGGCAAGAGCGGTGCAAGCCTCGCGCTTCAGAGCACCATCTTATTATTTGGTGGCCTATTGGCAAGCACGCCCTATGTGATCGTAATTATGCTTACGGTTATCTTAGGTTGGATATTTGCAACGCGCGGTTTGGGGAAAAGCATCGATGAGGCACTCGGTGATGGAGAAATAAATCCAGCGATGTCAGATACCAGTCACGTCGAAGTCCCAAGGAAAGACACCGCCAATCCAGAATCACTTGGCGTCGTCGCCTAAGAGCCATTCTTCCAAACGTATTTTAGCTTTTTCAATGTCTTTTTCGGCCGAGGCAATACTAAAACGGAGGAATCCAGGAGCTCCAAACGGCGTGCCAGGAACCGATGCCACGTGAGCTTCTTTTAGCATGCGGGTAGCGAAGTCAATGTCGGATACAACAACTTTGCCCTTAAGCTCTTTATTCACATAATGCGAGAAATCTACCCAAAGATAAAAGGCGCCGCTTGGCTTAAAGATCGAAACATTCGGCAATTGACTAAATAAGCTTAGGGCCAGATCCCGTCGATGCTGATAGGCCTCTACCATGTGGTTGATTTGTGCAGCTACCACATGGTCCTCTCTTAAGGCATAGGCCGCAGCATCTTGTACAAACTCAGGCAGGCAGGTGGCCTGCTGTCCTTGCAAATCCATCATGCCGGTGATGATAGACTTATGGCCTGCTGCTATGCCTACCCGCCAACCGGTCATGGCATATGCCTTCGATACGCCAGAAATAACGATGGTGCGTTCACGCATATCAGGATTAAGGCTCGCAGGAGAATAGTGCACATTATTATCAAAAAGCAGCTTTTCGTAAATTTCGTCGGAAATCAGCCAAATTGATGTTCCACGCAAAACTCTCGCAAGCTCCAAGAGCTCAGGCTTTGTGATAACACTGCCCGTGGGATTACTTGGTGAGTTAAGAATTACTGCTTTGGTCTTTTTGGTAATTGCTCTGGCCAAATCGTCGCCATTCGGCATCAAATTGCTTTTGGCGTGGCAATCGACAATAACCGGTACTCCACCCGCAAGCCGCACCTGCTCCACATACGAGACCCAATAAGGTGCAAAGACAATAACCTCATCACCTTCATTGATCATAGCCATCAGAGCAAGCCAAATCGCTGACTTTGCCCCGACCGTGCAAAGGACTTCGTCTGCGGCATAATCAACCTTCTGATCGCGGGAGAATTTTTCCCGCATGGCTGACACCAAAGCCTTAGATCCTCGGACAGGCGCATAATGGGTTCTGCCTTCATCAATGGATGCTTTGGCAACATCGCAGATGGCTTTGGGCGTCGCAAAATTGGGCTCGCCCGCACTCAATATTGCAACATCTATACCTTTTTCCGAAAGCTCCCGGGCCGCTTGCGCCATGCCGAGAGTGGCTGAAGGCTTGATATTTAGAACGCGATTACTTAACCCAAGCTGTGTCATATTTCACCATTAATAAGGATCTTCAATTTGGAGGCCTTTAGCATGATTTTCTCTCACTAAGTCCTTGCTAACGCCGCGGGATCGTTCGATAAAATCATGCTAAAGGTCTCCAAATTGAAGCCATCAACGCTTTTTTTCCAATGCATTTTTAACGTTTTTGGGTACCATCTTCGTCACATCTCCTCCCAATAATGCAATCTCCTTAACTAGCCGTGACGACAAAAAATAGGTATCGCTGCCTGTCATCAAAAAGATCGTTTCAAAGTCCTTGTCTAATTTGCGGTTCATAGCCGCCAACTGAAATTCATACTCAAAATCGCTAGCTGCTCGGAGCCCACGGATGACAAAATGGGTTTGATATACGCGCACCAAATCCACTAACAGTCCTTCGAAAATCACCACTTTTACGCGCTCGTCATTGGAGAAGATCGAATCGATCAGACCTTTGCGTTCATCAAGGGTAAATACTGGCGACTTATCTTGGTTGACCGAAATGGCAACGATGAGCTGGTCACAGATTCTAAGAGCCCGCTCTATGATATCCACGTGGCCGTTGGTAATTGGATCGAAGCTGCCTGGATAAATTGCTTTTTGCATGGAGCCATATTTGCGATGCGCTGAGACATATGTCAATGCGCGCAGGATACGTGGTGGTTTGAGTTTTTGGACGGACCTAAACCTTGCGCAGCAAAAAAACCCGGGTGCCACCATAAACGCGGTCACGATCTATACGAAACTTGTCATCGATGTTGGGTTGATCTTTCTTAAAGCAGCGAAACACCACTATCCCATCGTCGGCAAGGTGGAGAGCAAGACATGAAAAAAAGCTTTGCGCAAGTTTCAATGTGTAGGGAGGATCAACAAATATGATGTCAGCCAACTCTCTTGGCTGGCTTTTTACGAACTTTTCCACATCTACAGTTTCCACGACGCACACACTTTCTAAATCAAGAGCCGCAATGTTTTCTTTGATAATGGCCGAAACGGCAGGATTTCTTTCAACAAAACAAACACTACTTGCTCCACGGGAAATGGCTTCAAAGCCGTGCGCACCGCTTCCTGCAAACAAATCCAGCACCTTAGCTTTGGGCATGTCTAACGCTAGCATGGAAAAAATGGCTTCCCGTACACGATCGGGCGTAGGCCTCACCGATCCTTCATCCACAGCTGGGGGAACCAAGAAACGGCGCCGCACTAGGCGCCCGCCAGTGATTCGCATTGTTTTATTTTTGGGCATACCCATCCTTTGTTATTTTTTGTAATTAAAGATATGAAATCAAGGGAAGGATTTAATCCATGAAAATAGGGCCAGTGCAATGCGCATCGTTTCTTGGAATGTAAATGGTATAAGGGCGGCAATTGCCAAGGGTTTTTGCCAAAAACTCACAGAGTTTGAGGCTGATATTATCGGTGTTCAGGAAACCAAGGCACAAGAACATCAAGTAATGGAGGCTTGCAATGAGATCACTGGCTATCATCGATTTACTAATTCCGCCAAAAAACTCGGCTATAGTGGCGTAGCGCTATTTACCAAACAGGAGCCTAAGCAGCTCATTACAACGCTTGGGATCGATCACTTTGATGACGAGGGCCGATTAATTGTCGCCATCTATGACGATTTTTTGCTTGCGAATGTCTATTTCCCCAATGGCGCGGGAAAAAATGGCGACAATAGCCGCGTGCCTTATAAGCTGGCCTTTTACGATGCCCTATTTGACTTTCTCGATAAATATCAATGTCCGAAATTGATCATGGGCGATTTCAATACCGCCCATCAGGACATCGATCTGGCTCGGCCAAAGGAAAATCAAAATACCAGCGGATTTTTGCCCATTGAGCGGCAACATTTTTCCTCAATATTAAAGCGTGGTTACATGGATACTTTTCGTCAATTCAACCAAGAGCCAAACCAATACACCTGGTGGAATATGCGTTTTGCTGCCCGAGAGAGAAACATTGGTTGGAGAATCGATGGCGTGCTGGCAAGCACTGATGCCATGACCATGGTAAAGAATGCATTCATTTGGCCAAGCATTCTTGGCTCCGATCATTGCCCGGTAGGGATCGACCTTTGCAGCGTTGCTCAGCCGGATTGAGCAGCGCTCTACAGCGCTGTAGGCCCTAGCCAGCCGACTTTAGCGCGATAAAATGATCAGCTATGGATGGCATTTTTAATCAGATATTAACGCTCACAAAGCCGCAATCCTCTATACAGATTGCTGCCAAGGCGCCCTTATTCACTGAGCTTTTGGTAAGCCATGCAGCACAACATCGGCCTATTATCCTTGTCGCCAAGAGCCACACTGACTTTTTGCTGCGGCTAAAAAACCTACGTTTTTTTTTGCAAGGACGACCGCTAAGCATTAGGACCCTGCCTCCAGACGAACGCACCGTCATGCATGCAACCTCAGCCGATCCTCTGGTCAGAATGGAGAGGGCGGCAACCCGGTTTCACGTCGCAGCTTCCGGCTTGCCAAACATCCTACTAGTCACGGCTCCTTCTTTGGTTGAGCGCAGCCCATCGGCACTAGATTGGCAAAAGCATGCGAAAATCCTAATAAAGGGCGAAAAGCTCCACCGCGAGCACTTCATACAATCGCTCCTTCTCCTAGGCTACGCAAAAGTATCACAGGTGCTTGATCGAGGAACCTTCGCCGTACGCGGCAGCGTGATCGATATTTTTATCAATGGTGAACAACATCCGATCCGCGTAGATCTGTTTGGCGATGACGTTGAGAGCATCAAGTATTTCGATGAAAATACCCAAAGAAGCTTTCAAGCACTCGAGTCAATAATTGTTGGCCCGGCTAAGGAAATTGTCCTCGATCGAGAGACGATCAGCACTGCCCATGATCGACTTACCGAACTTGCCGACTTGCTTAACTATCCCACGCAAAAGCTCAACGAAAAATTGCGCGACATCAGCAACGGCATCCATTTTTATGGCATGGAGAAATTACTACCAGCATTTTTTTTGTCACTATCATCCATGTTAGACACTATCATTGCCACTCAGTCGCAGGAGTTGCCGTTATTAGTTTTTGACGACAAGGAAGCCATCCTTGCCGATTTACGTGCTTTCTTTGACAACATCGACGGGCTCTATCAACAGGCGTCGATTCGGGGAGATCTGGTATTTGGCAAAAGCGATCATTTTTTAGATTTTGATACTTTTATTAATCAGCTTGCGCAGTTTCCTTCCATTGACATATCAGCATTGGCAACACAGGCACAGCTTTCATATGCGTGTCACGAGTCAAGCGATATCCGTCAAGAGATTTTGAAGACATCCATCTCCATAGCCAAAGATGAAGAACCGCATCTATTAAAACCATTGGCCACGCGCATCAAGCATTTACATAAAAATAACTTCACCACCATCATTACTGTCTCGTCGAAGGAGCACCAACAGGAATTAAAGCGGCTATTAGAAGCGTTTGGCATAAACATGGCAACCGTAAAAGATATAGCGGCGCTTGAAGATGCCAACCAATTATACCGCGCCCACATCCACGCCTATGTCATGATTTCAAAAGTGCCGCTCGCCTTCGGAGCGATATTTGACTTTCTGAAGGTGGCGCTCATTGCCGAAGACGATATCTTTGGCCGAAGGACCAAGCGAAAAGACGTCGGCGGAAAACAACAGGGCTTTAGCACCTCGATTTCCGATTTGGAGGTGGATGACTTAGTGGTCCATGTCGATCACGGCGTGGGGCGGTTTAAGGGGCTGGTTAGACTAAATGTTCGCGGCGTCGACAACGATTACGTTCTGTTGATTTATGCCAATGATGAAAAACTCTACTTGCCCACCTATCGCATCAACTTAATTAAGCCTCACGGGACCGGCGCAAGCAGCGCCATCAAACTCGATAAACTTGGCGGCACAGCTTGGATAAGCAAAAAGAAAAAAGTCAAAGAAGCGGTCATGGCGATGGCGCAGGACTTGCTCAAGCTCTATGCCAAGCGCGAAATTGTTGAGCGACCACCTTTCATTGAACCTGATGCCCATTATTTGGAATTTGAAGCCAATTTTGAATTCGAAACAACCCACGACCAGCAGAAGGCCATCGACGACGTGATAGCCGACCTGCAGAAGAAACGGCCCATGGATCGCCTGGTTTGTGGTGATGTGGGTTACGGCAAAACTGAAGTAGCCATGCGCGCAGCTATGCTTGCCGTCTTGAGCAATCGGCAAGTAGCCGTGCTTGCCCCCACCACCGTACTCGCCCAACAACATGGCATCACGTTCAAAGAACGCTTCAAAAATACTGGCATAACTATTGCGGTCTTGAGCAGGTTCCAAAAGAGCTCTGAAATTAAGGAGATCCTGACTGATCTTCGCGCTAATAAAATAGACATCATCATAGGCACCCATCGACTGCTGTCTCCTGACGTCAGTTTTAGCGATTTGGGTCTCATTGTTATCGACGAAGAGCAACGCTTT
>Ga0070734_10002918_pt1 | contig 19210 bp, 19 predicted proteins | sample Coa_R1_8_FD_66444 | JGI IMG/M metagenome (GOLD analysis project Ga0070734, IMG submission 66444) | Surface soil microbial communities from Centralia Pennsylvania, which are recovering from an underground coalmine fire - Coalmine... | ecosystem: Environmental > Terrestrial > Soil > Unclassified ... | reverse complement strand
CCCCAAGCCATCCTTGCCCTCTTTGGAGAGAGCTGATTTACTCCCGCCCTCGCTCCGTTCGGGCGGGAGTGTAAAGGATGTCTCGGAACATTGTGTAAAGGATGTCATGAAACTGAACACATTTATGCCTGCGGTTATTGTCAGTACCCGGTCGGCTTCAGCCGCTGAGGTATCGGATTCACCTCCACAACCGCAATTCTCTTGCGGAGAAAAGGACTAGAAAAATGTTTGGCGATCTCAGTCAGCAGACGTTCGATCTGCTCAACAAGGCGGACCTCTCCTCCTTGAGCAAAACCACCATTAGCCAGGCCACGATCAGCGGCGTGGCTGGCAACTTAAACGCGTTTGACTTGCGCGGACCGGCGCTTCAGCTTTATCCGGTCATCACGCCGCTGCGTAACCGCCTGCCTCGGCAGGTGAGCGACCGTGGCGATCTTGCCACGCGCTGGAAGGCCATTACCGGCGTTAACACGCAGGGTTTCGAACTAGGCGTTGCTCCTGGCCGTCGCTCAGCGGAAATGAGCGTTACCGAGCAGGATTACATTGCGTCTTACGCGGGCCTCGGACTCGAAGCTTCCATCGACTGGGAAGCAGTCTGGTCCGGCGGTAAAGAGTTCGATAACAAAGCCACTCTCGTGCAGTCATTGCTGCGCGCAGTCATGATTGGTGAAGAGAATGTGATTCTCAACGGCAATGCATCCATGCCGTTGGGCACGCCAACTGCGCCCACCGTTGCGTTGGCAAACGGCGGAACCCTGGGCTCCGGACTGAGCCTACTTGTTTTTGTGACGGCTCTTACGGCGCGCGCGCTTGCCAATTCCACCGTTTCCATCAGCGGCGTGCCTTACGGTCAGGTAACGCGCGTCAACATTGACGGTACTTCCACACAGTACGGTGCGGGCGCCAGTGCCATTAGCGCTGCATCGTCCGCGGCCGTGACTACTGCTGGACAGCAGACTGTGGTTGCCACTGTGCCTGCGGTGAAAGGTGCAGCTGGATACGCGTGGTATATCGGCACCAGCGCTGCCACTGCGACCTTGAACACTATCACCACCGTGAACAAGGTCACCATCAGCGCTCCGGTTGCGGGCACTCAGTTGGCCAACGCTGCAAACTCCAGCACGGATGGATCCGCCAACACTCTGGTCTTTGACGGCTTTCTCACGCAAGCCCTGAAGTCCAATGCCGGTTACTTTGCCTCGCTCGACGGCAACACTCTCACCGCCGATCAAGCCAACGGCATTCTGGAAATCGACACGGCCCTGCAGTGGTTCTGGGACAACAAGCGTCTTAGCCCAACGGAAATCTGGGTGAACTCGCAGGAAGCGCGCAACATCAACAAAAAGATCGTTGCTTCCGGTGGCGTGCCGCTGTTCCGGTTCACTTTGCCGGGGGGCACCGGATCGGAAGATGACAAGCCGGCTCTGCTGGGTGGCGCCAGTATTGCCAAGTACTGGAACAAGTTCACGCAGCAATTCCTGGATATTCGCATCCATCCGAACTTGGCTCCGGGAACGATCTTCTTCAACAGCTCAGAAATTCCTTACCCGCTCTCCGGCGTGGACAACATCTCTTTTGTCCGCTGCCGCCGCGATTACTACCAGATCGAGTGGCCCGTCGTCTCTCGCCAGTATGTCTATGGCGTATATGCCGACGAAGTCCTCGTATGCCGCGCACCGTTCTCGCTTGGCGTAATTGCCAACGTAGCCAACGGATAAACGATTCATCGGCGGCTTGATTTGCCGCGAATCGCCGCCGATGCTCCTCGCCTGCCAACCAGCAGGCTTGAAGGAGAAGGAAGGCAGTCTGAGGTCTCACTCTGCCCAGACTGCCTTTCTCTTTTCAACTTTCACAAACAGCGTTGCGCTGCGAACTGCTTCTTTTTTGGAGGTCATAAAATGGCTGCCGCCCCTGACGATCTTTGCACCGTTGCAGAACTCAAATCATGGCTGCCCAACCAGGGCAACAACGATGACGTTACTCTGCAAAGCCTTATCACCAACGCCAGCCTGCAAGTCTTGCAGTACATTGACCGGCCACACATTTTGTCGTCGGTGCTCGGTCCGCTTACGGAAAACTATGACGGCAATGATTCGGACCGGCTGCTGCCGCGTAACTTCCCAGTCATTTCGGTCACCAGCGTCAGTATCGATGGAGTAAGCGTCCAGGCGGCAACCACTCCGACAACCGCGGGCTATCTATGGGACGGGCGGCGCATTCTGCTGCGCGGCTTTCGCTTCTGCCGCGGTGTGCAGAATGTTCAACTTTCGTATTCCGCGGGCTATCCCAGCGTGCCGCTCGATCTGAAACAGGCGGCCATTGAGGCGTTTGCGTTGACGTATCGCCAGCGCGTCCGCATCGGCGAGAAGTCCAACAGCATGAGCGGCCAGGTAAACGTGTCGTTCGATATGGGCGATGTTCCACCGCGCTCCATGGCAGTCTTTAGCCAGTACAGGAGGTTGGCGCTGTGATTAGCCTTCAGATCGACGATTCCGCCATCCAGCAACTCCAGCAGCGACTTGCCGGGCTTGCGCCTCGGGTAGTTGCGCAAGTTTATGAGGCTCTGCAGCCGCTCATTTACCAATCACTGCGCACGGCAGTACCAAAATATTTTGCCGGATCGACGAGCAAGGGCAGTTCCAGTGACCTACTGACGTCGCGCAGTGGAAATCTGCTGAACTCTGTCTTGAACTCCATTCAGGTTAGTCCTGATGGTCAGAGCCTGGCTGTCAGCATTGGATCGGATCTGCCTTACGCACGTATTCACGAGTACGGAGGCTTCGCTGGCCGGCGCGGGCCATATAAGAAAAAGGACGGGCATCGTTCTTATATTCGGCCACGGCCTTATCTGCGCCCAGCAATCAATGATCTTCAAAAGGCATTGCCCTCTCTGCTTGAGCAGGCAATCCAGCAAGTTCAGGTGTCGGAATGATTTTTCCGCGTGAGCAAATTTATTCCGCGCTGTTCTCCGTGTTGCAGGGCGCGCTCCTCACGCCGGCTGGTCCGTTCAAAACGGTCAGCCGGCGCTGGCAGGATCCTTCACAGCTTTCACCCGCGGATCGTCCATCTCTTTACCAGGTACAGAAGGACGAGCTGACGGGCACCAGCGTGAATGGCTTGCCGATTCACGCCAGACTTACGGTTGATCTTGTTCTTTACACGGCGGGGGACGGCGAACCGAATTCGATCCCTTCCACCGAACTGAATTCACTCCTGGACGCCGTAGAAGCGGCCATTCGTAGCGCCACGCCGGGAATTGCGCAATCGCTTGGCGGCAAGGTTTCACACTGCCGTATTGAGGGAAAGATAGAGATCGTTGAAAACGTAATTGGCTCCATGGCTCTCGCCGTGGTGCCCATAGAAATTCTCACCACCGCGTAAACATCGCATTCAGTTCACAAACCGCAGTCATTCCGCGGCTTCAATTTATGGGAGTGCAGGGCCGGCTCCCCAAAAGGAGAAACAAAAAAATGTTTGAATTTGGATCAGGCACCTTGTGGGGCTTTCCCGTCGGCGGCAACACCGCCGCCAACCCCACTCCCATGAAATTCGGAACGCTGCAGGATGTTTCGCTCGATATCTCGGGCGACGTCAAGCAGCTTTACGGACAAAAACAGTTTCCTGAGGCTGTGGCCCGCGGAAAATGCAAGATCACCGGCAAGTCAAAGTTTGCCGCCATCAACGGCAAAATGCTGAATGACCTGTTCTTTGGCCAGACAATGCCCGCCGGCATGAAACAGGTGTCACTGGATGAATCTCACGCCATCCCCGCTACGCCTTTCCAGGTGACGATCACCCCGCCAAACTCCGGCGTGTTTGTGCAGGATTGGGGAGTACGTTACGCGGCCACCGGGCTCCCGTTTACCCGCGTTGCCTCTGGCCCGGTAGTGGGACAGTATTCCGTCACGGCGGGCGGGGTTTACACATTTGCCTCTGCGGATAACGTGGCAGGCGCCGTAGCTCTTATCAGCTACTCATACTCGCTTGCGGCTGTCGGCTCACAGCTCAATATCACCAACCAGCTCATGGGCTTCGCGCCGACTATCCAGGTGCTACTGGAAAACGTTTACAACGGCAACCAATTCAACGTGCTGCTGTACTCGGTTGTGGCGTCAAAGCTCACGTTTGCCACCAAACAGGAAGACTTCATCATCCCTGAGTTTGACTTTGAGGCCTTCGCCAACGCTGCGGGCCAGGTCATCGATATGTACTCCAACGAATAGCTCTCTCTCCAATGCGGGCCGGGCCGCTTGCCGCGCCCGCTTTTTTCTATCCATCGGTTTTGTCAATTTTTATCAGGAGGAAATCATGCTTAAGCAACAAACTGTCCCTACATCGATGGGACAACTTACGGTTTCGTCACTCACGCTCGGTGAATTGCGGCAGCTCGATTCACTGTTCCAGGAAAAACCTTCCGCGGAAAATTCCGGGCTGGCTTCATTGCTCCGGTATCTGCCGGTGATCCAGAATGCCGTAAGGAAGGTTCACCAGGATTTGACCGCAGAGCAGCTTGAGAACGGCCTCACTTTTGACGATTTCAATGTTCTTTTCAATGCCATGCTTGAAGTGTCCGGTCTGAAGAAGGCGGCCGCGGGGGAACCGACTCCGGTACCGGTATAACTGACTGGCCGTTTGTCTTTGGCCACGTCGCCACCGCTACCGGATGGACGCTGCATGAGATCGAGCAGCTTACTTTGTGGGAACTGAACGATCTGATGGCGTACTGGAAGGATTATCCGCCGACTCATGTGCTAGTGGCCGCTTATCTGATGGGCGGTACGAAAAACTCTGCAGGCAAAGTTCGCCGACAAGACCAGAGCGGTTTTGCTGAACTCAAGCAGGCTGTATTTTTTGCTGGCGGAAGCGTAACCAAAAAGCTTCCGCAGTGCTATAAGGCTTAACTTTATAAGGTCTAACTGACCTGCTCCAAGCAGAGTCTCTTTAGAATGTTCGTTTCTTAGTCAGACTTCATTTTGGTCTTTACAACCGATGAAATCTTCCCATAGTATCTCGGGTTCTCAGGGAGAATTTCTTAATGCGCAAGGCGGTCTTGCTAGTACTAGTATTGGGTTGTGTACTTGGCTGTTCAGGCTCTTCCAGCAAATTAATGGACAAAGATACTGCGGCCGCCGAAATAAAACCTTATCTTCAAGCCGGCGATAATATTGTCTTTCTCAATATTGGTCGCGTAGGAACAGATTGTGTTGAGTTGGATTCAGCAGGTAGGGAGAGAAAATTTGACCTTAACCCGACTTCGAACATCAGCACAATTGTCGCTCAGCGAGCAGGCTATGTAACTGTTACGCAGGATGGAAAGGGGTTCTGGAAAGTTGCGCTTACCGATCAGGGGCGGGCTGCCCTGAAAGGAACGCCGTATGCGTCGAATGCCCGCAACGGTTGCGATTACCAACAGGTGGACTTTCTCGTCGCCACTCCAGAGCTGGTGCGTGTTACAGATGTCACGGCTGACACGAACACCCCGGAAGCCGATTATTCATGGAAATGGAATGTAACCGCTCTGGGAGAGATGTTGCGCCGGGATGGCAAAGTCTTTCCTACTCTGGATCCTCTTCAACAGGCGGAGTTACAAACACACATTCATGGTCTCGTTAAATTTCTTCCAATACCGGTTCCGGCAGAAGACTTCATCAGTGATGGCAAGGTGAAATTCCAGAGAATGATCGACGGCTGGCGGATACACTAGCCGATCCCGTGAGAGCGAATGGTTCGCCCTGGAGGTAATGGTAATGAGGCGGCATAGACAAAAGAAAAAACGTGGTTTCAATTCGTCTTGCTTGTGCAGGCTTCGCCGTAAGGCATTGTCTCAGCTCGGTGAGAGTCGCGTAACTGTGGTATTGGCTCTTTTGTTAACGGTATCTTTGCTGTTCGCGGGATGTTCAGGCAGTAAGGACAAACAGGCCGCGGCTGAAGCCGTCAATAAAGGCCTGCGGCGAGATGCAGTTCAACTGTTGGTATTCATTGGCCGGGTTAGCGAAAAATGCGCGCCCCTTGGTCTTGACGAAAACCAGGACTTAAGCACTCGTCCCGAATACCACGCGGCGCAAAAAGCCGGGTTGATAAGCATCACCCCGGACGGTCCCGGCTTCTGGAAGGTCGATTTAGTGAACCCGAATCCGAAACTCGTGGAGAATCTGAAAAAGGCCCAGCACAATGTCAAGGATGGTTGTGATGATTTGTATTTTGGATTTGTCGTTGCATCCAAAACAGCAGATATTGTCAGTTTGCATAAAGTAACTGACGAAAAGACGGAAGCGGACTTCACCTGGAAATGGAAGCTGGAGCCGGCTGGCGTAAAGCTGGTCGACGGTCTTTCTCAACAAGAGCGCAACCAGACAACGCCTTATTTAGAAATCGTGTCGAGACGGGGAAAACGTGACCCAAGCTTCGATCTTGGAAACATGGATCAAAGCAGCACGCCCCAACCTGGAAAGATGGCCTTGAAGAAATCCGGTGACGGTTGGGTTATCGACGAATAACTCTGAAGTGCTTTCAATTCTAAGGCAGCCTGCGGGCTGCTTTTTTTTATTGCCGATCTCCACTTTGACTCTCAACCTCATAAATTTAGAAATGCGAGAACACTATGGCTGAAATTCAGACCGAATGGGCCTTGGTTTTTAAGACCGAAGAACTTGATGCCGGGATGCAGCACGTCAAAGACGTCTCGAATGACACTACCAAGAGCATTGGCGAGGGTTGGAATACCGCCGGAACTGCCGCTGTGGACGCCCTCAAGAAGCTCCTTTCTCAGTCTGAAGAAACGCATGGCCGTACCAAAGAGCAGATTGAGAAAGCTTCGCAGGCTGTTGACCTGCTGAATGATGCTCTCGGGATCAAAGTTCCGGCCGCTCTGCAAAAAATGGCGGCCGAAAGCGAAATTGTCGGGCCCATCATGGAAGAGGCCTTTCCCGTATTGGCCGCGATCGCTCTGGCCAGCATGATCGCGGACATAATCGGCAAGATCGGGGATTGGATCACGTCGCTGCGGGAGCTGTCAGATGAGGAAAAAAATTCGGTCAACGCCGAGGCTAACCATTATAAGAAATCGATCGAATTCGCTCACAAGATAATAGAGCTCCGCCGTCAAGCCCTTCTGGTCGGCAAGTCGGAAGTGGAACAGGCCCGTCTGAGGGCACAATTTGCTCGTGAAGATGAAGAGCAGGATAAAGGATATCTTGGCATGGCGCGGGGAGAATACGCCGCTGCCCGGGCTCTCCTCGAAGAGAGCGAAAAACATGAAATGCGCAAGACTGACCAGTACTGGACCAACACCAGAACGGGAATGCGCAACTATAAGTATGAACCGGTAATCTCCGATAAACAGGTAGAGAAAGCCCAGAAGGATCTCCTGCGATTGAAAGATATGTACGGTGAGGGTCTTGAAGACCTCGAGCAAGAAACCGTCCTCGCAGGCGAAAGAAGAAACTTAGCTGATACGCAAGCCGCACAAGCCAACCTTAACATCCATAAGCAGCACCTGGACGCGTTGGAAGGGCTCTACCAGAAAAATAGATCCCAGAACCAGACCGAAATCGTCAGCCTCGACGACATCGTGCATCGGCAAAACAAGATCGTCATCGCGAAAAAAGACGCAAACCAGGCCGCAAACCAGGAACTCACCATCGAGCAGATCCTGGCGTCCGCCAGAGAAGTCACGCTGAAGCAGGCGCAGCAAGAAGCAGAATTTGCGGAAAAGAGCGCTGCAAATAATAAAAACATTTCTGACCTGCAAAAGGACATTGCCAATAGCGCCGCCGAACACAATCGCGCAATGGCGGTTGCCCTCGGTTACAAGACACAGGAAAAAGCCGATGCTGAAGCACTGGCCGCTCTGGAGCAAGACAAGAAGAAGACGCTGGCTGATGCCAATAACGCACTTACGGCTCAAATCGGGGTTGTAAAAAACCTTGCTCAGGCTACTATGGGCGGCATGCTCGGGTCACCGGAGCAAAAGGCCGCTTTTCAAAAGGCTATTCTGGATTATCAAAAACTCAAGATTGAGCAGCTGAACCTTGAGAAGAAGTACGACGATCAGATCGCCGCTTTACAGCTAAAGCTGGCCAATACGTTCAGCGCACAGTTCCGCAAGCAATTGCTGAGCTGGCAGGAAATCAACAAGGAGCTGGGGCAGACATTCCAGACCACGTTGAATGGGCTGAATTCCAGCCTGGCCTCATTTATTACTACCGGCACCGCTAATTGGAAGCAGCTTGCTTCCAGCGCGATCGAAAGCATTATTCAGATTGGGTTACAGTATGCAGAATCTCAACTGTTAATGGCCATCATCGGGAAGGGCGCAGCCGACTCCGAAACGCGGACGAAGGCGCAGAGCGGGTTGGCGCAAGTTGAAATAGCCGCCGATGTAGCGATGGCAAACGCGTATGCGGCTCATGCTGCGCTTCCCGTAGTTGCGGCAGCGATGGCCGTTGCGGCTGGAGCAGTCGTCCGGAGCTTCGCTGTGCCAATCGCTGCTGTGGGCGCAAAATCTTCCGCAGGCGGCGATTGGCAGGTTGATACGGACCGCCTCAATTTCGTCCACAAAGATGAAACCATTCTGCCCGCAGGAATCGCGGGAAAACTACGCAGTATGGTGGAGAGCGGCGGCACCGGCGCTGGAGTAACGGTCGTGGTGAATCACTCCGTCAGCGCAGTAGATGCAGCGTCATTCCAGGGACACATCCGCCGGCACGGCAACATGATCGCCAATGAAGTAACGCGGGCGCTCAAGCGGAAAGGAGTCAGATGAGCAACCTTCTCTTTCCTAAAATTCGGGGCCTGGGCTGGACTATTACCAAGAACCCCACGTTCTCAACGGAAATCCAGTCCTCGCTTGCCGGCCGCGAAGTGAGAGTGCAGAACTTCCAGAACCCGATCTGGGAGTTCACCCTGGCCTATGAATATCTGTTGAATGATCCGCGCACGCGCGACGAAAACGAGCAGACTCCATTGGAGACGCTGGTCGGTTTCTTTCTGGCCCGTGGCGGCCAGTTTGACGATTTCCTGCTCAATGAAAGCGACCTGACGCAACGATTGGAGGATTCCGTATTCACCGGGCAGCCGATCGGCACCGGGGACGGAGTGACGAAGAACTTCCAGCTTGTGCGCAACTTTGGGGGCTTTCTGGAGGCTTGCCAGAATCCGGCGAACCAGACGGCAACCATCTACGACAACGGTGCGGCGCTAGCTACGAACGCTTACACCATTACCAATGGCCTGGTGCAGTTTACGAGTGCTCCGGCAGCAGGGCATTCCATCACTGCCGACTTTACTTTCCTGCACCGCGTGCGGTTTGACGCCGGAACGTCACGCGGCAGCTCTGGCAGCGGCACTCGCGAAGGGATTGAGTTCAGCAACTTCTATTTCAATCTCTATGACTGCAAAGAAGTGCAGTTGATTTCAGTGCGCAAATAAAAGATTTTTACCACAAAGAACACGAAGGACCACAAAGGTGCTTCGCTCGCGCGGCACAAAGCTTTGTGTTCCTTTGTGTGTCCTTTTGCGGCTCAAGGATTGATATGAAAACACCAACAAATATCGGCGGCAATAACCTGGTTACGTGGTTGCAGAGCGCAACAGAAATCCGCATGGCCGATCTTTACACCATTACTCTCAAGACCGGTACGGCATTGCGGTACACAAGCTGGGACACAAACCTGACGGTACTAGGAAATACATTCCTGACCGGCCCGCCGAATATTGCACGGTCCGCGATTGAAGAGAAGCTCGGCATGGATGTGGCGACGCTGGAGGTCACGATTGAAGCCAGCTTGACCGACCTGATCAATGGTGTGCCGATTCTACAAGCCATTGGGCAAGGATTGTTTGATGGCGCAGCATTTCGAATCGACCGCCTGTTCATGGATTCCGCTTCAACCCAGATCGGTACCGTTATCAGGTTTTCCGGCTTCATTGGCGCGCTGGATGAGCTTACGCGTTCTTCCGCCAAGCTGTCCGTAAACGCCGGCACGGCTTATCTGAGCATGCAGCTTCCGGCGGTGATTCTGCAGCCTGGCTGCACGAATACACTTTTTGACGCCCGCTGTGGATTGGCCAAAGCCAGCTTTGCTGAAGCGAACGTGGCGCAGGCCGGAAGCACCGTCAACAAGCTGCTTTCGCTTTCCGCCAAAACAGACGGTTATTACGACAACGGGCAAATTGCTTTCACATCGGGCGCAAACGCGGGATTGGTCAAGGCGGTAAAGGCTTACGCTGCACAGCAGTTTACCTTTAACTCTCCGCTGCCGTTTGCTCCCAATGCTGGAGATGCGTTCACGGCTTATCCAGGATGCGACAAGACTCAAGCGACCTGTGCCAGCAGTAAGTTTTCCAACCTTGTGAACTTTGAGGGCTTTCCTTACGTGCCCGCGCCGGAAACCGCAATTTAGGAGATCGCTAAATGCAGCGACTGACAATAGAGCAGCGTAGCAATATTGTGCGCGCAGCCAAAGACTGGCTAGGCACGCCATATCACCATCATGCGCGGATCAAGCATGCGGGTGCGGATTGCGCCATGTTTCCGCTGGCTGTGTATCAGGAATGCGGCGTGCTGCCGCGAGAATATGCGCCTCCGCACTACTCGGTCCAGTGGCATCTGCACCGATCAGAAGAACTCTACCTGATCGAAATTGAAAAGTTTGTGACGGAAATAAACGCACCGCCGCGTCCAGCCGACTTTGTTGTGTTTCGATTTGGGCGGACATACTCCCATGGCGCCATCGTGGTGGAATGGCCAATCGTGATCCATTCCTACATTCCTCACGGCGTGCTTCTGAGTGACGCCTTGCGTGATGGTGATCTGTTGGGAAGGGAACATAAATGTTTTGAACTGCGGCCAGCAGCGGCAACCGAAATGGCCGATCGAAGCAGCTCAGGTTCGCTGCTGTCAATCACCGATTAACTACGAATAAGACGAGGTCAAGTGTATGGCACTCATGGGCGGAAAAGGCGGCGGGAAGAATGCTCTCGCGGCAAAACCGAATCTGCTTTCCGCACTGCGTGTGCAGACCAGCTCCTACGGGCAAGTTATTCCTATTCTCTATGGACAGAACAGAATCGCGGCGCGACTGATCTGGGCAGGAGACTTTCAGGCGATTCCGCATACGTCCACAACCAAAGTCGGCGGCAAGGGGCTGGGCTCCGGCGGCGGCAATGCAATTTCCAACACAACCTACACGTATCAGACGGCAGTAGCTATGGCAGTGTGCCAGGGGCCAATCCAGAACATTCACGGCGTCTGGGATACGAAAGGAAAACTGACGCTGATCACCGCAACTGTCCCTTTTACAGTTCCAGGTGGCGGCGGGGGAATCACCGTGACCCCTCCTGGTACAGGGATATTCCATTCGCACAGAGGTGTAGGGCGCAGTGATGCATGGAGTATCAGCCCAAACGATTTCGGCTCGGATGGCCCATTCAGTATTTCCGGAACGCAGCAAACGCCAATGACGCAGGTGGGCAGTTCCCCAGGTGCTGGACAGTTCACGCAAAGCGGAGCGGTGTTTACTTTCTCCGCCGCCGACGCAGGCAAGGTGATGACTATCACTTATGTCTATTCGGTGCCGGACTCGAACTCAAACGGCCAGCCGCAACAGAAGCTGAGCCTCACGCTGTTTCTAGGCTCGCGACCGCAAACGCCATGGAGCTATCTAACCTCAGCGCATCCAGGCCAGGATCTTGGCTATAACGGGATCGCTTACGTTGCGGCGTCCGCCATGGACTTGGGCGAATCCGGCACGCTGCCGAACTTGAGCTTTGAGGTGCTGAGCGCCATTACCTTTGGCGCGGGCATTGCCGACGCGGAGCCTTCAGTGATTATTGCTGATCTGCTGGCCAACCAGTTTTACGGACTGGCCGGCGTGGTCACTCCTGGCGATCTCATGCAATACCGGAATTTCTGCACTGCTAATGGACTGTTTCTATCGCCGGTGCTCGATGCCCAAAAAGATGCAAGCGCGTGGATACAGGAAATCCTTGACGTAACCAATGCGGCGGCGGTTTGGAGTGAAGGCGTTCTAAAAATCATTCCTTACGGTGATACGACTCAGGTGGGCAATGGAGCGACGTTCATTCCCAACACCGCACCGATTTACGATCTCACAACGTCTGATCTTTTAACCGCGGTGGTGATCAAGCGGCCATCGGTGGCGGACGTGATGAATTCGGTTTCGATTGAATTTGTCAATCGCGCCAACGATTACAATCCTGACGTTGCGGAAGACAAAGACGACGCCATGATTGCCCTTTACGGTTTGCGCAAGGCGTCGCCGGTCCAGGCGCACTCCATCACCACCACCACGGTGGCCAAATTCGCGGCCAATCTTTTGCGCAAGCGATCAGTGGAGATCCGCGCCACGTATACGTTTTCTCTGGGCTGGCAATTCAATCTGCTGGAGCCCATGGACCTGGTAACGCTTACGATTCCAGAGCTGGGCTACAACAAAAAGCCGGTGCGGATCACAGCCATGCGGGAAGATGATTCCGGCAAACTGGAAGTTGACTGTGAAGACTTTCCCTGGGGAACGGCGACGCCGACGCTCTATCCGCATCAGGCGGGCTCGGGGCTTATCACGCAAGCCAATTCCGATCCCGGCGCGGTGAGCACGCCGATTATCTTTGAAGCCAACGACCGGCTCAGCTTAACTGGAAATTATGAAGTGTGGCTTGGGGTCTGCGGGCCAACGGTTGCAATCACGGGAGTAACATACCCGACACCGCCGCCTGTGCCGCCTTCTCCTATCCAGATCGCGGCCAACAATCACGGCTATAAGACAGGACAGAAAATCATCATCACAGGCGTTGGTGGAGTAACCGCGGCAAACGGTAATTGGACCGTTACGGTGATCGATCCGAACACTTTCACGCTGAATGGTTCTATCGGCAGCGGCACGTATACATCGGGCGGCGTGGCGGTGAACCTGGATTGGGGTGGCTGCCACGTATGGATCTCCCCGGACAATCAGAATTACCTCCAGGTGGGCGCCATGTATGGACCATCGCGCATGGGCGTTTTAACGGCTCAGCTTGTAGGCTCTGCTGATCCGGACACAACGCATACTCTTGCGATCGATCTTACGCAATCCACGGGGATTCTGAATTCCGGCACGCAAGCAGATTGTGATAATTTCCGCACGCTTTGTTACGTCGATGGTGAACTCATCAGCTATGAAGACGCCACGCTTACCGGATCGTTTAAGTATGACCTGGGCGCGCACGGCACAGCGCAAACCATCACTGACGCAACAAACGCCAGCCCGATTCAGATCACCATAGCCAATCACGGCCTTGGCACCGGCGAAACTGTTGTTGTGGCCTCAGTCGGCGGGAATACGGCGGCCAATGGAACATGGGTGATTACCGTCACCGGAGCCAATACTTTCACGTTGAACGGATCGACCGGCAATGGCGCTTATACATCGGGAGGAACAGCGACGGTGGCAGCGCGGCTGCGTCGCGGCGTGTTCGGTTCGCCCATTGGAACCCACAATATCGGGTCCCTGTTCCTTCGTTTGGATGATGGCATATTCGTCTGGGAAGCCGATCCCACATTGGTAGGTTTTCCTGTGAGCATTACCGGCGCAACAAACGCCAGTCCCATCTCCATCACGGCAAGCAATCACGGATTGTTTACCGGGCAATCGGTTTCGATTTCCGGCGTGCTGGGCAACACGGCGGCGAATGGGCAATGGGTGATCACCGTCACCGGAACCAATACATTTACCTTGAACGGATCGACCGGCAACGGAGCTTATACTTCCGGCGGCGTGGCCACTCCGCTGATCTTTTTCAAATTTACCAGCTTCAACCGCATGGGCCTGATGGAGCAGTCGCTGGCCAATGCCACGGCATACCCATTCCTTTTCATGGGCTTGTTTGGCAACCATGATGAGACGCCGGCCAACAACGCCACCATAGACTCGCAATTTGTGTCAGGCACGGCTGTCAACATCAGGATTTACGGCGCATCGGTTGGAAGCTCCTACAAAGCCTGGAAGATGAAAGACCAGGGCGCAATCAGAATAATTCCCGGGCAAACCCTGTCTTTGGTCGACGACACCGGGGCCGCTCCGCAGGTCACCACGATCTATTGGATTTCCTATGACTTCAATGCGACCACGCACCGGGCCTGGGCCAATTACAACAATTACGTTCAAGCGGTCTATCGCGGACAAATGCGGGTTGGCTCGTTGACCACATGCAATTCCAGCGGCACCGGCGGAACCACCGGCGGGCAGGGCACGTCCAGCACGGGAACGGGCTCAGGCGCTCCCGGCCGACCGCTGCCACAATCATAAAATTTCAGGAGAGATGACTTTGAAAAAGCTACTTTCAGTTTTCGCATTTGTGTGTCTGGCCATCGGCGCGCATGCCCAGAATTTGACCACGGTCTCAGCCGCGAACATCACTGACATCAACGGAACAAAACTTGCCGCCGGCCAGCTCTGTTTTTTGATTACTGACCAGCAGGACAACCCGATCTCTGTTGAGATCGGAGGCGGTGGACAGGCCTTGAAGCGCGGCTATTGCTCGCCTGTTGCGGCGGGTGCGGTCACATCATTTACCGTACCCAATCCCGCGGCTACTCTGCCTTCGGGAATTTACTATCGCGTTACGGTCAAGGATTCCAGCACCGGGCAGGAAGTGCTCAGGTACACCGGAGTTTCTTTCACCGGGGCCACGTTTAACTTTGACAATTACGCGCCGGTCAATCTGGGCAGTTTTGCGCCACTCAGCGGCAACAGCGTTTCCGGCAATCTGGCGGTCAGCGGAAACGTGGCGGCCACGGGGACCGTTACCGGATCCAATATTCCTTCCAACATCCTGCAGCAGATTTTCAATGCCGGGGTCGGACTTACGCAGCGCACGGCTTTCAACTGTCTGGCGGGGATCGTGTGCTCTGACAATTTCGGAGCCTCGCGTACCGATGTGCGCCTGGGTTCGCTCACGACAGTTGCCTTTTCAGCCACGCCAGCATTCGATGCGTCCACGGCGGCCAGTTTCAAATTGACGCTCACAGGAAACGTTACCGGGTCAACATTGAACAATGCCGTAGCGGGCGAGCCGATCAGCTTTGAAATCTGCCAGGACGCGACCGGTGGCCGTACTTTTGTTCCGCCCACGAATGTCTTGAACATGGGAACCATCGTGAGCACAGCGAACGCTTGCAGTACGCAGGAATTCTGGTTTGATGGATCGAATGCGGTATCTTCCGGGCCAATGCAGAGCAGTGGCGGATCAATTATTCCAGGAACGTTGTCTGTGGCGGGAACCTCTACGCTGGGCAACGTGAACCTGGGCGCGGGTAATACGCTTGGAGTTGCGACAATTAAGCAGATTTCCCCGACCACCGGGTTCAATATTGCGGACAACCTCGGCGCAAGCCATTTCTTTATTTCAAATTCCTCGCCTTACCTGAATACCTTTGTGCAGGGAAACGGGTCAGGCAGTATATTTCTCGGCACAGCCAATAAAGCGTTTGTTGCCGATACCACCGGAACGATTACCACTGCGGGCGGCATTGCCTTACAAACGACGTCACAAACGCTTCCGGCAAGCATCACAAATGATACTGCCGGCGGAATCCTCTTCACGAATAATGCTGGCAGCTCAATGCAATTAGGCAATGGCGGCACGCTTTTCCTAAATAGTCCCCAGGGAATCCGGTGGACAGGTGCAACATCGGGCAATACGGTCGTTCAGGCGTCGGCAGTTGCAGGGACGGGTATTCTCACTTTACCCGCGACCGTAACAGATACGCTGGTGGCTCGAACGACCACGGATACTTTGACGAATAAGACGCTAACAAGTCCGGCGATTTCTGATCCCACGATCACCGGCAACACAAACGTGAAACGCATTAAGGCCAATCAGGCATCAAGCCTTGTAGTCGGCGACGTTGGTGGTTTGACCGCTGCATGGGGATCAACTGCGACCGTTGCATCTGTGGTTGGAACCGATATGGCTGGTTATATCGACATTCTTTCCAATGGAACGGGCCAAAACATTAATGCCGGCTTCACTCTGACCTTCCACGATGGCACATGGACAACACCGCCGGTCTGCCTCGCAGTTAGAGGAGATGGCTTTGCTCCGCAAGGCATCATGATTGCAAACGCGGCGACGGCAACCAACGTGTCATTTTTCTTCAATGCGGTTCCCGTTGCAGGAACAACGTACCAACTCATCTTTATATGCATGGGACGTTAGGCAAAATGGAACAGCTAAAAACTCTTGCGTTGATCGCAGAATTGACGCGACTCTTAAATCGGTTGAAGGGTATCCGTCACGCCCAGTATGGTGATTGCCTTGAAATTATCTTTCTCCTGGATTTCTGGCGTCAGATTGTTTCTTCAGGACGACATGGCAATCCAATGTCATTAAATCCTCTTCTCGCATGTCTCTAAAGGGGTGCGACATTTTCTTTTGCGCTGTAGGCAGAGATGGCCAAAAGTTCCGGTGCTTAATAGACACAGTGAAATGTTTTTGAAGCAATGCGTGCATTTTAACCCACGGAATCCGGTTTGTATAAAAACCGGACTTAGCCATGAAGTCACTTTCCCAGATTCGTTCCGAGAATCGCAAGTTATTCAACGCGTATTGGAGATGGTCGCGGAAGTCGATTTGATGAGAGCCGATTCCATTTGGTTTAAGGACACGCCTCATTTCCATGACAAGAGGAAGAAATTCTTTCAATCGGATATGCTCAAGCACCGCATTCGAGAAAAGGAAATCGACAGAGGCGTCAGGAACTTCACGGAAAGACTCAAGGCCTTCAGTCAAGTAAACGGTGTTAGGAAATGGGACAACGTCAGCAATGGGCTCTGAATCGATCAGCCAAGTTTTTGCTGCACCGAGCTCATTGGCATACTTGCCAGTCAACAATCCATTGCCCGGACCAATTTCAACGACCGTCTTGTTATTAAGGTCGGAAAATCCGGTTGTACCAAAGTGTTTATCAAAAATTGAGCGAGCATACTGATCACTATCCATCCCGCCGGCGCGGAATAAATGGAGCTTTTGCCAAGCTTTACCGCTCACTGGCAGCCGAGATAGAACAACTTTGGCGGGGATCTTTAGATACCACGGAATCATGTTTGGCTTCCTCTGAACGATGGCACCCACTCCTTTTATTGTCCGCGTACCGTGTGCTGGAAAACAGGAGAAGGTCAAGCTGTTTTGGGATTAACGGTAAAAATATTTTACACCGAGGTAGAAATACCGGAGCGTCGAGGACGGGGTTCAGGGGTTAAAACCTCAAGAACTAAGTACAGCGTCTGAGCCGCCGACACTGAATCGATCATGAGGGGGCGTAGGTGCGCTCGAACGCGTACTCATTCATCCGGATGATCTGGCCAAAGGGGCGCAGAGCTTTCAAGGCGAAGCCCCGTTTCTCATAGAAAGCAATTACGTCTGCGGGCGCCGCAAACTCGAATGGGTAACCTCCGGCCCAATCCACAATGTCGTGCCAGGCGGACATGCCGCGTTTTACTTTCCAGTTCTTCCAATCCGAGATGACGCGATGCGGGAGCAGTAGTAATTTAGGCAACCAAAGAGTTATTAAGGACGCAAAGGTGACGGCGGGACGGGACCAGGGATGAGCGACGTAAGATCGCTTAAGGAACCGCCACAGCCGGCTGACCGCGCCCTGATCAGCATAGAGGCAGATCACCAGATGCTCTTTCGCCGGAATGGTGATGAGTTCCAAGCCCTTCCACATTGCGCCGGTGTGGTGGAGCACGCCCCAGGAATAAACAACGTCAAACGGTCCGAGCGAGCGCAGATACTGCTCGTCCAGGGCTGATCCCGCTTCAATGTGCCAGTTGGCCATGGAGGCAAAGCGGCGTTTCATCTCAGCGGTGCAGGCCACGCTTTTCTGATCGTAGTCAAAGGAAACGACGCGGGCTGCGCCGAGGCGCACAGCGGCAAGGGAATGAATTCCGCTGCCGGAGCCGACATCAAGGAAAGATTTTCCGCTGATGTCACCCACCATTTCAGCAAGACCGGCGCACGCTTGCGCTATACGGTCTTCATCGACCACAGAAAGAAACTGGGTCCAATTTTCGCCGAACTGGAACCTTTCGGTTGCCTGTCCTTCAGGGGGCGTCATGGCAAACATCCTATCACCGCCCTTGCTTTGCTAAAGGGCGACAGCACTTGCGCGCGTGCGCGATTTCCAGGAGAGAAAACCATGCAAATTCACTTTACCGATTTTGTTACCGCAGCGAACCTGCTGGTGCTGCTGGGGATTTATCGCAAGATGTCAATCATTGTGTACCAGCACAAGCTGATGTGGACGGACTTTGCCGAGCGCAAAGGCATCAGCGCAAACGGCAAGCATGCGGCCAGTGTGTAATTGGTCGGCCGCGAATTCACGCGAAATGCGCGAATACAAATCATTTTTTAGGTTTTGATTCGCGTTGATTCACACCGGCTCGGCACGCTTTATCTCTCTTTCGGCGCTGTGACAGCGCTTTTTCAGGTGAACCCAAATGAAACTTACTCCAAGAGAAAGATTTCTGGCCAAGGTATGTCCAGAGCCAAACGGCGGATGCTGGCTCTGGTGCGGGCAGGTACGTGCCGATGGCTACGGGCTAGTTCGCTTTGAGCGAAAGCTGTATCTAGCGCATCGGCTGGCATGGAAGTTTTTTCGTGGAGAGATTTCGACGGGGCTGGTGGTGTGCCACAAATGCGACGTTCGGGCCTGTGTGAATCCTGAGCATTTGTTCCTGGGAACCATGATGGACAACGTAAGAGACATGATGGAGAAAGGCAGGAGCCGGCAGGGTGAAAAAAATAGGAGCGCCAAACTGACTACCGAGCAGGTAGGAAAAATCAAAACCATTCTGGCGGCAGGCTTGCTGCGTGTGAGTGATATAGCGCGCGAATATGGCGTCGCGCACTCAACCATCGGCTGTATTGCCAGAGGCACGAGCTGGCGGCACGTGAAGGTAGCCGAGCCGGCAGCAGCAGAAATCCCCGCCTTGCCTGCGAGTGCGGCGTCTGGAGATTCGTGAGAACGCCTTAGCGCCGCATGGCAAGGGCTGCAATGTCGGGATCTTTTCGACTGCGCGTGCGTCGCGCGGTCGTGGCCTGCGCTCAAGATAACAGAGGGAATCGGCGAGATAAGAGGCAGTAGTCTAGCGATTGCGGCCGGAACGGGAAGATGTGGAAAGATGCGGGGTAATCGCCGGAGCCG
>Ga0070734_10002916_pt1 | contig 19210 bp, 18 predicted proteins | sample Coa_R1_8_FD_66444 | JGI IMG/M metagenome (GOLD analysis project Ga0070734, IMG submission 66444) | Surface soil microbial communities from Centralia Pennsylvania, which are recovering from an underground coalmine fire - Coalmine... | ecosystem: Environmental > Terrestrial > Soil > Unclassified ... | reverse complement strand
AGCGTCACCAGCCTGCGCTTCGCTTCACAAAGTAGAGCATCCGGACCATAATTCTCATAAAAAGGTTCAAAGACGATGATTTCGTCGCCGGGGTTGGTGACGGCCAGCAGCGCCGCGATCATCCCCTCGGTCGCTCCGCAGCAAACCGTAATTTCTCTCTCCGGATCGTAATCGAGGTTGTACCACTTGCGATATTTCGCGGCGATGGCGTCACGGAACGGCTTCGCGCCCCAGGTGATCGCGTATTGATTCACATCCTGAGCGATGGCTTCCTGTGCTGCCCGCTTGATCTCTTCCGGTGCACTGAAATCTGGATAACCCTGTGCCAGGTTGACGGCTCCGACGCCCACCGCCAGCCGGGTCATTTCGCGGATGACCGATTCTGTGAATCCCAGAGTGCGTTCGCTGCGAAAGCGCGGACGGCGGTTCGCAATCTCGACCGGCCGCACTAGGGTCTTCTCGCCGCCAGGAGGCATTTTTTTATTGCAGCAGACTCATTTTTCTGGCCACGCGCGAAAGGATCTCCACCGCCCGGTCCAGCATGTCGCGGGTGTGTGTGGCCGTGACGATGGTCCGGACTCGCGCCTTGCCCTCGGGCACCGTCGGATACCCGATGCCGGTGGCGTACAGGCCGTTCTCGAACAGCGCGGCGGAAAAAGCGTGCGCGGCCTTGGCCTCGCCCACCATGATGGGCGTGATGGGCGTCTCGCTCGCGCCGGTGTCAAACCCGGCCGCCTTTAACGAGGCCTTGTAATAAATCGTGTTATCCCAAAGCTTCTCGATCCGCTCCGGCTCATTTTCCAGAATGTCGAAGGCCGCAATGCACGCCGCCGCCACTCCCGGGGGATGTGAGGTGGAAAACAGGAACGGCCGAGCCCGGTGATACAGGTACTCGATCAGGTCCTTGCTGCCGCAGACGTAACCGCCCAGCACCCCGACAGCTTTCGAGAGCGTGCCCACCTGAATATCGACATGCCCCTTCAGCCCGAAGTGATCCACGGTGCCGCGGCCGTGCGATCCCAACACCCCCGAGGAGTGCGCGTCGTCGATCATCATGATGGCCCCGTGATTCTCCGCCACGGCCACCAGCTCCGGCAGCGGGCCGATGTCACCGTCCATCGAAAAGACGCCGTCGGTGATCAGCAGCTTCCGGCCCGGCTTGTCGGACAGTTCATCGAGGTGACGGGCGGCGGCGGTGGTGTCTTTGTGCGGAAACACATGGATCTTGGCGCGCGACAAGCGGCACCCGTCGATAATGCTGGCATGGTTCAAGGCATCCGAAATGATGTGATCGTCCGGGCCCAGCAGGGCCGAAACCGTCCCCGCGTTGGCGGTAAAGCCCGACTGGAACACGACCGACGCCTCGGTCTGTTTGAACGCCGCGATGCGCCGCTCCAGTTCCATGTGGAGGCTCATGGTGCCGGAGATGGTCCTGACCGCGCCCGATCCGGCGCCGAACTTCTTGGTGGCTTCGACAGCCGCTTCAATGAGCTTGGGATGGTCGGCCAGACCGAGATAGTTGTTGCTTGCGAGATTGATCACCTCGCGGCCGTCGAAGCGAGCCATGGGCTCGCAAGCCGATTCGAGGACGCGCAGCCGCTGATACGTGCCGGCCTTGCGCAAGCCATCCAGTTGTTCGGTGAGATACGCGAGCGCATTCATTGAGGACATGCACTCCATCCTATCCTGCGAACCTGCCTGACGGGTTGCGGGACTAGGCGCGTTTGCGCAGCCGGTAATCGTCGATGTGCGGCATCACGATCACTTTGCACATCTCGAACAGCCGCGAGCGCGCGCGCATGCCGATCCGCTCTTCGAGAAAATATTTGCTGTACATGTCTTCGAGCGGCCCCGAGCCGCGCTGGTGGCCTGCTTCGGGATCGCGCAGGTTCGTGGTGAGCAGCGTTGCGCGCCGGTGATTGCAGCGCTGCGTGATGATCGACGTTACCGTATCTTCCACCCAATCGGTGATGCGATGCGCTCCCAGATCGTCGAGCACCAGGATCTCGGCCTCCAGCGCCGAACGGTACGCTTCCCGATCCATCGTGCCGGATGCCGCATCGTAGCCCGAGCGGATATGATTCAACAGCGCCTGAAAATCGTAGAAGACGCCTTCGAAGCCCCGCTGGATCAGCCCGCGTAGCGCCGCCACAGCCAGATGCGTCTTCCCCGTTCCCGGCGGGCCGATGAACAGGAGCCCCGGCTTCTCCACCTTGGCCGGATAGTAGTTGACATAGTTGCGCACGTCGAACATCGCCTTCTTCAGCGCCTCACGATCACCCGATGCTTCGAAGTTATCGAGCGTCTTCTTCTCGTAAAGCGGTGGAATGTTCGCACGCGCCGTCATCCGGCCCGCACGGCCTACGTCGGCGCACTGGCACTTCTCCGCCCCCGAGACCCCTTCGTGCTCCACGATCTTCCAGCCGGACCCTCCGCAGATCGGACATGTTTCGGTGGCGTTCATGGCTCGGCGCGCTTCGTGCCTTATTGTACTAACGCAACCGCCCGTTTGACCTCGCCGCTCCCGGTCCGGTATCCTGCCGACGACATCCGCCCGGATTCTTATGCTGTGGAAAATTTATATTGGCGCCTTTCTGTCTTTGTGGGCCATCTACGTGTTCGGCTTCGGCCACTGGCAGGAGGTCCTCGCGCACTGGCCGATGGCCGCAGTCATGATTCCCGGATCCATGGTCGCCGGATCCACGCCCCTTACCGGAGGCACCGTGGCGTTCCCTTTCCTGGTGTTGCTCTTTGGCCAGTCCGCCGCCACCGCACGCAGCTTCGGCTTCCTGATTCAGGCCGTGGGCCTGAGCTCTGCAACGCTGTTCACCTTGTCTCGAAAGGTTCGGCTTCCCTGGACACTCCTGGGGTGCAGCGCGGCCGGCGCAACCGCCGGGTTCCTTTTCGGTACGTTCCTGGTCGCGCCGCACGTCGCTCCCACGCAAGTGAAACTCCTGTTTTCCTGCCTATGGCTGAGCTTCGGGTTGTTGACCCTGGCGCGTAATCAGGAGATTTGCTCGTTGACGACGCGCAGCGATCATTTCCCCGCCGAAGTACCGATCGGGCTCACGGCCGGCGTAGTCGGCGGCATCATCGCGTCTATGCTCGGCCCTGGCGTCGAGATGATGATCTACTTCGCGATGGTGCTCCTCTATCGCAGCGATCTGAGAATCGCAATCCCCACCGCCGTGGCCGCCAGCGCCCTGGCCTCCATCGAAGGCGTGGCCCTGCACGTCAAACTCGGGGATTTGGGGAATCGCGCGATTTACGATTGGCTGGCCGCCGGGCCGTTCGTCATCTTCGGTGCGCCGCTCGGAAGCTTTCTGGCGCGTGTGGTGCCCCGCCTGAAGATGCTCTATTTCGTGTCCGCGCTCTGCGTCTTTCAGTTTTTCTGGACGCTGTCGCAGACCACCGCCCACAGCGCCGAATGGGTATTCATCACAGCAACAATTGCAGTGGCGCTTTCTACTTTCACGATCTTAGATCGGTACGGGAAAAAACCTTCCGCCCCGGCCGCATCGGCCGCCGTTGAGACGCCCTAGTTCTGAACCACCTGCGGGCCTGTGGCTTGGGTGCGGAACTCGTATTGGTGAATCTCGATAGCGGCGCGGCCCTCTTCACACCGGACCACGCGGCCTCGCGCCACCAGTTTGAGATTGATCCTGCTGTTCAACTGAGCCGGCCAGCTGATCGACAACTCCAGCCGACGCCCCGGAACCAAGTATTGATCGGTGGTGAACAGCACACCGTTGCTGCTCATGTTGATGGTGCGGCCGCTCCCGGCTTCATCCTCATTCTTGCGGTTCAAAACTTTGAACCGGACTTCCCGCTCGATCGGGAACCGATCGGCTGCACGGCGATCGTTATTGTCTTTATCCACGTTTATACCCGCCCCTGGCATCGTCATTAGTTTGGTCGCTCTGTTCGGCTCGTTGTCCTTCAATTCCACATCCAGATTGCGGCACGCGGGGAGGCGCAACAATAGCAGAGAATTCCTAATTTGGCGTGGTACCCGCTGTTTTAAGGAGTAGTACTGACAGCGCTCATGGTTTGGGCTTCCGGCGGTCGCGGAACTCGGCCAGACGGGCCGCGATGCGCTCCTCGACACCGCGATTGGTAGGCTCGTAAAATACTGATCCTACGAGAGATTCTGGCAAACACTGCATGTCGCTGAGGGCGTCCTCGTACAGGTGGGCGTGCTGGTATCCGGCCCCGTAGCCCCATTGCTTCATCGCGCTGGTGGGGGCGTTCCGCAGGTGCATCGGGACGGGCTCGGCTCGATGCGACTCGACGGTCTCCATCACCCGCCCCAAGGCCTGATAGGATGCGTCCGACTTCGGCGCCACGGCCAGGTAGATCGCCGCCTGCGCGAGCGCGAGGTCGCCTTCGGGGATGCCCAGGAAGTGCACCGCCTGCATGGCCGCAATCGACTGCTCTAGCGCCCGTGGATCCGCCAGCCCAATGTCCTCGATCGCCATCCGGACCAGCCGCCGGGCGATGTACATCCGGTCTTCCCCGGCTTCGAGCATCCTGCCCAGCCAGTAGAGCGAAGCATCCACATCGGACGACCGCACCGACTTGTGCAAGGCAGAAATCAGGTTGAAGTGTTCCTCGCCCGACTTGTCGTAAAGCAGCATCTTGCGCTGCAGCGAGTCCTCAATGGCTTCCGCGGTGATCTGCCCATCCTGGGCGGCGGCCGCCGCGAGTTCCAGAACGTTGTATGCCGTGCGCGCGTCGCCGTTGGCGTAAATCGCGATTTGCCGCAACAGGTCGTTGGACGCCGAGACTCTAAGCACAACAATTGCCCGCTCCAGCAAGCCCAGGATCTCGGCCTCGGTCAGCGCCTTCAGCATGTAGACCTTGGTTCGCGAAAGCAGCGCCGAGATCACTTCGAACGACGGATTTTCGGTGGTCGCGCCGATCAGGATGATGTCGCCCTTCTCCACGTAGGGGAGGAAGGCGTCCTGCTGGGCCTTGTTGAAGCGATGAATTTCATCCACGAAGAGCACCGTGCGCCGGCCCGCTCGCCGGTTGCGCTCGGCATCCGCCATGACGGCTTTGATTTCTTTGATGCCGCTGAGCACCGCGCTAAACGGAATGTAGTCGCAGTGCGTCACGTTGGCGATAATGCGCGCCAGGGTCGTCTTGCCGACTCCGGGCGGTCCCCACAAGATGAGGGAGCTCAACCGGTCGCGCTCGATCTGCACCCGCAGCGGTTTGCCCGGGCCCAGGATATGCTGCTGGCCGACGTAGTCGTCGAGCGTGGTCGGGCGCATCCGTTCCGCCAGCGGACGGCTCGCGTCGTCGCGCAGACTGGCCAGCGGATCGGGCTCGAACAGGCTCATCGGTCCACCAGCCGTTGCTGGCGCGCGGCATAGAGCGCGATGCCGGCCGCCAGTGCGGCGTTCAGGGACTCCACGCCCAGGGTCGGAATTCGCACGCCGGTCGCTTTGGCCTTTACTACGTCGCTTACGCCATGCGCTTCACTGCCGAGCACGACGGCGCAAGCGCCGGTCAGATTCGTCTCGCCGAGCGCGCGCGCACCGTCTGCGATCAGTGCGAAAAGCTCGGCGTTGTGCTCGGCCACCGACGCCAGCGCGCTGCCCGGATCCACGCCGGCCGCCAGAGGCACGCGGAACACCGATCCCGCCGACGCCCGAACGCACTTGGGATTGTACGGGTTCACCGTACCCTTCAAGGCGACCATTCCGGTAGCGCCGAACGCCTCGGCCGCGCGCAGCACCGTGCCCGCATTGCCCGGATCCTGGAGCCCGTCTAGAATTACTACCAAAGGCGTCCCGCCAAAGACTTGCTCCAGGGTCCATTGCGGTGGACGCACCAGCGCGATCACGCCCTGGCTGGTCTCCGTCGTCGATATTTCGCGAAACAAACCGGTGGGAACCGTCGAGACCTTCGCAGCCTCCACCTGGTCCAGACACTGCGCCATCGGGCCGCGCGCCGCCTCAGTCACAAAGACCGCCGGAATTTCGCATTTCGAACGCAACGCCTCCGCGATCAGGTGTGGACCCTCGGCAACCACCAACCCGTCATCGGTTTGGCCGCCGCGCCGGATGGCCTTGCGCAGCTCTTTGATCCAGGGGTTGTGCGGGCTGGTGACTGTGGGCATGGAGCCTTAGGCTCATGTTGGCATAAAGTAAAGGCAGGAGCAGATTCGGCTCACTCAGTCGCCATGAAATGGATCGCCGCGGTCGCGGTGCTGGTCGGCTTGGTTTTGGGAGCGAAACAAGTAACGGCCGTCGCAGCGGAGATCCGGCAGCAATCCACCATCGACGAGGCGCGTCCTGCCGACGCGATTATCGTGTTGGGCGCGGCCGAGTACCGAGGCAAGCCGTCTCCGGTCCTCGAAGCCCGCTTGAATCACGCGCTCTTCCTCTACTTGAGGGGCATGGCTCCGCGCGTCATCACAACCGGAGGCGCAGGCGGCGATCCCGATTACACAGAAGGTTCCGTCAGCCGCGCCTACCTTGCCAAACGCGGAGTGCCGCCCGAGGCCATCGTCGTCGAGCGCGAAGGGGGAAGCACCGCCCAGAGTGTCGCCGCTGTGGCCGAAATCATGCGGCGCATGAATCTCAAGTCAGCGATCGTGGTCAGCGACGGCTATCATATTTTCCGCGTCAAGAAGATGCTCGAATCGAGCGGCATGATGGTCTATGGCTCGCCGCGTCCCTCCCAGGCGCCCGATAGCTGGCAGTATTTCCGGCAGGCTTTCGGCTACGTGCTCTGGCGCCTCGGCGTCGCCATCTGATGGCTTCGTTTTTCCATTTTGGAACTATCCGATCGGTTAGTGGCTAACCGTTTGTGTTCACTCCAAACTCGCTTAATCCAACCGCGAAACAGCGCAATCTATTGAATCCCCGCAGGTTCGGCTGCCGGGCTGCGTGACTCGTCTTTTGGCATCGCAACTGCTATCCCACGACGAACTCTCCGGAGGATGCTGCCGCTATGAATCTCGAACGCAGACAGAAAACCAGATATCCCATCGAGCTCTCCGTGAGCTATCAGTCCATGGATCCCCGCCTGACATTGACCGGCGAAGGTCGTAGCCGGAATGTCAGCAGCACGGGAGTCTTGGTCTCCTGCGGCGATCAATTGCCCGAGGGCACGGCTCTCCGGGTGACGCTCGAGTGGCCCACCCTGTTGAACGGGGTCACGCCCCTGCAACTGGTGACTTTCGGCAAGGTGACACGGTCGGACGATTTCGGCTTTGCCCTACAACTCGACAACTATCAGTTCCGCACGACCAAGCGAAAGAGCGAGCGCGCCGGTGAGGCGCCCCTGGCGAGCGCCGCCGCAGCGGCACTGCGTCAGGCAGTATAAGGCCTGCGTTACCCAAGTTGTCTTCTTGGTTATAGTTGGGGTCGGTTAAGCCCTCCTTCGCCGACCCCCTGCTGGTTGCGGCCTGAAGTGCCGATATTTGGAGCAGTCGAGGCCTATTATGGAAGCCGCAACCGGAGCGCCGGAAACTCCCCAACCTGCGCCCACAACCACAACTGCCCGTCCTGAGGAACAGCGCCGCAAATGGCGCCTTTATATCGCCGGAACCATCTCGGCGGGCCTGTTGATCGCAGCCGGGTACCTGGGCGCGCGAATTTTTGTCGGCCCGCCGCAATCAAAAGCAGCTGAGCCCGCCGCCACGCCCGCTCTCGCCCCGGTTCAGGCTCCGACCCCCGCTGCAACTCCGGTAGTTCGCCAATCCGCGCCGGTCCCGGCTAAGCCGGCGGCCAACCCTGTAAAGGCTGAGATACCGGTTGCCGCCAAACCCGATCCTTTTAAGCCGGCCCCCGTCGCCAAGGCTGCTCCTGTTGCTGCACCTTCCGACACGAGCGCAGCCAACGAAGGAGTCGCCTTGCCGGCACCGCATCGCAGCGGCATCTACCTTCAGATCGGCGCGATCAATACGCCGGCGGTGGCGAAATACATCTCCGAACTTCGGCGCGACCAGTGGGAGCCGATTGTGGTGGAGGGCCCCCGGTCCGGCATCGAGCGCGTGCTCGTCGGGCCGTTCGCCGACCGCAGCTCGCTCGAAGCGGCGAAGGCGCGCCTGCAGGCTCTCGGCATCGACTACTTCGTTCGAGCCTACTAAGCCGGCACGCGTTCGCTTTCAAAAACCAGGCTCATACACGTGACTCCCGCTTCGGCCTTCATCAGCTCGGACACGTCGATCGGTTGAACGTCAAACCCCGCCGCCGAGAGCAGATCCGCGGTCTTAGGGTAAGCGGACGGAATCACGACCGTATCGCTCAGCCACAGCGTGTCAGCGGACCATGGTTCCTCAGCCGGCACACTGAGGACCTGGAGCCCCGAGATAGGCGAGGAATCGATCATCGCCCGATTCATCAGCAACGTCCCGGGCCCGAGAGCGCAGCACGCGCTTTTCAGATGCAGGCAGCCCGTCACCGGCACGGCGATCACCCGATACCCAAACGGCTCGACGATTTCGAGGAGTTGCTTGATCCCCTCGGCGTTCGTTCTTCGCGACAATCCTGCATACAATGTCCGTCCGATCCGCACCACATCGCCGCCCTCCAAGGTCGCCGGGGGGTGCATTTTCACCACCGTGCGAAACGCCTCAAGCGCCCGCGCAAGGCTCTCCGCTTCGCCGCGGCGCGAGGAGGCGCCCATGCGCGTCGAGATCGCGATCTCATCCAACACCAACGCAGGATCTTCGACGAAGACGCAGTCGGGATGATCGTCCAAGGCCGGCAACGAGACGACGCGCGCGCCCAGCCGCTCCAGGCACTTCTCATAATCGCGGTGCTGTGCCGCCGCGCGAGCAACGTCGATCTCCGCGCGCTTGAGGAACTCCAGCTCGCACTGAGCGAGCGCGGGGCTCACTTTGCGGGTGATGGCGGTCAGCATGGTGCCGTCATCCTGATGGGAGCCTACTTGGCCGCCTCCAGCCCGCTCTTTCGAATCGCGGGATACGCGGCTGGTGACGCCAGCCACTCGATGAGCGCCTTTCCACCCTCGGGGTCTTTTGCCGTTGTCGGAATGCCCGCGCCGAAGATCATCACTCGCTGTGCCCCGGGCGGCAGCTCGCCGACGATGTCGATCCCCTTCACCGGTTTCAACTCGCTGATCTGCTGAAAGCCGATCTCCACCTCGCCGTTTGCGACGAAATTGCCCACGGGAAGTCCTTCGATCTTCTTGCTCCGGGCCTTGATCTGGTCCCAGATACCGAGCTGCGGGAACAATTCGGTGGCGAGATAGACGCCCCCGACACTGTCGGAATACCCGATCGATTTGGCCCCCAGGACCGCCTTCTTGAAAGCCTCAAGCGTGCTGATGTCGGGCTTGGGCGCCCCGGCCTTTACGGCCATTCCTGTTTTCGAATGCACCAGGTCGACGCGGCTGCCGGGCCGGATTTTGCCCTGCTTCACCAGCTCTTCGAGAGGGGACGAACCCATGATCACGACGTCGATCTGCTCGCCCCGCTGCAACCGCATCGGGATCGCGTCATGTGTCGTACCCATCGACGCGCCGAACTCGGTGATCACTTTGTTGTGGGTCGCCTTTTCATATTGCGGCCCCAGTTCCAGGAAAGCAGCGGTGAACGCACCCGAGGTCACTACTTTGACGTCTGCGGCGTTCGAAGCAACCGGAAGGGCGGCCCACAGAACGAACCCTGCTATCGCAGCCCGAAAACTGTCCTTGAAGAATTGCACGGATTTCGACCTCCCGCCCATACTTGGCCCGCGCTGGTCGGCGCAGGGGAAGGCTATCATTTGCGCTTCAAACGAGTCAAGGAGACGGGAACGCTCCCGGAGCGACGCCGCCTTCGACCCGACCTGGCGGCATGAAAAATTTGTGCGCGATCCGAAGGCTTGACGTGTATAATAGGTCGCTGGAAGAAGGTCCCAGAACAATCTTCCAGAACAAGAGGGAGGGTCGCGCATGGCTGGGAATATTTCCCGACGCAAGCTTTTTAACGGAGCACTGGCAGCCGGGCTCGCTGCAGGTTCAGCGCCTGGAGGTTTCGCACAGGCCGGCAAGAAATCACAGGAAACGAAGTTGCCCGACGTATGGGGCCAGGATTTCCTGTACCAGTGGAGCCCTCCCGATAACGTGAAACGGGATCTTACTCCAGGAAAATCGCCGATCCGTCTGAGTCATATCCAGATGACCAGCGAAGAAGGCACCGATTACGGCCAGCTCTTTAAGTCCATGCGGGCCGGCGGATGGACGGCCTGTGAAATCGGCTCTGCGCAATGGTTCAACCGCAAGCTTTCGGAATCCGAGAAGCGGAACATCAAAGCAGAGGCTAAGGCCAACGATATCGACTTCTACGGCATTCATTGCGCCGGCAACATTATTGCGCCGGATCCGGAGGCCGAACACTGGCAGCGGCACATCATCGACGCCTATAATTCCGCGGAGGAAATGGGCTGCAAATTGATTCTTACGCACACAGGCAGCATGTATTCGAATCGCAACACGCCGCATCCTCTGAACTGGAGCCGTGAGGGCTGGACGCGATCGGTGAATGCGCTCAAGAACATCGCGAAATCCACTTCGGGCGGTAAGACCTGGATCGCCATCGAGCCGGTGAATTCAGAAGCCATCAACAATCCCTGGGCCCAGGTACGCCTGCGGGAAGATGTGGGCGATTCGCGCATCATGTCCGGCCTCGATATCACGAACATGGTCTACCCCGGCGTAGCATTCCGCATGACGGAGTTCACCAACCTGGTTTTCGATCTGCTCGAGGATCAGATCGCCTACATTCACGCCAAGGATTTTGTGTGGAACGGAATGATGGCCGGCCTCAACTGGGCCATGAACGGCACCGGCAACATGGATTACGAGACCTTCCTGACACGCATCAGCAGGATAAAGCACCCGGTGAACATGCTCGTCGAGTTCCTGTCGGGCGAAGAAGATTATCGGGAAGCGCAGCGTAATATCCGCGCGGTTGCCAAGAAGGTCGGGGTGCAAGTCGAGGGCACACAACCCGCTTAACCGCATAGTGCGTGAGAGGATGAGAACAGCCTGTATGAAAAAACAGATTTCGCTGGCGCTCGGGATCGCGATCCTGGGCTTACCGGTTGCAACGTTAGCGGCCACGAACTTCAGCGGCTCCTGGGTCCGGGACGGCTCCAAAAGCGATCCTGTGCCGATGACGGCGTATTGGCTTACCAGACCCCAAGAGGCAGGCATCGGAGGCGGGCGAGGCGGCAATGGTCCGGGGGGCGGCCGAGGTCCTCAAGTTCCGATGGTGATTCAGCAGACCGCCAATAGCATGGAAGTTACCCAACCTCAAGGCGATGTCCATAAATACGTGCTGGACGGCAAACCCCACGCCCGGCCCACCGACACCGGGATCCAGAAGGCCACCGTTACCGCCAGCTTCCAGGGAGACACGCTGGTGATCGGCACTCAGCAGCCTTGGGGCGGGATGCCGGGAAACATCTCGCTCGATGTCAAAGAAGTCTGGTAACTCTCGCCGGACGGCAACACGCTGACCATTACCACCACTCGTACCGATTCCGCTGTGGTGAAGACGTACAAAGAGGTCTACACCAAGAAGTAGCTGGGATTCCTACGCGGTACCATCCCACTATGACGTTCGACCCGCGCTTCGCGCTGGGTGCTCTTCTGCTGGTCTCGTTCGTGGCCTGGAGTCAGGCGCCGGGCGGGCAAGCCGGCCGCAACCGAGCGACCCAGGCAGCTCTCCCGTTCGAGATCACGCGTCTCGATCCTGCCCTCGACCAGATCCTGGCGCCCGACACCAAGCTGGACACCATCACGACCATGCCCGGCATGAGCGGCGAAGGGCCGATGTGGCGTGAGGGCAGGCTGTGGTTTTCCGATCAGCGCGGCGGCAACCTCTACACGGTCACGTTGGAGGGCAAGACCCAGGTCATCGCCGAACAGGCGGGTGGGCCGATCAATCCGGCCTGGACGTTCAGCCAAGGACCCAACGGACAGGTGACGGATCGAGACGGCACCATGCTGATCTGCCGCCAGGCTTTTCGCGACATCGGCCGGTTCAAGACCGACGGAACCGCCGTCGAATTCCTTTCACGGTTCCAAGGCAAGCGGTTCAATTCGCCCAACGATCTCGTCTTCGGACCCGACGGGACGCTTTGGTTCACCGACCCAGCCTACAGCCTGCCTGGCGCGATGAGCGGCGGCCCGATTCCGGAAGATTCGCAGATGCCGACGGAAGGCGTTTATCGCTATCGAAACGGCGAACTGCAGCGCGCGATCTCCGATATGGCGCGGCCCAACGGGATCGGCTTGTCGCCGGACGGCAAGACCTTGTATGTCACCGACAGCACCGCCGCCAACATCCGCGCCTACGAGATTGCGCCGGACGGCTCGCTGTCCAATCAGCGCATCTTCACGGATTTTGGCGTGGACGCGGCGAAGCGCGCTGCGCTGCCGGGCTATCCGGACGGGCTGAAAGTCGATAGCCGCGGCAACGTGTGGGCCACCGGGCCGGGCGGCGTGAATATCATTTCGCCGAAGGGCCAGGTGCTGGGGCGTATCCAGCTTCCCTTTAACGCCTCGAATCTCGCCTTCGGCGAGCCGGACCTCGGCAGCGTCTTCTTCACGACCCGGGGGACCATCTACCGGCTGCGCAGCTTGGTCCCAGGCGAGAAGCCGCTTTATTTTCGTCCGTGAGCGCGAGGGTCTGCGCTGCGGCTAGCGCAGAGTAAGAAGCGCGACGGCAGCGATCGCAAAGATCGCCAGAGCAATGAGAGCGACGAGCGCGGGGCTCATTCTGTCGCTCTTTTCCTCCGCAAAATAGATGGTGGATTCCAGAGGGTCGTCTTGTCCCTGTTGGTCCCGGTCGTCTGGGTTGTTGAGCAGGGCCAGCGTTTCTTCCGGTGGAGCGCCACGCGAAGTGCCGTATTCGGAAATGCGCTGATTGACAGCAGCGCTAAGTCGGTTCGTATCCTGGAGTTTGGCGCGTGCGGCTTGCGGAAGGTCCGCCAGGACGGCATCGAGCTCGAGCGGCACGAGCGGCTTGACGACATCAAAGCCAAGAAAATCGGCCAGACGGCAGGCCACGTGGACGATGCGCAACAAATCTAAATCGGCGCCGTCGGAGGGATCGTGATGCCGCCCGGCTACAATGCAAACATCTGCAGGAAGCTGCCAGCGCTCGGCCAGCATTCGGCCGGCCTCGGCATGATCGAGACCGAACTCTTCGTGCTCGAAGTCCAGCAGATCCAGGCAGCGAGCCGCCGCGTCGCGGATGATGCGTTCGTAGTCTTCCGGATACGCAACCAGCAAGCCGAGCCGTCCAATGTCGTGCATGATGCCGGCGGTGAAGGCCGTCTGAACGAACGCCGAGCAGACTTTGGCGACCTCCTCGGCCAGCACCGCGGTCGCGATGGTGTGCTGCCAGCAGCGCTGTAATTCCTCGGTCTTCAGCGCACCCTGAGTATATGCGGCCGTAGCCTGCGTAAGCACGATATTGCGAGTCTGATCGAATCCCAGCAGCGCGACGGCCTGCTTCAGATTGGCCACCGGATTGAGCTGCCCATATAATGCGGAGTTGGCGCGCTGCAGCACGCGCGCGGTAAACGTCGCGTCGTTGCTGATGAGCTCTGCTACCTCGTGGATTTCGATTTCCGAGCCGGAAAGCGTCCCGAGCAACCTGGCCGCGATGGGCGGGAAGGGCGGAAACTTCTTGAGACTCTCGGATACAGTAGTGGCGGACCGGCCCATTCGGCCTGTGCCTCCTCGTTCTACTCTATCGGCAGCGATAAAGAATTCGTTTAACAAACACGACCAGCCACAGGCTCCTCGAAGGAGCCGTGGCCGGCAGTGTTCGCCAAACCGCCTAAGTTGAGGCGGGAACTGGGGTTACTTCTTCTGCAAGTCGGCGATGGAAGCCTTTAGCAGGCCCACAGTGTAGGCCATATTATGGATTCCATGGCTGCCGTCTTTTTGTACGAACAGGTAATTGTAGGCGGCCTCCAACTGTGGCTGGGTCCAGGTGGAATCGATGGTCAGCGTGGACTTAGCCTGACCCACCGGTGGCAGCATAACGGCCAATTGATCAAGCAGTCGTTGCACTTCGGTCTGTGCCCCTTCGATCACCCCGTCGCCGTTGTAATCCATTAACGGGAAATCGAAGGTATTCACATCCGGACCATGGCAGGTCTGGCAAGCCGCGGTGAGCTGTTCGGCCGGAATCTTGTCGGTACCGGCGAAGCTCATCTTGAATGTGTGTCCGCCCACCTGTCCCAGCGCGGGATCGGTGGAAGCGGGCGTCTGAGAATGGCAGCCGATGCAAGTATCCGGCACGATATCGCCATGCGCGGAACTCGGAATCACTTTGCCGTAAGTGTAGCCGTTGGTGCCTTCGAGCATGTCGGCCTGCGGGCCTTCATGCGGGCCGAAGTGGGCGCTGCCGGCCGAGGTCGCCGCATACTTCACCGCGTTCTGCCGCGACTGGTGGCAGTTCATACAGAGTGTGCCGAAACCGGCGTTGGTTACTTGCGTTCCGTCGGCCAGCGTGGCGGTCGTCACCCGGACAAGATGCGCGTTATTGGCCGGTGTGGTCTCGCCATGAGGCTCGTGACAGGTCTGGCAACCGATCGCGTCAAAAGTCAGATCGGCCGGCCCGACGCCTTTGATCCGATCGACGAAGCCGTTGTTGGTATGGCAACCCACGCAAGACGCGTTCCCGGCAGGATCGCGTGTGGTAACGGCGTGCATCGAGTTGTTCCACTCCATGCCCTTGATGTGGTGCGTGGCAGCACCGTGGCACTGGATACAAGTGCCGGACGTGCTGACTTTCGAAATCAGGCGGGAATCGCCGCCGGACGCGACGTGCGTGGAACCGGGACCGTGGCAATTCTCGCATTGGATGTTGGCCACGTTCTGGAGCGCCGCAGGAACGAGATTCCAGTTACCGGGCTGCATGGCCGCCGGGGGAGTCCACCCCAGCTGTGCCATGACGAAGTTGAATCCGCCATTGTTCGTGGTGGCGGCAGCGTCGTCGCCTACTGTGTGGCAGCCCCAGCAGGAGCTGGCATAAGTGGTCCCGTTTGCGCCGTTGATGTTGTCCTTGAAGATCTCCGAGTGCAGCGTCTTCGACCAGTCGTTCACCATCGACCAGGTGGTGCCCGCTGGTCCGTTGCTGTGGCAGAGCGAGCAGGTGCCTACGCCCAGGTAGCTTGAACCCGTAGTCATAATCGAAAGCGTGGCGACACCCGACCCCACCGTCGTGACGGTCGCGGTGACATTGTAGATGCCCGCAACGTCGGGGCGCAGCAGCTGCCGATCGGCGACCTGGTAAATGGCGCGATCGGATGGCTCAAAGATGGGCACGTTGGAACCCAGAGGGCTCGCCGCGAGCGTAGCTTTTGATCCCGCCGGCTTGCTGGTCAGGCTCCAGGTCACGCCGGCGATCTGCGACGCCGGGACGTTAATATCGATCTCCGCTTCCAGATGCGCGGGCTGGCCGAGGCCGACGGTAGTCAAACCACCGGTCAATTCCGTGGTGGAGGCGAGACCGTAGGCGGCAATGTCATCGCGGCTGATCGGCCGGGTGACAAGCTGAGCCGCCAGGCTTTGAGCGTGAAGATATGGGGCGAATGCCGCAGCGACAAATAACGCCAGAAAGCACATTATCGCGGTGCGACACCATGGGATTTTGAATTTTTGAACCTTTTCTCTTATTGGTAAGAGCATCGATTACTCCTTCTCCTGCGTAAAAATACTGCTGAGTAAAATGCGCTTACGGTACCACTGGTTAACCGGCTGTTTTGGAATTCGGCGGCGGAAAGCTGCGGTCTTGGCCGCACCCAATTGTGGACCTAGAGCCAAAGACGCCGCAGTTCACCCAAGGGTCGGTCCGTAGACCGCACCATGAACAGAACTACTACCGCAGCGGGGATATAGAAACGAGACGCCGGTTCAGGTCAATTCAGAGTCTGGTTGAAAACCCGCAACGCGATTCGCGATTGGAAACTCGTTGCGCGCCGACTGCGCGAAGTTTCCCACCCCTGGCGCTAGCTTTTGTTCTTCGGCCAGACTACGCCCTGGTCCTTTTTTGTGACCGGCGCGAGGCCCTTGTAGATGAACTTTTGCACGCGCTGACCGCGGTATGTCTCGGTGGTGAAGATGTTGCCCTTCGAGTCCGTCGCAATGCTGTGCACGGCGTAGAACTCGCCGGGCTGCCGGCCGCCGTCGCCGAAGCTGGTCAACTCCTCCATGGTGTCGCGCTTAATGATATGGATCTTCATGTTTGAGCCGTCGGCGAGATAGAGGAATTTCTGCTCGGGATCGCGCGAGAAGGCGAGGTCGAAAACGGCCCCGTCGCCGCGCGTGTTTTTTGCGATGAACATCTCTTTGACGAAGGTGCCGTCGGTCTGGAACACCTGGATGCGGTCGTTCACGCGATCGCAGACATAGAGCAACCGGTCGTTCGATAGAACCACGCAATGCACCGGCGTGCGGAATTGCTGGGCCGGGGGATCGGCGGGATTATAAGGCGGCAGCTGGGTGTCGTCGGGTTTGTGGCCATAGGCGCCCCAATGACGCTTATACGCGCCGGTATCGGCGTCATACACGATCACGCGCCGGTTGCCGTAACCGTCGGCGACATAAAGCTCGTTGGTCTTGGGGTCCACCAGCGTCTTGGCAGGCAGCCGGAGGTTGGCGGTGTCGTTGCTTCCCTTGCTCTGACTGGGCTTGCCGATCTGCATCAGGAATTTGCCGGCCTGGGTAAACTTCAGGACCATGTTGTCGTGGACCGATCCGGGAGCGCCCATTTTGCTCTCGTCGGTCCCGCCGACCATGGTGGCAGCAGTACGGCCATTTCCGCCGATCCAAACGTTTCCTTTATAATCGACATCGATGCCGTGGTTCGAGGCAGGCCAGTCGTAGCCTTCACCCGGCCCGCCCCAATGCCCGATCAAATCGCCGGCCTCGTTAAACTCAAGTACGGGAGGAGCGGACTGACAACAATCGGCGGCGGGGGGATTTTGAGCCGCGTAGGTTTCCATGCGCTCGAGCGAGCCTCCACGATGAATGATCCAGATATGCTCGTTCGAATCGACGGTAACGCCGATCGTCATTCCGAGCAGCCAGTGATTGGGCAGCGGCTTGGGCCACATAGGATCGACTTCAAAGCGTGGAGCCATGACGGCGCCTTCCGCCGCGGCGGCCCGCTTCTGAATGATCGAGGAACCGATCGCAAGCGCGGCGATCAGGGCAACGAGAACAGCGGCAACGACCAGTTTGCGCGGCATTCCCACCCCCTCCTAAAGGGTCGCCCGTTATCATACTGGATTTCTGGTGCGGCGCACAGGCTCCTGATGCTCGCGTTGCTAGCGGCCGGTGTGCTGGCGAGCCGCCCGGCGAAAGCGCATGACATCCCGAGCGACGTGAACGCCCAGGTATTCGTCAAGCCCGACGGGCGGCACCTTGAGATGCTGATTCGTGTGCCGCTTGGAGCGATGCGCGACATCGACTTCCGGGATACGCCGGACAATTACCTGGACGTCGAAAAGCTCACACCGCAACTCCCCGGCATTGCGCAGGTCTGGCTGGCGGACTTTGTCTCGCTATACGAGAACAACCGCCTGATGCCGCGTGTACCGGCTGCCGCGATCCGGCTCTCGCTGCAGTCGGATCGGTCGTTTACATCGTTTGAGGCGGCGCTCGCACATGTAAGGACACCCAGTCTCACAAACGACGCACATGTCTTCTGGAATCAGCTCTGGCTCGATGTTCTCTACGAGTACCCGATCGAATCGGACCGCTCGCGCTTCACCATCGATCCACGGCTGCAGCAATTGGGCGTTCGCGTCCTCACCGTGGTGCGATTTCTCCCGCCCGGAGGAGCCGTGCGCGCCTTCGAATTCGACGGCAACCCCGGGCCCGTCGAGCTCGATCCGCGTTGGGAGCAGGCTGCGGCGCGCTTCGTCAAGCTGGGGTTTGAACACATCCTGGACGGCACCGACCACCTGCTGTTTCTGCTCTGCCTGGTGATCCCCTTCCGGCGCTTCGGGCCGCTGCTTGGAGTCGTGACGGCCTTTACCGTGGCGCACTCCATCACGCTGATCGCTTCGGCTTACAATCTGGCGCCCGACGCGTTGTGGTTTCCCCCACTGATCGAGACCCTGATCGCAGTGTCCATCCTCTACATGGCGCTCGAGAACATCGTGGGGGGAAGCACAGCCCACCGGCGCTGGCTGATGGCGTTCGGCTTTGGCCTGGTGCACGGGTTCGGGTTTTCGTTCGCGCTGCGCCAGACGCTGCAGTTCGCCGGCTCCCACATGCTGACCTCTCTGCTCTCGTTCAACATTGGCGTCGAGTTGGGGCAGCTGCTGGTGCTGGCGGCCATGATCCCGGCGCTCGATCTGCTTTTCCGCTATGTGGTGGCGGAGCGCATGGGCACCATCATTCTCTCGGCGCTGGTGGCGCATACGGCCTGGCACTGGATGCTGGATCGTTACGCTCGGCTGAGCGCCTTCCATCTCGCGTGGCCTGCGCTGAATTGGATACTGCTCGCCAGCGCGATGCGGTGGGCCATGTGGATCCTGATCCTCGCGGGAGCGGGGTGGCTGGTTTACGCCGCTCTGAAGCGCTTCTCGACGCGAGTAGGTCTCGAGGCCGACTCAGCAGAGGATGCTACCGGGCGGCCATCCATGCACGAGCGTTTCTAGTTCGGCCAAACCGCGTTTGCCACCTCGACTACACGCTTCAGCTTGGCCCACTGATCGTCTTCCGAGAGCAGATTGCCCTCCATGGTGGAAGCGAATCCGCACTGCGGGCTGATGGCCAGGCTCTCGGCCGGCAAGTAGCGCGACGCTTCTTCGACCCGCGCGATCAGGCTGTCCTTGCTCTCCAACTGCGGATTCTTGCTGCTGAGCAGGCCCAGAACCACGATCTTGCCGCGTGGCACAAATCGGAGAGGCTCGAAGCCTCCCGAACGCGCGTCGTCATACTCCAGCAGGAAGCGGTCGACCGACAGGCTGTTGAAAAGCTTTTCGGCGATGGCGTCGTAGGCTCCCTGCGCATACCACTGGCTGCGGTTGTTGCCTCGGCACAGGTGGATCGCGAGCGTCACTCCCGCTCTCCGCGCAGCCTGAAAGCAGGCGTTATCCGCCGCGAGGTACTCGTCGAGGACGGCATCCGGCTCCTGGCCCATTTCGACGCGGATCCAGTCGCGCCACTTGGGATCGAGAAAATAGCTGTAGCGGGGCGCGTCGATCTGGAT
>Ga0070734_10002915_pt1 | contig 19211 bp, 13 predicted proteins | sample Coa_R1_8_FD_66444 | JGI IMG/M metagenome (GOLD analysis project Ga0070734, IMG submission 66444) | Surface soil microbial communities from Centralia Pennsylvania, which are recovering from an underground coalmine fire - Coalmine... | ecosystem: Environmental > Terrestrial > Soil > Unclassified ... | reverse complement strand
CGGCTTGCACGGATGCGCGGGCGCCTCTGCCCGCCTCCTGGGCTATTTCTTCGGCGCGGCGGCCTTCTTCTTGGCCGGCTTCGCGCTGGCGGCGGCCTTCTCCTTGCCGGCCGTCTTCTTCTTGGCGATACGTGCCTTCAGTTTTCGCTGCCGCGTGCGGCGGCGCATCTTCATCGACCGCCGGTTGTCCCGTCGTCCCATGGGCCTCGCAATATCCCGAGCGCGCGCCCTCGTCAAGGAGGCTTCGCTGGGGCGAAACAATTCTGCGGGTAAGTTGTAACGGGCGCTCGCGCGTGTTAGCTGGCTAGGACGCCGATGAAACTTCCCAGCCTGCGGCGCCCGGTCGGAGCTTCGGTCCTGGCTGGGGTGTGCGGCGCCGGGCTCGTCGACCTCGTCCTCACGGGCGGCTCGGCCGGAGCGCTGGTGCTCGGGTTCTACGGAGCCGCGGCGATCCTCGGCGGCCTGGGCGCCCAGTTCGTCTTCGACGCCATCGATGATGCTCGACCGCCCGCCTGGCGGACCCTGCCGGCCGATCCCGAGCGCGACCGTGCGGTGGTCACCGGGATCCTGGCTGGCCTGCTGGCCGCGCTGGTCACGGCGAGCGTCGCGGCGGCCGGCCAGCACCTCCTGGTCGGCAAGATGCAGAGCCAGAAGCTGGCGACCATCGCGGCGGCCGGGCTGGTGGTCATCGGCGCCCTCCCCGGCGCGGCCGTCGCCATGGGCACTCTCCCCTGGCTGCGGCGCATCGGCCGCCTGGTGCCGCGCCCGCGCCTGCTGGGCGCGAGCGGGCTCGTGCTGGCGGGGCTGGCCGTGGCCGGCGTGCTGGCCTTCATGTTCGCCCTCTCGCGCGCCGACTGGCGCGTGCTCGACCTGGGACCGCTCTACGCGCTCGCGGCGGCGGCCGTGCTCGGCGGGGCGCACGGTCTCTTCTGGTTCGGTTCGCGCACCGGGCGGGCGCTGCGCGGGCGGCTGCCGGCTGCCGTCGGAGTCGGTGTGCCCCTCGCGATCGCGGTGGCGGCGGCGGGCGGCCTGGCCGTCGGCGCGCGCCTCCCCGAGGGAGCACCCGCGTTCGAAGCGGTGGCCGACCACGGCTGGGGGCTCCGCCTCATGCTGGCGACCGCGCGGCGCCTCACCGACCACGACGGCGACGGGTTCTCGGCCCGCTTCGGCGGCGGCGACTGCGACGACACGCGCGCCGACGTCCACCCGGGCGCCGAAGACGTCCCCGGCGACGGCGTCGACCAGGACTGCGAGGGGGGCGACGCCAGGCCGGTCGCGGCCGGCAGCAAGAGCGCCACGCCCGACAGCGCGCCGCTGGCGCCGATCAAGCCGCGCGCCGACGGCTTCAAGGGGAACATCCTCCTCGTCACCATCGACGCCTTCCGGGGCGATCGGCTGGGGGTGGCCGGGTACGGCCGGCCGCCGGGGCATTCGCTGACGCCGACGCTCGACGCGCTGGCGCGGCGGGGGGCCTACTTCCGGCGCGCCTGGTCGCAAGCGCCCAACACGCCCCGCTCGTTCCCGTCGATCGTCACCGGCCGGTACCCGACCGACATCGCCTTCGACAAGCCGACGGTCAACTACCCCAACCTGCTGCCGACCAACCACACGGTCTTCGAGGTGCTCGCCGCGGCCGGCCTCGACCCGATCGGGATCTTCTCGCACTTCTATTTCACCGCCGATCGGGGGATCAGCCGCGGGTTCGTCGAGTGGTCCGACGACGGCGCGGGCACCATCGCCGAGTCGAACAAGGACAGCGCCTCGCCCCGCATCGTGCCGCGGGTGATCGACCGCCTGAAGCAGGCCGCGGCGAAGCACGAACGGTTCGTGCTCTGGACGCACCTGTTCGAGCCGCACTCCTCGTACATGCCGCACAAGGAGTTCCCGCTCTCGCTCTCCGGCGTACCCGGGCTGATGGAGAAGTACGACTACGAGATCGCCTTCGCCGACCTGTGGGTGAAGAAGCTGTTCGACGAGCTGGCGGTCCTGGGCCTGGACAAGAACACGGCCGTCGTCGTGTGCGCCGACCACGGCGAGGCCTGGGGCGAGCACAAGCAGTACTTCCACGGCACCGACCTCTACGACGAGCAGATGCGCGTGCCGCTCATCATCGCCATCCCGGGACAGAAGCCGGTGGTGGTCGACGACGAGGTCGAGCTGGTCGACCTGGCGCCGACGCTGCTCGATCTGGTCGGCGCGCCGATCCCCGCCGCCATGCGGGGGCGCAGCCTCCTGCCGCGCATCGAGGGGAAGCCGCTGCCCCCGGCGCCGATCTTCTCCGAGATGATGCCTGCCACCGCCTGGCCGCACCAGGCGGCGATGATGGTGGACGGCGACCACAAGATCATCCACCGCATCAGCGACCGGCGCTGGGAGCTCTACGACCTCAAGCGCGACCCCGGCGAGAAGACCAACCTGGCCGCCAGCCCCGCCGACGCCAAGCTGTTCGAGGCGCTGCGGGCCAAGCTGCTGGCCTTCGAAGAGCGCCCCCGCTAGTCGCGCGCGTCGGGGCGGGCCTCGGGCGGCGCACCGGCGTCGCCGGGCGCGCCGGCGTCGGGCGAGCTGGCCGGCGGCGCCGAGCCCGGCACGCTGTCGAGCACGACGGCCAGCGTCGCGCGCTCCTCGGGGCGCGCGCGGGCCAGGACATAGGCGCGGATCTCCTGCCAGCTCCCGGCGCCCGGATCGCGGCGGGTGCAGTCGATGGCCCGGATCCACAGCCCGTCCTCGGGCTGGTCGCGCCAGCGGGCGGCCCGGATCCACTGCGCGCAGGCCTCGCGCGGGCGCCCCAGCCGCTCCCAGACGATCGCCCCGCGCGCCAGGGCGGCGGCCCGGTCGGGGGTGTAGAACGTCAGCTCGGTCAGCATGCGCTCGGTGCCGCCGAAGCGCCCCGCGCGGCCGAAGATCGTCGCCACCAGCTCGAGGACGTCGGGCGAGCTCGGGTCCTCCTCGAGAAGGAGATCGGCCCACCGGAGCGCGCGCGGACCGTCGTCGAGGACGGCGGGGAACGCGGCCACCAGCGGCAGGAGGCGCGTCGAGAGCGCCGGGCTGCCCAGCACCCAGGCGTCCACGTCGGCCGGGAGCGCCGCCGGTGGCGCCAGCGGCGCGGGCGGCGGCGGCGCGGCGCCGGGCGGCACGCCCCCCAGGCGCGCCGCGAGCAGGAAGGCCGCGTGGGCGTCGTCGCGGGCGCCGATCGATTTCCAGACGTCGCCCGCCGCGGTCGCGGCCGCCGCGCGCGCCGGCAAGAGCCGCCGCCCGCGCGCCGGGTCGAGGCGCGCCACGATCTCCAGATCGCGGCTCTCGGCGATGGGGCGCCCGAGCGCGTGAAACGCCTCCGCCCGCGCGGCCACCAGCTCGGTCAGCCGCGCGAGCTCGGCATCGGTCGGCTGCGCGCGCAGGACGGCGTCGAGCCGCCAGGAGCGCTCGAGCGCGGCGAGCGCCTGCAGCTCGATGACCGGCTGTCCCGCGGCCCGCGCGCGCGCGGCCGCCTCCCGCGCCTCCGCCGGCGTGGGGCGCGCGTCCGTGGGCGGGATCGACTTCTTGCCGGTGTTGGTCCGACCGAACTGCCAGGGGGGAACGCAGGCCGGGAGGCCGAGACCGAGACCAAGCCCCGCCGCCACGGCGATCGCCGCCACCCGCCTCACCGGCGTCGCCTCCGCTCGGCGCGCGACGGCGTCACGATGAGCGCCAGCAGCGCGCCCCCCGCCAGCGCCCCGGCGAAGAACGACAGCATCGGCAGGCCGACCGCCTCCCGCAGGATCGCCGAGGGCGCCATCGCCGCCGCCAGCGGCGCGAACGCCAGCGGCAGCGAACCCAGCCCCGCGACGCCGCCCACCAGCACGAGCAGGATGGCGATCGTCCCGGCGGCGGCGATCAGGCCGGCGCGAAACGCGCGGTTCCAGAACTCGGACAGCGCCTGATCGTTGGCCGCGCCGCCGATCGGCTGCGCCTCCAGCCGGAGCGCGTCGGCGACCTCGCCGGCGACCGGAATGCCGACCACCGGGCCCATCGCCTCCAGCGTGGCGCTCCGCACCTCGTCAGCCAGCACGCCCTCGGTCGGCAGGTCGGCGCCGTACAGCATCTCCCGGAAGTCTATCCGCGCCGTGTGCCGCCGCTGCACCGCCGAGATCCGCCGGGCGAGCGCGGCGGCGGTGGCGTTCAGCATCGAGGCTGGAAGGCGCGTGCCGTAGACCGCCGCCACCACCGTCCGCACGTCCTCGATCGGCGCCCCGGTGGCCAGCGCGTTCGCCCCCAGGATCAGCCGTTCGACCTCGGCGGTGGTGAGCGGCCAGGGGTGATGGGCCGCGAAGCTCCGCACCGTGTCGGCGACCTCGGCCTCGAGGCGCGGCGGGTCGGCGGCCGGGATGAGCGCCGACGCGCGCGCCACCCGCTCGACCGACTCGGCCTCGGCGCGGTTGAGCGTGCGGCCCGACCGCGCGCAGATCCGCAGGATCCGCTCACGCGCGTCCTGGGCCAGGATCCCGGCGCCCACCAGGCGCGACACCGGCGAGGTGGCCGGCGACGCGAGGTCGATGCGGGCCAGGGCGTGGCGCAGCTCGCGCTCGATGTAGCGGTCGGCGTGGGCCACGATGGCCAGCCGGTCGACCGTCGGATCGTCGTCGAAGCGGACGCCGATGAGCGCCTCGCGCCGATCGGCTGACAGCTCCAGCCGGACGGCCGGATCGGTGCGGGCCTGGACCAGGATGCGGCGCAGCTCCTCGGGATCGTCGGGGATGCCGGCCGCCTCCTGCCCCTCGAAGGTCACGCCGAGGAAGAGATCGGCCACCGACCAGGCGTTGGCCACCCCGGGCTGCGCGCGTAGGTCGTCGGCGAAGCGGCGCACCTCGCGCAGCACCACCGGCTCGTCGAGATCGCCGCGCACGCTGACGAAGAACATGGGGGCCGCGCTCCATTGCCGCGTCCCCACCCGCAGGCGCGGCGAGACGGCGGCCACCTCCAGCGCCAGGGCCGCGGACAGCCAGAGCACGACCCGGAAGTGGCGCGGCGGCCCGATGGCCTCGGTCTCGTGGGGGTCTCGATCCCGGGCGCGCGCGCCGCCGAGAGCGATGATGGCGACGCCGAGAGCGGCCAGCCCACCGGCCAGCCGCACGCCCGCCACCGGCATCAGCACGAACGGGGCCGCCGCGGCGGCCGCGGCCGCCAGCGCCCGCGAGACCCGCCGTCGGCCGAGCGGGAAGTGCGCCCGACGCGCCGCCACCATCACGAAGAAGGCCCAGATCGCCGCGAACCCGAGCGGCAGGAAGCGCGCGCGGTGGTGGCGCGGATCGGGCCACAGCGGCCGGGTCTCGAGCCCGGCGGGTGCAGGCAGGAGGCCCAGCCCCGAGTCCGCCAGCGCCTTGGCCAGCGCCGGCTCGGCGCGGTCCCACTCGGGGGCGTCGACCAGGAAGCGCACCCGGCGGCCGTTCTCGGTGAGGAACCACCCGAGCGCGTCGGCCCGCCGCACGATCCGCTGGCGGGCCGCCTCACCCTCGCTGTCGTTCGGGGAGACCGGCGGGGCCGGCCCGCGCGCGCGCCAGGCGCCCGCGCTGGGACCGCGGGCGAGCACGGGGCGGGCGCTCGGCTTGCCGCTCGGGTCGACGGTCACGTCGAGCAGGTCGGCCGGACCGAACACCGCGCGGACGCCCGGGACGGCCGCCATCTTCTGCTCGGCCAGCGACAGCGCCTGGCGGTTGGCGGCGTCGTAGAGATCGTCGACCTCCACCTCGATCTCGGTCAGGCCGGTCAGGCCGAACCGCGCGCCGCTCTGCCGGCCGCGGGCGACCGCCGGGGCGTGGGCCGGCGCCCAGGCGAAGGCGTCGTCCGCCGCGCGCGCGGGAAGCGCGGGCAGAGCGACGATCGCGCCCAAGACGAGAACGCGGACGACGGTGCCGACGGCCAGGACCCCAGGTCTCACGCCGGCCCTAAGCTACACGAAAGCCTCGGTCTATCGCACGAAGGACGCGGCCCGGGCGACCGCCACGCTCCGCTCGGCCTCGGCGTCGCTGAGGACCTTGTTGTCGATCAACATCTGGTACTCGAGCCGCAGGTGGGTGTTGAGCAGGTAGGGCCCGTCGGTGTTGATGGTGTAGCGCACGCCGGCGTTCTCGAATTTCCGCAGCGCCCCCGCCAGGTCGGCCAGGCTGGCCACCGCCCGCGTGCGCAGGTTCGAGCTGGGGCAGATCTCGAGGACGGTCCCCGATTCGGCCAGCTTGCGGATCGCCTCGTCGCTGTTGGCGGCGGCGATCCCGTGCCCGATGCGGGCCGGAGCCAGCTCCTTGAGCACCGCCAGCACGCCGGGCGCCGCGGTGTAGGCCGTCTCGCCGGTGTGGACGGTCGTGCCCAGCGCCGCCGCCCGGGCGCGGGCGAACAGGTCACGGTAGCCGGAGACCTGATCTCCCAGCTCCAGCGTGTGCGCCTCGGGTCCGGCCAGGTCGATCCCCACCACCCCGCGCGCCTTGTACTTCACCGCCTTCTTGACGAGGATCTCGTTGAGCTCGAGCGAGAACTCGCGGGCCAGGCAGAAGATGAGCCCCGCCCGGACGCCGTACTCCAGGCAAGCACGGTCCATCCCGCGCAGCGCCGCGTGGATGATGTGGTCCAGGTCGCGCTCGCCCCCCAGGTTGCGCTTCATCGGGTTGAAGCGCAGCTCGATCAGGGAGACGCCGCTCGAGCGGAACTCCTTGCCGATGATCTCGTAGACCGAGCGCTCGATCGCCGCCGGCGAGGACTGAATCTTCTCCGTCCAGTGGTGCAGGATCGCCAGGTACTCGTCCAGCGACGAGACCGTCTCGGGCTTGGCGGTGACGAGGTCGCGGAACTCCCAGTAGGTCGAAACCGGAAGCTTGAACCCCTGCTCGTGCGCGATCGACCAGAGGATGTGCGGCGCGACCGCGCCACCCACGTGGATGTGTAGATCGCAGAGCTCGAGGCCGGGATCGAGCATCTATCTGCGTCTATTATTGGTCGAAAGCGGGCTAACGGCCAGCGGCGGCGCTCTTGCCGCTGGAAGATCCGGCGCCGGCTGCGGTTTTTCCGTTGCCGTTGCCGTTGCGGTTGAGGAGCGACCGCAGCTCCTGCCCGGGGGAGAAGGTGATCGTCTCTTGCTGGGGGATCGTGATCGGCGCGCCGGTCTTGGGGTTCTTGACCATCCGGGGAGGACGGCGCCGCTTGGAGAAGGTGCCGAAGCCGGGGTAGGTCAGGCGGGGACCCTGGGTGCGGCTGACGCGCGTGCGGATGAAGTAGTCGCCCATCTCCACGAAGACGGCGTCGACGATCTGCGACACGGTCTTCTTCGTCAGATCGCGAGGCAGATGCTTGCTCGCATAGACACGCTCGATGAGCTCCGCCTTCGTCATTCGTCTCTCCAAGTCCCCGTTGAGTCCCGTCGTGCGAATCCCGCAAAATTCCGACTGACGGGTGCGCCAGACTACGGATTTGAAATCGAGGTGTCAACGCGGTCGCGCGACGGATCTTGGTTTATTCTAGACAGGGGTTTCGTAACGACAGACCACCAGTTCTCACTCGGGAGTCGATGATGAGCGCCAGCAAGGTGACCTACGTCAGCCTGTCCGCCGACGACCCCGCGATCGACGCGGGATTCGAGGCGGCCATCGCCGAAGCCCAGGCGGCGCTGGGGTCGACCGCGACGCTGCGCGTGGCCGGCGAGCCGCGCGCGGGCTCGGGCGTCATCGAGAGCCGCAACCCGGCCGACGCGCGCGCGGTCGTCGCCCGGGTCACGGCCGCCGGCGCGGACGACCTGCGCGACGCCGTCGCCGCCGCGCGCCGCGCCTTCCCGCTCTGGAGCGCGCGGCCGTGGCAGGAGCGCGTGGCGATCATCGAGCGCGCCGCCGAGCTGGTGCGCGCGCGCAAGTTCGAGCTCTCGGTCTGGATGATCCTGGAGATGGGGAAGAACCGGGTCGAGGCGCTGGGCGAGATCGAGGAGACCGCCGATCTGCTCGCCTACTACGCGGGCCAGATGCGCGACAACGGCGGCTACGTGCGCGAGATGGGCCGGCTGGCGCCCAGCGACCGCAACGAGAGCGTGCTGCGCCCGTACGGCGTCTGGGCGGTGATCGCGCCCTGGAACTTCCCGTACGCGCTGCTCGCCGCGCCCGTGGCGGCGGCGCTGGTGGCCGGCAACACCGTGGTCTGCAAGCCCTCGTCGGAGACGCCGCTCTCCGGCGTGAAGCTGGCCGAGATCTTCCACGCCGCCGGCGTCCCGGCCGACGCCCTCACCTGCCTGCCCGGGAGCGGCCGCCTGATCGGCGACGGCCTCGTCGAGCATCCGGATGTCGCGGGCGTCACCTTCACCGGGTCGTACGACGTGGGGTTCAAGCGCCTCTATCAGCGCTTCGCCACCGAGTTTCCCAAGCCGGCGATCGTCGAGATGGGGGGGAAGAACCCCGCCCTGGTCATGCCCAGCGCCGATCTCGCTCAGGCCGTGCAGGGGATCTACCGATCAGCCTTCGGGATGAACGGCCACAAGTGCTCCGCGTGCTCGCGGGTCTACGTCCACCGCGCCGTCGCCGACCAGCTCCTGGCGGGGCTGGTGAAGGCGGCCGACGGCGTCGCGCCGGCCGATCCGCTGGCCAAGGGGACGTTCGTGGGGCCGGTCGCCACCAAGCAGAGCTACGAGGACTACCAGCGCTACGTCGCCGAGGCGCGCGCGGCCGGCGACGTGGTGAAGGCCGGCGGCGCGGTCCTGACCGACGGCGCGCGCGCGCACGGCTACTTCGTGCGCCCGACCGTGCTGGCCGGCCTGCCGCGCGACCACCGCCTGGTCCGCGAGGAGCTGTTCGTCCCCATCGTGGCGGTCGAGGCCGTGGACAGCCTCGACGAGGCGCTGGCCCGCGCCAACGACACGCGCTTCGGTCTCACCGCCGGGATGTTTTCGCGCGAGCAGAAAGAGATCGACACCTTCTTCGACCGCATCGAGGCGGGCGTCACCTACGTCAACCGGGCGGCGGGCGCCACCACCGGCGCCTGGCCGGGCGTGCAGCCGTTCGGCGGCTGGAAGGGGAGCGGCTCGACGGGGAAGAACATCGGCGGCCTCTACACGGTCCCCTGTTACCTGCGCGAGCAGAGCCGGACGGTGTGCCAGTGAGCTCGGCGGCGCAGGCCCGGGCGGCGCTCGACGCGCTGGCGGCGCAGCCGATCACCATCGTCACCGCGCCGCCGGGGCCGAAGGCCCGGGAGATGATCGCGCGCGCCCTCCCCCACCTCTCCCCGTCGCTGATTCACTGCTACCCGCTGATGGTCAAGCGCGCCTCGGGCTGCATGGTCGAGGACGTCGACGGGAACGTCTACCTCGACGTGGAGGCCGGCGTGGCCACCGCCTCGACGGGGCACTGCCACCCGGAGGTCGCCGCGGCCATCGCCGCGCAGAGCCAGGTGCTCATTCACATCTGCGGGACCGACTTTCACTACCCGGGCTACGGCGAGATGTGCGCGCGGCTGGGCACGCTGGCGCAGCGGATCGGCCCCAACGCCCACCACTGGCAGACCTTCCTCACCAACTCGGGCACCGAGGCGGTCGAGGCCGCGCTGAAGCTGGCGCGGCAGCACACGGGGCGCCCGGGCGTGGTCGCCTTCCGCGGCGGCTTTCACGGGAGGACGCTGGGCTCGCTGTCGCTCACCGCCAGCAAGTCGAAGTACCGTCGCGGCTTCGGGCCGCTCCTGCCCAACGTCTTCCACGCCACCTACGGCGACCTCGACAGCGTCGTCGAGCTGTTCTCGACGGTGACCGCCCCCGACGACGTGGCCGCCATCGTCGTCGAGCCGGTGCTGGGCGAAGGGGGCTACATCGTCCCGCCGCCGGACTTCCTGCCGGGACTGCGGGCGCTGTGCGACCTGCACGGCATCATGCTGGTCTTCGACGAGGTCCAGTCGGGGATGGGACGGACGGGCAAGATGTTCGCCGCCGAGCACATCGGCGTGGTCCCCGACATCTTGCTCTGCGCCAAGGGGATCGCCTCGGGGATGCCGCTGGGCGCGATGATGGCGCCGCGCGAGATCATGACCTGGCCGGCCGGCAGTCACGGCTCGACGATCGCCGGCAACCCCGTGGCCATCGCCGCCGGGCTGGCCACGCTCGACCTGCTCGAGGGGAGCCTGGTGGCCAACTCGGCGCGGGTGGGTGACCGGCTCAAGAAGCTCCTCACCGGCAAGCTGGCCAGCGCCCCGGGCGTCACCGAGGTGCGCGGCGTCGGCCTCATGATCGGCGTCGAGCTCGAGTCGCACGAGCTCAGCGAGGCGGTGGCCCAGCTCTGCTTCAAGCGCGGCCTGCTGGTCCTCGAGTGCGGCAAGAAGGCGATCCGCCTGTCGCCGCCGCTCATCCTGACCGAGGCGCAGGCCGCCGTGACCGTGGACGTCTTCGCCCAGGCCGTGGCCGACGCGCGGGCGGCCGCCGCGGTATGAGCGCCCTCTCCGACGAGCAGGCCGCGCGCGTCTTCTACACCTGGAGCGCCCAGCAGAGCGCGGTGCCGCTGGAGATCACCGGCGGCAAGGGCGCCCGCTTCACCACCGCCGACGGCGCGACCTGGTGGGACCTCGGCAGCATGACCTGGAACGCGGCGCTGGGGCACGGCCACCCGCGCCTGCAGAGAGCGGTCAGCGAGGCGGCGGCGCGCGGGCTGCTCGTCTACCCGACGGCGGTCTTCCCGGCCAAGGCCCGCGCGGGCGAGTTGCTGGCCGAGGTGACCCCGCCGGGCCTGGAGAAGACGTTCTTCTGTCTCTCGGGCGCCGAGGCCAACGAGAACGCGATCAAGATGGCGCGCCTCGTGACCGGCCGCCGCAAGGTCATCGCCCGCACACGGAGCTACCACGGCGCGACGCTGGCCATGCTCTCGCTCTCCGGAGATCCGCGGCGCGAGCCGTTCGAGCCCGGCCTGCCCGGCGTGGTCCGGATGGGCGACCCCTACTGCTTCCGCTGTCCGTTCGGCAAGGAGCCGACCTCCTGTTCCCACGAGTGCGCCCAGGATCTCGAGACGGTGCTGCTGCGCGAGGGTCCCGACACCGTCGCCGCCGTGATCCTGGAGGGGATCGTGGGGGCCAACGGCGTGTTCGTGCCGCCGCCCGGCTACTGGAAGAAGATCCGCGAGATCTGCGACCGGCACGGCGTCCTGCTGATCGCCGACGAGGTCCTGTCCGGGTTCGGCCGCACGGGGCGCTGGTTCGCCGTCGACCACGACGGGGTCACGCCCGACCTCCTGACGATGGCCAAGGGGCTGACCGGCGGCTACGTCCCGGGCGGCGCCGTCATCGTCACCGAGCGGATCGCCCGCCACTTCGACGACCACGTCCTGGTCTGCGGCCTCACCAGCTACGCCCACCCGCTGGTGTGCGAGGCGATCGTCGCCACCATCGAGACGATGCGCGACGAGCGACTGGTCGAGCGCGCGGCGGCCCTGGGGACGTTCGTCGCCGGCCGGCTGGCCGACCTCGCCAAGGGTCGTCCCGTCGTCGCCGAGGTGCGCGGCCTGGGCCTGCTCTGGGCCCTCGAGCTGTGCATCCCGGGGCCGACACCAAAAGGGGGCAGAGGCGCCGACGGGGAGGCGCGCACGAAACTTCCGCTCCCACCCCCAGTGATGGCAAAGTTGAGCGCCAGCTTGCGCAAACACCACCTCCACATGCACAAGCGCGACAACCTGCTCTACTTCGCGCCCCCCCTGGTGATCACCGAGCCCGAGCTGGACGCCGCGCTGGGCGAGCTCGGACGCGCGCTCGACGAGGCCATGGAATGAAGGGCGGCCAGGACGGCAAGCGCGAGCGCGCCCCGGGCGACAAGGTCTACGCCAGCGTGGCGGCGGCCCTGACCGGGCTGCTGCACGACGGGATGACCATCATGTCGGGCGGCTTCGGGCTGTGCGGCAACGCCGAGGCCTGCATCGACGCCATCGCCAGCAGCGGGGTCAAGAACCTGACCATCATCAGCAACAACTGCGGCAACCAGGGGCAGGGTCTGGCGGTGCTGCTCAAGAACCGCCAGGTGGCGCGCGTCGTCTGCAGCTTCGTGGGCGGCAACCCGGACCTCGCCGAGCAGTACCTGGCCGGCAAGGTGAAGGTCGAGCTCTGCCCGCAGGGGACGTTCGCCGAGCGGATCCGCGCCGGCGGCGCCGGCATCGCCGGCTTCTACACGCCGACCGGCGTGGGCACCGTCGTCGCCGAGGGGAAGGAGGTGCGGGAGATCGACGGCCGCCCCTACCTGCTCGAGCGCCCGCTGCGGGCCGACCTGGCCATCGTCAGAGCCTCGGTCGCCGATCGGTTCGGCAACCTCCGCTTCTACCGGACCGCGCGCAACTTCAACCCGCTGATGGCCACCGCCGCCAAGGTGACGGTGGTGGAGGCCGACCGGGTCGTCCCGCCGGGCGTCATCGATCCCGACGACGTCCACCTGCCCGGCCTCTACGTCAAGCGCATCGTCGAGGTGACCGAGCACCGCGACGTGATCGAGCACCGCACGACGCGGGCGCGCGGCTCGGGGCAGAAGCTCACCGAGGCGACCCGCACGCGCAAGGGGCACTCGTGAGCTGGACCCGCGACCAGATGGTCCGCCGCGCTGCCGCCGAGGTCCAGCCGGGAGAGATCGTCAACCTGGGGATCGGGATGCCGACCGAGGTGGCGAACCACATCGTCCCGCAGTGGAACGTCACCCTGCAGTCGGAGAACGGCCTTCTCGGCATGGGCCCCTACCCGACCGAGGAAGAGGTCGACGCCCGGCTCATCAACGCCGGCAAGGAGACGGTCACCGCGCTGCCGGGGGCGAGCATCTTCGACTCGGCCCTCTCGTTCGGCATGATCCGGGGCGGGCACGTCGACCTGGCCATTCTTGGCGGGCTGGAGGTCGCCTGCAACGGCGACCTGGCGAACTGGACCGTCCCGGGGCGGCTCATCACCGGCATGGGGGGCGCGATGGACCTGGCCGCCGGGGCGAGGCGGCTGGTGGTCCTGCAGAACCACACCTCGAAGGACGGGAAGTCCAAGCTGGTGGGCAAGCTGACCTTGCCGGCCACCGCGCTCGGCTGCGTCAACCGCGTGATCACCGACCTCGGCGTGTTCGACGTGGGGGGCGACTGCTTCGTCTGCGTGGCCAAGGCCGACGGGGTGCCGCGCGAGGCGATCGTCCGCTCCACCGCGGCGCCGGTCCTGTTCACCACCGCCACCTCGGGCGCGTAGGGGCGACCGGCGGCCGCGGTCCCAAGGTCTTCCTTGACCTTGGACGTTCGTCGAATAGATTCCCGACGAGCTTGTACGACCGATGTGGATAGTTCGGCTCGCGCTCCGGCGCCCCTACACCGTCGCCGTGATGTGCGTCCTCATCCTGGTGATGGGGATCCTGTCGCTCACCCGGATGGTGGTCGACATCTTCCCGGCCATCGACATCCCGGTGGTGGCGGTCATCTGGAACTACCCGGGTCTCTCCGCGCAGGACATGGAGCGCCGGGTGGTGCTCATCAGCGAGCGCGGGTTCTCGACCACCGTCAACGGCATCGAGCGCATCGAATCGGAGTCGATCCCGGGCATCGGGATGCTCAAGATTTACTTTCAACCTGGCGCGGAAATCAGCTCAGCTATTGCGCAAATCTCGTCACTGACGGCGTCGATCCTGCGCATCGCGCCGCCCGGGATGACGCCGCCGACGATCATCCAGTTCAACGCCTCGAACGTCCCGGTCTCGCAGCTGACGCTGTCCAGCGAGACGCTCCCCGAGCAGCAGATCTTCGACTACGGCTTGAACTTCATCCGGGTGAAGCTGTTCACCATCCCCGGCCTGGGGACGCCGGCGCCGTTCGGCGGCAAGCAGCGGCAGATCAACATCGACATCGACCCCCGCCAGCTGGCGGCCAAGGGGCTCTCCCCCTACGACGTGGTCAACGCGCTCAACAGCGAGAACGTCATCCTCCCGGCCGGCACGGCACGCATCGGCAGCCGCGAGTACAACGTCCTCATGAACTCCAGCCCCAACGAGGTGGCCGAGTTCGCCAACATCCCGGTCAAGGTCGTCGACGGCGCGCCCGTCCTGCTGGGGGACGTGGCGCGCATCTCCGACTCGTTCGCTGACCAGACCAACCTGGTCCGGGTCAACAGCCGCCGCTCCGCCTACCTGGCGATCCTCAAGCACGCCGACGCCTCCACGCTGGCGGTGGTCGACTCGGTCCGTGACGTGCTCCCGCAGATCCAGGCGGCCGCGCCCAAGGGGCTGGAGCTGAAGCTCGACTTCGACCAGTCGGTGTTCGTGCGCGGCGCCATCAGCGGCGTCGTGCGCGAGGCGATCATCTCCTCGCTGCTCGTCTCCTTGATGGTGGGCCTCTTCCTGGGCAGCTGGCGCAGCATGGTCATCGTCTGCACCTCGATCCCGCTGGCCATCTTCTCGGCGATCGTGGGGCTGAAGCTCACCGGGCACACCATCAACATCATGACGCTCGGGGGGCTGGCGCTGGCCATCGGCATGCTGGTCGATGACGCGACGGTCGAGGTGGAGAACATCCACCGCAACCGGAACCTCGGCAAGCCGCTGACCCGCGCCATCCTGGACGGCGCCGCGCAGATCGCCGTCCCGGCCATCGTCGCCACGCTGTCGATCTGCATCGTGTTCTTCCCGGTCGTCCTGCTGGTCGGGCCGGCGCGCTTCCTCTTCACCCCCCTGGCCATCTCGGTGGTGCTGGCCATGCTGGCCTCCTACCTCCTGTCGCGGACCCTGGTCCCGGCGCTGGCCCGCATGCTCATGCACTCGGAGCACCACGACGCCCCGGGCGCGCCGCTCCCTCCGGGCGGGTGGAAGCGCCTCGCCGTCCGGTTCAACCGCTGGCGCGACGCTCGGTTCGACCACTTCCAGAACAACGTCTACGGGCGGGTCCTCAACGCCGCCCTCCAGCACCGCCGCTTCACGATCCTCATTGCCGGCGCGATCTCGCTGGCCAGCCTGGGCCTGGTGTTCGTGGTCGGCCGGGACTTCTTCCCCTCCGTCGACGCCGGCCTCATGAAGCTCCACTTCCGCGCCCCGACCGGGTCGCGCATCGAGAAGACCGAGGAGCTGGTCGCGCAGGTCGAGGACGGCATCCGCGCCATCGTCCCCAAGCGCGAGATCGAGACCATCAACTCGATGATCGGCGTGCCGATCTCCTACAACCTGGCGTTCGTCCAGACCGACAACGTCAGCCCGATGGACGCCGAGATCTTGATCGCGCTCAAGCCCGACCACGCCCCGACGGAGGGCTACATGCGCCGCATCCGGAAGATGCTGGCCCACGACTTCCCGGGCGCCAGCTCCTACTTCCAGCCGGCCGACATCATCAGCCAGGTGCTGAACTTCGGCCTGTCGTCCCCGCTCGACCTGCAGGTCGAGTACCCCGACCTTCAGAAAGGCTACGAGGTCGCGCGCAAGCTGCGCGACGGCATCGCCGAGGTCGCCGGCACCGCGGACGCGCACATCGTCCAGGTGATCGACTACCCGGCGCTGAAGGTCGACGTCGACCGGCTGCGCGCCGCGCAGGCCGGCATCGCCCAGCGCGACGTGGCCAACAACCTGCTGGTGTCGCTGTCGTCGAGCGGACTGGTCGCGCCGTCGTTCTTCCTGAACCCGCACAACAACGTGAACTACTTCGTGGTGGTCAAGACGCCGCTGCCGCAGCTCGCCTCGGTCGAGCAGGTGATGTCGACGCCCATCACCACCGGCAGCGCGCCCATCGCCTCGAACGGCGGCAGCCCCTCCCCCTCGGCCGTCCCCGAGGCGCCCACCCAGATGCTGAGCGGCATCGCCCAGGTCTATCCGGGCGGCAGCCCCGAGCAGATCAACCACTACACCGTCCAGCGGGTCATCGACGTGGGCGCCAACGTCGAGGGGCGCGACCTGGGCAGCGTCGCCGCCGACATCCAGAAGAAGATCGACGCGCTCGGCAAGCTCCCCCCGGGGATGAAGATCACGCTGCGGGGGCAGAACCAGGTCATGGACCAGTCGTTCCGGATGCTGGGCCTGGGCCTCATCCTGGCGGCGCTGCTCGTCTACTGCCTGATGGTCATCCTGTTTCAGTCCTGGCTCGACCCGTTCATCATCATGGTGGCGGTACCGGGCGCGCTGGTCGGCATCCTATGGATGCTCGTGCTCACCCACACCACCATCAACGTCGAATCGCTCATGGGGGCGATCATGGCGGTCGGCATCGCCGTCTCGAACTCGATCCTCCTGGTCAGCTTCGCCAACGATCTGCGCGTCGAGAAGGAGGGGGTCACCCCGCTCGAGGCGGCGCTGGAGGCCGGCCGCACCCGCCTGCGCCCGGTCATCATGACCGCGCTGGCCATGATCATCGGCATGATCCCGATGGCGCTGGGGCTCGGCGAGGCGGGCGAGCAGAACGCGCCCCTGGGGCGGGCCGTCATCGGCGGCCTCGGCATGGCCACCTTCGTGACGCTGTTCGTGGTCCCCGTGGTATATGCCACCCTGCGGGTCGAGCTGCCGAGCAAGCACGTCATGGAGCAGCAGTTCTTGAGCGAGGAGCGCGAAGGGTTGCACGAAGCGTCGCACGACGGCCCCGCGCCCTCCGGGAGTCACGCCTGATGTCGTCGCCGCGCCCGCTCCGCGATCTGGACGAAGACCGCCCCTCCCCTTCCCGGGACGGCGGCGGTCCGGAAACGAATGTCCCCCGGCGCTCGGGGCTGTTCTACCTGGTCGGCGTCCTGGTCTTCGCCGGTACCGTGTTCGGGGTGGTCGGGCTCGGCCGCCACCGCACCAGCGAAGCGCGCGACGACGCGCAAGCCCGCGAGGCCGAGGTGAGGCTGGGGCCGCGCGTCCGCGTCGCCAGCGTGAAGCAATCGCCCGGGCTCCGGCACTTGACGCTGCAGGGAGAGGCGCGGCCGTTCTTCGAGGTCACGCTCTACGCCAAGGTGGCGGGCTACCTGGCCGACCTCAAGGTCGACAAGGGGGACCGGGTCAAGAAGAACCAGCTCATCGCCACCGTCACCGCGCCCGAGCTCGACGCGCAGTACACCGCCGCCGTCGCCGACGCCCGCAACAAGCGGGTCAACGCCAAGCGGCTCTCGGCGCTGGCCCCCGCCGGCGTCGTCTCGGCCCAGGAGCTGGAGCTGGGGCAGGCGACGGCCGACGTGGCCGACGCGACGCAGGTGGCGCTGGGCACCCAGCGCGGCTACCGGGTCATCCGGGCGCCCTTCGACGGCGTCGTCACGGCGCGCTTCGCCGACCCGGGGACGCTGATCCAGAGCGCCGCCAACGCGCAGAGCGGCGCCGTCCCCATCGTCTCCGTCTCCAAGGGCGACGAGCTGCGCGTCTACGTCTATGTCGACCAGTCGAGCGCGCCGTTCGTACGCGCCGGCGACGAGGCGGTCATCACCGTCCCCGAGCGCCCGGGGTGGTCGCGCAAGGCCAAGGTGGCGCGCACCAGCGGGGAGCTGTCGCCCAAGACGCGCACCATGCTCACCGAGGTCGACATCCAGAACGACGACCACGCCGTCGTCCCCGGCAGCTACGTGCAGGTGGCGCTGGCCATCCAGGTGGCGCCGCTGCTGGAGATCCCAGCCGAGGCCCTCACCACCCGCGCCGACAAGCCGCAGGTCCCGACGGTCGACGGCCAGAACCACATCCACTACAAGCCGGTGGTGGTGGCCGACGACGACGGCCAGACCGTCCGCCTGGCCAGCGGCCTCGCCCCGGGCGAGCGCGTCGCGCTGGACCTCGGCGGCGCCGCGCAGGACGGCAGCCCGGTGCAGGTGGTCGCGCCGGCCGGCCGCTGACCGGGCTCGCGACTCAGCGCAAGACGAGGTCGAGGGCCGGGCGTCCGGGGTTGTCCCCCTCCCCGCTCTCGGTGTACGCGCGGATGTCGATGGTCGACGGCGTGTGCGCCGGCGCCGAGAACGGCCAGGACTGGTGCAGCCGCGAGCGGGCGCAGTGGCCGCCGCCCCCCGGCGCGCAATCGTGCGCCATCTCGATCACCAGCACGTGCTCGCCCGCCGGGACCGAGCCGCTGTAGAGCCGCCGAAACTCCGGGCTGTGCAGCTCGCCGACGTCCTTGTCGCGGGTGATCACCGGCTGGAAGTCGAGGGAGATGACCACCGAGCGAGCCGAGTACTCCTCGGTCACCTCGTCCCGATAGCGGATGATGACCGGCGCCTGGCCGGCCGCCTTCTGCTGCTCCGCCGTGAGCGCCTCGCGCATCCGGTCGCGGTCGGTCTGGATCGCCTCGTCACCGGCGTGCGGCCCGAAGGTGAGCGTCTGGTCGTACGCCGCCCAGGCCTTCCCGGGCGCCGACTGTTTCTCGTAGGCGTGGCCCAGCGTCAGGTAGGCCTGCCGGCAGTGCTGGTGCGCGCCCGTGGGGCCGCAGCTCTTGCGAACGAACGGCTCCAGGTCGGCGACCGCCGGCTCGAGCTTGTCCTGCTTGAACGACGCCTGGCCGCGCTCGTAGAGCTCCTCCGGCGACCCGCCGCACCCGCCCGCCAGCATCGCCGCGAGAGAGCCCACCAGCGCGACACCTCGAACCGCACGGGGGGGCATGCGGCACGCATCGTACACGAAAATGGATCAATCGCGTTTGGGGAGCGCGGGGACGCTCCGCTCACCCCGCTGGCGGATTTGGGGGCGAGATCCCCACCCGGGCCAGCGCCGCGTTGACGGCCTTGAGGTCGTCCCAGGCCAGCTTCTTCTTGCTGGGGTCGCGCAGGAGGTAGGCCGGGTGGAAGGTGGGCATCAGCGGGATCCCCTCGTAGCTGCGAAGGTTCCCGCGCAGCCGGCTGATCGGCGAGTCGTCGCGCAGCAGGCACTGCACGGCGAACTTCCCCAGCGCGACGATCATCCGCGGGCGGATGGCGCCGAGCTGCTTCTTCAGGAATGGCTCGCAGGCCGCCACCTCGTCGGGCTCGGGGTTGCGGTTGCCGGGCGGCCGGCACTTGAGGACGTTGCAGATGTAGACGTCGCCGCGGGCGTAACCCATCGCTTCGATCATCTTGGTGAGGAGCTGCCCCGCCTTACCGACGAACGGCTCTCCCTGCGCGTCCTCGTCGGCGCCGGGCGCCTCGCCGACGAACACCAGGCTGGCGTCCGGGTTGCCGACGCCGAACACCAGGTTCTGCCGGCTCGGCGCCAGCTTGCAGCGCTTGCAGTCGCCCAGCTCGTCGCGTACCAGCGCCAGCCCCGCGCGGCCGCGCGGCGCGGCCCCGTCGTCGGTCGGCTCGGGGGCTGGCTCGGGCGCGCGCCCCACCGCGGGGGCGGC
>Ga0070734_10002912_pt1 | contig 19249 bp, 13 predicted proteins | sample Coa_R1_8_FD_66444 | JGI IMG/M metagenome (GOLD analysis project Ga0070734, IMG submission 66444) | Surface soil microbial communities from Centralia Pennsylvania, which are recovering from an underground coalmine fire - Coalmine... | ecosystem: Environmental > Terrestrial > Soil > Unclassified ... | reverse complement strand
GCCGTAGACCTGGTAGCGCTGGCCGCTCGGGGGTATGGGATTCCAGGCGTGGTCCACGGTGAGCTGGGTCGGCGTGTTCGAAACCACGAACCGTTGCTGCAAAACATTGCCATTATTATCGAGGATCTGGACGGTGCCACCGGCAAACTGATTGGTCCGCCAACTTTTTGCAGTATCGTTCAGGGTGGTCGACGTATTGCCGCCGTTCGTATTGCCCAGATTGTACTGAAGATCCGTTTCATATAGTTGGGCCTGGTTGTTAGCGTTGATTCCCTCAGCGGTGTAAGTAGGAAAGATGAGAAAATTACCGGTACCCAGTACCTGGTCGGTGGAGAGTTGATATTGCGCGACCGGGGGCGGGTTCTGCCGTACGCCTATCAGCCCGGTTGGGAATCCGGATTGATCCGCCTGCGTAAAACCCTGCGAAGGAAGAGTCGCCACCAGGATATCGCCGTCGGCGGCGGCCGTTGGAACAAGCCGCTCCTCCAATCTTTCCAATAGCAACCGAATTGGCGACCGCTGACTCTTTCGAGGGGCTGCACGGTGGGCGCTCCGCAAGATGTTGAAACGCATGGGGTAAGCTCCGTTTGTAGGAGGGCCATCTCGGTAGTGCAAGCGGACGAAGAGTCCTCTTTTGACTCTCGGAAAAGGGCGTCCACAGCATCCTTTCCACCATACTTATGTACCCCAACCGACCGGCGAACACAAGCATTTCCTGAAAAATCGCTTTGACCGACCTTTTCACACGGGTTCCGCGCTTCTGCTATCCTGGATTATTGCGCCAAGGCCCCTTCGCCCCGGTCCACTTCGAAAATCGGGAATCGCCGATGCCCAGCCATCCCATGAATACTCCGCCCGCTTCCCCCCTTCGCATCCGGGCCCGTCACTATGCAACGGGTCATCCCCTTGAACTCCTCTGCGCGCCGGATCGCATTTGTTCCGTCGGTCCCCCTTCTCCTACACCGCCGGACTATGCAGCCGACTGGGTTGCACCGGCGCTGTTCGACCTCCAGATCAACGGTTGTCATGGCAACACGTTCAGTTCGGAACAGCTAACCGCCGAGCAGGTTCGTCAAATTGTCACCGTCTGTCGACAGCATGGCATCGGCGGCCTGTGTCCGACGCTGGTGACCAATGCCCTTCCGGCCTTGCTGCACGGCCTGACCATGATCCGACAGGCGTGTGAGGCGGAGCCGGAAGTCGCGGCCTCGGTTCCCGCCATCCATATGGAAGGGCCGTATATTTCTCCCGAAGATGGGCCGCGCGGCGCCCATCCACGGCAGCATGTCCGCCCGCCGGACTGGGATGAGTTTCGCCGCCTGCAAGACGCCGCGGCCGGCAGGATCCGTCTGGTGACGCTGGCCCCGGAATGGACGGGCGCTCTGCGCTTCATTGAACAACTCGTTGCTGGCGGAGTCGTGGTCGCACTGGGACATACTGCTGCCAGTGGTGCCTGCATTCGTGCGGCCATCTCCGCAGGCGCACGGCTGAGCACTCATTTGGGCAATGGCGCGCATGCGGTGCTTCCTCGCCACGATAACTACATCTGGCAACAGCTCGCAGCCGACGGGCTCTGGGCAAGCATCATTTGCGATGGCCAGCATCTGCCGGCGGAAGTGGTGCGGTGCATCGTGCGCGTGAAAACGCCCGCGCGGACAATTCTTACGTGCGATGCCAGCGGACTGGCCGGCTTGCCCCCCGGCCACTATCGGCAATGGGAGCAAGATTTCGAAATCTTGCCACAGGGGAAGATTATCGTTTCGGGCACGGGTTATCTGGGTGGCTCGTGGACTTTTACGGATTGCTGTGTCGGCAACGTCATCGGCTTTGCGGGAGTAAGCCTGCACGATGCCGTGGACATGGCCAGCGTCCGACCGCGCGAACTGCTCGGGTTGCCACGTGCGGGGCTGGAAGTCAATGACCCTGCGGACTTGGTACTGTTCGATTGGCACGACGGTGCAGCGTTCCGCGTCGTGGGGACGTTGGTGCGCGGAAAGTTCGAAAAAGCTCGTTGACGTGGACCGGGCTCTTCTCACCGGCTGGGGTTGATCGTCACGTTGCTGATGCCTCCGATCCGATCCGGCGTCGCAACATTGACGATGCCGGTGGCGAACTTTTCATGAACCACCTGCCAGATCAGGTTGAAATTGAAGAAGGTCTGGGTGACGTAGCGGGCCACGGCCTCGCTCGGCTTCTCTTGCAGGATCAGGACATCGCCGGCGCGCACCAAGATTCGTTCCTCCGGATGCCGCAATGCGTCGCGCAGATCGACCACGATCGGCACCTGCCCGCCGCCGGGCGTTCGGCGGACCACTACCAGCAAGCTCGGGGAAGGATCGCCCAGGCCGGGAGCGATGAGATTGCCGGCCAGGTTGCTGCCGCCGAAGGCACCGTTGAACAGCGGACCATGGACACGAGAAACAGCTTCGACCACATCGAGGTCGATATCCCGTGGCAGCACGTACGCTCCAGGCGGTAACAGGCCGCCGGTGTAGAATAACTCTTCGTCCCGCGCTTCCAGGAAAACGACGTCTCCGGTTTGCAACACCACATCCTCCGGACCGAAGCAGGGCGGCGTGCCGGGAAAATGGCGAAGCGGAATGCGCACGATCGAACCGATTCCACACGTGCCCGGCGGCGTGCAGCCAGCGGGCTTGCCTTCGAGCTGATGCAGGAGGGCCGTGCGCTCCTGTTCGCAATGAAAACAACTGCGCTGGATGAGAACCGCGTTGTAGGCGTCCAGCCCCGGTAGTCCGCCGGTCTGGGCCAGCGCATGCAGCACATCATTCTCGTAAGCCGGCAGGTCCACGACATATCCCGTGCCGCGTTTCGAGCTGACAAACGGTCCCTCGAAGGGCGAGGTGAAGCTGGCCGCTTCCTGGCGCATAACCACCACGTGATACTGCCGCGGATGCAGCAAGGTAACTACGGCCGGCGGCTTGTTCTCCGCCTTGATCAAATCCTTCTTGATATAGAAATTGTAGATCGCCTCCCGAGCTTCCGGGATGCTCATCCCTTGCAGGGACAGAACGCCGGCCCGAGGAAAGTAAGCTGTCCCATCGTCTTCAATTGCGATCGGATAGCCCGCCGACGGAGGTAAGCGCCGTTGGTCGCGAATCTGAAGCGGCGGACTGACATGCACCGGCGTCGGAAACGGCGGCTCATGATCGCCCAAGAATCCCTCGATGTAAACGCCGAGAACGTCCCCGGGCGCCAGGCGGTAATTTGGAGGCGGCGGTTGGCTCAGCATGGTCAAGGGAATTGTCTGTTCGCCATCCTTGCTTGGTGCCAGCAATTCCTCGGGCAAGTGACGGACCGAGACACCGTTCGCGACGGGATTGGTAATGGCTGCGCATCCGCCTGCGAGCGCACAGAGGACGAAAGCCGCCACCAACCATGCCGGCGCGGGCAGCTTGTTTGCTCGGGTCAACTGAAACAGATCGTCAGAGGACTGATGCATGGCTTTTCCCATCGCGTGTCCCGTTGCCGCGGATTGGTCCAGGGTCGGTCGCGCGCGCCTTGCTGCTACGGATTACGGCTCGCGGTCTCGCTGCCGTTGAAGATCATCGGCAGCGGCGTCGTGTCCCTCTTCGGCGCCCCCCCATTGATGATCATCGGCAGCGGCATCGTTGCAGGAAGCGCCGGTGGCGTACTCGGCCGCTGCGACTGGGAGTCTGGTGGAACGGGTGCCCCTTGCGTGCTCGGCCATTTTGGTTGCGGAGCCGGCGGCAGGGTTGCCGGCAAGCCGCTTGGCTGCGAGGGCTGGAGTCGCGCTGATGCCGGAGGCGGCGCTGCTCTCTCCGCAGGCGCGTTTGGTCGTTGGGGTTCTGGTGGCGGCAGCATCGTCGGTACCGGCAGGCGTGACGTCTCGACCGGTTGTGGTGCCGTCTCTACCGGCGTAGGCCGTTCGATGTCGGCCAGCTTGATTTCGATAATTGGCAGAGCCGGCAACGAGTGGGCCTGCTCGGGCGCGGGCGGCGTGAGGGTCAAGACCGGACTGGGACCGCGCAGCGCCGAGGGTCCGGTGATCCAATAACGATAGCCACTCTGCCGGGCCGCCATCGCCCCTTGCCGGAATCCGGCGAACCAGTCCTCGATGGCCTTATAACCCTGCGGCGTTTGATAGCGAACCTTGCGATAGTGCTCTGGCGGCAGCGGCGGCGGCTCCCCATTGCCACCCCGATAGAGGTAATGCGCAAACCCATCCTTGAATCCGCACGCGTAGTCTTCCGAATACGCCCGATGCGGTGCGGAATGCTTGACTTCTTCCCAAGCGGAATCGGCCCACTTCCGGTTGCGAACGCTCTCGCTGAAGTCCTGTGCCGTTTCCTTCACGGTGAAGACAGCCAGGCAGGTTGCATCGGTGGCCAGGCTACAGCCCGAGCCCAGCAAACCGAACGCCATCAGCACGAACCCAATAGTTCTGCGCATCCATGTCACCATGGGGCACAAGGTAATCCGCCGCGCCGAACTGTGCGCGGCCCACGTCCCTCTGGCTGGGCCCAGATCGGAAACTCCGCAACTCGCTGACTACAGTGTGAAGCGGCCGTATAGTCATGCAGGTTGCCTTGTGTCAAGGCGGATTTTGGGGACTTGTCCTGCTCCGGCGAATGGCCGGGCCCACCGATTGTTAAGTTCGCTTACGTCACGGCGGGTCCCTGTAAAGCAACAGAAACACGGAGGGTGCCTGCTCCAGGATTTGCGACGGTTGCCCTTCCTCCCTAATTGATGGATCGCCAGGGGCTTGTGACTGTTCCCGTTCGGCTGGGCAGCCCAGCCTGGCTTCGGCACATCGTTTGCAAAAACCAGACGAACGGAACAGGTCCTTTTGGCCGGTCCTTTTGCCATTCTCCTCGCGGCAAGTGGATCTATACCGGGGCGTAAATGATTCTCCTCTGGTCAAACACACTCCATCCTCTCTTCAGTTAGCGCACGGCCCCTGGGCTGTGACAGGCGGGATTTGCAATCATGAATACGCATCCATCCACGTGCGTTGGTCAGCCATTGTCCCTGAGTGAGCAAGGGTTTGCTGTCTATCAGGAAGTGTGGCAGATCCTCTGCCGCCGCCGAGGCCGGATTTTGCTGGTCATTGTGCTGGCGTTGGCCCTGGCGGCAGGCTATTGCGCTGTGAGCGGGCCCTGGTACGACTCCAGCGCGCAACTGTTGGTGATCAAGAAGAAGCTCGAGACCACGCCCCTCACCGGTCCGGACCATCTTCGCGCCCAAGAAGATTACCTGTCCACGCACATGCTCCTCATCACGAGCCGGCGGGTGATTGCTCGGGCCATCGAGAAAGGGGATCTCCAGAGCCTCGAACAGTTCCAAGAGCACGGCGGACTTCGCCGTGAGCTTTACGATTGGCTAATGGCTTCGATCCTCGGACCGGACCCCGAAAGTCGCCGGGAAGAAAAGCTCGTCACAGATATTATCCATGCGTTGGTGGTCACGCGGGATGCCCAGAAACCAGGCGTCAGCCCTTCGAATGAAGTCCTGAACCTCGCGTTCCGCGGGAAGGTGGCAGCCGATTGTCCCAAGATCCTGGATGCCATCATTGGCAGCTATCAAGATTTCTTGAAGGAAACCTATCGCAATACCAATGCGGAAACGTTGGAATTAATGGAGCAGGCCAGGGTCATGGTCCAGAAGGATCTGGAAGCGAAGGAAGCCGCCTACCAACAATTCCTCGCCGAAACGCCTCCCTTATGGAAAATCCAGGACAAGAGCACGGCTCATCAAGACCGCCTCTTGAAGATCGATGCACGACTGTCCGCTCTGCGCATGCGGAAGGCCGAAATCGAAGCGTCGATTGCCATCATCGACAAAGCAGTCCAAGGTGGTCACAACCCCACCGCCACGGTGATGCGCATGTGTGCGCTTCCCAGCATGGGCGCTGCTAGCATGCCGAACGCGATGTTGAACCCGGATTCTGGATCGGGGCAACCGCCGACCGGATTCTCCCTGGAGGCGGAATTGGTGGGCCTGCAATTGCAACAAGCGAAGCTGCTCACCATCCGTCCCAAGAACCATCCCGGCGTCTTGGCTCTCAACCGACAAATTGAAGCGGTGCGCGGCCTCCTCCTCCCGTCGGCCACAAACCCGAAGGAACCGGCCAAAGACCTGGATCTCGGAGCGATCAAACGGGAATTGCTCAAGCAAGAACTCGAGGATCTGACGGTCGCTGAGCAGGCGATGGCCAAGCTGTTCGACCAGGAGCAGCAGGGGGTGAGTGCCTCCTATCTCCACGAAATCCAGGACGAAGCTCACCGCAAAGGGATCGAGCGGGTTCGGCTCCTCTATGACAGCATTCTCGATCGTCTGAAGGAAACCAGCAGCGTCAAAGAGTTTGGCGGCTACAACACGCAGGTGATCGGACCCGCTCTGCGCGGCGCGTTGGCCGTCAAGAAATACGTACTGATCCTTGGCTTGAGCCTCTTTTGTGGATCGTTCGGCGGATTCGCCTGGGCCTGCTTTCTGGAAATGGTGGCCAAGCGGTGCTCATCGGGTCGATCGGCGGCGTGATGCCCGCCCCGGAAGGCAATCGGTAACGGAGAAGAAGGGAACCTCATCGTGACACAACCCTGGGAACAAGCCATCCGGCTGCTTCGGATCATCCTGGATCTGGCGGTAGCCTGCGCCGCACACTACCTGGCTTTTGTCCTTCGCTTCGAGGGAGCAGTGCCCGCAGAGGAACTCGGCACGTTCGTTCACTCGCTGCCTTGCGTCCTTTTGATCCAATACCTCAGTCTGATGGGATGCAAAATCCCGGAGTCCTCCTGGCAGTACGTCAGCCTCCTGGAAGTTCGCCGCATCTGCCTGGCCCTAATCCTGGCCACCGGCCTGCTCACACTCTTTGCCTGGAGCGGCGATTCCCTGGGCACCATCCTGCCCAACATCAACGCGGTAATCCCTCCGCGTGGCGTGATTGCCCTCGACCTGTTGTTGGGCATGGTCGGATTGATCGGGCTGCGGGTATTCGTTCGCGTCTGGCATGAACGCCGGGAGCGCAATCGACGGTGTTCTAGCCGAACCGTTCCGGTGCCCACCCTCCTCATCGGAGCGGGAAGCGTCGGTGCCGAAGTGATCAAACAGATCGCCGCAGATCCGCAACTGGGCATTCGACCCATCGGTTTTCTGGACGACGATCCGAAGAAATGTGGCATGGTGATTCATGGGACCCGCGTGCTGGGTACGGTCGCCGAGGTGGCCACGCTCGCGCGCCTTCACTCCGCCCAACAAGCACTCATTACGATTGCCCATCCCGCCGGCGAGCATCTCCGCCGCATCGTGGATTTGTGCACGCAGTGCAATCTTCCCACGAAAGTAATCCCAGGCATCCACTGCATCCTCCAAGGGAAATTCAATTTGTCCGTGATGCGCGAAGTGGCCATCGAGGACCTTTTGCATCGGGAACCCGTCGCTCTGGACCTCGATTCAATCGCGGCTTTTGTGAACGCGCGGCGAATCTTGATTACAGGCGCCGGCGGCAGCATCGGCTCGGAGTTGTGTCGGATTGTGGCCCGGTTCGGTCCCGCCAGCCTCGTGCTCGTCGAGCACACCGAGAACAATCTCTTTCATATCCACGGCGAGCTGGGCAACGTCCCCTGCGGCGTCGAGGTGATTCCTTGCTTGGCAGATATTTGCGATCAGGTGCGGATGGAACAGATCTTTGCCAGCTACCGCCCGGAGATGGTCTTGCACGCCGCCGCATACAAGCACGTCCCCATGATCGAATGGAATCCCCGTGAAGCAATCAAGAACAATGTCCTGGGCACAAAGACCATCGCCGATCTGGCGAACCAGTTTGATGTCAGCGAGTTCGTCATGATCTCGACGGACAAGGCCGTCAATCCAACTTCGATCATGGGTGCGTCGAAGCGCATCGCCGAGATTTACATCCAGGCCCTTTCGCAGCGATCGTCCACGCGGTTTGTGGCGGTGCGATTCGGCAATGTTCTCGGGTCGGCCGGCAGCGTGATCCCAACATTCAAGGAGCAAATCGCCCGCGGCGGTCCGGTCACGGTGACCCACCCGGACATGAGGCGTTATTTCATGACGATCCCGGAGGCGTGTCAGCTCGTTTTGCAGGCGGCCACTTTGGGCCAGGGCGGAGAAATCTTCATCCTTGACATGGGAGAGCCCGTCCGAATCGTGGATCTGGCCCGTAATTTGATTGGACTTTCGGGTTTCGCCGACGACGACATCGAGATCCGTTTCACGGGTATCCGGCCTGGCGAACGACTTTTTGAAGAGCTGGCGCTCAAGGACGAGAGCGCCAAAAAGACACGGCATCCCAAGATCTATATCGGCCGGCTTCAACCAGTTGATTGGGAGGACATCAATCGAGACGTCGAGGAGCTGCAGATCCTGGCAGACCACCCGGATGTGATCCAGATGCTCCACAAGATCAAGGAAATTGTTCCTGAATACGAGGGCACCGAAACGGCTTCGCCCCGCCACGCCGCTTGGGTTCGGACCGATCCGCAACAGGAAGCAGCCGGTCTAAATGGAAACGGCACCGTGTCGGAGAATGAGTCGGCCATGAAAGCGCCCCTTTCGCTCAGCAGGGTAAGCCCCAATGGCCCGTTCCCGAACGGCGGCCCGTCCCATTGAGCGGACCGCCTCGGCCGGTCCTTGCCGGCAAATCGTCGTCGACAATTCCACGGGCCGCAGCGGAGAGTTTGAGGAGCGGACAAGACCATGACCCAGCCCATCCAGAGCATGACGAACCGGACCCTGAGCGGACTCTTTTGGATGTCCCTGGCAACGGGTGCGAACGTCGTGTCCCTGTTACTGGTGCTCTTCGTGTTGGCCCGGCTGCTGACGCCGGCCGATTTTGGGTTGGCGGCAGCCGCGCTGATGGTCATTGGTTTCTCGGCCATTTTTGCGGAACTGGGCATTGGGCCAGCCGTGGTTCAGCGACAGGAGCTGCACACCACGCATATGCGGTCGGCGTTTACCGTGGTGTTCGGCATGGGGATCTTGTTCTATGGGCTCAGCTGGCTGGCTGCTCCGGTGATCGCTGGCCTGTTCGGGCTGGACGAGCTTACGCCGATCCTGCGCGTCCTTTCGTTGGTCTTCCCCGTGCAGGGTCTGGGCATCGTGGCGGAATCCCTGTTGCAACGGGAGCTTCGCTTTCGCTGTGTCGCCGGGCTGGACACCGTGGCCGTGGTCCTGGGTTATGGAGGAGTAGGCATTTCGTTGGCCCTCTGTGGCGGCGCCGCCTGGGCCCTGATCGGTGCGCATCTAGCCCAGACTTGCCTTCGGACAATTCTGCTCTTGGTCGTTCGGCCTCATCCCGTCTGGCCGCTTCTGGATCGGCGTGCCTGCAGGGACCTGCTGGGTTTCGGCGGCGGGTTTACGGCCGGGCGCTTCTGCAATTATTTGGCCGGTCAGGGAGAACATCTGGTCCTGGGCTACTGCCTCGGCCCGGTGGCCCTGGGCGTTTACGGACGGGCATATCAGCTCATGGCGGGACCCGCGGTCCTCTTCGGCAATGTCCTGGACCGCGTCCTGTTTCCCGCAATGGTCCATGTCCAGGACCAGCCCCAGCGGCTGGCTGATGCCTATCGTCGCGGCAGCGCCTTGATCGCCCTGGTGATTCTGCCCGTCAGTGCGATCCTGGTTGCGCTGGCACCCGAAGTGATCCAGGTCTTCCTGGGGTCCGAGTGGAGTGCGGTCATCGTCCCCTTACAGATCCTCGGCGTGGGCATGCTGTTTCGAACCAGCTGCAAGATCAGCGATTCCTTGGTCCGGGCTACCGGGGCCGTGCACCGCCGGACGTGGCGGCAAACCGCTTATGCCGCGATGGTGTTGATCGGGGCCTGGATCGGTCAACGGTACGGGGTCGATGGAGTCGCGCTAGCCGTGCTTGGGACCCTGGCCCTCAACTATTTTCTCATGGCCCACCTCAGTCTCCGTCTGGCCGGCATGTCCTGGCGAACGTTCGCCGCCACGCATGTTCCCGGCTTGGCGGTGGCGGCAAGCGTGGGCATGCCGGTGGCTGTTGCAGCGGCGACGCTCCGAGCCTGGGGTTTTGCACCGCAGGTCGTTCTCTTCGTCTCCCTCTTGGCGATGCTGCCCTCGTTCATCGTGGCGATCTGCATGCCGCGGATTTTCCTTGGCCAAGACGGCCTTTGGATGGCCCGGAAGGTGTTCGCATTGATCTTCCGTGCCGGGCAAGCCCCCGCTCCAAAAGAGAACCGGCTCATCCATGGCATCCAGACGGCTGGCTCCTGGGAGCATCATCCGCTGATGCGCCTGATCCGCCGGCTTGCTTCGGAACGAGTTCGCTATTGCCGATGGAAGTCCCATGTGGATTTGCCGCGTCTGCTGAGCGGAGCAGGCGATCTCGATCTTCTGGTAGATCGCCATGATGCCAATACGTTCCTCCGCATCGCCAAGGAACTAGGCTTTCAGCGGGTTGTTCCCTGTTTCGAGCCGGGACAGGTGCAGGAAATCCATCTCTATGGCCTGGATCCGCAGACGGGCGCGTTGCTTCACCTGCACGTGAACTTGTCGGTGGACCCGCGCTTTCCGCGCCTGGACGAGATCATTCTGGAGAACTGTTCGCCGGGAGATAATTCGGGCTTGCTGGAAGAAATGCCCGTTGTGCAGCCACAAGCCGAGTTGATCGTTTTCATATTCCGCACCCTGGGGCAATACGCATCCTGGCGCGAAATTCCGGGCCTGGAGGCAAAGCGGGAAAAGCTCGAAGCCCGGTTGCATGCCCTGTTGGCGGCTGACGCGGAAGGCGGCTGGAGGATTTTGCTTGAACGTTGGCTGCCGGAGGTTTCACCGCGCCTATTTGCCGAGTGCATCGAGACGCTTCAACAACCCACGTCCTGGGTGCGCCGTTATCTTGTCGCTGCCCGGCTCAACAAGCAAACCAGGAAACAAGAAACCGTCTCGCCCTCCCCTTGTCTCCGCCTCTCCTTGTCTCCTTGTCTGCGTTTATGGTGGCGGCTCATGCACGGGCGGGGCAATCCCAAGCAATTGCCGGCCGGAGGTGCCGTGATTGCCATCATCGGTCCCGACGCCTCGGGGAAATCGACCATGGTGGCCGAAACGAGCCGATGGCTTGGCAATGTCTTCCGTATCCACGTTGCCCACTTGGGGAAACCACCGTCTACCTGGTTGACCTGGCTACCCAATCTCGGCCGACGACTGGTGAGCCGGCTTTTTCCGAGGGTGCGAGCGTCACACCAATCGGCGGCAAATGATCGCACCGGCTCCGCAGGACGCGGACTCCTTTATCACCTTCGTGCCGTTTTGCTGGCATGGGACCGTCGGACATTGGCCGTACGTTTGGCCCGCAAGGCCACTCAGGGCTGGATCGTTGTTTGCGATCGTTATCCGTCGGCGGTGGTTGGAGCACCCGACAGCGCCCGCCTCAGGGCGCCGGAGGAGGAAGAGGGACACAGTGGGCTGCACGCCTTGCTAGCCCGGTTGGAGCAGCAATGCTACCGCGCGATTCCTCGTCCCGGCGTTGTTCTTTGGCTGAGCGCTCCGGTGGGCCTTGCCATCAGTCGCAACCAACATCGACAGAAACGGGACAAGGAAGGGGACGACTTCGTGACCCGCAGACACAAGGATTTTTTTGTGCCGGATTTTGGCGGCACGCCGATCCTCTGCGTCGACACCAGCACCTCCCAGGCAGAATCGGTGCAGGCGCTGCGACGGCAAGTGTGGCAGTGGCTGTGCGGCCCCATGCCCCAGAACGGCCTATGGGCGGAAGAGAGTTTCGTGGACAAGGGACAGGCTCCTTTTGCGGCGGATGGATTGAAGGATGAACGAGCGGAATTGCAAAAGCGGTAAGAACACCCTGGTCGTCGAGTTCATCGGCGTAACCGGAGTGGGCAAATCGACGCTCATCGCGGCGACGGTCCAGTTTCTGTCCGCCCAAGGGTATCGTGTTTGCTGTGCCGAGCAAGCCATTCTGGCGTGCTATGGACTAGCCTTTCTCCGCCATGCGAAAGCTCGCTCGGCGCTGATCTTCCTTCTGGCTTTGCCGACATTCGGTCGTTACGTCCTCACGAGGGAAGGGGCGCAGCTCTTGCGGCTTGCGCTTGGCTCGATCGGGCGCGGCATGGGGAGCCTTTGGACGGGGGCCAGTCTGCTCCGGAATTTCATGAAACGGATCGGCTCCCATTTCCTGCTGGAAGGCCTCCGGGGCGAGATGCAGGATTATGACATGGTGATCTGGGACGAGGGAGTGGTGCACTCCGCCCACAACTTATTCGTCCATGCGGGGACCGAGCCGAGAGCGGAAGAGATCGAGGAATTCGGCCGAATTGTGCCGAAGCCCAACCTCCTGATTTGGGTGACGGCGCCCACGGCTCAATTGGCGAACGTGCTCCTTCGACGTGGTCACTCCCGTGTTCACACAACGGCCAGTGCGGCGCGAACGTTTGCAGAGCATGCGCAAATCACTTTTGAAGTGTTGTCCCAGGTCAGGGAGCTGGAAGAGCGCATTTTCCGCGTCGATAACTCGGTCGAGGCCTCAGACGCTGGCAGAGCGACCCTTCATAGCCGAGCCTGCATTATCGGCGCGTTCCTTATCCGCCAACTGCACGGGACTCATACAGTCCTGCCGCGGATACAACGGCCGGCCTCCCTCACAACCCCCAGCGTGCGAATCCGATGAATCGTACCGCCCTACTACCGAATGTTGTTCTGAGGGTCTGGTTCCTGTACCCCCTCCTGGTTCCGTTTTATTTCATGGGCAAGACCCCCATTCCCGGTACAGAGAAAGTCGAAGGGGGCGTACCGCAATTAGCGGATTATTACGTGCTTGGCATCGTGCTCTTGGTATTTGGCGTCCTGCAATTCCGTTTGCACCGGTCGGCGATTCCCGCCATCGCCGCCCTGGCTGGCTTCATCTTGTATACGGCGTTCATCAACCTGGCATGGGCAACGAGCCTGGAAAACTTGTCGCTCCTCAAGAGCACGGCGTACTACACCTATGATGGCCTACTCTTGCTCACCTGCCTCATCCTGTATGCACATTTCAAGGACCGGTTCCTCCGCGTGACCACTCAGGCGGTGGGGACTTCGGTCGTGTTGCAGGCGATCCTATCCCCGCTGGCGCCACAGCAGCTGAACTCCAGGCAGGCGCTATGGTTCAACAACGAAAACCAGCTCGGTTACTTCTGCGTCCTGGCTGCGACCATTTTTGTACTGGGCGCGCGGCGTTTTTCGATTCGGCTCCGCTACCAGACGATCTTCTATGCCGCGTTGACGTACCTGGCTCTCCTGGCTCAATCGCGCGGAGCACTTTTAGGCCTGTTTGCCCTGGCCATCGTGGCCCTCCTTGGTCGTCCGCTGCGGCTTCTGCTTGTATTGGGAGCAGCGGCAGGGGTCTATTTCGTCATCGCCGTGACCCCGCCGATCCTGTCCAAAGCGGAAGAGCGCTACGTCGTGCAGGGAGAATACGATACCCTGGCGACGCGAGGATACGATCGCATCGCCAACTATCCCGAATACCTCTTGTTCGGCGCCGGCGAAGGGGTCTACGAGCGTTTTCGTTCGGAGCTGTATGCCAGCGAGATTCACTCCAGTTATGGAACGCTGCTTTTCTGCTACGGCATCCCCGGGACGTTCCTGTTTACGTTGGCGCTCTTCAGCATTTGCCGCCGCGATCCGGGGATCGCGCTCTACCTGATCCCGGCGTTCGTTCATGGTACCGGCCATCAGGGCCTGCGGTTCGCTTTCTTCTGGGCCATGCTGGCATTCCTTTGCTGCTATGTGGCACGGCCCGAGACGGAAACAGAACCTGAACCTGTGCTCGACAACCCCCGCACCGATCCACAGGACCGGTGCCCCCGATGAGGTCATGATGCAACGGATGATACCAACGACGGAATTGGTCCTCGAGCAGCCGAAGGTGCTCATCATCGGTGGCGATGATGTCCATGCACGCATCGAGTTGATGCAAGGCTTGTCCAGGGATTACAACCTTGCGGCGGCTGGAACAGCCCGGGCATTGTCGCTTCCTTTCGCGCGGAGCGGGTTCCCGTATTTCTATTACCCGCTGCGGCGGGGCGTCGGGCCCTTCTCCGATGTGTACGCAATGGTTTCCTTGTTGCGGCTCTTGAATCAATGGCGGCCCCAGATCGTTCACGCCTTTGACACCAAGCCGGGCGTCTATGGTTGCCTGGCAGCGCGGCTGGCTCGGGTCCCTGTCGTCCTTAGTACCGTTACGGGGCTTGGTTCGCTCTACGGGGAAGAGGGCCTCCGCCCGCAGATCGTTCGTGGAGTCTACGAACAGTTACAGCGCATGGCCTCGCAGCATGCCGATCGGACCATCTTCCAGAACCGAGCCGATCGCGAGGAATTCGTGGGCCGACGCATTGTGCCGGCAGATAAAGCGGCTCTGATCCTTGGTTCGGGTGTGGCAACGGAGCGTCTGCATCCGGAACACGTTACCGCGGCCCGGCGGCGGCAGGTGCGGGCCTCTCTGGGTATCTCAGCCGATGCCTTGCTGGTCAGTATGGTTTCCCGCGTCATCCGCAGCAAGGGCGTGGAGGAGTTCATCGCCGCCGCCCAACACGTACGTCAGCGCCGCCCCGGAACTCAATTTTTGCTCGTTGGTCCGGCCGACCGGGAAAGCGTGGATCGCTTCAGCGACCGTGAACTCACCGAGTTCCGCCGGCATATCCATTGGCCGGGCGCCCGCTCGGATATTCCGCAGATCCTGGCGGCCTCGGACCTGTTCGTGTTGCCGTCGTATTTGCGGGAAGGCATTCCGCGCATCTTGTTGGAAGCGGCGGCAATGGGACTGCCGCTGATCACGACTGCTTCGCCAGGCTGCACGGACGTGGTGGAAGATGGCATCAACGGCTGCTTGGTGCCGCCACGCGATCCGGTGGCCCTGGCCCGGGCCATTGTGCATCTGGTCGATCAGCCCCAGTTGCGGCTGCATTTCGGACAGGCCTCGCGGCAACGGGCCGTCGAACGGTTCGACCTCGGCATCGTGGTCCAGCAGACGCACAAGCTTTACAACCACCTGCTTGCCCGGAAAGCACCCCGGATGGGTTGCACGGTTGACCGGGTCTCGTTGGCTCCCTGAGGTTAATGACGAATGGCGACTGTCCTCCAAGAGACTGCTTCACAACCGTCCGCCCCGAGGAATTCACAGGGGAGAGCAATCGTTCGGCGGGCTGGCTTTCCGGCCACCAAACGGCTCCTGGACATTGCCGTTGCCAGCGTCGCGCTGCTCGTAGCGGGGCCGCTCATTCTGATCGCTGCGATCCTGGTCAAGCTCACTACCCGTGGGCCGGCTTTTTATCGGGCCAAGCGAGCCGGCCTATGGGGACAGCCATTCATCATGTTCAAGCTCCGCACGATGCGCACCGGCACCGATAGCCCCGACCGAAAGATCACGGCCGACGAAGATGATCGCGTGACACCCGTGGGTTGGTGGCTACGCAAGTTCAAAATTGATGAGGTACCGCAGTTCTGGAACGTGCTGCGCGGGGACATGGCCATCGTCGGGCCCCGGCCAGAAGACTGGGACATTGTTGAGCGCTATTACACGGCCGAGCAGCGACGGTCCCTCGACGTTCGGCCGGGGATCGCCTCGCCGGTGGACGTGAACTGGTATCCGGATTTGACGTATCACGACCCGGCCCCACCAGGAGTGCCGATGCAGGAACATTATCTGCAGCGTCATCTCCCCGTGCAGGTTGCGGAGGCAATTCGGTATGTGGAGCGACAATCGCTGTGGCTCGACGCCGAAGTGATCCTGCGAATGATTTTCTGCGTCCTCGTACGTTCGTGGCTGCCGTCTGTCAAGCAACTCCCGGTGGTACGCCCCGAGTCTTCGCAGGGCGTGGTTGCAACAACGGCGAATTCTCGCACGCCCTGCGAAGACTCGGGGCGTGCTCCCCTTCCTTCGAGGGAGAAGTAACGTGCTAACTTGCGTGATCAGCCAGCCGCGTTTCTTTCCCGGGCTGCACTATCTACACCGGATGATGGTGGCCGACGTCTTCGTGATCTTTGACTCGGTGCAATTCAATCCGCGTCACGAAGAAAACCGCGCCAAGCTCAAATCGATCCGCGGGAGCGAATGGCTTACCGTACCCATGCGGCGCGTGAGTCGGGAACAGCTCATTCAAGACACCCGCGTGGATAACCACCAGCCTTGGCCGCACAAGGCGTGGCAGACGATTCAGCACCTTTACGGCAAGGCGCCTCACTTTGCCGCACACGCCCCGGGGATTCACAAAGTCATCGAGACGCCCTGGGAAACCCTGACCGAACTCGACCGCGCCTCGTGGGAGCCAGCCCTGCGGCTCTTGGGAATCAGCTGTCGCTTCGTCTGCGCATCGGAGCTACCGGTATCCGGCAAAGGTCCCCGGCTGCTGCTGGATATCTGCAAATACGTGGGGGCGGATACGTACGTCTCCGGCATGTTTGGACGCGAGTATCTTGATCCCGAGGAATTTGCCCGCGAAGGGATCGGCGTGCACTTTCATCACTACGAGTACCCCGTTTACCCACAGCGGCACGATGGTTTTATTCCGTACCTGAGCTATCTCGATGTGCTCTTCAATACCGGACTGGAGCGCGATTTTGTCCTGGCCGGCGGCCGGACAGTCTCCTGCTGCGAGGAAGGAGTTGGGTCATGATTTCCACAGAACCCCAAGGCGGCATCCTCTGCATTGCCGCTCATCCCGACGATGAAGTGCTGGGCTGCGGCGGCGTGTTGGCGATGCACGCCCGCAATGGCGATCCGGTCACGATCGTGATTGCCTGCGAAGGGGAATCGCTCCGCTACGGACCGGGCGGAGTTGGACAAGATTCCCATATTCGCCGGGCTGCCGAGCACCTGGGCTGCACCTCGGTGCGCCATCTGCGTTTTCCGGACCAGGCCCTGGATACGATTCGGCTGACCGAGATCATCGCGCCGCTGGAACAGATTGTTCGCCAACAGCAGCCGCGCACCGTCTATTGCCAGTACGGCGGCGACGTCAACCGCGATCACCAGCTTCTCTTCCAGGCCATCCTGGTCGCGACCCGGCCGACGGAAACGTACATCGATGCTGTGTACGCCTTTGATACGGCCAGCAGCACCGAGTGGGCTTATCCGCGCACGTTCATCCCCGATACGTGGATCGATATTTCGGCAACGCTGGATGCCAAGCTGGCGGCTATGGCCTGCTACCAAAGTGAGCTCCGTCCGTATCCGCATCCACGATCACTGCAAGCTTTGGAGTACCGAGCACGGGCCCTGGGCAATCAAGTTTGCCTGGAGGCAGCCGAGGTCTTCATGACCGTCCGCAAAGTGAACCGCGTCGGCCCAATGAACGGCCAGCGATCCCTGGCCAATGGCTTGCGACAATGCCAACCCAGTCCGCCCACAAATTCCGTTTGCGTTTGACGTGATGGTGATCCGAGCACACAAGGGAATCCTTATTACGACGAAATCGAGGTCCACCATGGTGAAGTTCGCCCAGCCGCAACCGATTGCGTGTAAGAAAATTCCTTTCTTCCGTCCCTCGATCACCGAGGCGGAGATTGCCGAAGTCGTGGGCTGCCTCCGTTCCGGCTGGCTCACGACCGGTCCGCTGACGCGCCGTTTCGAGGAAGAATTCGCCCAGGCAGTCGGAGCCCGGCATGCGGTCGCCGTGAATTCCTGCACGGCGGCATTGCACCTGGCCGTCGAGGCGCTCGGACTTCGGCCGGGTCAGGCGGTCTTGGTTCCGACCATGACCTTTGCCGCCACAGCAGAAATCGTTCGCTATCAGGGTGCGGTGCCAATCTTGGTGGACTGCGACCCGATCACCCAAAACATCGACCTGGTTGATGCGGCCCATAAAGTCGAGATGTTGCGGGCCGGCCGGCTCCCCGGGGCGCCGGCCAACCTGGAACTGGTGGGCATCATCCCGGTCCATGTCAGCGGATTGATGTTGGACATGGACGCAGTCCAAGCATTTGCTCGCCAACACCAGTTGTGGGTGGTCGAAGATGCAGCCCATGCGTTCCCGGCGGCCTGGCGTCCGGCTCGGGATAAACCCTGGCAGCGTTGCGGGGAAGGCACGGCCACGGTCACCTGTTTCTCGTTCTACGCCAACAAAACGATCACGACCGGAGAAGGAGGCATGGCCGTGACCGAGGACGCGGACCTGACCGCCCGCATCCGGCAAATGTCGCTGCATGGGTTGTCCCGTGACGCCTGGAGTCGCTACGCCCAGGGAGGGAGCTGGGATTACCAGATAGTGGCACCCGGTTACAAGTACAACCTGACGGATGTGGCTTCCGCCCTCGGTATCCACCAATTGCAGCGTGCCGAACCGATGCGCCGCCGCCGCGAAGCGCTTGCCCAAGCTTATCGGGATGCGTTAGGCGGCCTGGAGGAGCTGGAATTGCCGCCGAATCCGCCGAATCGCCTCCACTCCTGGCATCTGTTGCCGGTTCGTCTCCGTCTGGAGCGGTTGGGCGTCGATCGTAACACCTTCATGCGGGCGCTGAACGAGCATGGCATCAGCTGCTCCGTTCATTGGCGCCCGCTCCACCTGCACCCGTATTACCGGGAGCAGTTTGGTTGGCAGCCGGAGTTGCTGCCGGTTGCCAGTCGCGAATGGCCGCGGCTGATCAGCCTGCCCCTCTTCCCCGATATGCAGGACGAGGAACGCGATCACGTCATCGACGTGGTCCGCCACCTGTGTCAACGCTTTCAATCGGTGCCGAGCGCTTGCAACTAAATGGTACGGAGCCCCAACCAACCACGGCCTCATGATCATCACCCAGAACCGGAGTACCTATCATGTTTCAATATCTGTCCCAATTGGTCCGTCAGCGCCGTTGTATCCCAGCCGTCCGCCGACGGCGTTCCGTGCGGCTAACAATTGACGCATTGGAGGAGCGTTGGGCGCCGGCCGTGCTCACCGTCAATAGCCTGGCCGACAACACATCCCAGGACAGCGTCCTCACGTTGCGCGAGGCCATCCAGGTCGTGGACGGAACGCTGGGCCGGTCCCTCAGCGCAAAGGAACAGGCGCAGATCACCGGTGCCCTGGGGACCAACGACACGATCCAGTTCAATTTGCCCACCGGCCCCCAGACGATTAGGCTGACGAACGGCGCCCTGTCGATCACCAAGCCGGTGACCGTCTCCGGTCCAGGAAGCAATAGCCTGACGATCAACGGCAATAACCATGATCGCGTTTTTGTGATTGGTCGAATTTTTTCGCAAAATCTTAGCCTGGGTGTGGCGATCAGCGGTCTGACCATTTCCGGCGGCAACCAG
>Ga0070734_10002911_pt1 | contig 19253 bp, 17 predicted proteins | sample Coa_R1_8_FD_66444 | JGI IMG/M metagenome (GOLD analysis project Ga0070734, IMG submission 66444) | Surface soil microbial communities from Centralia Pennsylvania, which are recovering from an underground coalmine fire - Coalmine... | ecosystem: Environmental > Terrestrial > Soil > Unclassified ... | reverse complement strand
TTCATCGATTATCCGATCGTCGACCGCGCCCGCCGCACCCTGGCCGCGGTCGCCGCAATCCGCGCACGGAGGCCGGCATGACCGCGGGGCCGCTCGGCGGCATCACCGTGCTCGACCTGTGCAGCTATCTCGCCGGCCCCTATGCCTGCACGCTCCTGGCCGATCTCGGCGCCGAGGTCGTCAAGGTCGAGGCGCCGGCGGGCGACATGCTGCGCCAGTTTCCGTCGAGCCTGCCCGGCGAAAGCCGGTTCTTTCTCGGCACCAACCGCGGCAAGAAGGGGTTGGTGCTCGATCTTAAGACGAAAGAAGGGCTGGGCGTGCTCAACCGGTTGGTGGAGCGCGCCGACGTGCTGGTCGAGAATTTCCGGCCCTCGGTGCCGGCGCGCCTCGGCATCGACTATCCGCGGCTGCGCAAGATCAACCCGCGCCTCGTCTATTGCGCGGTTACCGGTTATGGCGACAAGGGGCCGCTCAGCGACAAGGGCGGGTTCGACCAGGTCCTGCAATGCCTCAGCGGCATCGCCGTGTTCCAGGGCCGCTCGCCCGACGCGCCGCAGCTCGTGCTCGGCTCGGTGCTCGACTATTTCACCTCGGCGCTCGCCGCCTACGGCATCGCCGCCGCGCTCTACCACCGCGAGCGCAGCGGCAAGGGCCAGTATCTCAGCCTGTCGCTGCTGCGCAGCGCCCTGACGATCCAGGCCGGGCGCTTTGTCTGGGCCGACAGCGAAGGGCGCGACGCGGTGCGCGATTCGGGCACGGGCGGGCTGACCGGAATCCATCCGACCAAGGAAGGAATGCTTTATATCTCAGTCCATTCCAACCACTTCTTTGCGGCGCTGTGCGAGCTTGTCGGGCTGCCCGAGCTGGCCCGCGACCCGCGCTACGATTCGATGCGCAAGCGCGCCGCCGAAACCGCCGTGCTGGTGCCGCAGGTGCGCGCTGCGCTGGCCCGCAGAAGCGCGCGCGAATGGGAGGAGATTTTCGGCGAGCGGGTGCCGTGCGCCGCGGTGCGGCCGATCGAGGACATGTTCGACCATCCCCAGGTGCTCGCCGAAGAGATGGTGGTCAGCCTCGACCACCCGGCGGTCGGCCGCTACCGCACGATGACGAAGCCGATCGTCTTCGCCGACACGCCCGGCCCGCCGCCGCGCCCGGCGCCGCTGGCGGGCCAGCATACCGACGAGGTGCTCGCCGCCGCCGGCTATTCGGCGGCGGAGATTGCCGCGCTGCGCGCCGCCGGCGCGGTCCGCTGAGCGCCGGGCCGGGCGGCCGGGCGCCGCGGCCGGGCGGTGCGAAGCGCGGCGCGCCCGTGTAAGCTCGCGCCATGCTGACCCTCAGCGTGCTCGACCAGTCGCCGGTGCGGCAGGGCGTCAGCCCGCGCCAGGCCCTGCACGAGACGATCGAGCTGGCGCGCCATGTCGACCGGCTGGGCTACCGCCGCTATTGGCTGGCCGAGCATCACGGCTCGCCGGGCCTCGCCGGCAGCGCGCCCGAGATCATGGTCGCGCGCGTCGCCGCCGAGACCGAGCACCTGCGCGTCGGCTCGGGCGGGGTCATGCTGTCGCATTACAGCTCGCTCAAGGTCGCCGAGCAGTTCCGTCTGCTGGAAACGCTCCACCCGGGCCGCATCGATCTCGGCATCGGCCGCGCCCCGGGCAGCGACCAGCTCACCGCGATCGCCCTGCAGCACGGGCCGGGGGCGCTCGGCATCGAGCATTTCCCCAACCAGATCGCCGACCTGATCGGCTATCTCGAAGGCACGATGCCGCCGGACCACCCGTTCGCGCGCATCCGGGTGACCCCGGCGGGCGACACCCTGCCGGAAATCTGGATTCTCGGGTCGAGCGACCAGAGCGCGATCTTCGCCGCCTATTTCGGCCGCGCCTTTTCCTTCGCCCATTTCATCAGCGACGAGGGCGGGCCGGAGATCATGGCCGCCTACCGCCGTCAGTTCCGGCCGTCGCCGCGGCTTGCCGCGCCGCAGGCGAGCATCGGCGTGTTCGTCATGTGCGCGGCGAGCGCGGACGAAGCCAGGTACCACGCCGCCAGCCGCGACTTGTGGCGGCTGCGCCAGCGCACCGGCGTGCTCGCCGCCTTCCCGCCGCCCGAGGATGCGCTGAACTATGATTACAGCGAGGCCGAGCGGCATTTCGTCGAATACCACCGCCGGCGCCAGATCGTCGGCGACCCCGGCCAGGTCAAGGCGCGGCTCGAGGAACTCGCCGCCGCCTACGGGGTGGAGGAGATCGTCGTATTGACGATCTGCCACGACTTCGCCGCGCGCCTGCGCTCCTACGAATTGCTCGCCGAGGCCTTCGCGCTGCCGCGCCCGGCCTGATCCGGCCTAATACAGCCCGCCGGTGCCGGTGCCGGGCGCGGCGGCGACCGGCATCATCCGGCTGCCGGCCTCGCCCGGCCCCGGCACGATCTGGCCGGGCAGCAGCGAGCCCGGCGGTCCGGGCGCGGCCGGCGCCCCCGGCTCGGTGCCGATGCGGAAGGCTTCGAGCACGGTGTTGCGGTCGCTCGCCGTGGCGGGCTGGCCGGTGACCTGGTCGACCAGGACCATCTCGGCCCCTTCCGGCGCCTTGAACGGCAGGTCGGGCTGGTCCTTCAACGCCGCCGCCATGAAATCGCGGAAGATCGGCGCCGCGACGTTGCCGCCGGTCTCGCCCTCGCCGAGCGTCTTCGGGCTGTCGAAGCCGACGAACACGCCGGCCACCAGATTGGGCGAGAAGCCGACGAACCAGCCGTCGTGCCAGTCGCTCGACGTGCCGGTCTTGCCGGCGAGCGGCTTGCCGACCGCGGCGACCTTGATGCCGGTGCCGTGCTGGACCACCCCTTCCATCATCGAGACGATCTGGTAGTCGGAGATCGGGTCGATCAGCGGGTCGGGCTTTTGCGGCCGGTAGAGCAGCGGGTTGTCGGCGTAGGGCCCGGCATAGCTCGTCACCCCGGCCGGCAACGGCGTCGCGCGATAGGCGGGATCGGCGTCGGCGGCGCGGCGCGGCCCGGCGACGATGTAGCAGGCGGCGCAATAGGCCGCGCCCTTCTGGTAGACCACCTTGCCGGTGCGGTCCTGCACCAGGTCGATCAGCGAGGCGCGCAGCCAGTGCCCGCCGTTGTCGAGCATCGCGTAGGCGGCGGTCAGGCGGAGCACCGTGGTCTCGCCGGCGCCGAGCGCCATCGAATAATACAGCGGCATCTTGTCCATGATGCCGAATTCCTCGACCGTGCGGGCGATCGCCGGCAGCCCGATCATCGTCGCCAGCCGCGCCGTCGCCAGGTTGCGCGAATGCACCAGCGCCTGGCGCAGCGTCGTCTCGCCGACATAGCCGCCTTCGTAATTGACCGGCCGCCATTTCGGCAGGCCGGGGCCCTGGTCGATCTCGATCGGCGCATCCTCGATGACGGTCGACGGGGTGAATTCGCCGCTGTCGAGCGCGGTGACGTAGACGAACGGCTTGATCGCCGAGCCGGGCTGGCGCCTGGCCTGGGTGGCGCGGTTGAACTGGCTGTCGCGGTAGTCCCAGCCGCCGATCATCGCCAGCACGCGCCCGGTCTGCGGCTCCATGACGACGACGGCGCCGCCGACATCGGGGATCTGGCGCAACCCGAACAGCGGCAGCGGCGGGGCGCGCTTGCCGGCGGCCGGCGGCAGCGCCTCGACCAGCACGATGTCGCCCGGATGCAGCACCTGGCTGGCGCGGTAGACCGGCGGGCCGAGGCGCTGGTCGTCGAGGGTCGGGCGCGCCCAGCGCAATTCGTCGAGCGGGATGCGCCCGCGCACCCCGGTCTTCAGCACGATCTCGGCGGCGGCGTTGTCGGCGGCGGTGACCGCGGCGAGGACCCAGCCCGGCGGCGCCGGCGGCGGCGCGAGGCCGGAAAGCGCGGCGACCGCGGCCGGAACGGTGGCGAAATGGCCGAGCGGGCCGCGCCAGCCGTGGCGCCGGTCGTAGGCGACCAGCCCGTCGCGGAAGGCGCGCTCGGCCATCGCCTGGTCGGCCGGGGTGTAGCTGGTGCGCACCGTCAGCCCGCCCTGGTAGACCGTCTGCTCGCCGAAGCGGGCGATCAGCTCGCGCCGCACCTCCTCGGCGAAATAGCCGCTGTCGCCGGCCTGGGGCAGGGTGTGCGGGTGGAGCTCCACCGGCTCGGCCATCGCGGCGCGCGCCTCGGCGGCGCTGATCCAGCCCTTTTCGGCCATGCCGGCGAGCACCCAGTCGCGCCGCGCCTTGGCCGCCTCGGGGTTGTGGAACGGGTTGTAGAGGTTGGGCGCCTTGGGCAGGGCGGCGAGCAGCGCCGCCTCGGCGAGGTCGAGCCGGTCGAGCGGGCGGTCGAAATAGGTCTCGGCCGCCGCCGCGACGCCATAGGCGCCGGCGCCGAGATAGATCTCGTTGAGATAGATTTCGAGGATGCGGTCCTTCGACAGGTAGCGCTCGATCTTGTAGGCGAGCAGCGCCTCCTTGATCTTGCGCGACATCGACACGCGGTTGCTGAGCAGGAAGTGGCGGACCAGCTGCTGGGTGATCGTCGAGGCGCCGAGCGGGCGCTGGCCGCGCTGGTAGCGCACCAGATCGGCGACCGCGGCGCGCAGGATCGAGAACGGGTTGATGCCGCCGTGGCTGTAGAAGTCGCGGTCCTCGGCGGCGAGGAAGGCGTGGATCACCACCGGCGGAATCTGCTTCAGCGGCACGACGATGCGGTTCTCGGCGGCGAACTCGGCGATCTCGCTGCCGTCGGCGGCATAGACCCGGGTGCCGGTCGCCGGCACGTAGGTGAGCAGCTGCTCGTGGCTCGGCAGGTCGCGGCCGTCGTTCCACACCAGCAGCCCGGCGCCGACGGCCAGCACCGTCCCGCCCAACAGGAACAGGGTGAAGATCAGCCGCGGCAGCCCGCTCAACACCCGCATCATCGCCGTTCGCCCACCCCGCCCGCGCGCCGGGACGGAGCCGTCGCCCCCGTGAACGTCTTACGAACCCACCAGTCCGAGCTGCGGGCTCGACGGCTCGGCGAAGCGCTGCTTGGGGATGCGCCCGGCGAGGCGGGCGAGGCGGCCGGCCTCGACCGCGCGGCGCATCGCCCCGGCCATGCGCACCGGGTCGTGCGACTTGGCGATCGCGGTGTCGACCATCACCGCATCGCAGCCCAATTCCATCGCCTGGGCCGCGTCCGAGGCGGTGCCGATGCCGGCGTCGAGCACCACCGGCACCGGGCTGCGCGAACAGATCAGCTCGATCGCCGCCGGATTGGCGATGCCCATGCCCGAGCCGATCAGCGAGCCGAGCGGCATCACCGCGGCGCAGCCGACATCGGCCAGCTTCTGGCACGACACCGGGTCCTCGTTGCAGTAGGGCAGCACGACAAAGCCCTTGCGCACCAGCTCGTCGGCGGCGTGGACGAGCTGCTCGACATCGGGATAGAGCAGCTCGCGGTCGCCGATCAGCTCGAGCTTGATCCAGTTGGTTTCGAGCGCCTCGCGCGCCAGTTCGGCGGTCAAGACCGCGTCGCGCGCGGTGACGCAGCCGGCGGTGTTGGGCAGGATGCGGTAGCGGTCGCCGAGCAGGTCGACGAGGCTTTCGGCGTAGCCTTCGAGGCTGATGCGGCGGATCGACATGGTGACCATCTCGGCGCCGCTCTCGGCCAGCGCATCGAGCATCACCTGCTGGTTCGGATAGCGCGCCGAGCCGACAAACAGCCGCGAGTTCAGCGCGGTGCCGGCGATCATCAAAGGATCGTTCATCTCCGTCATCCTGGTTCAGCCGCCCTGCAGCGGCCGCACGATCTCGACCTCGTCGCCGGCGGAAAGCGGCGCCGCCGGCCACTCGCTGCGGCGCACCACGATACCGTTTACCGCGACCGCGAGAAACCGCGCTTTCGGGTCGATGCCGCGCTCGGCCAGCAGCTCGGCCACCGTCGCGACCGCGCTCTCGGCCTCGACGCCGTTGACCCTGAGGCGGATCATCGCACCGCCGCCATAAATCGCTCCGGGCTGAACGGCTCGGCCAGTTCCGGGAGCCGCCCGGAGAGGATATAGGCGCTCGCCAGCGCGCATGTCACCGGGGTCAAAAGGATGCCGTTGCGGTGGTGCCCGGTGGCGACGACCAGCCCGTCGATCGCGCCCGGCCCCAGCATCGGCGCGTCGTCGCGCGAGCCGGGGCGGAAGCCGACCCAGGTTTCGGCGATCGCCAGTTCCTCGATCGCCGGGACCGCGCGCCAGGCGCCGTCGAGCAGGGCGAGCAGGCCGCCGGCGGTCAGCGAGGCGTCGAAGCCGCGCTCCTCGACGGTGGCGCCGACCAGCAGCCGGCCGTCGCGCCGCGGCACCAGATAACCGTGCGGCAGCCAGATCACATGGCTGAGCAGCGGCGCCGCCGGATCCATCTGCAACGCCAGCATCTGGCCCTTGATCGGCCGCACCGGCGGCCGCAGCGCCTCGGGGATGCCGCCGATCGTGCGCGACCAGGCGCCGGCGGCGAGCACGACGAGGTCCGCCGCCTCGCGCCCCGCCTCGGTCACCACCCCGACGGCGCGGTTGCCGGCGACGGCGACCTCGCGCACCGGGCACCGCTCGTGCAGCTCGGCCCCGGCGCGGCGCGCGGCGGCGGCCAGCGCCGCGGCGAGCCGGCGGTTCTCGACCTGGTGGTCGTTGGGGCTCCATACCGCCGCCGCGATCCCCGGCTTCAGATGCGGTTCGCGCTGTCTCGCCTCGGCCGCCGACAGCCACGACAGCTCGAGGCCCAGCCCCTTCTGGAACTCGAAGGTGTGGCGGAGCTGTTCGGCGTCGTCGCGATTGAGCGCGACGACGAGGGTGCCTTCGTCGCGGTATTCGACCGAAATGCCGGAAGCGGCCTCGACCTCGCGCGCGAAGGCGGGCCACAGGCGCTGGCTCTCCAGGGTGAGGCGCAGCAGCGTCTCCTCGCCCGGCTCGGTCTCGACCGCAGCGGCGAGCATGCCGGCGGCGGCCCAGCTCGCGCCGTGCCCGGCCTCGCCCTTGTCGTAGACGCTGACCCGGCAGCCGGCCTGCGCCAGCCGCCAGGCGATGCCGAGGCCGACGACGCCGGCGCCGATGATCGCGGTCTTCGGGCGGGATTGAGCGGAGATGTGGGCGGTTATCGCGGACTCCCTTCGCCGGGCATGCCCGACCAGGTTCAGTGGGTCTGATCTCAGCCGCCGGCCGGCGCGGCAACCCGCGCCGCACGGCAGCACCCCAGCCTCGCCGCCAAATGTCGGGCGCGGCCCGTTGCGATGCAAGAATTTTCTTGCGCGGCGATCGCCCCGGGATCGTTTGCCCGCATCGAGTGTTAATGGTTCGGTGATGTTTCCCCGTCACCATTCGACCTGCGCGCCCTGCGGGGTGCGCACTGCCCTTTTCGGGCATCCTCCCCTCAGCCTTGAGGCCGCTTTCGGGCGGCCTCTTTTTTTCGCCGTCACGGGGTCCAGCGCCACCAGCCCCGATGCCCGCGCGCCGGCGCCGGCGGGTCGAGGCGCGCCACCGCGACGAGGTGCCAGGCCCAGCGCCCGGCGCCGTAGTCGCCGAACGGGTCGGCCGGCACCAACAGGCGCGGCGGCGAGCCCGGCACCGCGTCGGTGACGAGGCCCGCCTCGCCGAGGCGGTAGGCGCCGGCGAGCGTCGCGGTGCACACCACCGCGCCCCGCGGCAGTTCTCCCGCCGCCGGCAATCCGGGCGCCGCGGGCAGCGGCTCGGGCCGCCGCAGCGCCGCGTGAATGGCAATGCGCGCGCCGACGAGGCGGCGCGGCGGCGGCCGCGAGCGGGTCTCGAACGGCTTCAGCCCGAGCGCGATCAGCGACGCCCAGGGCTGCCAGCAGGTGATCGCCGGCAGGCCCGGCCTCGATTGACAGCGGGGCGGCCGCGGTCCTATCACCGCACCGCGTATCCGAGGAGCGGCGGATGAACAAGGTCTATCCCGATGCCGAAACCGCCCTCGCCGGGCTGCTGCGCGACGGCATGGTGGTCATGGCGGGCGGGTTCGGCCTGTGCGGCATCCCCGAGAAGCTGATCGCGGCGATCAAGGCCTCCGGGGTCGGCGGGCTGACCGTCGTCTCCAACAATGCCGGGATCGACGGCGCCGGGCTCGGGCTGCTGCTCGAAAGCCGCCAGATCAGGAAGATGATCTCGTCCTATGTCGGCGAGAACCGGCTGTTCGCCGAACTCTACCTGAAGGGCGAGCTGGAGCTCGAATTCAACCCGCAGGGCACGCTGGCCGAGCGCATCCGCGCCGGCGGCGCCGGCATCCCGGCGTTCTTCACCAAGACCGGGGTCGGCACCCTCGTCGCCGAGGGCAAGGAGACCCGCGAGTTCGACGGCGCCACCTATGTGATGGAGCGCGGCCTCGTCGCGGATCTGGCGATCGTCCATGCCTGGAAGGGGGATACCGAAGGCAACCTCGTGTATCGCAAGACCGCGCGCAACTTCAACCCGATCATGGCGACCGCCGGGCGGGTGACGGTGGCCGAGGTCGAGCACCTGGTCGCGGCCGGCGAGATCGACCCCGATCACATCCACACCCCCGGCATCTTCGTCCAGCGCATCGTCCACTACCCCGCCTACGAAAAGCGCATCGAGCAGCGCACCGTGCGGCCGCGCGCGGCGGCCGAATAGGGAGCCCGAGCATGGCCTGGTCACGCGACGAGATGGCAAAGCGCGCCGCCGCCGAGTTGAAGGACGGGTACTACGTCAATCTCGGCATCGGCATCCCGACCCTGGTGTCGAACTACATCCCGCCCGGCATCACCGTGCAGCTGCAAAGCGAGAACGGCATGCTCGGCATGGGCCCGTTCCCCTACGAGGGCGACGAGGATCCCGACCTGATCAACGCCGGCAAGCAGACCGTCACCGAGCTGCCGCAGACCAGCTATTTCGACAGCGCGCAATCCTTCGGCATGATTCGCGGCGGCCACATCGACCTGTCGATCCTCGGCGCGATGCAGGTCGCCGAGAACGGCGACCTCGCCAACTGGATGATCCCCGGCCGCGTGGTCAAGGGGATGGGCGGGGCGATGGACCTCGTCGCCGGGGTCAAGCGCGTCGTCGTGCTGATGGAGCACACCGCCAAGAACGAGCCGAAGCTGCTGCATCGCTGCACCCTGCCGCTGACCGGGGCCGGGGTGGTCGATCTCGTCATCACCGATCTCGGGGTGTTTGCGATCGACAAGAAGGGCGGCGGCATGGAGCTGATCGAACTGGCGCCGGCGGTGACGCTCGCCGAGATCCGCGCCAAGACCGAGGCGTCGTTCAGCGTGCGGCAAGGGATCGGCTGAAACGCGCTGAGCCGGCAGAGCCGGCTCAGAAAAGGCAAAGGTTCTTGCCTGCCACGAAATGTTACGTGCAGTTACAGACTGTCACAAATCGCGCTCCGCGGCAAGAGGCGGCAGCGTCTCGCGCAAGGGGTAAGCCGGATTATCCGGCGCTGTTGCGCTTCAGCATCAAGAGGTCGACGAGAAAGCTGTCGCGCCGGCCGGCGAGCGCGGCGATGTCGCGTCCGGCGGCCTCGTCGGCGACGCCTTCGGCGAGCTTGCGGCGCAGTTCCTCGCTCAGCGCCGGGCGCCCGAGATCCGCCCACCAGTCCTGCATCGGCGCGGCGAACTGGTCGAGGAAATGGCCGATGCCGCCCTCGCCGCCGGCGAGGTGGAAGGTCAGGTGCGGCCCCATCAGCGCCCAGCGCAGCCCCGGGCCCTCGCTGATCGCCGCATCGATGTCGGCGACGCTGGCGACCCCGCTCTCGACCAGGGCCACCGCCTCGCGCCACAGCGCCGCCTGCAGCCGGTTGGCGACATGCCCCGGCACCTCGCGGCGGATGTGGATCGGCCGCTTGCCGATCGCGGCATAAAAGGCGAGGGCGCGCTCGACCGCCGCCGGGGCGGTGCGCTCGCCGCCCACCACCTCGACCAGCGGGATCAGGTGCGGCGGGTTGAACGGGTGGCCGATCAGCATGCGCTCGGGATGGGCGCTGCCCTGCTGCAGCCGGCTGATCAGCAGCCCCGACGAGCTCGAGGCGATGACCGTCTCGGGCGCCGCCGCGCGGTCGAGGCGCTGCAGCAGGGCGCGCTTCAGCTCCTCGCGCTCGGGCGCGTTCTCCTGGACGAAATCGGCTCCGGCGGCGGCCGCCTCCGGCTCGGCGTGAAAGCTCAGCGCCGCCGCGTCGGCGCCGGGCGCCACCGCGCCCAGCCGCTGCAGCACCGGCCAGGCCGCGGCGACGAAGCGGCGCAGGAACGCTTCGCCGCCGGGCGCCGGGTCGCTCGCCGCGACGGCGAGCCCGCGGGCGAGGAAATAGGCCGCCCAGCTCGCCCCGATCGTGCCGCTGCCGATGACCGCGACGCGGGCAATGCCGAGCCGCGCCAATTCGTCTTGCACCGCATCCTCCCTGTCGCGCTACTGTGGGGCCGATGTCCCCGCGTTCCGCACAAGTGTAGGCCGGCGTGCCCGAACCGTCCAACCGCCGCGACCTCCGCCTCGACTTCTTCCGCGGCGTGGCGCTGGTTTTTATCTTCGTCGATCATATCCCCGAGAACTTCCTCAGCTATTTCACCCTGCAGGCGGTGGCGTTCTTCGACGCCGCCGAGGTGTTCATCTTCATTTCCGGCTTCACCGCCGCGATCGTCTACGGCCAGCGGCTGGCGGCCAAGGGCTGGCTCTACGCCACCGCGCAGATCTGGCGCCGCGCCTGGCAGCTCTACGTCGCCCACGTCTTCCTGTTCGTCATCTTCATCGCCGAGGTCTCGTACACCGCGATGGCCTTCAACAACCCGATGTACAACGAGGAGATGCGCGTCGCCGACTTTCTCGACCAGCCCTACATTTCGGTGATCAAGGCGCTGTTGTTGCAGTTCCAGCCAACCTTTCTTGATATCCTGCCTCTCTATATTGTGATGATGTTGATCTTCCCGGTAATCCTTCTGGGCATATCGTACCGGCCGAGTTTGGTGCTAATACCGTCTCTTGCCGCCTATCTCGCGGTGCAGTTGTTCGGCGTCCCGGTTCCGGCCTACCCTGAGGGTCATGTCTGGTACTTCAACCCGCTTGCCTGGCAGTTCCTGTTCGTGTCCGGCGCCGTGCTCGGCCAATTCTGGGCGCGCGGGCGCAGCCTCCCTCGCCTGATGCCGGCGCTGCTGCCGCTGGCGCTGGTCCTGCTCGGGGCGGTGCTGGTGGTGCGCGTGAGCTGGACCTTGAGCAGCCTGTGGGACGGGTTTCCCGCCCTGTTCCTGCGCGAGATGTGGCCGGTCAACAAGAGCAACCTGTCGCCGCTGCGCCTGGTGCCGTTCTTTGCCGCGGTGCTGGTGGTGGCGGCCTGGATCGGGCCGCAGGCGCGCTTCCTGCGCGCCCGGGCGGCGCGGCCGCTGGTCGTCGCCGGCCAGCAATCGCTCGAAGTGTTCTGTCTCGGCATCGTGCTGTCGGCGCTCGGCCATTTCGTGCTTGCCGAGTTCCCGCACGGCATCGCCATGCAGCTCGCGGTCAACGCCGTCGGCATCCTGGCGATGCTGCTCTTCGCCGGGATGATCGACTGGTACAAGCGGATGGACCGGGCGCCGATGGTTGCGGCCGGCGGCGGCGCCAGATGAGGCGGCTCGCCCTCATGTGCCTGCTGGTCGCGGCGTTCCTGCCGGCGCCGGTGCGCGCCGAGCGCGACGAGTGCGAGGTGCCGCCCGACCTGGCGCAGATGGGCGAACGCCTGCCGCGCCTCGCCGCCCGGCTGGAGGCGCGCGAGCCGGTGACCATCGTCGCCATCGGCGGCGCCTCGACCAAGGGCGCCGCCGCCGGGGCGCCGGACCTGGCCTATCCGAGCCGGCTGCAGGAGGCGCTGTCGGCGCTCTATCCCGGGGTGCCGATCAAGGTCGTCAACAAAGGGGTACCGCGGCAGACCGCCGCCCAGATGTTCGACCGCTTTCCCAGCGACGTGATCGCCGAAGACCCGGTGCTGACGATCTGGGAAACCGGCATCGTCGATGCGGTGCGCGGGGTCGAGATCGACGAGTTCGCCGGCGCGGTGCAGCGCGGGATCGACGAGCTGCGCAACCGCGACATCGACATCATCCTGGTCGACATGCAATTCTCGCGCAGCACGGCGACGGTGATCGATTTCGAGCGGTATCTGCACACTTTGCACCGCATCGGCGATCTTAACGACATCTACGTGTTTCCGCGTTACGCGATGATGCGGTACTGGAGCGAGGAGAACGTGTTCAACTTCGACGGGGTCGCGGCCGACGACCGCGCCAAGCTCGCCGCCCGGGTCTACAACTGCATCGGCCGCCGGCTGGCCGCGGCGATCCGGCGCGCCGTGCCGTGATTCGCGCCGCGCTCCTCGCCGGCATCGTGCTGGTGCCGGCCGCAGCGCTGGCGGCGTGTCCGTCGCCGCCGGGACTGACCGTGCTGGTGCCGCCGCTCGAGCGCAGCGCCGGGCGGCTCGAAGCCGGGCTGCCGCTGTCGATCGTCGCGTTCGGCTCGTCCTCCACCGCCGGCAACGGCGCCAGCTCGCCGGAGGCGAGCTACCCGGCGCGGCTCGGCGCGGAACTGAATACCCGCCTGCCGGGGGCCGAGATCGCGGTGCTCAACCGCGGCCGCGGCGGCGAGGATGCGCCCGAGGAATTCGCCCGGCTCGGCCGCGACGTCGTCGCCGCCCGCCCCGACCTGGTAATCTGGCAGTTCGGCACCAATGCCGTGCTGCGCCGCGACGACCTCAGCGGCGACGGCGAGCTGGTGCGGCGCGGCGTCGCCGAGCTGAAGGCGGCCGGCATCGACGTCGTCCTGATGGATTTGCAGTACGCGCCGCGGGTGCTCGACCGGCCGTCCTACACGGTGATGGAAGACATCATCGCCGAGACCGCCGACGCCGCCGGCATCGGTCTGTTCCGCCGCTTTGCCCTGATGCATTATTGGCAGCGCGCCGGCGATCCCGCGCTGCGGCTGATCGCCGATGACGGGCTGCACATGAACGATGCGAGCTATCGCTGCCTGGCCGCCAGCCTCGCCGACTCCCTGGTCGCCAACTGGGCGGCCCACGCCAAGGAGCGGCGGCGCGGGCCGCTGGTGCCGGAGGCGATCGCCGGGCTCGGGCAGGTGGTGCCGGGGCAATAGGCGCCGGCGGCTGCGGCCTGCCGACCGCCTGTGACGAAACGCCGCTGCCCCGCCCGGCCGCTCGCGCGACGCGTCGGCGCGCTACGGCGATGTTGTCGCCGACGTAGAATTTGGGCTTGGATTCGGGCGAGGGTCATATATGCTGGGAACGCATGGCTGGTCGCCACAAGATGTTGTTGGCAGGCCGTTTGGCCGGAAACCCGGCCGAAACCCGCGCGCCGGCAGCATCGGCGGTTGACCGAAGACGGCATCCGTGCCGCTGCCGTAGCGTCGCCACAAAGCACTGGCATCGTGATTGCGTGCGTTGGAAGGCACATATGTAAAGGGACCGGCCGCCGGTGCGGGCACGGCGGCGCAGAAAAGAGGGGAAAATTTTGCGGGCGCCGCACGAAGGGTGACGGATGCCGCGGATATTCCTCGCGGTACGGCGTTTCCCCTGTCGGGACGACGCGCGCTCGGGTAGGGCGATCGATGATTGAGGTGACCAATGCGCTTTGACGATGGGATCTTCGGGCTCTATTCGCGCCTCTACGAGAATCGCCGCGAAGTTGAGATGTCGCTCGAGGATTATCTGCGGGCGTGCTCCGACGATCCGTCTTATTACGCCGGCCCGGCCGAGCGCCTGCTCAAGGCGATCGGCGACCCGGTGATGCTCGACACCAGCCAGGATCCCCGGCTGGGCCGCATCTTCATGAACCGGACGATGAAAATCTATCCGGCGTTCGAGGATTTCTACGGCATGGAGGAGACGATCGAGCGCATCGTCGGCTTCTTCCGCCATGCCGCGCAGGGGCTCGAAGAGCGCAAGCAGGTGCTCTACCTGCTCGGCCCGGTCGGCGGCGGCAAGTCGTCGCTGGCCGAGCGGCTGAAGCAGCTGATGGAGCAGGAGCCGATCTATGTGCTCAAGGCGGGCGAGCAGATAAGCCCGATTTTCGAGAGCCCGCTCGGCCTGTTCGACCCGACCACGATGGGTCCCGAACTGGAGAAGCGCTACGGCATCCCGCGCCGGCGCCTGACCGGGGTGATCTCGCCCTGGGCGGTCAAGCGGCTCGAGGAGTTCGGCGGCGACGTGACCAAGTTCACCGTCGTGCGCATGCAGCCCTCGCGCCTGAAGCAGATCTGCATCGCCAAGACCGAGCCCGGCGACGAAAACAACCAGGACGTCGCCAGCCTGGTCGGCAAGGTCGATATCCGCAAGCTGGAGATGTATTCGCAGAACGATCCCGACGCCTATTCCTTCTCGGGCGGGCTCAACCGCACGACCCAGGGGCTGATGGAATTCGTCGAGATGTTCAAGGCCCCGATCAAGATGCTGCACCCGCTGCTGACGGCGACGCAGGAGGGCAACTACGCCGGCACCGAAAACATCGGCGGCATCCCTTATCAGGGCATCATCCTTGCGCACTCCAACGAGGCCGAGTGGCAGAGCTTCAAGACCAACAAGAACAACGAGGCGTTCATCGACCGCATCTCGGTGATCAAGGTGCCGTATTGCCTGCGCGCCACCGAGGAGCGCCGCATCTACGAAAAGCTGCTGCAGAACAGCGAGCTGGCGAACGCGCCGTGCGCCCCGTCGACGCTCGACATCCTGTCGCGGTTCTGCGTGCTGTCGCGGCTGAAGCCGCACGAGAACTCGAACCTCTATTCGAAGATGCGGGTCTATGACGGCGAGAGCCTGAAGGACACCGACCCGCGCGCCAAGTCGGTCCAGGAGTACCGCGACGCCGCCGGCGTCGACGAAGGCATGGACGGCATCTCGACCCGGTTCGCCTTCAAGGTGCTGTCGGGCACCTTCAACTTCGACACCCAGGAGGTCGCGGCCGACCCCGTGCACCTGATGTACGTGCTCGAGCAGGCGATCTGGCGCGAGCAGTTCCCCGACGAGCTGGAGAAGAAGTACCTCAACTTCATCAAGGCGGAGCTGGCGCCGCGCTACGCCGAGTTCATCGGCCACGAGATCCAGAAGGCGTACCTCGAATCGTATTCGGATTACGGGCAGAACCTGTTCGACCGCTACGTCGCCTATGCCGACGCCTGGATCGAGGATTCGGACTACAAGGACCCCGACACCGGGCAGATGATGAACCGCGAGCTGCTCAACCAGGAGCTCTCGAAGATCGAGAAGCCGGCCGGGATCGCCAATCCCAAGGACTTCCGCAACGAGGTCGTCAAGTTCGCGCTGCGCGCGCGGGCCGCGCATGGCGGCAAGAACCCGTCGTGGCAGTCCTACGAGAAATTGCGCGAGGTGATCGAGCGGCGGATGTTCTCGCAGGTCGAAGACCTCTTGCCGGTGATCAGTTTCGGCACCAAAAAAGACTCGGAGACCGAGAAAAAGCACGCCGACTTCCTGGAGCGCATGGTGGCGCGCGGGTACACTGAGCGGCAGGTGCGCCGGCTGGTCGAGTGGTACATGCGCGTCAACAAGGCCGGCTAGGCGGGCGCCCGGTGCGGAGACAGCGATGAACATCGTCGATCGCCGACCCAACCCGAAGGGCAAGAGCCTGAGCAACCGCCAGCGCTTCCTGGCGCGCGCCCGGGTCGAGGTCAAGTCGGCGGTGCAGGAGGCGCTGCGCAAGCGCAAGGTCGCCGACGTCGCCCAGGGCGAGAAGGTGGCGATCCCGACGCGCGGCATCGCCGAGCCGATCTTTCATCACAACCGCCGCACCGGCCGCTCCGACCACGTCGTGCCGGGCAACCGCGAGTTCGTCCGCGGCGACGAGATCCCGCGGCCGCAGGGCGGCGGCGACGGCGGCGGCCGCGAGGGCAGCCCCGACGGCAGCGGCGAGGATGCGTTCGAGTTCACCCTGTCGAAGGAAGAGTTCCTCGACCTGTTCTTCGAGGACCTCGAACTCCCCGACCTGGTCAAAAAGAGCCTCAAGGACACCACCGCGGTCGATCTGCAGCGCGCCGGCTACACCGTCACCGGCACGCCGGCCAATCTCAGCGTGCCCCGCACGATGCGCAACAGCATGGCCCGGCGCATCGCCCTGCGCCGCCCCAAGCTGGGGGAGATCGAGGAGTTGCGCCGGCGCGTCGAAGAGGCCCGCTCCCGCGGCGACGCCGAGGCCGACGCGCTCGCCCGCGAGCTGGAGCGCATCGAGCGGCGCAGCAGGATCATCCCCTATATCGACCCGATCGACGTGCGCTACCGCCGCTTCGACCGGGTGCCGAAGCCGAACACCGAGGCGGTGATGTTCTGCCTGATGGACGTCTCCGGCTCGATGACCGAGGCGATGAAGGACCTCGCCAAGCGGTTCTTCATGCTGCTGCACGTCTTCCTGGTGCGGCGCTACCGCCACGTCGACGTGGTGTTCATCCGCCACACCTCGACGGCCGAGGAGGTGGACGAGGAAACCTTTTTCTACAGCCGCGAGACCGGCGGCACCGTGGTCTCCACCGCGCTCGACAAGATGCTCGAGATCGTCCGCGCCCGCTATCCGATGGACCGCTGGAACATCTACGGCGCCCAGGCCTCGGACGGCGACAATTACGGCGCCGATTCGAGCCGCTGCGTGTCGCTGCTCGGCGGCGAGGTGCTGCCGCTGTGCCAGTATTTCGCCTATGTCGAGGTCGGCGACGGGATGGGCGGCGGGCTCAGCGGCCTGTCGCGCGACAGCGACCTGTGGCGCGCCTATAGCGAGGTGGCCCCGGCGCATCCGCATTTCGCGATGCGGCGGGTCGGCGATCCGGCGCAGATCTTCTCGGTCTTCCACGAATTGTTTGCGAAGGGGGGCGTCCGTGCCTGATTCGCGCCTTGCCGGTCTCGCGCGGCTCGAAGCCGCATCCGAGCCGCTGTTCGTCGGGCCCAACTGGGACTTCGCCGGGCTGCGCCGGGTCTACGACGCGATCGAGCGGATCGCCCTCGACGAGCTCGGGCTCGACATCTATCCGGTGCAGATCGAGGTGATCACCTCGGAGCAGATGCTCGACGCCTATGCCTCGGTCGGGCTGCCGCTGATGTACCGGCATTGGAGCTTCGGCAAGCGCTTCGCCTATCACGAGACGCTCTACCGCAAGGGTCTGCAGGGCCTGGCCTACGAAATCGTCATCAATTCCAATCCGGTGATCTGCTACATCATGGAGGAAAATTCCATGACCATGCAGACGCTGGTCATGGCGCACGCGGCGATCGGCCACAACCATTTCTTCAAGAACAACTATCTGTTCCGGCAGTGGACCGATCCGGACGGGATTCTCGACTATTTGAGCTTTGCCCGCGACTATGTCGCCCAGTGCGAGGAGAAGCACGGGCTGGAGGCGGTCGAGCGCGTGCTCGACGCCGCCCATTCGCTGAAGGAGCACGGCGTCAACCGCTACGCCCACCGCTCGCGCCTCAGCCTCGCCGAGGAACGCCGCCGCAGCGAAGAACGCCAGGCCTTCGAGGAGAAGACCTACAACGATCTGTGGCGCACGGTGCCGGTCTCCGAGCGCGGCAAGCCGGATGCCGACGAGGAGGACAAGCAGCGCCGCGAGATCAAGCGGCAGCTCGGCCTGCCCGAGGAGAACCTGCTCTATTTCATCGAGAAGCGCGCGCCGCGGCTGGAGGACTGGCAGCGCGAGCTGATCCGCATCGTCCGCCTGGTGTCGCAGTATTTCTACCCGCAGAGCCAGCTTCAGCTGATGAACGAGGGCTGCGCCACCTTCGTCCATTACGAGATCATGCACCGGCTGCACGACCGCGGGCTGATCACCGAAGGCTCGATGCTGGAATTCCTCCATTCGCATTCGAGCGTGGTGTTCCAGCCCGGGTTCGACGATCCCCGTTTCAGCGGCATCAATCCCTACGCACTCGGCTTCGCGATGATGAGCGATATCAAGCGCATCTGCGAGGACCCGACGCCGGAGGACCGCGAGTGGTTCCCCGACATCGCCGGCTGCGGCGACGCTTTCGGGGTGCTGCGCCATGCCTGGGCCAACTACCGCGACGAGAGCTTCGTCCTGCAATACCTGTCGCCGGCGATGATCCGGCAGTTCCGCCTGTTTCAGATCGCCGACGATACCTCGAAGCCGAGCCTGCGGGTCGAGGCGATCCACGACGATTTCGGCTATCGCCGCATCCGCAGCGCGCTGTCGCGGCAATACGACCTGTCGCGGCGCGAGCCCGATATCCAGGTCGTCGATGTCGACCTGACCGGCGACCGCTGCCTCGTGCTGGCCCATTACGTCCATGACGGCGTGCTGCTCGAGGAAAAGACCTGCCGCGCGGTGCTGCGCTATACCGCCTCGCTGTGGGGCTATGCGGTGCGCCTGCTGGAGATCGAGGCGGCGACCGAGAAGGTGCTGAAGACCTACGAGGCGACCGACAAGGGCTGACCCGGCCGCGATGGCGAAGGCGTTTCGGCCGAGGCTCGACATTCTGCCGCCGGCGCAGCTCGCCGTATGGCGGGAGTTTGCCAGCGTGCCGGAACGGTTCACGCTCTACGGCGGCACGGCCCTTGCCCTGCGTCTTGGACACCGGCGCTCGGTCGATTTCGATTTCTTCACCAACGAGGCGTTCGAGCCCGCGGCGCTGGCTGCGGCGATGCCGTTCCTCGCCGGTGCCGAGCGCGTGCAGGTCGCGCCCAATACCCTGACCTGCCGGGTCGAGCGCGGCGGCCCCGTGCTGGTGTCGTTTTTCGGCAATCTCGGCCTCGGCCTTGCGGCGCCGCGCGAGAAGGCAGAGGGGTCGCAGGTTCACGTCGCTTCGCTGTTCGATCTCGCCGGCACCATGGCGGCCGTGATCCAGCGCCGCGCCGAAATCCGCGATTATCTCGACATCGACGCGCTCCTCGGCCAGGGCATCGGACTGCCGGACATTCTCGCCGCCGGGGTTGCCGTTTACGGGCGCGCGTTCAATCCGCTGATCACGCTGAAGGCGCTCAGCTATTTCGGCGATGTCCCGGAGCTGCCGGCGGCTGTTCGCGAGCGCCTGGCGAGGGCCGTCGCGGCGACCGATCCCGAGCGGCTTCCGGTACTGACGCCGTACCGCCCGCGCCCCGGCGACGCCGCGCCGCCGCCATGAAGGCATTGCCGCACACCCCCGCGCTGGCGCGCGTCGCCCGCCGGGTCATGTGGTTCGAGGAGCCGGCGCGGGCTTTGGCCGATCCGCGGCGCTTTCTCGCCTATGTCATGGTGTTCGGTGCGATCGAGGATGTGGCGGCAGTGCGCCGGATCGTCGGTCCCGAGG
>Ga0070734_10002910_pt1 | contig 19260 bp, 15 predicted proteins | sample Coa_R1_8_FD_66444 | JGI IMG/M metagenome (GOLD analysis project Ga0070734, IMG submission 66444) | Surface soil microbial communities from Centralia Pennsylvania, which are recovering from an underground coalmine fire - Coalmine... | ecosystem: Environmental > Terrestrial > Soil > Unclassified ... | reverse complement strand
CGCTTCCAGGTCCGGTCGCTGCGATCCAGAAACAGCATGCCCGCAAGCTGCATGCTGAGCGTGGATGCCCCCTGAGCATTGTGCTGCGTTTTCAAATCCACATAGGCGGATTTCACGATGCGTACCGGATCGAACCCCGAATGCTGAAAGAATCGCTTGTCCTCGGCCGAAACCACCGCATGCACCAGCACCGGCGGAATGTCTTCGTATTTCACCAGGCGCCGCTTCTCGCGATTCTTGTCGAACAGGTTCGAGATCAGCTCCGGCTCGAGCGTGTACTCGGTGCGCTCCGTATTATCCGCAAGCGAAATGATCTGCGAAACTTTCGTCCCGCGAAACTTGATCACTCCATCGTCCCGCCGGAAATAAGAGTCGGGCCCGGGATAGATGTCGATCTCCTCCGGCTTGAGCGTGAAGTAGCCCATCCGGTTGTTCTTGGATTCGTTGTAGCCGCTATGCCGCAGTTCCAGCGCGATTTCCGGAGCGCTGGCCACATCCCCCACCGCGACCGTCCGCGGCGCCGCAAACAGCATGGAGGTATTAGTGAACGGCCCCCCGGCCAGCTTGGCCTCGATCAGCCGCGAGTACTTCACGTAATAGTACGTGAACACGCACAGCCCGATCGTAATGCTCAGCGTAATAATGAGGAGGAGGATCTTCCCGGCCGGCCGCAGCAGGAAGTGAGTCTTGCGGCCTTTCTTAGGAGCCTTGCTCGGAGGCTTAGCGGTAACTGCCACTTTACCTTCATCTTCGCACGTCACCGACGGTTTCTGTTTTGGCTTGGTACCTGATTGGTGGGTCGGCAGACGGACAATCGTTTCCGTCTGGCGGTGCTAGATGCGGGCTCAGCCCCTGTCTCCCCAAGGCGCTTGAAGACTGACTTGGCCACTGCTCCGACCTTGCCGGCCGAACCGGAATCGATCCGCAAATCCAAGTTTCGCGTCTAGGCTAACGAACGCAGGGTATGGCAACATCGTCTACGCAGATACCACCCCGCCGCAACGCACCATGTACAATGTACCCTTGGCTCAAACAGCCAAAGGGAGAAAAAAATCAATGAGAATCGTGAAGAGTTTGGCGAAGTATTTCGTTACAGCGCTGCTGGTTCTGTCAATCGGCGTTGCGGCGCCGCAAGAATCCGCGAAGAGTGCGGGCGCCAAGAAGGCAGCCACAACCAAAACGGCAGACCTGGTGGACCTGAACTCCGCCAGCGCCGATCAGTTGAAGGCGCTTCCCGGAATTGGCGACGCGTATTCCGAGAAGATCGTCAAGGGCCGGCCTTATAAAAGGAAGGACGAACTGGTCAGCAAAAAAATCATCCCGCAGGCCACCTACGCCAAGATCAAGGATCTTGTAATCGCGAAGCAAAAGTAAACGCACCTGGCGGCGGCTAACTATCGGATGGTTACTGGACTTGGGTCGCCTGCCCCGGCTTTGCCGATTCCGGCGCACGGCCAGTCACTCCTGACGGAGCGCGAGAATCGGGTCAACCCTGGTGGCTCGCAGCGCTGGGATCAGGCTCGCGAGTACGGCAACCACAATCAGGAACAGCGCTGCTCCCGCTACGCTTACGGGGCCCAGTGGACTGACATGGTACAGCAGAGGCGCGATCTGCTGGGCCGCCGCAAGGGCGATGGCGAGCCCGGCGGCGATCCCCGATAATGCGAATCACGAGCAACACCGATCGACGGTTCGCGGAGTTTTGAATAACGGGATGCTGACTTCACGGGACTGATCCACTCGGGATGCCGCGCATGGCTTTCTACGAGTGGTGGACAATCCGCTCGGAGGCAAGCGTGGCGCACTGCAATGAACTGGTTCGACGACGAAGAACGAGGGAAATGCGCGGAATTTACCGCCTCGGGTTCCTTTTTCTTGTACCTAGAACAAACCGACCCGACGGCGTAGCAATCAAAAACCTTCGACCATCCAGGCATGGCTGCTATGAGAACCGGCTGAGATCGCGAGGTAGCGTCCATCCGGCGAAGGAACGCCCCCCACAAACTGATTGCCGCCCATGTCCCTCGCCGCCCAGAGGACTTGCGCGGACCCTGTTAGATCAACATATAGAAGCCTGCTGCCATCGGACAACGAAGAACCGCAATAGAGCCCCTTACCGTCGGCGGACCATTCCATGCTGGTGAGATTCGGCCAGCCTTTCACCACGATTTCGCGGTCTGCGCTACCCGTGAGTGAAAACAGGCGCAGGTGAATTTCCGGCAGGCCACCTGGAGTAATCGCGAGTATCGATCCGTCGGGCGATAGCGCATGATTCAACCCCCGGTAAGGCTCCTTTTCAATGGTCCGAAGCAGTTTTCCTTTGCCCTTCAGTGGATCGAATTCCGTGACGATCAGTTGTTCATTGTCGCGACTCTCCTCAATGACAACGCAGCGATCCGATGGGGCGCGGGCACACTGATGGTCGTTCCACCAAACACCGTTGGTCTCGAACAGTAGTTTCGACAGCCCGCCATTTACCGGAACGCGCATCAATTTGTAGTGAGGCGGTTGGCCTGCTGCGATGGGTGGAGTGTCCGCGTAGATCACCCACGCACCGTCCGCACTCAGACGAGGAAGGTTCACATTATCACGCCCTTCGATCAACGGCGTCACTGTATCCTGCCCGATTGCTAATTTGAAGATTCCCCACTTTCCGTTCCGATTTGACAGCAGTACCAGCGATTTGCTGTCAGCTGTCCATGCCGACCCCAGGCTAGATGCTTCATCGTTGGTCACGGGCCGAGGTCCATTCAGGCGTGAACCCTTTCCCGCGAGGTCCGCCAGATAAATTTGCGATGGATATGTTTCCTTGCGCAGCACGAGGCGTTTTCCGTCGGCGCTGGCGCTTAACGCCAGAAGGTCGGTTCCAGTCCAGCGTGTGATCCGCCGTGGCCGTCCGATTGGCTTGCCCATTCGGGTGTCCACGTCGATTTGCCAAAGATTCGCTTCTACGTCGTGGGCTTCTCCCTGCGAGTAAACGAGGCGATCGCCGGGAAGCCAGACCATGCCGCGCACTTCCGCTACCACCACCTCGGTTCGATTCTCCCCGTTCAGATCGCAGGTCTCCATCCACTGTCTGCCGGAATTAGCTCTGACATAGGCCAGTCGTTGACCATCGGGAGACCAGCGCACAGACCACATTCCTTCGTTCGATGGAACGGTCAAGATTTTTTGGGGGTTTTCTCCCTTGCTATCCATCACCCAGATCTCTGGACTGACAGAACCATTGGGTGAGAACGCGATGTGTCTTCCGTTCGGGGAAACTCCCCAACCGTGTGCATCGGAGTGCAATTCGCGCGAAGAGGGCCCCATTGTCGAAATCGACCAGAGGCTGCCGTGCCCATCGGCTCCGTGGGAATGGGCCAGCAATTCCGTTCCGTTCGGAAACCACGCATCGATTTCCACTGTGGCGCCGACGGTGATTCCGTTCGGCACAGAAATCAGCCGCTCTTCGCCAGTCGAGAGCAGCCGCACGTGAATTCCGGCCGGGTCGGAATATGCTAAATAATTGCCGTCCCGGGAGATCACGGCGCCTCCGAAGAAGGTAGTGCCGGGGTTGAAGGTCAAGCGGCGCTCAAGCAATTCGGCAGGAACTTGGGCGGACCGGCGAAGGGCTAGCCCAATCACGACTGCCGCGGCGATAACGAGAACGGCGGCGGCAATCGTGGCCAGCCTGGGACGCCGGCTGGTAGGCGCCGGGAGTTCAGTAACCAGCGCGATGAATTGGTATCCTCGGCCGGGTACGGTGACAATGTAGCGAGGATCTTTCGGATTGTCACCCAGGATCTTGCGCACGGTGAAGACGGCCTGGTTGAGGTTCGCTTCCTCGACGACGGTTCCCGCCCAAACTCGCGCGAGCAGTTCTTCTTTATCCATGAGGCGTCCCCGATTTTCGAGCAAGATCCGTAGCGTGTCAAACGATTTGGCAACAATCGGGATGAATTCGCCACCGCGCCAAAGGGACCTCGCTTCGGTGTCGAGCGTAAAGGGGCCAAATGTGTAGCGTGGCATTGGTATCAACGACTTATGATTCGCTGGCTGGAGGATTTGAAATCGATTTGAGAGCAATTGATGCGCTGCCCAAGAGTTTGAGAGCTCTGTGGCCGCATGATCAGCGGCATGACACACCGCTGTCGCATCATCGCAGTCGCCGGAATGGTTCTCATTTGTCTAGCCGGATCGCTAACGGCCCAAACGCCCGAGTTGAACATTCGCGTTTATGGATTTGATGGATTGCCGCACGACGCACTCCCTGAAGCATACACTGAAGCCGGGCGCTTGCTCACGCCGGTAGCGATTGGGCTCAAGTGGATAGACTGCACATCAAGTGCACTTTCGGCAGAATGCACCACACCGCAACTTCCTTCCGATCTCACCGTGCGGATTGTAGCCAGCGCGCTGCCTCCGGCTACCCCCAATGCGTTAGGACTCGCCGCCTGGTCCGGCGATCTGGCCGCCGCCTTCATCTTCTACGACCGGGTAGCAGCGCTACGAACCAGCACCCGGTTTGTTCCGTCGATTCTCGGGCGTGTAATGGCACACGAGATCACGCATCTTCTGCTCGGATCGCAAAGTCATTCCGAGATTGGACTGATGAAAGGACAGTGGAACGCGGACGATCTGCGAACAGTGAATTCCGCATGGTTGGGACTGCCAGTTCGATCCGTGCTGTCTATGCAAAAAGAGGCGCGCCGAAGGGTTTTGATCGCCCGGAAGGATTGAGCGTAATAGATGTTACGGTGGATCTCTTTCGCAAATCAACTCATCGATTAAGAGAGCCCGATTCGTGTTTGCAGGCTGCGGGAAGGAAGAGATCACAGTGGCCAGCGCCGGGTATGAAAACGGCATCGTGATAGTTGCCAAGCCTTCCGGGCGGATCACGCGCGACTCGTACGAACGTCCGGGCATATTGGACTCCCGACCTCGGTACGTGTTGCCGACCAGCCACGCGCAGCTGGCAGCTACCACGAGCGGTTTCCGTCACCTCACGAACGATCTCTGCGGAGCCAACACAATTCTCGAGAGTGCCCTGTCAGGACCTGGGACTCGCGTCCATCTCGGACGCCCGCGCCAAGGCTTGCGTGTCGACATACTCCTTGATGTGCGTCACCTTGCCGTTTCGAACGGTAATGTCGAAGACCCAATCGTCCGTGAACGGCTTATTCGTGGCTTTGATTTTCCCCGTCGCGACGCCGACGACCAGAACCCGGTCTCCCTGCGCCACGAATTCGGGGGGCTTTGGGTAGGTCGTTTCAATCTCTTCGGACGCCTTCCGAAGCAAAGCCGCTAATTCCGCGTGCCCCCGGTGCGTACCGGCCAGCGGCCAGCCCTCGCCCGGAATGATCCACTCAATGTCTGCGGCAACTAGCGCCAGCACATCGTGCTTGTTGTAGGAACCTATTGCTGCAAAGAAATTCTTCACAATCTGAACATTCTCTTTTGTGCTCATAAAACTTCTCCATTTCCTAGGATCGGATCGTGTCCGATCTAACGCCAATGGTTAGGCCCAGCGACCAGCCTCCTCAAAACTCAGGCGAGGATTGCGCGGAAACACGGAAGCCGGATCGCCGTAGCCAATGCTGCAGATAAAGTTCGACTGGATTCGCGTGCCGGAAAAAAAGGCCTTATCCACGCCCGCGTTGTCGAAGCCCGACATGGGGCCGCAGTCCAGTCCCAACGCCCGTGCAGCGATGATGAGGTAAGCGCCCTGCAGCGTCCCGTTCCGCATGGCCGTCACCTCGGCGATCCCCGGCGTCGCAAAGTATTGCTGCATGCGTTCGGCAGCGTGAGGCATGAGCTTCGGGAGTTCGGCGGCGAAATCCAAGTCGTGGCCAATGATGGCCGTTACAGGAGCCTTCAGAATTTTCGGCTTATTCGGTTCCGCAGCCAGCCCGGCGAGCGTTGCCTTTCCGTCGGCGCTGCGTACCCAAACGAAACGCGCGGGGCTGGAGTTCGCAGATGTCGGCCCCCATTTCATGAGGTCATAAATCGCGCGCACCGTAGCGTCCTCCACGGGCCGATCTGTCCAACCGCTAGGGGTGCGAGCGGCGCGGAAAATCTGCTCAAGCGACTGATCGTTTAAAGCGGAAGTCATGATAAACCCTTCTCTGATGGTTGAATATCAAAGTTGATCGTCGAACTATTCGACCACGATCCATTAGTCGAACTTGACCAAGTCCTTGAAGATGAGCCGACCCCAGGTATTCCCGCGCGCCTGCACAAGCAGTCCGCCTTCCGAAAGGCCACCCAGTTTGATCGGCGCGAAACCGAGCTTTTCCGCCAGAGCAGCAATCTCGTCCGCGGCAGCATCATCGTCACTCGCCAGGAACACAACTCTCTTGCCACCCTGTACGGTCGGATCGTGTTCGAGTTTGGCAGCCCCCAAGTGGTTGAAGCCCTTGACCAGCCTGGCGCCGGTGAAAGCCTGCGCGACGAACTTGGATGAAGGCTCCCCTCCCAGTTTCTCCGGCGGCACGCCGTAGGCATTGGTCACATCGATGATGGTCTTTCCCTTCCAGCTCGGCAGCGCCTTCGCGACATCCGGGTGCGCCTCGAAACGGACGGCCAAGAAGATGATGTCTGCTTTGACCGCTTCCGCCAGTGTTTTGGGAATGATCTTGGGGCCCATCGCGGCCGCATCGGCCGCAAAGCTTTTTGGGTCGCGCGTGGTTGCCACGGCCACTTCGATGCCCTTGCGGGCAAACGCATTGGCAAGAGCGTGGCCGATCTTGCCGAATCCTACAATCGCATAGCTCATAGTGTCTCTCCGATCTTGTGTGAGAACCAAAAGTTTGAGGAGCGTCGTCCCGCGACTGGCCGGGCTGGAAAGCCAGCCGCAGGATTCGTGATTAGACCTGAGCCATACCGCCAGCGACGGCGAGCTCGACGCCGGTAATGTAAGAACTTTCATCGGAGGCGAAGAATGCAACCGCTGCCGCGATTTCTTCGGGCTTGCCTCTGCGGCCGAGCGGAACCTGTGTGGTGAATCCCGCTATGGCCTGTTCGAGCATGTCAGGGGGGATGCCCGCTTTCTCAAGTGCCGGAGTTTCGATTGGTCCTGGGCTTACCGCATTCACGCGGATTTTGCGCTCTTTCAGTTCCACGGTCCAGGCACGCAAGAAACTGCGCACAGCCGCCTTAGCCGCGGCATAGACGGCAAAGGTCGGCAATCCCATCACGTTTGCGACCGAAGTGTTCAGGATGATCGAGCCTCCATCTTTGAAGAGGGGAATGGCCTTCTGCACGGTGAAGAATGTTCCCTTCGCATTTAAATCGAAGGTTTTGTCGAAATGAGCTTCGGTAGCAGCCCCAAGTGGTGCGACTTCACCCCAGCCGGCATTTGCGAACAGTGCGTCGATGTGACCGTGCTTCTCTTTCACAACGGCATAGAGCCTGTCCAAATCCTCCAGGCGCGTTACGTCGCCCGCGACCGTCGTGACGTTTTTTCCGATCAAGGCAGCAGCCTCTTTGAGCTCTTTCTCGCGTCGGCCAGTGATCACAACGTGTGCGCCTTCTTCCACAAAGCGCCTGGCTGTAGCCAAGCCAATGCCGCTATTGCCGCCTGTGATGACTGCAACTTTTCCTTCAAGCTTACCCATAATTGCTCCCTTTGGTTGATCCACCGCATTCAGTACACTAGAGTAGAGTTCTCTGGGAATGGACGGGAACTGCTCGGGAGTCCAAAAGGTTTGTCTATTCGTCCAAAAGAGGAGTCTAAAGTGGACCCGATAACAGACATCTTCACAACGATGCACGTCACCGCTTTCGGTCAGCACAGGCTCGAAGCCACAGCCCCGTGGGGTCTGATACAGGAGAATCACACCGGAGAAAAAGTCACCCCTTCCGGCAAAAACAATCCACCCGCAGATTTGGCGCATTTCGCCATGCTGTCGCGTGGCAACTGCTGGCTGAGTGTGGAAGGGATTCCGGAGCCGATTCCCCTCACCGGTGGCGACTGCTTTTTGCTCGCCCGGGGGACTTCGATTGTTTTGCGCGACAGCCCGCGAACACGTCCGAGGTGGACATTCCGCGAGATCGGGGCCAAGGCCAACGGCAACTTCGTTCATTGTGGAGGTGGTGGCGCACCAACGACAATCGTCTGTGGATCGTTGAGTTTCGATCGCGCCAGCGTGAAGCCGATCACTCAGTTATTGCCCAGGTTCATTCTGATTAAGGCCGATCAGGCACGCACGCTTGCTCTTCACGGCACCATGCAGGCACTGGCGTCAGAAATGTCAGAACAGGTGCCCGGCTCTGAAATAGTCGCGAATCGGCTAGCCGAGGTTCTCTTTATCCAGATACTCCGGGCGCATATCGCGTCTGGACCGGAACGCAACAAAGGATGGCTTCGTGCGGTTTTCGATCCTCAAGTAGGCACTGCCATGAGTGCCATTCACGACAATGTGAATACACCCTGGACGGTGGAATCCCTGGCCGAAGCGGCGGGCATGTCTCGATCCGCATTCGCGGCACGTTTTAAGGAACTACTCGGACAAACGCCGATGGAATACGTAACCGAGTGGCGTATGCAGAAGGCGATGCAGTTACTACAACAGCGCGACAAAAAGCTCATAGACGTCGCCCGGTCGGTCGGCTACGAGTCCGACGCAGCGTTCAGTAAGGCATTCAAGCGAGTTGTCGGGGCCAACCCTAGTGAGTACCTCAAGCGCGGTTTTGAAGGCAACATCAAAATCGGAATAGTGGAAAAGTCTTGAAGCCACGATTCTGACGGCGGGTGGCCCGGAGTGCCAACGAACTGTGTTCTACGGAACCAAAGCCGGCCGAAGCAGACCAAGATCAATCCGGTAAACGCGCCAGCATTCGCCAATCACGCGGACAGTTTGTCGGCATCTCGTCGAAGTGCGCTCTACGCGGATGACGCGCGACTCGCACGCAGCCGTGCAACGAGAGGGACCCACCTGCCCGCCGCGCCCCGCTCTCTACGACCACTTCGGCAGTCTGGAAAACGGCGGCCTACCCGACGCCTTCGCGCTGATCGCCGATTCCGTTCGATCGTGCTGCCAGAGCCCTTGTTACACCACGAGTTTCCAGCGGGCCGAATGAGCAGAACTCGTTACTCCGTCAGCTTCGCTGCCAACACATCTAACTTTACGATTTCCGGCGGTTGAGTCAGCAATTCCGGGGCCTTCTGCATAAGCGCCGCCGCGATAGGTCCTGCAAGATGTACCTGCCGGCCCGCGTCGTCCGGAAAGACATCGAAGATTCCGAAGGTAGCTTGCCCCAGCCTCAGGGCAAACCAAGCCTTGGTAGCGGGCTCTTTCTCAGCCAGCGGCTGAGCGTCGCTCAAGAACTTCGCAACGTCGTCTTCTTTGCCTGGTTTCGCTTCGAGGCGAACCCAGAGTCCAGTCTTTACCACGATGTAAGCCTCCTTTCGCTCACCCGATGTTCTCTCGACAACCAACAGTCTAGCTCCAACGCCGCCCGGTGGGAAGGCACAGCGCTCCGGGACCTTCTCGGATAAGCGCGACCTATTTGACCAAGATCGCACCAGCGCTGACCCCGTCGCTCCGGACGGATCACGCGCGACTCGTACAAAGATGAACCTCGGGGGGACCATGCACCCTGGTAGCTGCCTGCCGATTGTTCCCGTGAAACGCCGGTCACGTCCGCATCATTCGGATTCGCAGACGCGCGATTTGCTTCGGGAGGGCGACTTACAAGTACTGATAGCCGAACGGCGCCCAAAAAAGGCGACCATTCTCCGAGCGCCCGGCGAACGGACAACTCGCCGCCGCCGACATCCACAGTTTGGGCGCTACACGACCTGGTGCACGGCAAGCGCTCGGACTCACCTACCCGCGAACGTACCTGACGTCCGCCACGGCCACTGGGCCAGTCACTCCTGACGGAGCGCGAGAATCGGGTCAACCCTGGTGGCGCGCAGCGCTGGGATCAGGCTCGCGAGTGCGGCAACCACAATCAGGAACAGCGCTGCTCCCGCTATGCTTACGGGGTCCAGTGGACTGACATGGTACAGCAGAGGCGCCATCTTCGGCGCCGCCGCAAGGGCGATGGCGAGCCCGGCGGCGATCCCCGATAATGCGAGCAACAAGCCTCGTCGCATGACCATCCGGAGCACTCCTCGAGGGTCAGCCCCCAGCGCCATGCGGATGCCGATTTCCCGGGTGCGTTGGCTGACCGAGTAAGCCATAACTCCGTAAAGACCTACACCGGCGAGCAGCATGGCAATGAGGCCCAGCACTCCCAGGAACAACGAGGCAAGCCGCGGCCCGAACCAGGCAGCCGAGATGTAATCGGAAAGGGCCATGGCCGTCAGGCCCGCCGAGTTGGGATCGATGGCGGACATCTCGCGGCGAAGAATCGGGACGAGGCCGCTCGCCTCGCGGTCGGTGCGCGCATAGAAGGCCACGCCGTTTTCGCCACTGCCGTAGTGCACCTGGTCGAAAGACATATAGAAGTAGGGTTGAGGCGTTTCAGACAGGCTAAGATACTTGCTGTCCTTTACCATTCCCACGATCATGAACGGTTTGCCGTAAATCTGCACCCGGCGCCCCACCGGGTCGCGCCCGTCAAAAAAGCGCCGCGCGAACGATTCATTGACCACCATTACGCGGGGCGCGCTTTCGTTGTCCTCAGGTTTGAAATCGCGTCCGGCGAGAAGCGGCATCCTCAGCACATCAAAGTAGCCGGGTGACACCGAAGCGTGATGCACGCTCAGGTTCTCGCCGCGCCTGGCCGCATACCCTTCCACCGTAATGTCGTTCCATTTCCCTAGCCCGAAACCGAGCGGGATCGAGTCGGAATAAGCGGCGCCGGTCACCCCGGGCGATTCGAGCAGGCGCTCGCGCAGTTGCCGCGAGAACTGCTGCTCCTCGCTGGGAGTGTAGTTGTTCGTCGTCAGAAAAAGACGGGCCACGGTCACATTACGGTGATCGAAACCGGCCGGTGTGTTCTGCAACCCGGAAAGGCTCCGGAGAAACAATCCGAGCGTGACGAGAGCCGTGAGCGCCAGGCCCACCTCGGCGATCACCAGTAACCCGGAAACTCGCCGCGAGCGTGCGCTTTGCGTATCGCTTCGTCCGCCTTGCTTCAGTGCATCCACTACGTTCGACCGCAGCGACTGAAACGCCGGCGGAAGACCGGATATCTGGGAGGAAACCAGGCAGACTAGAGCGGCAAAAAGGAAAACCCGCGCGCTCGGGTGAACGTTGAAATAGATCGGCACGCCCGTAGGAGGCACCAGATAAGCGGGCAGGTTCTGAAACCACAGAGCGAGAGGCAACGCCGCAAGCGTCGCCAGAGCCGCCAAAAGCAGCGTTTCGGAAAGTAACTGCCGGCGCAAGCGGCCCGGACCCGCTCCCAGCGCGAGGCGGATGCCGAACTCCCTCTGCCGGGATGCGGATCGGGCCAGGAGAAGATTGGCGACATTCGCGCAGGCAATCAGCAGCACGAGTCCGCAGGCTACGCCGAGGATGGCCATCGGCGATGCCAGAATGATCGAGGCCCCCTCCTGTGCCTTCCAGATCGGTACGATTCGGGCGCTGACGCCCTCGTTGGTCTTCGGAAACGCACGCGCCAGTCGCGCGGCAACCGTCGCCGCTTCGGCGCTGGCCTGGGAGACGCTGACGCCGGGTTTGAGCCTGACGACGGCGCCGAAGTGCCGCGCCCAGCGCTCGCGGTCGCCGGCGAGTGAAGCTGGAACCCAGGCGTCGAGCGCGACTCCCGGAAAATCGCCCTGAAATTCCGGCGGCGCTACACCGACAATTTTCACCGGGTACCGGTTAATATGCACGATTCGGCCGAGAATGGACTGGTCGCGCTGAAAGTAATTCTGCCAAAGCCGGTAGCTGATGACCGCCGTGAGCGCTTTGGAAATGTCGCCGTATTCCTCGCGTGTGAACGTGCGGCCGAGGATTGGCTTTACCCCGAAGACATCGAAATAGTTTCCAGAGACAAGTTCGATCCATGCGGAAGCGGCGTTCTCTCCGTCGCCGATGGAGGCCGGGGTCTTTTGATTGAGCGCCAATCCGGAGATGCTTCGGAGGTTGGCCTGGAAGTCCCGGGAGTCGGCATAAGAAACACTAGGAGCCTCGATGCCGTTGGCATGGACCGACTCGAGGACGAGGAGTTGTCCGTCATCCGCGGCCCCGCGGAATGGGTGCAGGACCATCCCGTCGATCCAGCCAAAGACTGTGGTGGTGACGGCAATACCGAGCGCCAAAGTAAGCACTGCGACCGCGGTTAGGGACGGGGTCCGGCGGAGGACACCAGCTGCATAACGGAGGTCTTCGAGGATGCCACGCATAGAGTTCCTGCCTTCGAATGCAATTCGGCTTCCGGCTGTAAATCTTGATTCCGTTCAGCGGCAAGGTCAACCAGTGGTCGATTTCGGGTTGAGTCGTCCGAAAATGGAACGTCCGTTATGGACGGCCGCTGGCTGATCGTAATGTGTGGGCGCAAATAGAGATTTCTGATGCCCAATACATCGAGCCGGACAGTTTCGCACATCTGGGATGGTGGGGTTGTCGCCGCTCCGCGCGAGTCACGCGATACGGAGAATGCGAATCGGCAATGACCTTTGTCCGGAATGCCGACGACTCGCACCGAGCAGTGTTGGGCCGGTTCCCCTCTATGATTGTTTCGCCGGCGGCTTGCGACAGTCACCGTTCGACTCGAACTTCCGCTGAATCGCGTTTTTTGCCCGACTCGGCGCAACTCCCGTGGAGTGAGGTAGAATTCCTCCACAGCCCATCAGCCAATTCAGCGCGTGAATAATGCTCAGTAAGACGATTTCCCATTACCGCATTCTCGAAAAGCTAGGTGGTGGCGGAATGGGAGTGGTCTATAAAGCAGAAGATACACGCCTCGGCCGCCTGGTGGCTCTCAAGTTTCTGCCGGACGATTACGCTAACGATCGCTCGGCGCTGGAACGATTTCAGAGAGAGGCGCGCGCTGCGTCGGCGTTGAATCATCCGAACATCTGCGTTATTTACGATGTTGACAATAACTTGGAACATCCGTTTTTAGCAATGGAGTTGTTGGAAGGCCAGACGCTGCAAGAGCGGATCGGCAGTAATCCGCTAAATGTCGGCGAAATGTTGGAGCTATCGATTCAAATCGCCGATGCGCTCGATGCCGCGCACGGCAAGGGGATCGTGCATCGCGACGTCAAGCCGACGAACATTTTCATCACCCGGCGCGGGCAGGCGAAGGTTCTCGATTTTGGCCTGGCGAAGCTGACAGTTGATGACACGAAGGGCGCGCCGGCGAGTGTTATCGCCACACAACAACTTTTGACAAGTCCGGGTGCCGCGGTGGGGACGATTGCATATATGTCGCCGGAGCAGGCACTGGGACAAGAACTAGACTCACGCACCGATCTGTTCTCGTTCGGCGTGGTGCTCTACGAGATGGCGACCGGCGCGCGGCCGTTTCTCGGGAACACATCCGCGGCGCTGTTCGACGCGATTCTGCATAAGGCGCCGGTCTCGCCGCTGCAATTGAACCCGGAAACTCCGGCGCGGCTCGGCGAAATCATCAATAAGGCGCTGGAAAAGGATCGCGAGATGCGCTACCAGGCTGCCTCAGACTTACTCACCGATCTGAAGCGGCTGAAACGGGACACGGAATCCGGCCGGATCAAAGGATCCCCGGTCGAGTCGAGCCCGGCTCGGGCCGAAGTTGCACAAGCGGCCGGGATCACGCGCGGGACACTTCTGCTGGCTGCTTTGTTGGGCGCGCTGTCAGTCGGGCTTGGCATTGCCTGGTTCGCTACTCATCGCGCCGCGGCTCCTCCGGCGGAACTCAAGCAACGGAAACTCACCGCGAATGCAAACGACAACGAAGTGACCAACGCAGTCATTTCACCGGATGGGAAGTACATCGCTTACGGAGACCTCGCTGGAGTCCATATCAAGTTGATCGAAACAGGCGAAGCGCAGACCATCCCGCCACCTGCGATAGTTCAGCCCACCAGCTATTGGGTGCCCACCGGATGGTTTCCCGACGGGACGAAAGTCCTGGCCCAAGCTATTGATCCCCGGGGATGGCATGCCAGCCTTTGGACAGTTTCGATCCTGGGCGGAGCGCCGCGCAAACTACGTGACGATGCGTTCTTGGCAGCGGTGTCGCCGGACGGCTCGCGGATTGCGTTTGCCTCCGGCTCCAGTCCCGACGGCGCCCACGAAATTTGGGTGATGAGCGCCGAAGTAAGCGATCCACGTAGACTGAAAGCCTTCGACGGAAACAATCCCTTTCAGGGCATCGCCTGGTCCCCAGACGGCCAGCGAATCGCTTATGACCAGTTCCATCAGGCTCCCGAAATGTCTGAAGTCTCTATCGAAAGCCTCGATATGCAAGGCCATGCGACCAAGATTGTTTCGGATCCCAAGATTCAGGATTTTTGTTGGCTGCGAGATGGACGGGTGATTTACGTCAAGAGCGAACTCCCGCCCAACGAGACAGACTCTAACATCTGGCAAATCCCTGTTGACGCCAGGACCGGCCAGCCAGCCGGCGAAAATCGTCGCCTCACCAATTGGGCAGGATTCCAGGTCGGCCACATCACTCCGACAGCGGATGGGAAGCGCCTTGCGCTCCTGAAGCAGATTATCCACAGCAACGTCTTCGTGGGTGAACTCCAGGCCGGCGCGACTCGCTTAAGAACTCCGCAGCAATTGACCCTCGGCGACTACAATAGCTATCCCACCGCTTGGACGTCTGACAGTAAAGCTGTTTTATTCGACTCTAACCGGAATGGAAGAAACGAGCTTCTGAAACAGGCCTTGGGCCAGGAGTCCGCTGACGTTCTGGTCTCAGCGGAAAAAAGCAACGACCAGTTGTTCTATCCTCGTTCGAGCGCCGATGGCGCCTGGGTTCTTTACCAGTTGCCCGTTGAGAATCCCGGACCAAACACACCCGCAAAACTTATGCGAGTGCCGTCATCCGGAGGCCAGGCCCAGTTGGTCCTGACATCGAGCGGCCTAATCGACTGGCACTGCGCACGTTCTCCCGCCACTCTATGCGTCTTGGGTGAGCAGGGTCCTGACCGAAAGCACTTCGCGTTCGTTTCTTTTGATCCCGTCCGAGGGAGGGGTCGTGAGCTCGCAAGGATCGAGACTGATCCAACCGCTCAATATAACTTCGATCTTTCCCCGGATGCATCTCATTTGGCTATTTCGAAATCCTACGAGTTGGAGGGACGGATCCGAATCCTATCACTGAGTGGAGGCTCGGAACGCGTGGTGAACGTAAAGGGGTGGGGTGCGTTTAATTCGCTCGACTGGGCTGCGGATGGGAAGGCCTTTTTCGCTTCCAGCGCATCGGCGCGAGCCGCTACGGTAGTTCACATTGACCTGGACGGTAACGTCCAAGTTCTCTGGACACAAAAGGGCGGTTACCGGGCCTGGGCCGTACCCTCACCAGATGGCAAGCACCTGGCGATTCTGGGGACGACCGTCGAGAGCAACGTCTGGATGATCGAGAATTTTTAGAAGATTCAAGGGCATCAGTAGAAGTAGATTTTGGGTCTTGCGTGAATGACCACGATGGACCTCTTTCACGCGCTCAAGGCCAAAATGGGCGTCGCAAAATAATGCACGTTATAAGCACTGTATCGACTTGGGATCTGATGCTGGTGGAGGGGTTCCGTTAGGCGAGGAAGGCATTCTATCGCTAAAAGAACGAAGTCATTCCTTGCATCGCGCTTCTCATTTCGTGACCAGCCCGCTACGACCGCGTCTATTTACTTGCCTGCGGAAAAGACGGCAAAGAGGGTAAACAATGACGCTCAATCGACGCAATTTTGTTCAATTAGCCGCCACAATGGGAGCCTCAGTCGCGTGGGGCGGATCCGCTCGGGCGTCAACCACCGGTTGGCATGAGCGGCGCGATCTTTTTCCGGAGGGCGTCGCGTCGGGCGATCCGGATTCGAGCAGCGTCATCCTCTGGACTCGGCGGCCGTTCGACTCGGGCGGGCGGCGTGTGCTCACCGTTGAGGTCGCCGAGGATGATGCGTTCCGGCGAGTCGTGGCAAAGGCCTCCGCGCCGGTCTCGGCGGAATCGGATTGGACGACGCGCGTGCTGGTTGGTCATCTCAAGCCGGCGCGCGTTTACTGGTACCGCTTCACCGACGCAGAAGGAAACGGGAGCCGAGTGGGCCGGACAATCACCGCGCCGCCCGAGAACGATCCGCGGCCCGTTAATTTCGCTTTTGTCAGTTGCCAGTGCGTGAATGAAGGAAAGCTCAACGGCTATCGCCGGATGATCTTCGAGGATGAGCGTGCGGCGTCCGCCGACCAACTCGGTTTCGTTCTCCACCTCGGCGATTTCATTTATGAAGTCGTGCAATATCCGGACGAGTTGCCCACGCGATACGACCGTACCATCTACGACGTCGGCCGGATTCCGGATGGTGGCCATACCGGCAAACTGCATTACCCGCTCACAGTGGAAGGTTATCGCGTCGTCTACAAAGGCTACCTGGCTGATCCGGACCTGCAAGAAGCGCGAGCGCGTTGGCCGTTCGTCTGCATGTGGGACAACCACGAATTCTCCTGGCAGGGCCGGCAGAGCATCGTCCAGGCAGGTGGTCCTCCCCAACCGGGCCAGACCGTCAAGGTCGCGGCGAACCGAGCATGGTTCGAGTTTATTCCTGCGCGCGTGAAGGCGCCGAGCGGATCGCTCGACACGTTCGGCGAGGTGGCGGTGAAGAATGTCCCGATCGAAAAATGGGACGACAGTGGCCTCGGGATGGAACCGAACAATCTGAAGGCCATCAACAGCCTGATCGGCTATCGAACGTTTCGCTACGGCCGGCACCTCGATCTCATCCTCACTGACCAGCACAGTTTCCGCGGCGACGATCCCACCGATGCGGCGGGCGTTGACAAAATTTACGATCCGGAGTTCAACGGGATGTTCTCCGAACCGGCGTGGATCGCGCTCAATGCCGGCCGCACGTTCAACGGCGGAAAGCCGCCCGCCGAAATCAGCTTTGGCGGCGTCAGCATTCCGAATCCGCGAAAGGATTCTCCGCCGGGCACCATCCTCGGGACCACTCAGAAGCAATGGTTTATGGACCAGCTTCGCCGGTCAACGGCAACCTGGAAGATTTGGGGCAATTCGGAGGGGGCTCTCGATTCGCGAGCCGACCCGCAGAACCTTCCCGAGGGACTGACCAAACACAAGTGGCCGGCCGACACCTTCGCGTCGATGGGCAGCGGCGATTATGGCAACGACTACCACGAGCGTGGTGAAATCTACGACCTGGTCCGCGATGCGAAGATCACCGGGTTCGCGATCGTGTCGGGCGATCGTCACAGCTTTTGGGCGGGCTATGCCACCGCGCTATTGCCACCCGCCAAGTTCGAGCCCGTCGGGATCAGTTTCGTTGGCGCCTCGCTGACCAGCCCGGGGGCGATGGAGGCTTTGGAGCACGGTCTTCCGAAGGATCATCCGCTGCGTGCGCTGTTCCTGGTTGATCGGCCAGGCGGTAAGCCCGAATGGACCCACAACATGCTCCTCAAACACGGCGTCCGCTCGTGCCTGGAATACGCCAAGAGTTTGGACCTGAAGCGGGCGCACGCGGTTTCTAATCCGGAACTCGCTCCGCATCTTGCATTCGTGGATCTAGGCGGTCACGGCTATGCGACGGTACGCCTCACTGGCGACGAAATGCGGACCGAGTTTGTTTGCATTCCACGCCCGATTACGCGCAGCGAGCGTGCCGATGGCGGTCCGCTTCGCTACCGGGTGGTCCACACGGCATCGCTCTGGAAACCGGGCGAGCGGCCTGTGCTCCGCCAGCAGGTCATTGAGGGCGATCCCGGGCTTTCGATCTGAAGTGGTTCGGGCTTGCGGTCGGACCGCGGCCGCTGTAAATAAAGCTGCGTGGGACCCGCCGCTGGCGAGTCGAACCCGGTTTCAAACTAAGGGCGATCGAAAAGGATCGCCAGGTTGATGGTGGATGAATTGGTTATCACCGGATCGCCGCTGCCAACGGCAGAGCTGTCCGAGCTCAGGGAGTGCCGCGATTGGGAATGGAAGTTTGCTCTGCATGAAGCCCGCCACACTCTATCGGCGCCGCAGGAGCGAAAACCTCGAACCGGCGGGGTTTTGCGGCTACGGGCGAACCGCCGAACTCCTGCGCAGATAAGACCTCAACTGAGAACTTCCCTTTGTCATACGCCGTAGCCTGTGAGCGGATAACAATGCGAGCGTCGCAGTTGACAAGAACATCCAGGTCGCGGGCTCGGGAACTGTCGACGATTCGTTCCCTATGCCCGGGCTCAGGACGATGCTGTAGCCAGTGGAATCGAAGCCGGGCGCGAACGAGATCACCGGATCCACCATCGCATCCACCGAACTTGTATCGAAAGGCTGATCGGTCGCATGTACGACAGCAGTTGCGTCGAGGAAGATTGGCTCGGGCTTGTTCACTCGCGCATCGAACGGCAGTAAGAAATTGTTTTTGGGAGTGGCCGCGCAGAAGCTCGATCCGGTCACGACGGAGGACTCGCAAAAGCCGAATTCGTCCGGCGCGCTCGGGTCGGCCTGTAAGCCTTCGAATGCGCTGGCGACGTCGAAGTCATTTGAGGGGTTCAGCGGGTTGTAGCCGCTCACCAAAACCCGGGCCAAATCACGGAATTCCACGGTCCCACCCGTCCCCTGGAAGTAATGGGCTTCGATACCTCCCACCATCAACAACGGCACGATCGTACCCGAGGGACACCCGTCGCAAAGGATTTCATAGTAGTACGAGATATTGGTGTCACCGCCGGCGTTTTGATCGGTGTGACCGAGTGAGGTCGTGGCCGCGGCACTGACAGTAGGCGAAGGTCCGGCGAGGAGCTTGCTTTGCGCGCAGATGGAAGCATCGTCCGGTGAGCACTCCACCTTTAAGGTGGCAGGTTTATCGGAAAAGAGAAACTTGTTGTATGGAGTGTCGCAATTGAATCCCGCACAGAAGCCCGTACTCGCGTTCACGCCGATTATTACCGCCGGCACGACGTCCGCCGATGCAACAGTCGCCCCTAGCAGGAGCACGGCCACGGCAACAATTCCACAGAGCTGGTATGGAAAACGCATATAAATCCTCTTCCGCTTGAATACAGCGCTATCCTCTTTGGACTAGTGAGGCGGCTCCGGAGCCACTCGTTCACCAAGCCTCCAAAGCCCCCACATCTCTACCTGCGTCGCTGGAGCGAAAAAGTCGCTCTTGGCGGCAGATTTTTTTGGGGGGGGGGAAAAGTGCAGACAAGAGCGACTTTTTCGCTCCAG
>Ga0070734_10002909_pt1 | contig 19270 bp, 16 predicted proteins | sample Coa_R1_8_FD_66444 | JGI IMG/M metagenome (GOLD analysis project Ga0070734, IMG submission 66444) | Surface soil microbial communities from Centralia Pennsylvania, which are recovering from an underground coalmine fire - Coalmine... | ecosystem: Environmental > Terrestrial > Soil > Unclassified ... | reverse complement strand
TGCGGGCAACGTGACCTGAAGCGGGAGGACGCGTGTTCCTTCGCCCAAACCGACGCATCGCGCAGCGGCCTCGATGCGAGCGGAGATGACATAAGGCAACGCTCCTCCATCATGAATCTCCAGCTTAGCGCGTCGCACGTTGAGCGCTTCCAGAACTTCTTCGGCCTGCCGTCTGATTGATTCGCCGTAGTACGGTTCGACACGCGATTGAAGCTCAACTTCAATGCCCCCGTGATCACGCGGCTCGATACGCACATTCAAGTCCGAACGAACGTCTGGCCCAGAGTGTCCGGCTTCTCCAATGCGAGTGTCAGTTGCGACTGCCATGAGATCACCTCGCCATGTCCGCCAATTCCGGTTGCACTATGGTGCGTGATTGTCTTCCAAGTTTCTCGAGCACCGCGTCCGTCATCTGACTCGTGGTGGCCGCGCCCTGACTGACTGCTTTCGCACCGCCGGGAATCCGCATCATGTCGTAGGTGCGGACTTTTCCTTCCTTCACAACCGCGGCAATGGCTTCACGAATGAGTCGCGCTTTGCCAGTCTCGCCCACATGTTCGAGCATCATGACCGCGGAAAGAAACATCGCGATGGGATTCACAATTGGAGGATCGAGCTCGGCATACTTAGGCGCCGATCCATGGGTCGGTTCGAAGATAGCGACGTCGTCCCCAATGTTTGCGGAGGCGGCGAAACCGAGGCCTCCGACCAAGCCTGCGAACGCATCAGAAATCACGTCGCCGAACAGGTTGGACGCCACCACGACGCCATAGTTCTCCGGGTCCTTAGTGAGCCACATCGTCTGGGCATCGATGTTGGTGGAACGCAAAGCAATCTGCGGAAACTCTTTCGACACAGCCTTCGCTGCGTCTTCCATCATTCCTGAGGTTTCGCGCAGCACGTTCGGTTTCTCGCAAATCGTCACAGATCTGTAGCCATATTTCTTCGCCCATTCGAAGGCGGCCCGGCAGATTTTGTGTGCGGCTTTGCGAGTGATGATGCGAACCGAGATGGCCAGGTCGGGCCCGGGAATGTCCACAAACGGCTTGAATTTCGCGTGAGTCGCCAAGGCAGAGCGAACCTGCTCCGGAGGATTCGTCCATTCGACCCCGGCGTACAAGCCTTCTGTGTTTTGCCGGAAAACTACCACGTCGACATGAGGCTCATCAACGCCTCCGTCCGGTTTCCTTCGAATAAAGTTGAGGGGATTACCGGGGAACGAAATACAAGGACGGACGCAAGTGTCCAGATTGAACTTCTGACGCAGAGTGACGATCGGGCTGAAGTAGGAATAACCCTTCCCGCGGAGCTCAGGTTTCAGTTCCCTTTCCGCTTCCTTCTTGGGCTTGGAGGTAATCGCGCCGAACAGTCCAAGCCTGTGCTTCGCCAGGAGCTCCACCGTGCGGGGAGGCAAAGCGTTACCTTCTCGGCACCAGCAATCCGATCCGATGTCGGCGTGAATGTACTCGGCATCGAAATCGACCGCTTTGAGAACCCTTACAGCTTCTGGGAGAACCTGGTTGCCAATTCCATCTCCCGGCATGGTAACGACGGTGTGCTTTGTTATATTCAATCTCCTGAGACGACAACAGGATCCTGTTGTTGATGGCGGAGTCCAAGTTTCTCGGCCACTACGTTTTCGGCGCCGCCTGCAATGACCAACGACTGAGGGACGGTTCCCAGCACTGGAAATGAGAAAGTCTTTCCAAGCCAAGCAACGGTGCCTGCAACAAAATCGACCTTTAGTTCCCAACCTGGGATGATGGTTTTTTCGTTTTGCTTAAGCTCTTCACTGAACTGCTCCCGCAACTCCTTCACCAGAGCCGGCAATTCGATGCACAAAAAGCCGTTGTTGTAGGCGTTCCGCAGATAGGTTTGCGAGAAGCTTGCCGCAATGAGCAACGCAATGCCCTCGGCCTTCAGAGAAGTGACCGCCTGTTCACGACTTGAGCCAGTGCCGAAATTGAATCCGCCCACAAGCAGATCGCCGGCACGAGTTCGCTGGGCCAACTGCGGGTCGTAGTTTTCCATGATCACCCGCGCCATCATTTCCGGGGTCATGTCATCGCGATACGTGTAGTCCTTGCCGTAGATAGCGTCCGTATTCAGGTTGTCCTGAGGAACGAAGACCAGCCGGCCGATGACTCGCTCCGGAAATCCGGGAAGGATTCTGGCCTTTTCGTTATCCTGCGGAGAGGTGTCGAATTCTTCGTACTTGCGGTCAATCGCTGAATCGGGGAAAGATTGTGGTCCACTGATGTAGCCAGAAATCGCCGACGCCGCTACCACCTCCGGGCTCGCCAGGTAGCAGTGGGCGTCGCGTGATCCCATCCGGCCCTTGAAATTACGATTCGTTGCAGAGATGCCGACCTCGCCTTTCTCAAGAAGGCCAGTACCCAGACCAATACATGAACCGCACCCAGCGGGCAGTGGAATGGCACCAGCCTCGAGGATCGTCTGCCAGTCACCTCGCCTTTCCGATTCCTGCTGAACCCACGCACTCGCCGCGCCAACGTACATCTTTACTCCCGCAGCGATCTTGCGATTGCGAAGAACCGATGCTGCTGCCGCCAAGTCGTCTGCGCGTCCGTTGACACACGACAGCAAGTAAGCCTTCTGCACAGCAACTTTTTGCACGCTCATCGCGGAAAGGGATTGCATGGTCTGAACTGTGTCTGGCCCGGAGATGTGCGGCGAGACTTGGCCAAGGTCCAGGACGATACGGGCCGCATATTGTGCGCCGGGATCTGGTTGAGGAGGACTCGTCGCCCAGAACTTGATGTCCGACTCCGTTATGCGATCAACTCCATGTTGCCTGAGGCGAAGAAGCATGTCCCGCATGTAGGAGATTGTGATCTCGTCCATGGGGAACCACGCCACTAACGCTCCCCATTCCGTGCTCATATTCGCGATGGAGAAGCGCGCACTCATCGGCAAACTACTCACACCAGGCCCGGAGAACTCCAAGGCTGCGTTCAGCACCTCGTCATGGTTGTAGAGTCCGCAGAGTGCAATGATCACGTCCTTGCCACTCACGCCTTCCCGCAGCTTACCTTCGAGCACAACTTGAACAGTGCGGGGAATCTGCCACCAGAATTCGCCAGTGGCCCAAACGGCGGCGGCATCAGTACGAACAATCGGAGTTCCTACAGCCGAGAGAGCCCCATACATATTCGAGTGCGAGTCTGAAGCCACCACGAATGAACCGGGCACCAAATATCCGCGCTCAACCATGAGTTGGTGACCAATGCCGGAACCGGCCGAATAGAAGTCGATTCCGTGCTCAGCCGCGAACGATTCAATCGCCCGATATTTCTTGAGGTTCGCCGCATCCTGATTCTGGATGTCATGGTCGAGCGCGAAAACGAGCTGACGTGGATCAAAGATCTTTGGGGCTCCGATGGCTTTGAACTTGCTCATCACAGCCGAAGTATTGTCGTGCGTCATGACATGCCTCGGCCGGATGGAAACGAAGTCTCCGCAGCGAAGCGGGCGGGTTGGACCTTCCGCCAGATGAGCTTGCGCGATCTTCTCTACGATGGTCTGGGACATGACAACGACTCCTCGGCTCGCAAGTTAAAGCAAGAGAGACAGCTAGGCGAGCATGGATTTTTGAGCCTTTGATCGTTTCGGTTTGCTTTTCCTTCCCGCTCGTGGTGCGTTTGTTTCGCGCATATCCGCCTTCATCAGTGCCATGAGTTCGGTAACGGATCCGACGCGCTCCAGGCTCCAGACCGCGTCCTTGACCTTTTGCTGCGCGGCTTTGGTGAGCACTCCTTCGGCGAGTGCATCGAATTTCTCCTCCAGTTCCGCATCCGTCAGCGGGTTGCGCGGGTCACCCTTCGGGTAGTCAAGCTGCTTCTCGAAAGAACGTCCATCAGTTGTATCGATATGCACGATAGCCCTCTGTAATGCAGGAAATACTTTTTCAATCTCGGGATCTGCCACGACTTCAATTTTGTTGAGCTGAGCACGGATGTTCGAATCCATGATTTTTTCCATGGTGAACTGCGCTGGAGTGACTTGGCGATCAACCACCGCCGCGGCAATCACATACGGCAAAGAATGATCAGCAGTTTCTTTCGTACGCGGATCGTACTTGCTTGGGTCGGAAAGAATATCGGCGGCACGGGCCAGCGATCGGATCTGAATTGTCTGGATTTGCTCGGGATGCAAGTCGTTCGCCTTCACCAAATCCAGAACGGCAGAGATCGGCGTGTGGGTTAAAGCCTCGGTCGGGAAAGCCTTCATGCCACACTGAGTGATCCGCCAGGAATCGCCCAACCCTTCAGTCAGCACGCCCAGCTTCCAGTCCGGGCGGAAAACATGTGTCAGCCCCTCTTTCCCATCGATTACATGCTCCGGCCCGGTGTAGCCCTTCTCTGCCAGCAGCGCCGCAAGCACTCCCGCCTGGGTCGCCAAGGGATCTACCGTATTTTTCATCATGGTCAAGTTGCTGGCGGTAACCGCACCAAGCGTGCAGGAATGACTGGCGGAGATGCCGATAGCGTGCTGGATTTGCTCCCAGGAGAGATGCAACGCCCGACCGGCGACGATCGGAGAAACGAATGCGGTGAGTGTGGCATGGTGCCATCCGCGCTCGCGAATGCCGGGAAAAGCCGCTTCGCAGAGCCGCATCTCGAACTCGTGGCCGAGCACGAGCCCGACAATGAGTTCTTTGCCCCCGCTGCCGGCACGCTCGCAGCAAGCAATTGCTGCCGGGAAAATATCCGATGGATGCGACGGATCCTGCTTCCAATAGATGTCGTTGTAATCCATACACCGGATCATCAATGCATTGGCGAATGAAGCTGAAACGGGATCCATTTGCTGCCCGCTACCGATCAGCGTAGCTGCACCCGGGCCCGCCACTTCGTCCAGCACCGAAAGCGCGAGGGCTACGTCGTGCTGTTGATAACCACCCAGAGCACATCCAAAGGAGTCGAGAAGGAATCGCTTCGCCTGGTAGACAGCTTCGGGCGCAATGTCGTCAAAGCGCAGGCTGGCAGCCCAGCGCGACATCCTGGCGGTAACGGTCTCTTTCGCAGAAATCGGATTTGGCGAAGACAAGTTCTTCTCCTTACGACTTCACTTTGACGTTCTTTGGGTTTTTGAAGGGCAAGAAGGCCATGAAATCGGCGTGATGCACGATAAACGCCTCAGTACTCCTCCTAACCATATCCCCTTCAGCAGCGTGGGCGGCGATGATGTGGCAGACAGCATCAGGAACCCCACACTCCATCGCCAACGCAACTCCCGTAAACGGGTGCCGCAGCGCCTCTCCCCGCTCGCTCTGGCGGCTTTTGCCGTCCGGACCGAGTTCATACTCCAGGAGTTTGCCTACATCCGCGAGAATCGCCCCCGCGATCACCGTGTCCATATCAATGGGCAAGGCTCGGCCCATAAACTGCTGCATCGCGATTGCGCTTTCTCTGGCAATGTGGACGACGCACCGCTTGTGTTCCATGAAGCTGATGGGGCAGTTGGGAATCAGCAACGTGAAGGGAATCCGGTTCAGATCTTCAGCCTTGAGCGGACTGCGCTCCAGCGCTCGGACCCAGGTCTCGAGAACTTGTTGGCGCAATTGGAGATTCGCGATCCACTCAATCTCAGGCCAGAGTCGTCGAACGATGTCCTGCATTAGGGGCATCCCACACAAAACCCCTTAGGCTAGCCTTCGCTGACGACGGAAACGACGATTAGAATCACATCAGGGTGTGATTACAAAAGCTACAGCCGACCCTTTCCAGATCGCGGCCAAGCACGGGAGTGTATTTAAAAGTTGTCATCCTGAGCAGCGGCGCAGCCGGTGCGAGGGACCCTACGACAGCGTGCAGTACCGATGCTGCCGAAAAGTCCACTTTGATGTCATCACCTTATGCGTTCCCGCACGCAGATAGGACTGGTTCAAATGCGTTTACGGGACGTCCCAACAATCCGAGACTCCTGTCGACGTCTGCCCGAAGCAGCTCAACCGCTAGCCAAACTCCAACCGCTCCGCCAGCACCCAATCCGCATGCACTCGCGTATAATCTTCTAGCCAAGGTCTGCGCCCGTAGCTCAGCTGGATAGAGCGGTTGCCTCCGGAGCAACAGGTCGGGAGTTCGAATCTCTCCGGGCGCACCAGTTCCTTCCGAAAGTCTTTAGCGGCTGAGATCCTTCCCTTCGGTTCAGGATTTCGCCAGCAGGCTCCCGCTTCGCTCACGCCTGCTAAACGGCTCAAGTTCGAATCTCTCCGGGCGCACCAGTTCCCCACCAGTTTTCCCCACTTTTCACGCAATCACTTTTTCTGGTGTTGCTTGGTAAGCAGGCGCTCCTCTCCCACGCGCATGACTTGTGGCACAGACAGCTCGGCGCCCGGCTTGACGTTTCCGTGCTCATCGACGCTGTCCCATCCTGAATTGGCAATGTAGTAGAAATCGTCATCAACGATGACGCCGTGGGTCGGGTCTCCGAGCGTATGTGTTGACCTTTCGATGATTCTTTCCGACTCGATCCTGGTGAGCGTCGCATCTAGAGTGAACGCAACAACACGCTCCGGGGACGTTCCGTTCTGTACCGCAATCAGCCTGCCGCGGTTGAAATAAAGACCGTCGATCCCATTCAGAGCAAATCTCCCTTCCATGGAAAGCCACTTCACCTGCTTGGTCGCTAACTCCAAGACGCCAATTCCCCGCACATAGTCAGGCACGAAAATGTGCTTTCCGTCAGGATGCATGGCTGGAGTTTGCGGCGAGACAAAATCCCCGTCATCCAGTCGTTCTAGGACTTCGCCTTTCGCGGGTACTCGATAGACGCCTCCACCTTCACCGTCACTGACAATTACGTCACCGCTCTCCGTTAGCGCCATGTCGCCGAGAGCACTTCCGTGTGGTCCTTCAATTCGTCGCAGCAGCTTGCCGGTTTTCAAGTCGTAGCAGACTACTGCTGACCGGCCCCACTCCGATTCGGGCGCATACACAAAGCCCTGCATCGCCACCTCAGTGGCCCACACCAAGCCTCGTCTGGAATCAATCTTGATGGCTAGCATCGGCCAATCATCTGGTGCCTTTGCAAAGTCGCGGATCACTCCATTTGCAGCCGAGATAATTTTCCTTTCTCGAACGCTGGTAACCAGAAATTGTTTTGCGTGCGGATCGTAGTCCAAATCCTCGGCCAGGAGCTTGGAGTCCGGGAGCGGGAAAACCATTGAACCAAGTCCAATCGGAGTGCGGTTCGCTTTCATCATTTTCTGGATTTCAGCAGAGGCAGCTTGATTGCGGAGAGGCGCGAACTCTGCAGACGTTGCGAGCAGGTCAGTGGACTGGCCCATTCGGGCGAACTCCTGCACGTTATGCACCGCATCGGCCAATTCTCCGGCATGGATCTCCGCACGGGCCAATTCCAAAAGTGAGTCGGGCGCCCCATTCATGAACTCTTTCAATTCGCGCGCACTCGTCACATTCGAGTGCCAATCTTTGGCGTCGCGTGATTTCTGCACACTCTCTTGAAGTGCCTGGAAACGCTGTACCGCTGACACTCCTTGATTCGCGGACGAGGCCGTCGCGACCAAAAACATGATCGTTAAGGGCTTGTAGGTTTGCCACATCATGACATTTCTGTCTGCAATGATAGGTCAATGCGCCATGCAACTGAATCAGGAGTCTCATTCGAAGGAATGTATCCTGACCGCTGCATGAATTGTGTTGTCGCAAATTATAACGTTGGAGACCAAGGGTCGATCAAATTAGCTGCTCAAGGAAGATAAGCGACATCGGGATTTTCGCCAACGGTGACGATGGCCATCTTTCCCAATGCACCTGCAGCCTCGGGGAATGGAAACTAAAGCTGAAGTAAGACGCTCTGAATCCGTCGCGGTAGATTGCAAAGTTGAAGGGCCGCCCAATCTCCCTCGAGACCGGCGGCCCTTGCGATTTGATCACCGGTTCGAGGCGTATCTGCTGTCGAGAAGCGTCACCATCCCTTGAGCCGACATAGGCGTGGGCACGGCGTTCGCCTGCACGATCTCCTGGGGAGTGATGGATCTTCCGTAGAGCCGTTGATTCGCATCATTGTCGGGCTCAAGCGAGGCTCCGCCCAATGAAACTCCGGCAAACAGCCCCTTGGCTGCCTTGTAAGTAAGGATGTCATTGCCGCTCACTGACGCCGCCGAGGCTCCGCTCGGCCCTGCCGCTGCAGTCGCGTCGCGGCCCAACTCCATTTTGCCATTCAGAATGGCGTTTACTCCCTTCTCACTCATGACGAGAAGCACATAGTCACTGGAAGAACCGCCAACCTGCAGGCCAGCGCTGACTCCGCCAATGGTGTACATCGCCGGTGCAGACCACTTTCCCGTGGAGTTGCTGCGACAAACCATAGGCCCGCGCCCACCGCTTCCGCCGATGCCAAACCCAAACTTCTTGACGTTCGGCAGAACGATGACGCAATCCGCCTTAGCAATTACGTCGGACGGGATGTTCTGGTCGCTGAGCATCTTCTGCAGTACGTTGGTGGCATTTTTCAAAGTCTCTTCATCTTTGTTCTTGCTTCCCGCCCACACAGGCAGGGCCAACACAATCACAAACGTTGAGACTAGCCAAATGCACATGGATTTTTTGCTGAGGCATGCTTTGAATCTTGCGAATACAGATGTCAACATAGCTTTACTCCTCCGGGAAACTGCCATCGGCTGTGGCACCTTGCTGAGAGGAAAGGCCGCCCAGTCCCTCTCGAAGAACGGCGGCCCTTCGCGGTTTGCAAATTGTTCAGATCACAGCTTGACACTGGCCCCCGCCGCAGGCCAACTCAACAAAATGGCAGAGACGCACCTAGGTCTTTTATTGGCGACCCACTAATACATTCGAGCCCTACCGAACACGTCCCCCGCGCGCGTCAGTTACCGGATTGCGGGCCGTCTTCTCCGGTCCGTTCCAATCTTAAGTTCTACGCATGAATAGGGCTTGTCGCGCAGTCGCATTCGATAAATAAGGTTGTGAACTCAAATAAGAAGAGATCGAAGTGTCAATCAACAATCTTTTGACAGCCCTGTGACAACTAGGCTCGCAGAGCGAACTAACATCCGTGGCGTTTCAAAGCCGTCCCATTCCTGTTTTCGACGAGGTCCACTGTGAACCCATTGAAATTTCCGTTGGCGTCCCCGTCTGTGTGTTTCATCTTTCTAGCAGGTTGCTTGCTGGGCGGCTTCAGTCTCATCGGAGTGCAGGCCTCCGCTCAATCCACCATAACCGGAGACTCGCGAATCCAACACCCCCAGACGACTCCTCAAAACTCCATCATTGTGGCTCCAAAATTCGGAGGAGAAATCCTCGGGTACGCCATCGATCCTTCGGGCACGGAAGGCATTCTGAGCGAATCCGTCGATCAGGGCAACGGCGACGTCCTCGCCGCCACTGAGGTCTTCAGCCAATCAACCGGAAAAATTCTCGGCGTCGTGGCGAAGACCGATACCACGGACGACTTCGTCACCGAGGGCGTCTTCGGAAGCGCGGCCCTCGTCCTTCACCAGCACGCGGGACATAACAGTTATGGCGTCATGAATCCGCTCGAGCAAAATAAGTTTACGGGGCTCTGGAAACCGCCGATCAGGCCCAACTACGATTTCTGGACTTTGGCCGGCGACAGCACAAGTCCCAGTGTCGCCGCTTACCAGATATCTTTCGAAACAGCCGACACTCTTGTTTTCGGTTCCAATGTCGCGAAGAATACCTTCGGTCCACAGATCTCGCTCGCGCCAATTCAAAACGGCACGGAATTCTTCCAACCTCAAATTGCCTTCGATTCCGCGACCAATCAGGCGGTCTTGGCTGATTCTCTGGGATGCCCGGAACCTGTTTGCGTGATGAGCATCGCCACCGCGAACCTTTCGAGCGGCGCGATAACCAAGTTCAGCAACGGCCTGGGAGTCGGCACCGTCAACGGCCTGGCCGTAGATCCCAAGACCGGTATCGCCTGCACAACTACATTGATCGATCAGGGAGTCGAATTTTACAATCTCGCAGAGCAAACCGGCTTTGAAGTGATCATCCCCAACGCCGGCAACGCGATTGACGCTGGCTTGAGTGTCGCTTTCGATCCCATACACAGCCTTTTCCTGGTTTCACAATTCAGTTCCAACGGCGGAAATCTGGCCGATCCGGAACCTCGCATTTACGTTTACGACGAGCAGGGCAACGTTCAGGAAACGATCAACAGTCTCCCACGCATTCCAATCAGCCCGGCTCCAATTGTGCTGAATCCTTCGAAGAGGATCGGCTTCGTACCGATAGTCGTTCCGCCGCAGTTTCTGGCACTCGAGCTTCAGTCGTTTTCGTATTAAGGGAGAGGGGCGCGCGCGAACGTTGGCCGCTACAGCAGGTCCCGGTAACGTTCCAGCGCCACTCGCACTAACTGGCTTCGGGTCCGGACCTCTGTTTTGCCGAATAATTGCTGAAGCGTGTTTTTTACCGCGCTCTCGGAGATTTCCATGCGCGAGGCAATTTCCTTGTTGGCCAATCCTTGAACTACAAGCTTCAGAACTTCCAGCTCGCGCGGATTGAGCGTCGGCCGCTCGGCGGAAGTCGGCATGCCCGAACCACCTATCCCGCCATGAGCACTCTGCTCCTCGGTGACGTCGGCGATGATCGCTGCCAGTTTCGGGCTGTTTCCTTCCTTATATGTAGAGAACCAAACCTCGGCCAGGAATGACTCGCCATTCCCACGATGTCCACGGCATTGCATGGATGTCCGGAACTGGGGCCCCTCTTCCCACCGCAGCGCGTGATGCAGTTCCGGTAGAAATGCCGCCACGGGCTGGCCGATCAGAGTGCCTCCCTGGGGTGCCATCAGTTCCCAGGCAGCGAGGTTTGCCAGCTCAATGAAGCCTCTTTCATCCACCGTAAGGATCGCCGCCGGACTGGTCTCCACCAACACGCGAACCCGCTGCTGATTCTCCAGAATTAATCGCCGGTTTCGCAGAAATTCGGAGGTCAGCAATCCACAGCCGCAGAGAGCAAGGGCTTCAAACCCTAAGCGTATGTGGGCGTCCGACGGATCCAGGTTGCTGAATCGCTCGCTGAGCAATCCACACCCAATCCCCAGAGCCACTATGGCCCAGCGGGGAAGAAACCCCGCCGCCAGCATGATGGGAAACAAATAAAGGAAGCCGAGCGAGAAGTAGGGCTTTGTCCACCAATCGACGATGGCGATTGCGACAACGATAAGAATGCTGGCCAGCAGAACCACGCCCCGATTCCGCCGCTCCCAGATCCAGTCCAAGTCAAACATGTAGAGAATGGATGATTATCCCATGTGCGCTTTGCTTCAAGACACCCAATCAAACGATTTGTCCGCAAGATTGATGACGCAAATGACTCATCTTCAATGTCTTCCGTGATTCCTGTGATTTTTCCACAAGAATCCCAGTGTGTCGCCCAGGAACACTCTCCACACGGACTTACTCCGCGATGCCTAAGAGGCTTAGTGGGGCTGCCGCAGCTCGCTGACTACCCGATTGGCAGTCTGGTCCATGAGGTGGGAGATCAGCATCGCGTCCGGCAGTGGGTCGTGCGCCGTCACCTCGCCGGACGCCCACGGTTGTAGTTCGCCCGCCTGCATGATCCGGTACGAGACGGTGGCGCGGTTGTCGTTGGCATCGGGCCGAGGGTCATTCGGAGCGCTACCGATCCCGATCGAGCGAGGCCGCGGATTGCCCATGTCAGACGTGCCAGCATCGATTACATCAACCAAGTTCATATGGAGAATAAACTGGCAGTTGTTCTCGCGCACAGCTGTATCGGTCTCGTTGTCGGATTCCAAGAGTACGGTTTCAATGCGCGCAGCCTTGCCCTTGGTCACATCTTTGCTCTTGTTATTTCGCTCGAACGCTTTAATCAGCTGGTTGCGCTGCCATGTCGGATCGATGGCCGTCTGCGAACTGTTCCGAAGGGTCGAGACGCACAGCCGAATCGGTTCCAGCTTATTCTGGGCAAGTGCCAACGAGACTAATAGGGTTGAGGAAAGCAGAACCGACAGTTGTCGCATCGAGGGTCACCCCCATCGGTGGAAGAACAGAACATTAATGAGGATACGCCTCCGATCGATGCTCTGGCGAACATCGCAAAGCGGTCATTGAGGGTCAATGGGTACAACGCCTGTTAACAATATTTGATAACAACATTTCACTTCCGGGTGGCGCTTGATATAGGAGATATCCATAACAGTCAGATCTAAACCCCGCCAGAAAATGCGCTTGACAAATGCAATGAGGGTGTCATACTCCCCTAATTATTCCGCACTTAGTTTAACTTCCGAGTGGTCGTCTTAGGCAGTCCTCTTCTGGGAAAGGTGCCTTCGGGCGCTCCCAATCCTGGACAATGAGACGGACCAGAAAGGAGGCTCCGTTCCGATCCGCGATATTCTTCGCGGAGATCAATCCATCCACAATCAACTCTAGCGTCCCACTAGTTTCAAAGGAGCTTTCCTATGGCAGAAGAAAGGACACGAACCGCTACGCTACAACTGAACAACCTCGAACATCCCACAGTTTTGAAGGTAACGTTGCCGAAGAAGATCACGCGGGAGGAACTCAACATACTGATCAATGAAAAGATCGTGAACGATATCATTGCCCGTCACACCGGCTGCACGTGTCTGTCAGGAACTATCAATGTGTTGATTGAGAGCGTGTACCAAGAAGCAATGCAGGTCGACCTCGGGCCAGCGCGGGCGGCGTAAGCCAGCGCGGGTGAACCAATGCACGGTATGAGAGCGCTTGTCGGACTGCTGAATAATCCGGTGGTTCCATCGATTATCAAATATGCCCCTACGCTCGTCGAGTATGTCGATGTCATCCCGGACCGGTTGTGGTACGACTTCGAAAATAGGCAGGTCGCCGGCGGGCGCTTTCACCGCGTTGTCGGAGCGATCGAAGAGCTAAAACGATGCGCTACGGGTAGAGTACTCGGCGGACACGGCATCGGACTGTCTTTGCCCAGTGCGATACCGATCGACATGGCAATGGTAGACGAGGTGGCCTCACTTGCAAAAGAACTAAACTTCCAATGGTTTAGCGAACATCTGAGCATGTTCCTCGTTGCGCACGGCAGCGTGCCAAATAGTCAGGCGGGATTGGGCTTACCCGTTGTTTATGACGAAGAGAGTTTTAAAATTGTAGGTAGCAAGTTAGAAGTACTAAACCGCGCCCTTGGCTGCGACCTGCTGCTCGAAAACGGAGCGGTTTTCACGCCCCTCCCCGATACTGAGATGACCGAGCCTGAATTCCTGAACCGCCTCTATTCGGAACTCAATTGCGGCACTCTTCTTGATCTGCATAACCTCTATGTTGGGATGCTGAATGGAGTGCTGTTACCGGTCCAGTATCTGGAACAACTTAATCCAGAATGTGTCCGTGAGATCCACCTGGCGGGGGGGCATGAACTCGGCGGTTTCTATACCGATTCTCATTCTGGAGTAACTCCGGACGAGGTATGGTCATGGGCGTACAGGTTTGGCCCGCACTTCACAAATCTGAATGCAATCGTTTTCGAATTCCACGAATCGTATTTCGAGAAACTCGGCCTGCGCGGAATCGCGGCTGAGTTGGAGCGGATGCACGAACTGGCTGAAGCCCTCGCCTCGGGAGCGCAACACGCTCATGCTAGTTGAATTCCAGCAAGCATTGGCCGACTTGGTGGCAGCACCGGAACTTTGCCGGCAAATCAGGGAGAATCCGAGTCAGCTTCGACAACGGTACGATCTCTCGCCCAGAGAATACGATCGTCTCGTCGCGATGGTCAATCACCGAGCCATGGAGTGCAACTGCATGTTATATCGTGCCAATCGATTGGCTCCCTTGGCGATGAACCTCAACCAATTCTGTAGAGCGCTAGGACCGAGACTGGGACCGCTACTTTCTGAGTACTCCATTCGATATCCAAACACGCACATTCACTTCTATGCGGAATGTGACAGATTCTGCCAGTTCATCATCGTGAAGATTGAGGAAGGATACGAACTTGAGCCGTCAGTAAAGGCGATTTTCGATGAGGAGTCAGCGCAGATCAAGCTCGGTCTTATTGCGACCTATAGTGAGCTCTAGCCGATGCGCGCCGCAAGGTCTGTTCCCAGCGTCCGCTGAAACGGGAAGAGGCGGATCCCCATTGCACTTATTTTCCGACGAGTTGCAAATGCCGCGGGTTTGAACTGAATCGGAAGAAATCGAATCGAGTGCTATGGCCGCTTACATTACACTCATCATCCGAACGAAGTAAGCGAGCACATCAGCCATTGCTCTTCGCTTTCGCCTTGACCAGTTTCCAGCGTTTCCGTTGTGCTGCCGCGATGCGTGCTCTTGCCTCTGCAGACATCCGTCGACCAGACATCGTGTGGTTTACCGAATGCGTCCTGCCGTTCAAAGCTGCAATGGCCGCGTCGACTCGAGCAAGCTCTCCTGCGATGTGCTTGCGATGCTTCTGCAATGCTGCGACTGCTTTGTGTCTCGTCATCGGTCGAGAATACCATCATGGACCATTACTACATGCATGATAGTTGTCGAAACAGCCGGATAGGACTCATCGGGCCGCACCACGTGCCCAGCTTTGCCTCTTATCCTATAATTCGCTCTCGCTTTTGCTCGGAGGTTCTGATGAAACGAATTCACCTTCTGCTGTTTCTCTGCGCGTCCAGTTCCCTCTTGGCACAGCAACCGCAAGTGCCGGAAATCCAATTTGAGTCGATACCTTACGCGCTGAAACTTCCTGCGGGTCTGTATCTCGGCGAAGCCGCCGGAGTAGCCGTGAATTCCAAAGGCCACATTTTCGTATTGTCGCGCGGAAATTCGACCGGGCCCGCTTACGGAGCCGCTGCCGCACAGCTGCTGGAGTTCGATGCTCAGGGCAATTTCCTGCGAGAGATCGGCCACAACCTCTACGCATGGTCTTATGGCCACGCCGTCAAGGTCGATAAAGAGGACAACATCTGGGTAGCCGACAAGGGCTCAGACATGGTCATCCAATTCAATCCCGAGGGCCGTGTCGCCATGGTTTTCGGACGCAAGCAGGAAGCGTCCGACGAGAAGACCGGGCCTCTGCCGCACCCCAACCCGCCGCTGCCTCCCGTCGATGGAATGTTCCGCCAGGTCACCGACATGGCATGGGACAAAGCCGGCAACACCTACATCAGCGACGGCTACATCAATTCGCGCATCGCGAAGGTCGACAAAACCGGCAAGTGGATTAAGTCATAGGGCGAACCCGGAGACCAGCCCGGACAATTCAGCACTCCGCACAGCATTGCCGTCGATGCCGAAGACCACATCTACGTGGCCGATCGCGGCAATCGCCGCATCCAGGTATTCGATACCGAAGGTAAGTTCCTGCGGCAAATCACGATTGACGAGCCTTACGATCCGAACGCCAGCCCCGCCATCGGCAACAAGCCAGTTCTACCGATCAAGGGATCTCAAACCATGGCGCCGGGCTCGCCCTGGGCAATCTGCATCACTCCTCCGCCGAACCAGGTGTTGTTCAGTTCCGATGCCTACCCGGGTCGAATCTACAAGCTAAGTCTCGACGGCAAAGTTCTGGGAGTACTGGGAGAATCCGGCAAGCAACTCAAACAGTTCGGCTGGATTCACGAAATTGCCTGCCCCTCGGACCATGAGCTGTATGTGAGCGAGTTACTGAACTGGCGAGTACAGAAACTAGTTCTCAAATGAGGTCGCTGAGAGAGTTGAGATAGCATTGCTCGTCGTATTCGTGGTCGATCGAGGATTTTGAGTACTAGTTGCCTGTTTACAACGGTAATCTTGCCCGCCGCCGCCCAAACACCAGAAGATGGATAGGCATGTCAAGACTTCGAAAACTCATCGTGGAAGATGCGTTTGAGCTACGCGCCCCAGCCTTTTGGCGTGACGTTTGCTTAGGTATGTTCTGGGGCATTGCACTGATCTGGGCGTCGTTCGACGCACTGCAGTGGCAATCGTTTGTTCGTAATGTTCCGAAGGAGGTCATCTTCGTCGCAGCTCCGTTAGCGATTGGAATGTTCTCGCCCCGCAAACTGGTGGTGCTCTTGCTTGGACTGACGTTGCCTCTGTTTCGCCTAATGTTTTTGGCATTTGCCTTTCAGAGCGTGCGATGGGGTGCAGCTGTTGCGATCTGGGCGCTGGGATTGGCACTGGTTGCCAAGGCGGTAAATGAACGCTATGAGGACGTTGCGATACCCGACGGTACGACGGGTATTGAACTACTTCTGTCAATGAGCTTATTAGCAATGTCGATGCTTGCGCTCTGGGAATTCCGGTGCATGATCGGCCTAAACTCCTGACCGTCGTAACATTCTGATTATTTCCTAAAATCCGACCAAGGGATTTCCAGCATAAATGTCATTTCAATTCGTTTCGGTCTGCCCGCACCGTATTGTTAGTGTGAGACGAAAATGCTCTTGGGCATCATCACATGAACGCCGACGTTTCCATCCACCAGCTGGGTAATGTCTACATCACCTGCCACGCTGGTCAGCATATAAGCCTCGTCGTGGCTCAGATGCTTTTCTGACATCAGGAAATCCACCATCTCACGCACCGCGATCTTCGTCGCCGGATACAGTTCATGATGAAAGCCCATACTGATGTAGTGAGTTGGCGTTTCGGCTCGCGGGTATTTTTGTTGTGTATCTTTGTGCACCACGAACTGCAAGGTTCCTACAAGTGAAGTCTCCAGCGCTGTGATATCCACCTCGCCATTCCCTTGCCCGGCGTGTCCGTCTCCAATCTCGAATAGTGCGCCCCGAGCATGTACCGGCAGGTAAAGAGTGCTTCCCGCGATGAGTTCTTTGTTATCCATGTTCCCGGCATGAATTCCAGGCGGGGCGCTGTCGATTTTTCCATAAGACTCAGGAGGCGCCACTCCCATGCTGCCGAAAAATGGACGCACCGGAATCTCAATTCCGGGCGCAAAGTCCGCCACCATCCGTTCCCGGTCCAAGGGGATGATCTTGATCTTGCGGTAAGGGAAATCCTCGGGCAGAAAACCGCGAGTCGGTCCGAAGGCATTGTAGGCGTAAGGAATGGCGAGATCGATCTTTTGAACGCGCACTTCCAGTGTGTCGCCAGGCTCGGCTTCTTCGATAAACACCGGCCCGTTCAGAACGTGCCCGCCTGGGCCTCGATTGGTAACTTCGCGGAAAATGTCCCGCAATTTCTGTTCGACCTGATCTGGCGCGACCCCGGCTTTTTCCAAACCCTCAGGACTGTTGGTGATGACCGTATGAAACTCTACCGTGTCCCCGGAGCGGATGTGCAGCACGGGCTTCGCTGCAGCGTCGTAGTATCCGAAGGCTACGGTTTTCGGCGTTGCATCGAGCACGTATTTTTGTCCAGATGACTGCGATGTCGCTGGCGTGGTCGCCTGGGCAAAACCCAAAGAAGAAATCAAGCTAAACAGGATGGTTTTGCGCATGATGTTTTGGACAGAGCGCAACACTATATCGTGATTTCGGATTGCCACGGCAGGAACTTTGCGATCCCGAGGCTGGCGACCTGCAAGTCGCCGTTAAGAGATTTTCTTCCATACGAACTAAATCGTGCGCGGGGCCATGCTGCAAGCCCAATCAGACTTTCAGGAAGGCACGAAAAGTCGGCAGGAGATTGTGGCCTCGCTGCCTCGCAACCGCAGTACGCGAATGGACGACACGAGGTCGTGAGATCGTCCTGATCTCTACCAATCTCTGTGGTGGCAAGAATCTTCGAGCAGCGCGTTAGTACGTTTTCACCGGCCCCATCCGTGGCGGCCTCACTGGTCCTGCCACCCCGTAGATCACGGTCAGCCCTGATCCTCCTGCCCAAGTGGAGGTGGGAAAAGGCGGATTCTCTCGCACCGCTGCTTCTGGGGCGTTCCAGTTGTTGGCAGCCCACACGTTACCAGCGGGATCAATCGACACATCAGTAAGCATCTGAATGCTGCCGCCTCTAAAGACGTGAATGAGATCACCGGTCTTGGTGCCCGCAGGCCGCCCATTCGGATCGTCGCCTGCCACCAGAACTACCGAGCGGCCTTTAAAGTTGCCGACCCAGACGTTTCCGTTGCCGTCAACGTTCAATCCCCAAGGCACGTTGATCGCTCCACCACCGTTATATCCATCGGGTTGGGCTTGAGTTCCGTCTGGACGAATCAGACTCACGATGCCGGTGGGTTTCGAATAAGTTAGCGCCGCGTGTCCCATGATTTTGAATTGCTCCATAATCGAAGCCCCAGCGGGAACGTGTGGCATAGGGAAATCACGCGACGTGTTGCTTGCCACCCAGACATTGCCTTTTGCATCCAACGCCAGCGCCCGAACGGCGAGTCCGACCTTGAAGTTTTCCACTTTGCCGGGATCGTCCGCAGGAAATCGCACGACAGTATCCCCTTGCGAGTTACTAACCCAGACGCGATTCTGCGGATCGATGACAATATCAAAGGGAGACGCCAGTCCTTTGACTTTCACAATCTTCCCTTCTTTGATTCGTCCGCCTGGGAAATACAGCAACTGATCGTCCGATCCATCGGCAATCCAAACGTCCCCGCTGGCCGACACGCCAATACCCATGAGTCCGAACAATCGCTGTTTAAATGGAAAGTCACTCTCACTCGCCGCGGGATGGCCATTGAGATCCATGACCAGAATCTTCCCGTTGAAGCCGGTGATCCACACCTTGTCGAGCGTTACGGCAGTGCCCCATCCCACTCCGTTAATGCCCATTCCTGTGAAGCCAGTAATCGGCGGCGACAACGGAATTCCATTCGGAGTCATCTTCAACACGCCGCCGCCGATGCTGGTGACGGTTCCGGACTGTGATCCGGGCATCCAGTTCTGTCCGCTCCATAGATTGCCGTCTTTGTCGAACATGAAGCGACCATTCGCGAACATGCCCCCTCCCGCAAAGCAAAGGCTGAGCGCGAAATCGGGGGGTACCCATGCTAGATACGGGGCAAATGGAGCCGCACGTCGCGCCCCATCTTTCGGCTGCGAGTATGCCTGGTCGAAGAGTGCGAAAAGTTCTTTGGGCGCGGCCCACGGCTGGCGAGCAATCCCCGCCACTGCTTCCAGCGTGTTCTTGGGAACCGCTCCGCCGCTCGGAGTTGCAGCCTTGTAAAAGCTGGAGCGCCAGTTGTCGTCAGCCACCGTGAATGAAGCAGTGACGAGCGAGGCAAGGGTATTCAGCGTCGCCAATGTCGCCGTTTGTGTGCTGTTGATGGGATCAAGCACCACCTTGCCCCATGTGCCCGTCACCGGGTCGACAAGATTTGGGGCATTT
>Ga0070734_10002908_pt1 | contig 19275 bp, 16 predicted proteins | sample Coa_R1_8_FD_66444 | JGI IMG/M metagenome (GOLD analysis project Ga0070734, IMG submission 66444) | Surface soil microbial communities from Centralia Pennsylvania, which are recovering from an underground coalmine fire - Coalmine... | ecosystem: Environmental > Terrestrial > Soil > Unclassified ... | reverse complement strand
GCCGTCGTGCGAGAGGCTCGTCATTTCTCCGGCCGGCCCGTACGCCGCCGTGGCGACGGTTCCGTCGCTGATATAGCCGTTCACTACGCTCAGGCTGTTGGGCCTTCCCATCACATCAAAGCTATACGTGTACACGCTGCCCCACGCCGGATAGCCCTCCGTCACCACTCTGCCCTCATTGTCCCACGTGTAGGTGGCATCCAGCGTCTGATTACTCGGAGCGAATTGACCCGGCGGCAAGCCCGTGGCCACCATGCGCTGCTTCGTGATGCGGCCGGCGGTGCTGTAGCCGTACTCGTACGTAAAGCCGGGCGCTGATCCGCCAAACTGCACGGCCGCCAGCCGGCCCCAGGTGTTGGTGGCGCCGAAGCCGGAATCGATGGGGGTGTCGTAGGTGTAGGTCCAGCCATCGCCGTTGTGGCCGTTGCCAAAGTGCTGGACTTGCGTCAGCCGGCCGTAGCCATCGTAGGTGTAGTTGGTTTGATTCCGGTTGGCGTCGGTGCGCATGAGGACCTGGTGCGCACCGTTATAGGTGTAGGTGGTGGTGCCGTTTTCCGGGTTGGTGGCGCTGGTCAGGTCCGGCCCGGTATAGACGAAGCTGCGGGTCTGGGTGCCTTCGGGACGCGTCATGGTCACGCCGGTGAGATGGTTCATGCCGTCATAGGTGTAGCTGGTGACAAAGTTGGCGCCGCCGCCGGGGTTGGGCTCGATCACCTGCGTGAGGTTGCCCTGGGCGTCGGTGACGGTGGTTTTCCACTTGCCGGCCGGATCGGTGACGGTGGTCTGGTTCCCCTGGTAGCTATAGCGAGTGACGCTGCCATCGGGCGCCGTGACAGTAAGAGTGCGACCAATGCCATCGTAGGTGTAGGTGGTCCAGACGGGTGTAGCGCCGGGGGCGTAGGGCTGGGAGACGCGATACATCTTGCCAAGCGGAGAGCAGGCGCAGGGCGCATACTGAGTATCGACCGTGGAGACGGTGGTGCCGTCGTGGCCGGTTTCGACGCGGGTGACACGCCCGAAGCCATCGAGCGTAGTGCGCTTCCACTTGGTGCCGGAGGGGTATTTATTTAGTGGCTTGTTAGACTTTATACTTTCGGACGCCAGCTAATATTGGCTCAGCTTAAACGAATTTTCTTGGTGGATCGGTAACCTACACGATCGTAACTTTCAGGCAGGTTATAAGCGCCCGCAACAGCAAGTAAGCAGGGTTAGCGGAAGGCCGCTTTCGGCAGCAGCGCGTGCACGCCCTTAGTATCGTCGACAATCTGCGTCACCCGCAGGTCGACCGCCAGCGAGCAGAAAATGTAGGCGTCGTCGCGCGGCATGCCTTTTTCCGAAACCAGAAAATCGATCATCTCGCGCGTGGCCATCCGCGCCGCTTCGTTGAGATCCGGATGCAGGCCCATCGTGATGTAGTGGGTCGGAGTCTCCGCGCGCGGCCAGCGGATCGGCTTGCCTTTGCGGACGAAGATTTGTACCGTACCCCGCAGTGAGGTTTCGAGCGCGGTGATCGTGACTTCGCCATCGCCTTGCAAGGCATGACCGTCGCCGATCGAAAGCAAAGCGCCGGGAACGTGGACGGGCAGATATAAGGTCGAGCCGGCCACCAGTTCCTTGTTATCCAGGTTGCCGGCGTGCGCGCCGGGAGGGCCGCTGGAAAGCCGATGGATCACCGAAGGCGGCGCCACTCCAATAGAGCCCCAGAAAGGGGCCAGCCGGAGCGTCACGCCGGGACTGAACTGCGCGGTTCCGGCCGCGGGATTGATCCGAATCATCTTGAACCGGGAGTACGGGAAATCATCGGGAAGCGCGCCGCTGCCGGGGCGGAAACCGGTGACTCCATACGGGTGCAGAAATTCGAATCCGAGGATGTGGACTTCCAGCACGTCGCCCGGCTCGGCGCCTTCGACGTAAATGGGACCGGTGAGCGGATGGGCGCCGGGGCCGCGATCGGTCACGCCATTTTCGACCTGCTGGAGAGAATCCGGAATTTCGGCGTCGGGAACCCCGGCGAGCCGTAACCGCTCCAGGCCGCCGGCCACCATGGTTTCGACGCGGACGGTGTCGCCGGAAGCGATCTGCAAAACGGGTTTGACGCGCGCGTCGTAGTAGCCCCAGTGCACGTGGGCCGGCGTGAGCTTCAGGTCGTGGGTGGCGGCGGATGCCGGGCGCGTGGTCGCGAACAGGATTGCGAGGGAGAGGGCAAGAAAGAGTGCGCGCATGGGCGAATCTTAGCAGAATGCCGGCCTGGCTTCGTCAAGAAACTGACGGGTCAGCCGTTTGACCCTCTGCCCGGTCATCCCGGCCGCGCCAATTCAATCAGATACCGTTCGGCCTCCAAACTGCTTTTCATTCGGTTCTACCAATGGACCTCAGCACGATTACCAGCAGAATGGGAACAATCCTCGTCACCGGATTCACCGGCCTCTTCGGCTCCGGCGAAGAACAATCGGCCGATCGGCGCGCCTACACGCGGATTCGAGCGCGGTTCAGAGGCTCGATCGATTGGGAAGGCCGAAGAATCCCGGTGCGCGGAATCGACCTCCACCGCGCCGGCACCGGAATCAGTCTGGACGAGCCCTTGCCGCCCGGAGCGCTCGTCTTCTTTTACGGCAGAACGCATGGGCTGATGGGATGGGCTACGGTGCGCTGGTGCGCGTGCGAGGGCGGCTCGAAATATCACGCCGGCCTCGAGTTTCGCAGCGGATTGATGCGGGCGGAAGCGGGAAACTGGCATTTCTCCTACGTTCAGTCTTCCCACTGCCCTGCCGGCATCGCCGCTCCCACCAACTGAGCCAGCTCCCGCGGTTCCTCGGGCGGCTCGGTGAATACCTGTTCCAATTTGCGCCACAACTGGTCCGGCAGGAACGGTTTTTTCAAAAACGGCAGCCCGAGCGTGGCCTGCTCGATGCCGGACATCATGAGAACACGGATGCCGGGCCGCTCGTCCGTAAGGCGCCCAGCCAGATCGATGCCGTTCAACCGAGGCATATTCACATCGCTTACGAGCAGGTCGATGGCGCCGGCATGAGAGCGCGATAGCGTGAGAGCCTCCTGGCCATCGGATGCGGTGAGCAACGAGTAGCCTCGCTGCTGGATCAGCAGAGAAATAAAATTCCGAATATTCGAATCGTCGTCGACAATCAGAGCAACGCTTTGAGATGGTTTCACTTTTGCCTCTTCTCGTTTATGTACCGTCCGGACCGGCAGACGCGCCTCGGGTGTCGCGAACAGGTACTTCCAGATATTGGGGGACGAAAAAAATTACAACTCGCCCCGGTTTATGATCGTTTGGAATTTAATGAGACTTCTCAGTTCTGGGGAAGGTAACGAAGCGATTGTAGAAGAGCGCGCAGACGGCCACAAGTCCTCCGAACGTCCGATACCGGGAGTTAAGGTACCCCCGGTGCCCCTGGGACGCGGGATCGGACGGTCGAGAGCCGCTAGCCGGCGAGCCGGGCGAGGGTTTCGGCGAGAACCAGCGCGCCCCGAGCCATGGATTCGGGGGAAGCGTATTCATCGGGCCTGTGGCTGATGCCGCCCCGGCAGGGGATAAACAGCATCGCGGTGGGCGCGACCCGGGCCATAAAGAGTGAGTCATGATAGGCGCGGCTGATCATCCGGTCAAACGGCAGACCGTGCGTTTCGCAGGCTTGGGCGAGCGCGGCGACCACCTCCGGCGCGCAAACCGCAGGCGGATCGGCATTCAGCAGTTCGCGGCGGATGCTGACGGAGCGGCGGGCGGCGACGGAGTCGGCGCCGGCGTAGATCCGGTCGAGCACGGCATCGCGCCGCGCCCCATCGATATCCCGCACGTCCAATTCGAGCCGGACACGGCTGGGAATGCTGTTGACCGCACCGGGGAATACCTCGCAGACGCCGGCCGTAGCGACCGTGTCGATCGCGCCGGTCGCGCGCGCCGCTGCTTCCGCAGCCAGGGCAATTTCGGCGGCCGCGAGAAAGGCATCGCGGCGGTAGGGCATAAGGACGGCGCCGGCGTGGCCGCCTTCGCCTTCAATCCACAGCCGGACGCTGGCGGGCGCGGCAATCGCAGTGACCACACCGATCGGGATCTTGCGTTGCTCCAGGAGCGGGCCTTGCTCGATGTGGAGCTCGACAAACCCGGAATAGGTGCCCTCCCGCAAACGCACCTCCGACAGCGGGCCGGCAAAGCCCGCAGCAGCACGGGCGGCGTCGAGCGATATTCCTTCGCGATCCTGGAGACGGGAACCGGCCGTGGCATCCAGCAGCCCGGCGAACAGACGGCTTCCCAAACACCCGATGCCGAAGCGCGTGGGCTCTTCGGAAGTGAAGATGATCAGGTCGATCGAACGCCGCGGCCGGAAACCGGCGCGCGCCAAGGCCCGGATGGCTTCGAGACCTCCCAGGACGCCAACCGTTCCGTCGTAACGGCCGGCGTTGGGAATGGCGTCGATATGCGATCCGGTGGCGACCGGCGGGAGATCGGGGTCGGAGCCGGCGTAGCGCGCGAAGGTGTTGCCGACCGGATCCTCCCGGACCCCCAGCCCGGCTTCGTGACAGAGGCCTTTTACGAAGTTGCGGGCGCGGCGGTCCGCTTCGGTGAAAACGACGCGCGTGACTACCGGCGCGGGTTCCGAAGAAATTGCCCCGAGCGCGTCGAGCTCGCGCGAGAGGCGGTCTTGATCAATGGCGAGCTTCATCGGATCCCGGTCAGCGGATGCCGGTTCCAATCTTTGTAGATGAGGTACTTCGCCGGCACCTTGCCGAGCGCGCCGAACCACTGGGGACAGTACGGCGCCATCCAGATGAAGTCGCCCGCGGCCACAGGGTACCAGTGCTCGCCCAGGCGGTAAATGCCGCCGCCCTCGAGCATGACCAGGCCGTGTTCCATATCGTGAATCTCCACCATCGGCAGCGCCGCTCCGGGCTGGAAGGTCATGGTGTTGACCGCGCAATCGAAGGCGGGTCCGTCGGGAAGCAGCGTGCGCACCACGAGCGCCGGGTCGCCCAGGAACGGCTTGGCTTCAAGGTCGTGCTCCCGGCTGGTGAAAAAAGCGGGCGCGGCTTCACCAGTCAGCGGAAGATACGGCTTTTCGATGACCACCGCGCGCGCCGGACCTCGGGAACGCACTTTGGCCGCGAGTCCGGCCTGGAGATAGCAATAATGGCCGGCAGCCAGCGGGCGGTCATTGGCTTCGAGCTCGCCCTCCATTACATACACGAAACGCTGGCCGCTAGCGGGACCGAGCGATCCGCCGGCTTCGAATTCGGCCGTGTACTCGGTGAAGCGCGCCCCGCCGGCCGGACCGATATGAACCACGGCAGTGGCATTGCGCATTCCGGGCAGCGGGGCGCGGACAAACGTGTCGGGCGTCTGCAGGAGATGATCGGTTCGGTGAACGCTACGAGTGTTTCCCAACTGGTGCATGTGTGTCCTTCAAGCCGGGCGGACAAGGACGCCGCCGGCTTTGGCGGCGATGGCGCCCTCGGCAAAGATGGCTTCCCCGCGGCGGATGGTCCGGCGCACTACGCCGCGGAAGCATTGTCCGAGATAGGGACTGATGGCGTGCCGCTGCTGCAAATCGCCGGGCTCGAGCTTGAACGAAGCGGCGAGATCGACCAGGGCGAGATCGGCATGGCAGCCCTCCGCCACCCGCCCGCGGTCAGGGATCCGGAAGCGGCGCGCGGGCTCGGCGGCGAGCAGAGACGCAATCCGCTCCAGCGGCAGGTTGCGGCGGTGGTGCCCTTGCTCGAGCAGCACCGCCAGGGTGGATTGCACGCCGGCGATGCCGCCCCAAGCCTGCCAGAATGAGCCGGACTTCATCGCGGGGGGCGCCGGGGAATGGTCCGATGCGATGAGGTCTACGGCTCCGCCCAGCACCTGCTTCCAGAGAGACTCCTGTTCGGCGCGGCCGCGCAGAGGCGGCGCGCATTTCGCGATCGCTCCCAAACGCTCGACGTCGTCTTCGGTAAAGAAAAGATAGTGCGGGCAAGTCTCGATTGAGATATCCACTCGGCGCGCCCGCGCCTCGGCCGCGATCGCCACGCCGCGGCCCGAGCTGACATGCACGATATGCAGTGCGGCCCCCGCTTCGCCGGCCAGAAGTGCCGCGCGGCGGATGGCTTCCACTTCGGCCAGCACCGGGCGCGATTCGAGAAAATCGCGGACGCTCTGACGACCCCGTTCAACACAACGGCGCGCCAGCCCATGGACCAAATCCTGGCTCTCGGCGTGGACGGCCACGGGTAAGCGCAAACGCGCCGCTTCCCGGAGGCCCTCGGCGAGCGTGAGATCGTCGGCGCGCGGGAACTCCGGCAGCCCGGAGTCGCACAGGAACGCTTTGAAACCCACGACGCCGCGCGCCGCGAGGTCGGCCATTTCGCCGACATTGCCGGGTACGAGGCCACCCCATATCGCGAAATCGGTAATCGACGCGGCTTCGAGAGCCGCGCGCTTGCGGTCGAACTCGCGCGCGTTTATTGTGCACGGGGTCGAGTTCAGCGGCATATCGAAGAAGAGCGTGCCGCCGCCCGCAGCTAAGGCGCGGCTGCCGGTCGCGGCGCCTTCCCAATCCGCGCGGCCGGGCTCGTTGAAATGCAGATGCGCGTCGATCAGGCCGGGGAAAATGTGGAGGCCGCGCGCATCGATCTCGCGGGCGGCTCCCGGCAGTTCGCGACCAACCGCGCGAATGCGTCCGTCCTCGATCGCGATATCGGCCTGAACTACGGCATCGGGGGTAACGACCGCCCCCCCGCGCACCAGAAGATCAGCCATACTGCGCCTCCAGCAGCGCCAAAAACCGCGAGCCGGCCTCGAGCGCGGCGCCTACATCTTCCGGCAGCACGGATTCTTCGGGATGATGGCTGACTCCGCCCGGTGTTCGCAGGAATAGCATTGCGGCCGGCATCCGGCCGGCCACGATCATCGCATCATGACCGGCGCCACTGGCCATGCGGTGAACCGGATGCGGTGCGACGGCGCGCTGCAGGAACTGAGAGAGATCGGGATCCATACGCACCGCGGCCTGATCGAGCCGTTCCTCCCAGCAAACATCGATGCCCCGCCGGGCGCCGATCTGCCCCGCGCAACTCAGCAGCCGCGTGACTGCGCCGCGCCGCTCGGCGTCTTCGGCATGACGGACGTCGAGCGTGGCATTCACATGACTCGCGATTACGTTGCCCGCGCCCGGTTTGGCTTCGATCCGGCCGACCGTTGCGACAAGATCCCCGCCGGCACGCGCTTCGCGCTCCACCACCGTGATCCATTCCGCCGCCGCGGCCAGCGCGTCGCGCCGCAGGTGCATGGGCGTGGTGCCGGCGTGATTGGCCGCGCCGGAGAAGCGCAATTCCAAGCGGCTTTGCCCCACAATTGAATCGACAATGGCCAGCGGCAATCCGAGGCTGTCGAGCACCGGCCCTTGCTCGATATGGAATTCCAGATAGCCCAGCGCGGCGGAATCCGCTCGTGCTTCGGCCATTCGGGTCGGATCGAGACCGAACGCGCCGATGGCGTGATCGACGCGTGTGTCGCGCACCGGGCCGCCGGCGAACGCGCGGCTGCCGATGAACGGGATGCCAAAACGCACGCCTTCTTCTTCGGAAAATCCGACGATCTCGATGTGAAAGCTCAGCCGGCCGCCGCGCAACTGCTCGACCAGCGCCACGCCCATAACCACGCCGAGAATGCCGTCGAAGGCTCCCGCGTGCGGGACGGTATCGAGATGCGAGCCTAGATACAGCCGCGGGGCGTCCGGGCGGGCAGCGTCGTAGACGCCGCGCAGATTGCCCGCCGGGTCGACATGCACGCGCATGCCGGCTTGCTCCATCCACCTGGTCAACAGGGCGTGGACTTCACGCATCGGCGGCGAAAGAAATGTGCGGGTAGTAAAGCCAGGCTCTTCGGTGCACTCGGCGAGCGCGCGACAGCGGGCAATGACCTCGTGCTCCATTAAGATCCCCGATAGGTGCTGTATCCGTAAGGCGCCAGCAGCAGCGGGACGTGATAATGCCCGGACGCCTCGGCGATTCCGAAACGAATCACCACTTCGTCGAGGAACGGCGGATCGGGCAGCGTCACGCCCGAGCGTCGAAAATAATCGCCTGCATGAAATACCAGCTCGTAGGTGCCGGCCCGGACCGTTTGGCCCTGCGCGCGGCCGTCCGCATCGGTCGAGAGAGTCTTTAGGAGCGAGCGAGCGCCGCCGCGCCACTGATGCAAATCGATTACAACGCCGCCGGCGGGTTTGCCGCGCGCGGTGTCGAGCACGTGCGTGGTCAGGCGGGCCATGCTATCGCTTCATCCGTAGCCCGAGGCATCCATACGGCGGGCGCGCCTCGGTATAGACGCCCAGCTCTTCGCCGCGCTCGGCAATGGTGTCCCACGTTCGGTTGTTCGCCTCGAGATGGACCTCGGCAATCGCAGGAATCTCCGCGAGCATCTTCGTTCCGATTTGATAGATCACCTGCTGGATGCTTCCCGATTCAAAACAACGGAAAATCTCGTGCACGCTGCGCCATACAGAAGCGGGAATCGCTCCGCCGCTGAACGCCGCGGCCGGCTCCGTATACAGCCATTCGACATCGAGCCACATGTGCAAAGGACGATTTTGGATATCCGGGAGCGTGGTGTATTGGTCTCGCACAAAGCCCTGGAACGCGCTGCCGCCCAGGCGCAGCAGGCGAAAGCCTTGAATGCCTGATGCGATTTCCAGGGTACCCGACCGGCTCAGCTCGATGCGCGCCGTAGCGCGCTCTGGACCCGCGGGCGCGAACGCAGGCCCCCCCTCGGTAAGGGCGGCATACGGGATTTCCAGTACCGATACCTGCACTCCTTCCACCTGGGCATAGGTTTCCAAAAATCGAGAGCCCAGGAAACGGCAGTAATCCTCCAGATCCCCCCCATCATAATTGAAGGTCTCGCGCTGGATGAAATTCTTCATCGAATCGGTCGCAATCAAGCCGGTGTTATCGCCGGTCGTGTACGTCGGCCAGAATGCGTCGCCGTACACGAGCATCTTGACGCTGGCGCCGAAGACGGCGCTCCGGCCGGCGGGCGTTTTGCCGTCGCGGTTGAGACGGTAGACGATCACATCGCCCTTGCCGTAATAGCTCCGTTTCCACCCGCTGGCGAATTGCTCCATGAGAGTCCTTATTTGATCGTGTCGCGCAGGCGGAACTCCGCGATCCGGTAGACCTGGCGCAGCGCTTCCCGATGTTCTTCTTCCGGCGACGCCAGGATGCGCCGCTCGAGGGCCTTCAAGATATCGTACTTCGTACTGCCCTTGACGGCGAACAAAAAAGGGAAACCGAATTTACGCCGGTAAACCGTATTCAGTTCCTGCAGGCGTTGGAATTCCTCCGGAGTGAGACGGTCCAGCCCCGCGCCGGCCTGCTCGGCAATCGACGCTGCGCTGATGTGGGCGCGCGTCCCCAGATCGGGATGAGCGCACAGCAGCGCCAATTGCCGGGTGGCTGCCGCCGCTTCAACCTGGCGGACCATGGCCTGATGCAGCGTCTCGAGATTGGCGTAGGGCCGGCCGCCGCACACCTGTTCCGCAACCCAGGGCGAATCCTCAAAAACCCATCCGATCGCCTCGATGAATCCGCGGTGATCGAGCGCATTCAACTCGGCTAAGGTCATGCGGGTGCGCGGTAGACTACCGAACCTTCCACCCGCACCTCGGCGATACTCTCCTGGCCGGCGAGGGTGAACAGGGCTGCCAGCGCGCGCTCCGGAGTTTCGGCGCGGGCGAGCACGCCGGCCAGCGGGCTATCCCCGGGCGGGCGCAGGTACACGAAATCGGCGGCCTTACCTGTTTGAAAATCGCCAATCTCTTCTGCAAGGCCGAGCGCCTCGGCTCCGGCGCGTGTCGCCAGATACAGCATATGCGCCGGGCCGAGTGTGAACGAGGGCGCCGCGACCCGTTGCATCAGGTAGGCCTGCAAGGCTTCCTTCAGGATTCCGAAGCCCGTACCACCACCGACATCCGTACCCAGCGCGCACGCGACTCCCGCGTGCAGATGGCGGCTCAGCGGGAAGATGCCGCTGCCCAGCGCCGCGTTGCTGCACGGGCAATGAGCGATCGTGGTGCGGCTCGCCGCCAGGCGCCCGAGCTCGGATTCGGTGGGATGGACGTTGTGCGCCATAACCGCGGCGGGCCCGCAGAGGCCGTAACGCTCGTACACCGCGAAATAATCCGAGGCCCACGGAAACAAACGTTTGACCTCGGCGATTTCCGCCGGGTTTTCATTCAGATGCGCCTGCACGCGCAGGGCGTCGTGCTCTCCTCGTAGCGTCTGGCAAACCTCTAACATCGCTTCGGAGGTGGAGAGCGCGAACCGCGGGGTCACGGCATATAAGAGGCGCCCGCGCTTATGGAAGCTTGCGATCAAGGCCGTGCTCGCTTGATACGCAGCCTCCGGCGTTTGGTGCAACTCGGGGATGAGATGCCGGTCCGATAGCACCAGCCCGCTGATCAGCCGCAATCCCGATCCCTCCGCGGACTCGAATAGCGCCGCAGTTGCACGCGCGAAGTGCGCGCCGAAAGCCAGGGCGGTAGTGGTGCCGTGCGACACGAGCGCGCGGACAAAGCCGCATGCCACGCTGCGCGCGTAAGCCTCGTCGGCCATGCGCGCCTCTTCCGGCAGCGCGCAGTGCTCCAGCCAGTCGAGCAGCGACCGGCCAAGGCTGCCCAGCACGTGAACCTGCGGAAAGTGAATGTGGGTGTCGATGAAACCCGGGAGAAGAAAACCGCCGCGGCAATCCGCGGAATCGGCGTCCGGGTTTGCCGCGCGAAGAGAGCCGTAATCGCCGCAGCCCGCGACGCGGCCGCTGCGAATCAGCAGCCCGCCGTCCCAATGGCACTGCATGGCGCGATCATCCAGGAAGGGGTTGGCCGGCGTGTGGAACACCGTTGCCCGCAGCAGCAAGTCGCGATCTGCCGGACTCACCGGTGCTCCGCTCCGGCATCGGCCGCGACCGCCTCACGCTCGGAAGCCGCGCGCCGTATCGCAAAAAATACGCGCTCGGGAGTGGCGGGACTGGCGAACGTGACCACGCCGCCGGGGCCGAACGCCGAAACTGCATCGCGAATCGCCTCTCGCACTGAAATCGCCAGCATCAGAGGAGGCTCGCCAACGGCCTTGCCGCCGAAAATCGCGCCCGGCTCGGCGGCGTTCTCCAAAAAGCTGACATGGAACTCCTCCGGAACCTCCGACCACGACGGCAGCTTATAAGTGGACGCACCCGCGGTGGCCAACCGGCCCTGTGGGTCCCAGAGCAATTCTTCGATCGTCAGCCAGCCGGCGCCCTGGAGGAAACCGCCTTCCACCTGGCCGCGATCGACAGTCGGCGAAAGCGGGTCGCCCGCATCCTGCAGGATGTCCGTCCGCAGCAAACGGTACTCGCCCGTGAAGCGGTCGGTTTCGACCTCGGAAACTGCGGCGCCGTACGCGAAGTAGTAAAACGGCCGCCCGCGGCCGGTCTGGTAATCGAATTCGATCTCCGGAGTGCGGTAATAGCCTTGCGCGAATAACCCGACGCGCTGCCGGTAAGCGGCATCGCAGACTTCGCGGAATGGGAGCCCGCGAGTTTCCTCGCCGGCCGCAAAAACGCGCCCATTCTCAAACCGGACGCTGGCGGCGCCGCACCCGAACTGGTGAGCGGCCACATGGGCCAGCCGCGATTTCAGCTGCGCGCACGCATCCAGCACGGCGGCGCCATTGAGATCGGCGCTCGACGAAGCGGCCGTGGCCGAGGTGTTCGGCACCTTATCTGTACGGGTGGGCATGATCCGCACGGCTTCCAGCGGCAATCCGAGCGTTTCGGCCGCCACTTGCCCTATCTTCGTGTGCAGCCCCTGTCCCATCTCGGTCCCGCCGTGATTGACCTGCACGCTGCCATCGCGATAGATCAGCACTAGAGCCCCGCCCTGGTTGAAAAACGTGGCGGTGAACGAAATGCCGAACTTCACCGGGGTGATCGCGATCCCGCGCTTCCGGTGTTCGTGCGTGGCGTTGAATCGCGCGATCTCGGCGCGGCGGCTCTCAAATTTACTCGATTGTTTCAGCTGGTTCCAGATGACGGCAATGCGGCCGGCATCCTTGACCGGCTGGCCGTAATGCGTCGTGTCGCCCTCGCGATAGAAATTGCGCTCGCGAATTACTTCGGCAGGGACCGAGAGCCGGCGCGCCGCCTGGTCGAGAATCTCTTCGATCGTGACCATGCCCTGCGGCCCCCCGAAACCGCGAAACGCGGTTTGCGAAGTCTTGTGGGTGCGGCACACGTAACCCGTCAACTCGGCGGCCGGCAGAAGGTAGGTGTTATCGACGTGAAACAAGGCGCGCCAGAGCACCGGCTCGGAAAGATCCAAGCTCCAGCCCCCGTCCGAGTAAAGCGTGATGCGAACGCCCTGCAGGCGGCCATCCAGCGCAAATCCCGCGGAATAGCGCGCCAGAAACGGGTGGCGTTTACCGGTGAGGATCATGTCCAGCGCGCGCGGTAATCGCACGCGCACCGGTCGCCGCGTCTTCCACGCCCCCAGCGCCGCCAGCGCGGCGTAGTAATTCGACTGCACTTCCTTGCCGCCGAACGCGCCGCCCATGCGCAGGCACTCGACCGTGACCTGATGCCGCGGGAGGCCGAGCACGCGCGCGACAATCTCTTGCACTTCGCTGGGATGCTGGGTTGAGGATTCGAGCGCGATACCGCCGCTCTCATCAAGCCAGGCGATGGCAGCCATCGTCTCCAGATAGAAATGCTCCTGCCCGCCGATTGCCAGTTCGCCCGAGAACTGCAGCGGGCTGGATTCGATGACGGAGACATCGCCGCGATTCAAATGCACCGGGCCCACATGAAAGCTTTTTGCGGCGATCGCCTGCTCTATGCTGAGAATGGGCGGCAGCGGTTCATACTCCACCCGCACGCACTCGGCAGCGCACCGCGCCGTTTCGAGCGTTTCGGCCAGCACCCAAGCCACTGGCTGGGAATGGAACATCACCTCGGACGGGAACAGAGGCTCGTCATGCCGGTTCGGGCCGCAATCGCCTTCGCCCGGCACGTCGGCAGCGGTCAGTACCGTACACACGGCGGGTTCGGCCAATGCCGGCGCGGCGTCCAGCCGTGTAACCAGAGCATGTGCGTGCGGAGCGAGCACGGGCCACGCGTGCAGAATGCCGGGGAAGCGCGCCGCCAGGTCGTCCGTATAGAGAGCCGAGCCCGTTACGTGGCCGCGCGCGCTTTCATGAGGGACTGCTTTGCCGGCGATGTTCATGCCGCCACTTCCCGGCGCTCCCACCAGAATTTTTCGATGAGGCTTTGCGCCAGTGCCAGGCGATACTCGGAGGAACCCCGATGATCGCTGATCGGTTTCAGCGTGCGCGCCAGAATCGATTGCACGCGCGAAACCGCCGATTCGTTCCAGCGCTCGCCGATCACCGCTTCTTCGGCTGCCTGCACGCGCAGCGGGACTGGAGCCACGCCGCCGAACACGAACCGCGCGCGCACGATCCGCCCTGCGCTGTTCCAATCCAGCGCCAGACCGGCGGCCACCGTGCTGATGTCGTCCATCCGCCTCTTAGCCACCTTGTAGAACCGCGCATGTTGGGGCAGCGGTTTCGGAATCTCGATGCCGGTGATCAACTGGCCGGGCTCGAGCGCCGTGCGCCGGTACGAGGTAAAAAATGCAGCCAGCGGAACCGAACGCCGGCCGCCCGGCCCCGCTACCTGGAGATTGGCATCCAACGCGGCGAACAGCGGCGCCCCATCCCCGATCGGCGATGCCGTTGCGAAGTTCCCGCCGAGGGTGGCCCGATTGCGAAGGGCCGGCGAAGCGAACAGCGGAAGCCATTCCCGAAACGCTTCGGGAGCATCGCGCCAACGCTCGGCGATTTCATTCAGACTGAGCGCCGATCCGATCCGGACGCACCCGGCGGTTTCCGCGAATTCGCGCAACTCCGCTATCCCTTCCAGGCTGACCAGGTGGCTCCAGCGCCGGCCGCGCAGATTGGATTCGACGGCGAGATCCGTCCCGCCGGCCAGCAGACGCGCCCCGGGATCAGCGCTCAGGATCGCGACACAATCGCGGATGCTCGCCGGCCGCGAGAATCGAGCTTCCCCATTTGCATAGGACACCGGTTCGAGCAACGGCGCGGGGCGGGACAGGCGGTCTTTGAACGCGCCTTCGGGCGCAGGTCCGAGCGAGAGCGCCGCATCGCGAATCGGACGGTATCCGGTGCAGCGGCAGAGATTGCTGGCGAGCGCGTGCGGATCGCAGCCGCCGCTGCGGCCCCTGCGGTACTGCTCCGCGAACAGGCTCATCACGAAACCGGGGGTGCAGTAACCGCACTGCGAGCCTCCGGCCGCGGCCATCGCAGCCTGTGCGGGCGCCAATCGCCCGCCGGCCGCCAGCGATTCCACCGTATATATCTCGTGACCCGCTGCCGCCGGCAGGAACATCAGGCAACTATTTACTGCGCGATACGCGCTGCTGCAATCGCCATCCGGCCCGACCAGCACCACGGTGCAGGCGCCGCATTCGCCCTCGGCGCAGCCTTCTTTGGCTCCCGTTAAAGCGCGCTCGCGCAGGAAATCCAGCAGCGTCGCTTGGAGCGATGTCCGCTCAACAGATACTAAGTTCCCGTTCAGCAGAAATTGAAGCGAAGCACCCGGACTGGTCATCGTTCCCACCTCGATCGGCGCAGATGCTGTCTTTGGCCGGCCGCCGAGGGGCCATAGGGGCGTGTTCCCCTTGAACCCGATATCCCGGAGTCTAGCACAGGCCGCTCTCCAGTGAGAGAAGAAGGACTTTGGCGCAACGGGATTTAGAAGGCGCGGCGGGCCGCCGGGCGTTCAGCGCGCCGACCACTTCACATAGATGACCGAGATTTTGGGGTTGTTACAACGGATTACCAGGCGCTTCCAGCCGTTGTACGGACCGGGGGCCTCCTCCACCTCGACCGCGCGCGCGTTGCGCGGATTGAACTCATACACAACGCGATTCCATCCATCCTGCGGCCCGGCGGCATCCCAACCCAGGCGGGCATCCTGCGAGTCCGCCGTGAATACCAGAATTTCATCATCCGCCAAATCGCCGGGATAGACGTGAATCTGCACCGGCCTTCCGGGCAGGCCGCCGGTGAGCGCCCCAAAAGAAGCGCGATTGCCGTCAATCGTCAAGGTCGCATTCTTTGCGGCCCTTCCCGTCCAGATCAGACTTCCACTGGACGGACCAGCCGCAACCGCGCTCTTTGGCGCCACAGCCTTGGTAGGAGGCACCACCGTGATTGCCTGCGGGAGCGGCAAGGGCGGCAACGGGCTGCCTTCGCGCGCCAGTTGCGGGGGCGCCGCCAATTCCGCGATCTTGATGCTTCGACGAGACAGCGCCGGCAATCGAAGCGGCCGCAGGGAACGGGACGGCGGAGCCGCTCGTTCCGATTGAGCCGGTTTCTCCGCTGCGTTGGGCCTCTGCTGAGCTTTTTCGGGGGCGCTGGTGTCCGCGTTTCTTTCCGGGATTTTTGTGTCGAGATCCTTTTCCGGAATGCGCGTCGTTTCTATATCCGGAATCGGAGGCTCGGTGCGAATGTCGGCGTCTACGGAGCGCTCCGCGCCTGGCCGCCGGAGCTCGGCCAGGTCCGGCAGCGCTGGGGGAAGCTGTTGGCGGTCCGCCTCCGCCACGATATCCGGCGCGCGCTTTAGAGCCTGCCGCTCTGCCTGCTGCCGTGAGTATGAGATCCACCAGTACCCAACCACAAACACCGTAATGGCCAGTGAAGAAGCCGCGCGCCAAATCCAGCCGGCAACCCGTGGCGGTTCGGCGGGCATCGCTTCGGTCCGGTCTCGCAGGTAGTCCGGTATTTGATCCTGAAACTGCTCCGGCAGTAACTGATCCGGTATCCGATCGTTTACGTGATCCACTCCGCGGAATTCCCGCGGCGGTACCTGACCGGGCGCTGCAGCGGGGCGTTCCCGCAGCGGTACCTGACCCGGTGCGGCTGCGGGGCGCTCCCGCTGCGGGCCTCCCCCTTCCACGACGAGCATAGGACGCTCCGCCACGGCCGGCACGATCAGCTCCCGATACATCTGAACTGCAAACCCATCGGGCTCGCGAACGTAAAACCGCGCGCGCGTCGGCCCGAAACTGGCCGCCCGAAGCACCATTCCGACTTGCCCCGGCTCGGTAAAAAAGGTGTTCAGCAGCTCCAATTCCAGGTCCGAGAGAACCAGGCTGCGCCGCGGCTCGGCACGGAACCAGCCCACCGGCTCCAGACCATAAAGTTCGCCTTCGGCGGGCGGCCGCGCGATCAGCCTGGCCACGGCATCGCGATCGCCATCCGATAGAGTGGCCGAACGGCCGAAAATCCGCCTGGGTACCAGCCGGCGGAACGCGAGAATTCGCACCCGCAGCTCGTCTTTGGTGCCCAGCAGGATTCCAGTTACATCGTGCTCCTGCGCCGCGGTCCCGATTTCCTGAAGGACGGAGTGCAGACACTCCACCATCACTTTGTCGCCGATACGGCTAGTCTCCGCGAGAGTTCGATCACCCATGCGTATTCTCAGCTTAGACCCTGTCGGCCGATTCAGAAGCGCAACATTTCCGGCGCCTGGTAACGTATCGAACCGTTCTTTGACACGGGTCGTTAGGTTCCGCACGGCTCAAACCAGCAATGTACCTTTTTACACTTGGAGAAAGGCGCCGATACAGGGCATCGTGTATACGTGTATAAAGGTCCGGTCCTTTCCATTCCAAAAGGGCGGCGGCCGCCCGGCGCAGCACTCGTGTTGGCAGGGGTCTTGCTGGCGGGCGGCGCGCTCGCGCAGCAGCAGAACCCGGCTTTACCATCCGGTCTAAAGATTGATGTGCTCGAGGGCGAGGGCGCCATCAACAACATCCAGCAGCGGCGGTCTCGCGAGCCGGTGGTCCGCGTCGTGAACGACGAACAGATGCCCGTGAGCGGCGCCTCGGTGACGTTTACCCTGCCCGATATGGGCCCGGGAGGCACATTCACGGGAGATATCCGGACGCTTACCGTTGTCACCAGTGACAGCGGGCAGGCCGTTGGGCGCGGACTGACGCCCAATCAGGCTGTGGGCAAATATCAAATTCGGGTGACCGCATCGTACCGGGGCCGGATGGCGACCGCGGTAATCAACCAGACCAACGCCGCACCCGGCGGAGCACTCAGTTCAGGGCCATCCAAAAAACTCCTGCTGATTGCACTAATCGGTGGAGCCGCGGCCGGCGGCGTCGCTTTAGCGGCCACTCGCGGCGGCGGCAGCAATAGCACGACCCCGACCCAGCCCACCGGTTCGGTGAACCCTGCGGGCATTGTCATCACGACCGGCACTCCGGTTTTCCAACCTCCTCATTGATCCGACGAACCCATGCGATATCTTCGATACACAGCACTGGTTGTGATCGCTTTGTTGTCGAGGCGCGCAGACGCCGCCCCTTTGACCATAAGTCCCTCCACGCTGCCCGACTGGACCGTCCGCTCGCCGTACAATCAAACGCTCGGCGCCAGAGGCTGCACTGGTCCGTGTGTCTGGTCTACGCAAGGCACCTTGCCGCCGGGAGTCTCGGTTTCACCGCTCACCGGCCAGGTCAGCGGAACCCCCACGACGGCGGGAACGTTTCAGTTCACCGTTCTCGTCGCCGACACGAGGCTCAATACCGGATCGCAATCCTACACTGTTGTAATTCACGATTCGCCCAAAATTACCACTACCACGCTTCCCGAAGGAGTGGTGGGCACGGCATACTCGCAAACGCTGGCCGTGAGTAACGGCACGCCACCGTTTACGTTTGCCGTCACCGGCGGATCCCTGCCGGCGGGGTTGTCACTGAATCAATCCAGCGGAGTCATTTCCGGCACTCCTAATACCGGAGCGTCATCCAGCTTTACAGTCACGGCGACCGACCAGGCGCAAGCTGCTACTTCGCAGACCTATAGCCTCCTCGTCCGGAGTGCGGCCATCACGATTACCACCAACTCGCTTCCCACCGCTACTGTGGGCGTAGCGTATTCTCAGGCGCTGGCCGCGGCCGGCGGCAAGCCCCCGTACTCGTGGTCGCTCACCAGCGGCGCTCTCCCCGGGGGCCTGTCTCTCAACGCTTCAACGGGCGTCATCTCCGGCACCCCGACCGGTGCGGGATCATTTACATTTAACGTACACGTGACGGACAGCGCATCGGCCACCGGCGATCAACTGCTTTCCATTCTGGTCTCGGGTGCGTCCGGCGGCTCGACGCTGACCCTGAACGGCGTGCCGGCCAGCGCCGGTTCCGGGCAGCAGGTCCCGTTCAGTATCGCTCTCTCTTCGGCATCTTCGAGAACCGTGACCGGCCAGGTCGCGCTGACCTTTCAGCCGGGCACGACGGTGTCCCGCGATGATCCCGCCGTCCAGTTCGCCTCCGGCGGCCGCACTTTGAGCTTCACGATCCCGGCTGGAAGCACGCAGGCCTCGTTCTCCGGATCCCCGGCGGCCTTCCAGACCGGCACGGTCGCGGGGACCATCAAGCTCAACGTCACGTCCGATCTTGCCGGAGCCATCGCCAGCAGCTCGACCGTGGTGCCCCAGGCTGCTCCCGTGATCAGCGCCGTCACCGTGAGTACAACTTCTTCCGGTTTTCAGCTGCAAGTGGCCGGTTTCTCGAATTCGCTCGACCTGGCCGCCGCAAGTTTCCGCTTCACCGCCAAATCGGGGCAGCTTCTTCAAACCAGCGACTTGACCGTAAACCTGGCCACCCTCGCCGGCCAGTGGTATGCGGCCGCTTCATCATCCACGTTCGGAGGCCAGTTCTTGCTGCTGGTTCCCTTCACCGTGCAGCAGGGCGCAGCGAGCAGCCTGGCATCGGTCAGTGTGCAATTGCAGAACTCGCAGGCTTCATCGCAACCGGCGACGGCGAATTTCTGAAGACCCGTTTACTCGTCCACGGGGAACGCGATGGTGGTAAGCAGCGCATTTTCCGCCTGGCGCGAATCGAGCCGCGTGTGTTGCACCACGATCGGAACGTCGGACGCAATCACGCTTGAATACGGAGTATCCACTGGAATCCGTTCCGGTTCCTCGAATTCGTTGAAACGGAGATGCCGCGTGCGCCGCGCGCCCACGGTAAAGCGGTATGGGCCGGCGGGCTCGCGGCCCTCGAAGTAGATCGTGATGGTTACGTGTGCGTCCTGGCCGCCGGCGTTGAGGATGCAAACCGCCTCGTGACTGACCAACTGCGGCGCCGGCCCATGGCTCCATCCTGGGATGTAGCCTTCGGCGATTGCCCACACGCGCCGGCCGATCTC